>Ga0116227_10000415_pt1 | contig 81709 bp, 53 predicted proteins | sample S1TSphgellanicum_FD_89693 | JGI IMG/M metagenome (GOLD analysis project Ga0116227, IMG submission 89693) | Host-associated microbial communities from peat moss isolated from Minnesota, USA - S1T2_Fb - Sphagnum magellanicum MG | ecosystem: Host-associated > Plants > Peat moss > Unclassified...
AACATGACCATTGGATCTAAAGTTATCATCAACAAGTTTTGACAAGTTGCATGGCATCATTGCTACACATGACAAGTTGGACTCCTAGGTCTCGTGCACTAAAAAGTTAGCAGTACACTGAATGTAGTAAAATTCATTGTTGCAACTTGGAAGTTAATTGGGTAAGTGTTTTCCCCCTTTCTCACTCCATCTTGTGAGTTGTGACTTGAGTGTAACTAGCAAGCTTCGGAGTCCAAAGTCTACAGGGCTGGGATTTTGGGAAAGTAATAACTTAAATATGGGCTTCTAGTGCAAGTTCTCTGCATACACGAACATTGTTGTTAAGTGCAATCTAAAAGGAATGGAACAATGATATTTTCTTTATCTCCAATGCAAAGGAGGTTAGTCCAATTCTATTTTTGACAAATGGGTAGTGTACCTTAAAAACTTGATTCAACAAATTAAACATGCATTATTTTGAAAAATGTGCATTAACATTTTGTAATCACATGATGATAATTGATAGAGATATTAAAGAAATCTTAGATGAATGTAAAAGCATACATTAACATAAAGGTTTTTTGTGATTTGGGATCCAAACTTAAAAGAGCAAATAAAGAGTGACATTAGCTATGACATTACTTGGCCTTTGGGAAATTTGTGAACACATTTTCAAAGTCGTGTGTTGTCTAAATTAAAATAAAACATAACCATCACATGTTTCAATTTCAAACCAATAGGTAGTTCATTTGAATTTGTGCATGACACCATTCTTTAAGAGCATGTCCACCAACACATTACATAACATATTTTGTACAAGATTAGTAATTTTTTTTCCCAATAAGCTTAATAAAATGGTTGTGACTCAACATTTTTGCTCAATATGTTGTTGTTGGCAAAAGCTACAACATAGTCTAACAAATACTCTTGATTAATAGTTAAATGTATTGATTGGTCCAACTAGTTCATTATTAGTAGGTTTTGACCCTTGTTATTTTCTAAGGTTCATGTTTATGGGTGGGGCTTGGAATTAATAAACAATAAATCTTGGATGTGAGAAATATTATTGCATCGCCAAATGTCAAGTATCTATGGAGCTACTATAAGAGCATCTCCACCTAATAGTGATAAAGTATATTTTTATATTAAAATAAGTTGATGTTTAATGCTTAATGTCCCCACTCACAAATATTTTTAAAAAATACACCTTTTAGTTTGGACCAATAATTATCACTAATTAAATTCACAACAAGAATTTTTTGAAAAAAATGTTTTGAATGACCATGACATTTTGGGTCATTTTGATCAGAGAGAAACAAAATTTCCATTACCTTGCTGCAAAATTTAATTAAAAAAAAGGGTCTTTACCACTGCAGGGTGGAGATGCTCTTACAGTGCTCACTAAAATAATGTTATGATAATTCCCCAATACAAACAAGTAGCAGAGCACAAGACAAATGTGAGCCTTTACTTGTGTATCAACACACAGAGAAAGTAGTTAACTATTGGCAAGAACAACTAAGGAAGCTCAGAATCTGAACCAAACACAAGAGAAGTGTTTGCATGCAGTGTCCGTGTTGTGCAGACTAAGAATTCTGTACCTCTCACGTGTATTTGTTATGCCTACGTGTCATGGAGTGTAAACGAGTGTCATGCCATAAGCAAATATATGGAACCCTGAGCGGTGGTTCTCGAAATATCAAAGAACCAGTTTGATGTAGAACATCGTTCTCAAAAAATCAGCAAACCTGTTGGAAAATTTCACAAACCTAGAACTGGTGGTTATTTTATTCAGACATCCATGTGCAATCCTGAAAGAGTTATGGACTGGGTAATCAGCTTGAGCATGATGCCGGTTATTTGACATAACTCATTGGTTGGGAGCATTGAGCTTATGGGGTATGGGACACAAAAGAGCATGAGTTATGAGATTCGTACACCCAACAATAAGGAACGTGCCAAAAGTATTAGGGAGGTACAAAAATGTCAGAAGGCAGCAGGATACATGATATGACAAGTGAAGCTCTTGTCGAATGCTCTGCTGCCATGTTAGCAAGATGCTCCTTACAATCTATTTTGTAATAATGAAGCTTCTTTCCTTTGTTCAACTACTGAGCACGTTGGGTCCTTGTATAACATATGTATATTGCCCAAGAAGAAATTTGACCGGACTAGCTCCATTGCATTCAGTCCAAACATCACCTCTCTGTGTCTTGTAAGTTGTAAGATACTCCATAAAACATACGGAAGCTACCCATTTTGCAGAGTTGCCCCATGTGACTGGTAGTCACCACCAATTTCTTTGTACATACATTGTGAGTCTGGGTGTGTTGTTACTTGTCACTGGACTAACTAGTGTCACTCATTAAGACTTAGGATACTCAAGACTGTTATTAAAGTCCTTCCTGGCTGCAATCAGAGACTCGTGAAGGACATGCACCTTAGCACCTTGGCAGTCTTTGACACTAATAATTGTATTACTTTTTTGCAAAGAACAAAATTTTGTGAAGGAAATTAGGGATTTTTTAAAAATATTGAGGAATGTTTTCATTTTTCAACATGAAATCTTTGAAATTAATCAATTAATTATTCGACAGACATGTGTTGAAGCTGGCCCATGTACCATGGCAAACCACATATAAACATCAACTGTACTTCACTACTGCACATAGGCTCCACAATTCCTGCCCTTGCATGGAGCCTAGGTCAAAAATGGTGAGGAATAATAGATTTCGGAAAACAAGTTGGATGCACCCGTCAAATAAATAACAAGGATGAATACAATATACACCCCATTAACATGAATCACACCACTTGGGCAATGCATGATAGTAATTATAATCTTTCACTTCATGGACTAGGAACACAGTTACCTAAGCTAGTACGAGAAAGCCTACAGGCTATGGAAGGAGGTTTCAAGTTTCAAGCCATACCATCCAAGACAATAATGACCTAAGAAAAGAAAAAACTGTAATTTGGTTTAACTTAGCACTAGGAGACTATAGAGGGGATATAATCAGATGAGCGGAGCATGTACCCACCCACACCATTAAAGCACTGAAGCGTTTTTCACTTTGTATTTGAACACACATCCTTTGCACAGAAGATTTGATCTTCATCTGAAGGAGCCTTCTGCCCATGGCATTGGAGGCAGAACGTTTTGCTGATCGGGTGCAGGCCTTCTGCTATTTCAATAAACAAACCTTTTGTGCTTTCTGACCAGCCAGAACTGGCTTATTGGCCCCCCGCGGCTCCAGAGTAGGCCTTTTCGTACCTGTAATGTACATTTACATTTTAGCCTTTGTTATTTGATGTATGTTCTGGCATGTAATTGGCATTTGTCAGAGGCGGGTCCCTTTCAGTTGCAAATAGGATATCCATCAGTTGTTCCAGACCCCTTCAATTTTGGAAGGAAGCTCTGTTTCAAAAAAAAATTAATGCTTTACGCTCGAGAAGGGTTTTGCCCTCGACACTCAATATGTTCTTAGGCTATAGAACTCGGGTTCACACCCTTCCTCAAACATAACGAGGGCCTTGACATGGGAGCAACGAGGGAACGACATGGGAATGTGAATAGAAAACATGAGATCGTTTTTGTAATACACAATCTTCCAGTTTGGAAGATTATACAGTGTAATCTTCAAGATGCCCTGAAAGATTATGGAACATAGTGTTGTTGTCTAGAAGAGTATGAAGTTTCATCCGAGTGACATGAGGGCCTTATGCAGCCAATTATGCTTTTGGATGTGAACAGAAAACGTGGCATAATCATTCACCAGAGATGCTATCAGACCAATAAAACTATTCCATCATAACACAAAATTTGTATCATGGAATGGAAAAGGGACAAGGCATACAATGGAGATGGCCAATTCATGAAAATTCAATACAATAATGTCATAAAACTCAAACTGTAGTGCAAGTGTTCATGTTCCATACAATAGCTCAATGGACTCATTGGTTGACCATATATTACTCTCAAACATTATAGCTATTGTTTTCTTGAATGGTAAACAGGAGGCTTTTTTTTTTCCTCCCACTCTCTTTTTTGCCCAATTTTGTGATATTGTAAATCTGGTGATTTTTTCCAAAAAATTAGCACGATTAGTCAAATTTACACTAGAAAAACAAGGATTTCCCCAACAAATTGTCAAAAAAATGACAATTTTTCTCCAAAAAAAAAAGCATTGATTGTAAATCCTTTATGAGCTTGAAACATATTTTTAAATTACATATATAATGAATACAGCTTCATGTGGAAGGAACTATAACTCTTCTCATGTGACCATGGGGTACCTGCTATGGTTGGTCAAGACTCTAATCCCTTGCAATTGCTGTAACCATGACAAAAAAATTATTGGAACATTAGACATGGCCCCCTCCCCCAAAGGAATAGGTTCTGGTTGCAATCCCAGAACAAATATAAGCTCTCTCTTTGATCCCAAGTTGAACAATATTGCCAGTAGAATTGGCTTCTATGAGTTTGCCCACTGTGCATACTGTGGTGGCCCCTAGGGGCCACCACCCCTTTCCTAGAATGTTTTCTCCCCCAAGTTCAGCCATTGGGGGAAATCACACAAACATTCATTCGAGCATTTTGTTGCATCTTTTTTTTCCTCCAACATTCTTGCTATGCTTTTGTGGCGTGTGACATGTTTTCATCAGAATCTTACATTAAAAAAAAACCCACTCAAAAGGCATGTGTATGACACATCACAAGGTGAATATGCGTTATAAATGTGTTCAACTTGCAACTCTGGCTTTATCCTGCCAAGGTTTTTGTCCTTTTTCTGCTTGCATCAGGTTCCTGAAAAGAGTATGTTCCTGTTTTGCCTCTGTTATGTAGGGCAATTGAAAGGGGCAATTTGTGAGTAATGGTTATGGGGTGGGCCCCTTATGGTCTGTTTCTATTAGACTGCTCTGATCACAGTTACACACAACATGCTCTCATCCCCTAATGGAAAGCCACTGATAGGAAGCCTTGTTTCTTGCTACATGGATCGGCATTTTCCATTGCAGAATTGTAAATTGCAATTGGGCTGAAAATCTTTAGCTAATCAATGTTAGGAACATTAATAACATTTCATATGTAAGGTACTCTCTAGAGAACTTTTAAATAACAAATGTTCCCATGAAGAAAATGAGAGATGTCACTTTCTAAGGGATTCACAAATTGATTCCCAGCCCACACAACTCTGCATTTCGTCAACACTTGACTTACAAAATTGTGAGATGACTTTCACCAGAGCTAGATGGAACAAATGTAATGGAAAGTTGTTGATTTCTTAGATGATTGTGAAAACAGCTGGGTGAAACAAATGTAATAGAAAGCTGTTTTTGAGGCAGAATGTCTGATCATGATGGCCTCATGGAAAGAGACCCTTGCTCTCTATAAGGCCATGTGTCCAATTGGTTCCTTCACAATTTGTGGATCACTCTCATCCTAGTCACATTTAGCCCTGGTCCTCCTATCCGAGGTAGCCTTTGTGCTAGGTGTAGCTTGTAAACCCATGACAAATCAGCTGCACTGCATGACTTGACATGAGCCAAAAAAAAAACAAGCTGAGCAATGAATTTTCCATCGATCACATTTGTCATTTTGGACCAAAAAATTGTGAAAATTTGGGAGGAATCTGTTCTTCTAGAAAACTCAATTAATTTTGTTAATTTTTGGAGGAATTGGCTGATTTTTCTTTTATCACAAAATTGAAAAAAAGAAAAATCCTGGAATGTTCCAGGCATCAGACTTAAAAAAGAGCCCCCCCTAAAAAAGACTAGAGGATGGACTGTAACAAAAAGGTCCAAGTCTTTGGTTCACATCTTCACAACTACATAGAAAACTGACTTTACCGTTGTTGAGGGCCTTCTGATGAGAGGCCTCCAGATTCAGTCTTGTTTGAACTAGCACATACCTAGGTAAAAACCCTAAATTATTTTGGGTCCTTGTCATAAAATAAATATCCCAGCCTAGATTAACTTAGGGTTTATGTGTCCAAATTCAACTTTTAGAAGGTTAAGTATAGACTCTATACCGTGCCCAACAACAAACACCTTGTATTTGAGCCTCTATCACTCTTTACTATTATTGACCACATCCAAAGGGCAGACTTACTTCCTTCCCCATCCAGAGCTAAACTGGCACATTTTGACTATTTCACAATAAACTTTACTGTCTGGAGTCACATACTGAGCACCGTTGGAGATGCTCTAAGGCTTGAAACAGTTGCTGAGAAGAAAGGATTGTGATTTCTTGTTTTGTGAAATAAGCAAAGAGTATTCAACCGTACAAGTGACTCTACCTTCATCTATTACGTCTTGAGCTGGGTCTGTCTGGCATCCTAATAAGGGATGCCATGGGATGCCCCACATGGTGAGTGTTCATATTTCTGAGTCAGATTATCACCATACGCACTACCTGGAATCTGGGATTGGCCGTATATGCAATACTTATTCAGCTTGGCTGTTTTAGGCTACCACCCAAATGAGCCAAGTTTTTTTAAAAAGTGTCAAAGAGATCTACTTAATTAAAAACACACCCCAAAAGTCACACACCAACAAAGCCTTCTAAAAAACCCCTTTTATTTATTTCTGACCAAACCAAAGGGTGAACTTCTTGAGTATATTACAAGACAAAGGAATTACAAGCTTCATTCTTTATTCCACAAAGTCCAAGTTTTGGGGGAGAGAAAAATCATTTGTAGGGGGAAGTAAGGAGGGGTACATTAGTGGCCATTCTCCATGGCTAAATAGAGAGCAACTTGAATATTTGAGTTGGTGGTGCAATGGGTTTTCACTGACACTTGTGCCTCCTTTAATGGTTTGTATATATATATAATATATGGGCACAAATAAAAGACTTCTTTCTGAAGAAAACTCTCCTTTAATGGTTTCAATGTGGTTACAGACAACCCCTGGTAAAGTATTGTGATTTCAATTCTGCCTTGGACCATTCATGTATGATAGAATCCATCCATGGTTCTTGGGTTCATTATTTTGAAGTTGAAAACAGTATCCCTTGAGCATGATAGGTGTCTTCTTCTTCACAACGCTACCTACCATCCAAGGTTTTCTATCTTTGCTTAGATTAAGGGCAAGAGCATGATTTGGGATTTGGGATTTGGAATTTTTTTGGCCTTGGTTTCATCTAGATACCCACCTAAGGAAACCAGTGATATATTTTTTTCAATTTTCTGATGTTGTGTTGTTAGTTAGCATCCCAAGAGGAATTTAGCATTAAATGGTGACAGGTTTTTACAACCTATCAAAATAAATGCTACCAAACTCAAATCAAAGTCCAAATGTGGCAAATTCTTTTCAAAAAACTTTTTTTTCAAAATTTGACTAGTTTTTTTTCAGACAAAAAAGGAATATTGTGACAGAATATTTCTTTTTAAATTTTCATTTTTGGTATTTTTGTGAAATTTCCACCCAAAAAAAAACCGGAAAGAAATGGTTCAATGAATAGGTTTTTTCTTTTAAATTATCCGTGTTAAGTTTGTTTACATCCAACATGACACTTGTTTGAAGTAAAAGATGGGTCCCCCTTCTAGTTGAATTTTTGACAAGAGAGAAAGATAGAGAAGGATTTTCAGCCCTTTAGCTACCTCCTTATCCCAAGTAATTTCAGTGAGCAATTACTGGATTTAGGGTTTAGGGTTCATTATACCAACATTCAAAAGTATTCATGCCCTGAATGCTGAATGTTCACTATGGTTGATTAAAGTGTGTGGCAGAAAAAAGCACATGATTCCCCAAATTGATGTGCTGAGTGACAAAAGTTCAGGTGGAGTATGTAATGATATGCTAGCTCAACAGTTGCACAAATTTGCATTTACAAGCCAAGCTGGTGTCAACAGTGAAGGGCAAAGTTGCAAACCCCGCTATCGTAAAGTAAGGATTCTCAAGACCCATGTTCTCAAAAAACCCATAATGCACTCTTGTGAGACACTTGTTGCAATATTACATGCAGGTTAGTTAGAAACTGTTTTATAATGCACTCTTGTGAGACACTTGTTGCAATGTTACATGCAGATTAGTTAGAAACTGGTATCCGCAACAATGTTGAGTGTCTTGTAGAACAAGGATCCTGCAGAGCTAAAGTCAAAACCACAATCTGGGAATTCACTTGGGCCCAGGTTTGTTTTTTGTTTCAGTGTTGGTGTGGTTTCTACTTTTGAACATACCACCTTGGTCTTGGTATTGTGCAGTTGTTAAAAAAATCCTGACGAGTATGCTTATTCAGTACTTTTCAAAACTTTCCTCCACTTAAAGTTATCCTTAAAATAGTCTTGCTTTTGGACTCTTTTGTCTGCCTATACAATCCTTAAAATCTCCTTGTCTTTGGACCCATTTTTCACCTCTACAATGCTGGTTATTGGCAAAGTGAACAAATTTCAGTGAGTGAAATGTTCAAAGAGCTGTGATTCTGAGCATTTATTGCCTATGATTCCAAATATTTGCTGAATACTCATTGCAATAATAGGAGCCTGATCCAAGTATGTAGTCCAAGCAATATTCTTGGTTGGTTTGAGGCAAGTATATGTATATATATATATACCTGATATTGAAACTGATATAGAATTGGTACAAGGCTGGTATTATTACTTCAGGTACCTCTTCTCAACACACAAAAAAACTGAGAGAGCAGGCTAGCTCTGAAAAATGCCACCTGCCAGAGGTAGACATGTGCTTGCTATTAACCCAGCTCCAATCGAACCACCATTTGTCTTTCTATTAAGGCAGCACCCATCTGGCCACAAGTCTGCCAATGAACAAGGCCCGCTCTCAACTGGGCCTCACCATGAAGACCTGAATGGGTAAGTAAGCACAATGTCTATGAAACCATCAATACAATGAAAATGTTCACAATTTTACGTTGAAATAAAAGAGAGGGCCTGTGGAAGAGTTTTCATGTCAGTGTTTTTCATTCAGAAGGAAAAAGGAATGAAACTGTAGATGTAGTGGATCTTCAAAGCACTGCAAAAAGAGAACATCCATATTCTAAGAGCAACTCCACTCAATGCTCAACATGTGACCTGCAAATTAAAATTGGATGAAGAAAAGTAAACATGCCGGTTTGGCTCAGCAAAGTGGTTTCAGCCCAGCATATGCGCGCAGTTTGCTGAGGCTGGTAAAGGGCACAGCAAAGCCTGACAGACACATGCCCCAAAAGAGTGAAATAAATATGATCTGACTGCTGCTCCCTATTTCTGATTGCCCAATCGTAATGAAATCATAATGATTGGTCTAGGTGCTTTGCTATTAGTAGTGTCCCACCTAAATGCAGTCCTCGTTTTAGTTTTAGGGGTGGGTTTGGAAATGATAAATAACTAAACTTGGATGTGTGAAACATTTGTGCACGGTCGTATAGTGAGCAGAGGTGGAGATGCTCTAACCTTTTAGGTGCACCTTGGATGTTGTGATCTATCAATATTTAATGAATCCCAGTCCCTCCCTCCGCCACCAGTGGTGCCAACCAAATGGTGGAATCTTATATGTACCACCTTACAACATGCCAAGGTAGATACAAGATGGCCTTTACAACTTGACTCTGAAAGATCCCCCTGCCTTTATACCAATTGTAAGATAGTCCAACATTCTTGCAAAAAAGTCCACTCATTAGAAGAGTATTCACTTGCCAAGAGCTTATAAAATAAGCAAAAGCAACCCCCCAAAAAATGTTCCATCTGTCCGTCATGTTCCTAACATCCCCTACGAACAAAGCTTGTTTACTGACTAGTGAATGAACATGTTGGATCTATCCATGTGGAAGGCACGGGATGATGGATCATGTCGGCAGTTTTTTCCTTCTGTTTTTCCTTGGTGAAAGTAGAATGGGACAAACAACTAGAGGGCAAGCAAAGATGCCATGCAGTCCAAGGCCAATAGTCCTTCCTTCATTCACCCTCTTGTTAAATGCACCTCCCTGCAGTTTCCTCCCCAATAAAGTTTTTTTTATGTGGAAACTACCTCCCCTTCATTGGAGATAAGCCACTCCCACGATCCCAAAAAGACAAAAGAAAGCATCCAATCACAGTAGGACTGTAGGCCACCATGCCACTTGTGCAGGTGAATGTTGAGTATACCCCATCATGTATTGTGTGAGTGGGATCAGATAATTTTTTTTTATAAAATATATAAAACATATAAGAGGTTCAAAGTTGAAACTACACATGCTACTTGCAGGCCCATTTATTCTCATGTTTCTTTACTAAGTTTTGTTTACATTATTTGCTTGGATTCGGATAGGTAAACTATATTGATCACAAAATTGGCACGTACTAATGAAAAAGATTGACTTGGTGCAAAGACACTAGAATAACACATTGGGCACATCAAAATCTTGCTCTTTGAATCATTCACAAAATGGTGGATCAAGCACAAAAAAATAGATTGGAAATCAGTCTGGAGAAATTTTGAGAAAATTGGCTCACCATGTAAAGTAACTTCAGAAACCAAAAGTAACTAAAACTTGACACACAGCTCAATCCTATAATAATAACACAAGCAATGAAGAAACCCAAAAGATACATTGTTGCGTGTGGTGGGTAGAAGGTCCACTAGTAGAGCAAGACTTCTAAAACCTCTTTCCAATGGCAACAAAATAATGCCCCTATATAATAAAACTCTAAGAGAATCCTTAGACCTGTACTCTTCTGAGCCATGTCTGTGGCCTAGGTGTTGAAGATGAACCTTTGGTTGTAGTCAAAAAATGCGGACTGGTTTTACAAATTGTTATCTTTCCACTAGTCTCTAACAGGTTGAATTGGAGGTGTGAGTATGTGGCATTAGTAGCCATTTAGACTTTGCTGGGTTAACCCAGGCTGGTTGGAAGGCTGACTGTCTTCTTCAGCTTTGAGATAGCAAACTTGAAAGCACATCACCATGAACACTTTGATCCTCTTCCAACAACATAAAAGCCAAACTATTGTTAAGATGTGTGCTGAAGGATGGTGGAAAATGTACCAGCTAAAACTTCAGATCGCAGTACAAGTTGAAAAAAACTTTGCCAGTGCTGGGCAGTTAGTAGAAACACAGGAACAGTCCCCCAGCAATTGTCAGAGAGGTTCATAGGATTCATAGCCATGGTTCTCAAAAAATCAAAGACCTGGTCCTGCTATAGAACCACAGTTCTCAAAGAATGGAAAAATCAAATAACCAGCCAGAAAACAACTGGTTCTTTATTGGTTCTTTCATGAAAACCACATCTTCTATAAGTGTTTTGAAATAACTGGGACTGACAGTTCTTTAATTCTGATTCTTTTAAAGAACTGGAACTGATGGTTCTCTAATTCTGAAATATTTAAAATACCAGAACCAGTGCTTCTTTGAAGATTCAAAGAAGCACACAACACTGAAAAAAATGCAGGTAAACAGATAGGGGAGAGTCCTACCACAAGTCCAGCCTGTTGATAGCAGCAACCCACCCAGAAAGTAGAATGGAAAGGGAGCATAGCACCAAAAACCCTCAACAACAATGAACAAACAGCCCACAAGCTTTGACACAATAGAAGTTGGCAATTTAGTTTCTTCACCTATCCAATGAAGAGATGAGAGAGCTTCTTTGATATAGATTTTTAAGGAGATCATCCATAGTACATTCTGTTGTTGCATAGTTAGGGGTGGATACATAGTATACAGATCAGAACTTGAGGATTTGTGATGGGTTATCTCCCAACAAACAGGACTACAAAGATGCCAAAAAAACCCACTTCCATGTTTGTGCCTTAGACCATGTGTGCCACTGGAAGAGGTTTTCAGTCATGATTAGTCTGCAGATCTTAGAGCTTAGCACTAAAGTTTTCATGTACTCACACAAGCTCCTGGCTTTTTTTCTCTTTTTTTTAATGCTGTTGCTGCTGAACTATTGAAGTTATTTTGTATCAAAAATGATTTCAATCAGCAGAAATAACAAAAAAAAGTCATTAAGAAAATATAAAATAACACCAGAAACACTTTCATTTGATGACTTCATACAACATCCCATACACATTATCTAGGTTGGGAGTCAGTACTCACATCAGGAACCAGAGAAGTTGAACTGACCAAATGAACATCCTTCATCTTCAGCAGCACATCTCCAGCAGCACACACAGCCTGCGCAAATCCTGCTGATCAGATCAATTCCCCCATGCAAGCACCACCAATGTACCAGCATGAAGTCGACTTGTTGAGGCTACCTGCAGTAATCACTTCAAGATGCCATACAAGAAAATTGATATTGAAATGCTGCTGCTGTAAAGCTGAGCTGCAAATGTGTAGCTCAAAATTCATAACTGCACGCACAAGTGGCAACTGAAGCTTTTGTACATACAGATCAGATGCTAACTTCCCAAACCTTGAACAATGTCCACATGTTCACACAGAATTATACCCCCTGTTGCTGCAAAATTGCAATAAAATTCAATAGGAGTGCAAAAAAGTATCAATGACTTTTTGTCAATCTACACCTTGAAGGTATATCCCATTTCAAGCTAATCTAAATCTCCTACTTTCTCAAAGGATTACCACCTGTTTCGGGTGAAGCTGTGCTAACCCCAAGTCACCCAAGTTCTTGATACCAGAAAGTGGGGGAGACCAAAAGGAGGAAGAAGGATAAAGCACAGTGCCAGATTGGTGATGAGGGCTCAAGTTGGCCCTCTCCTTTAGGTGTCCAAATCCCTACAAATGTAACCAGTCTCTCTAGACCAAACAAATGAATTTTCAGTGTACCCATGCAAGCTATGAGTTTAACATCCAGACAAGATTCAGTGTGCAACTACTTGTGGCCTCTATGTTACAAATTCAACTCTCCCCAGGGAGTCACACACAAAGAAAGGCAACAGAAGTTGCAAATGATCTCAAAGCCGCTTAATGCCATTCAGCCTTGAGCTGCCACCAGGGAACAAATGGATAATCCATCCCAGCATCCGATCCACAACCTCATCCCCTTCATCAACAAAATCACTGGCACTAGTAGTCATGTTTGGAGCAACCTGCATAGATACCCTGCTTCCATTAGCCATCCTCTGTACAACAGCAAGCTCAAGCTTCTGTGTCTGAACTTCCAGCTTGTGCAACAAATCGGAATTAAGAGCTCTCAGCTCTGCTGCCCCTGTTGACTCTGCCTTTAATGCTTTTAGAAGTGCTTTTTTCTCCTCACCAAGAGACCTGATGACAACACTGATGCTGTTGATGATCCTCACAAGGTCTGGAGGTATAGAAGATGAGATTGCAGGGAGATATACAGTCTGTTGCATTCCGACAGTCAAATCTGAGAAAGCTGAGGTTCCCAAATCAAGGGACAGAAGGTGAGAAGACAGGCTCTTAAACAATGGAGGTGTGGTAAGTGAAGATTGTAAGGGTTGATCATGTAGTCTAAGCAGTGCTGGAGGTTCCAAGGATAGCAAGTTAGGATCCTCACCACCCTGTCCCATTCTTTTGTCTAAATATTGATCATGCTCCTGTGAGTGAAGCAATGGTGAATCCAAAGGCAAAGAAGAGCATTGACCTGCCAGTGAAGGCATCCCTGTAACAAGATCATCTGTGGAAGTTGATGCATCTGCAACAACTTGCTCCCTTTGCTGTGCAGCTAGAGTCTGACTGAAATTGAATTTACTTTTTGCACAGATTTCTGTTGTCTGTGCATCATCACTAAAAGCAGCCTTCCGGAGGCGTTCCTGCATTACCATCTTTTCTTCTTGCAAAGCATCAACCATGGTCTTCCAATGTGCCTGATCCCTGTCTAAGGAAGCATTTTTTCTCCTATACAAATCCATGTCAGATGTCAAAGATGCCATATCTCTTTCCAGCCGCAGTTCATGGGACCGCAAGGTACGCACTTGATTCTCAAGTGCTATGACTTCACCAGCCAGGGTTTGAGAGTGTTCAATTGCTGAAGAACTTTCTTGCTGAGCTTTGTCCCTTTCAGCCCTCATGCTCTGCACCATAGCTTCTTGAGCCCTAACCTTTCCTTCAAGTGTCTTGATATTATCATTCAGCCTCTGGACTACTTTCCCCTAGTCAAAATGCAGACACACATCTACATCACAACAGAGAAAAAAACCTCAAAAACATGACTCTTGCAAATACCTTAATTGCACAATGCACCAAATCCCAAAGCTAAAATAGAGCACACTGACAGTACTTGGGCAATGAATAGAACTACAAGATCCATACCTGATTATTGAAGTCCTCAACAAGCACAGTATTTTCCAACACCAATGACTCTGCCATTGCCCTTTCTTTATCAAGACTTCGCTGCAATGAAAACTTTTCCTGGGTCAAATCCTCGATATGCTGCTCCAGGGACAAAAAGTCCTCTTGCTCAGTCTTTCCATAGTTTTCTGTACCCTTGTTTTGAAATGAAATTAGTGGTAAATGTGGCAACTCCATGATCTCCCCCTCTCTACCCTGACCAATCCCTACCAGCCTTTCCTCAAAATCACTAGTGGAAACTATTGTGGGTTCTGAAGGAACTGGTTGGAGAAATGACAAATGAACTGGTCTTAAAGACACATCATTCGATGAGACAAAAGATGGGAGTGGGGACTTTGATAATGGTATTGTTTTTGATGGAAACAAAGTTGGTCTTGATGCCTCAGAAGATGGCTTTGAAGATGGCAGGGAGGTCAGGAAGGAAGGGGAGTCAAATACAGAAGCAAATGAGTAGTCTGGAACAGGTTTTGATCTCAGCCCTGTAGGAGACAAAGACCTAATGCTTTCCATTTGTGGAACTGTGGTAGCTGCTGTCTGTGATGGATCTGTATCAATCAATTTGAATGACAACGGTTTGAGTGAAGAGGTGAATGAAAATGAGGAAGAAGACATTCCAGCCAGTGGGAGTGATTTTGGAGGAGCAGTGTGCAATGATTCAACTGGGGATGAAACAGAGGAAACTTTCCCATTGATCTCTGGATCAGCAAGTGATGGGAATTCGGCCTGAGGCAAGAAAGAGGATGCTGATGACTCTGGCCTTGAGACAGACATTTGCAATACACTGCCATGACCATACCTACTACCTGAATAAGCACCATTTGCAGGCACAGTAGAGGGAGGTATTATGAATGGCCTTGAGAAAGTTAAAGATGACCAATTGGACAATGGGAAACTTGCAATCCCATCTCCTAGTGTCAACTTCTTGATGTCTGGTGTAATCCCAGATAGTGGAGGCAACAAGTCTGGTTCTGGAATGTCTAGGACTTGGCCACTTGTCAACTTGGTCGAGCTAGGGGAAGAACTCCAAGAAGTGTCATCCACCCCATTATCCAGTCTTGAATGTTGACCTGAAAACAGTGGTGTTGACATCTTGGAGCTATTGACACCCACAAACATTGCTCCTTCCACATCCACATGATCATTTGAAGAGTGTTGTGAGAACTTTTGAAGATCCTCAGCCCCAACTTGGATTCCATCAGACCTGCTAAATGGAACTGATCCACTCTCAGGCTCCGAACCAATAGAAACCAGATTCTCAAAATCTCCTGTGCCAACTTTGGAATCCCATGTAAGAAAAGTTTGCCCTACCTGCTTCAGTCCGTGGGCTCTACTTTGAAAGATAGAAGGATCTGCTTTTGCTGTCCCACCTTTCAAAACCCTAAAGCCATTTTGTGATCCCAGCCCATGCAGATCTGAATCTAGACATATTGTTGGCTGCTCATCTGCTTGTTGGATAGTTTCCTCATCTTGGCTAAATCTTGGTTCAGCTGGAGTATCGCTTTGAGGATTTGCCTTCTTCCCCTTCCTCTTTTGCTTGAACTGCTCTAGTTTCAATCGCCCTGCTTGAAGTTCCTGCTCTCTTCTTGCAGAGGAAGGATCCAAGAAAGCCTTTGAAGCAGCATGCAATGTGTCTACCGAAGCCATAATAAGCTGAAGGCAGGCAGACACAAAGAATGCTGCTGCTCTAGGAGCATTGAATTAGGGTTTACTCCACAGACATCTGCTTGCCATCTTGCCTATCACAAGGACCCCAAAAAGTGCAATACCATCTAAGGTAATCATCTGTCCCATGCTTCATTCATATGGCCTTTCATGAACCCTGCAGGCATGCCCAGTTGCCAAGCACATTAGCCGTCTTCATCATCTCATAACACTCATCTCCAGTGCACAGAATGTTGCTCTAGGAGCATTGAATTAGGGTTTACTCCAGAGACGCTTGGCATCTTGCCTACCACAAGGACCCCAAAGAGTGCAATGGCATCTCCACTCTAAGGTAATCAATCATCTGTTACCATGCTTCATTCATATGACTTTTCATGAACCCTGCAGGCATGCCAAGTTGCAAAGCACATTAGCTGTCTTCATCATCTGATACTGCTCATCACAGGTAAGTCCACACTCCAACACTCAACATAGTATTTGATGTCTTGAAATGCAGTATCATATAACCCTCCCTCACGTCTCTTCTGGTCCTTTCAAACATCAGCAGCGCTTTGCAGGTCGCTGATTTTATGGAAAGTTGGAAAACTCAGTTACCTATTTCATTCGCTGATTCTAGCAATAGCAGATGGAAAGAAGTTCGCCTCGCCACCTCTCTCCCAATCTATACTAACCCTAGACCGTTCTCTGAGCATCATGGTCATCTATGTGAACGAAACTCTGTGATTAAAAAAAAAGCTGTCAGTCTCCCCGTTGCACATTCGGATTCTAAATTCAAATTCAGGATTCAGAATCTGCTCAAAATGTCATCAGAAAGAACATGCAGCTCTTCGTCGACATGAAACCCTAAATCTGGGTGCAAATCGTGCAGAAAAAACAGCGATTTGCAACCAGATTTTTTGGCAAAAAGATTTTCAAACGAGACAGCAGCAGATCAGAACTCCTACCTATGTCACAAGCAAAGAAACAACTTCAGAAATTTTGTAAGGAAAAGTGTGCCTCGCGTTGGCGCTACCTTCGCATTGAAGCCTTCTGTCGCCATCGCTGCCCTCTATTAGAACGCACGCACGCAACGTCAAGTGTTTATGTTCGCGAGGCCACGACTTCCATGTTCCCCTGAATAGTCCATGTCTTAGCGGCCCATCAGCATCATGTCCCCACAAGTCATGAGCATTGAGGACATGGGATTGATTAGGGTTCCATATTCCAGTGCTTCTTTGTTTTCCTTATTTATTTATTTGGGCTCCGTCGCACTACTAGTGACGATGATTTTATTTTTTTGTGCACATAATACTTTTGTTGTCATTAATTTTGTTTTTTCAAAAGATAAAATTTTGGCTATTTCATCATATCTCATTTTGTTTCATTAATATTTTTTTACATTCGTGATTTGATAGGCAAAATGCCAATGAAAGTCCCATTCATTACATAAGTTCACAACAAAATACACATTAATAAAAATACATTGAAAGGATGTAAAAAAAATAACAAAATAAAAATAAACAAAGCCATTGAAAGGCTGCAAAACAAACAATAAAAGAACAATCCCGAATTGGAATTTGATCTATAACGAAATAATAATACAAAATGACTATGGAATTATCACAATGACAATCACCAAAATACCCATCCTACATAAACCAGTCCCTACATAAACCAGTCCCCATGAAACATGATCACGCAAACTTATTTATTTATTTTAGTTTTTACTTAACATCATTGGCCATTGTCCAAACAAAGATCTAGCATTAATTGGTGACATGTTTATAAAAAACTATCCATGTTCCAAACTAAGTATGAAAAATTGGAATAAAATTGCCCCAAAACTATGTCAAAATGTGGCATAATGATGTTATACACTTAGGTTGACAAATTATTCTTGATTACATACATATTTGTGTGAGCTGCCTGACATGTTATAAACATTCATTTTTCATCCATATTGAATGAAATATGCATAATTTTTTTCATTTTTCATCTTCTATTGTCCACTTTTCATAGCACAAACTAATCATAAGCATAAGAACTACTGTAACCGAAAAAGAAGGGCATTCTAAATTACACAAAAACTATGTCATCAATTCACACATTTTACTGCACATACTTGTCTCATTTGAACCTCAATTGTGAAGGTTCACACAACAATAAAATCACAATGTCCCAAGCAAAGCTAATCTTAAATGAGGCTAGACAATGGATAGAGCATTATAAAGCCCCTCTCTATGGCTCTTTTGATTACTAGTTATGGATTCTCACAAACTAATTCAATTGTAATTAACTTCCCAATCATAAACAACTTATGGTTAGAAGAAGGTGTTTGATAAGTGTTCTCTTTGTAGGCAAGAACTTGGAGAAAATTGCAATACACACCCATCCTCCCCATCAAGGGATCATTGTTCGGAGCTCCCAATACCCAAGTACTCAACCATCTTCAATAATAATTAATAATTAATGTTTGACTCAGTTATGTATAATATGAGCGGTGAATTCCATAACTAACCATCAATAAACCCATTAAAACCTTTTATCCATTCCATTCTCTACGTCTAGAGAGCTATTAAAACCTAACATTTTGTTTATAACTCTAAGGCAACCAAAATTTTGGAGTTAACAGAACATTAGTTTCTATTTATGGGCATTTACCCCAAACTCCAACTGACACCAAACAACACCGTCTAAACACAAAAATCCCTGAATCTAAGCTTCAAAACAAACCTCAAAACACCAAAACTAGAAAGCTTATTTGGGCATTTTTTATGTTTCCTATAACCTCGTGCCATTGTCCAACTCCCTCTTCACACCATTCTCCACTACACAGAAAGTTTTTTAAAAAACATAACACCAATCCTTAACCCTTTTGCTCCTTCTTAAAAACATAGTTATCATCAACATAAAACCTCCTCAACATACATGCTCTCTTGCATGATAATACGATAAGATAGGAGGTAGTTTTTAGCACCAAGATAACAACAGTGAAGACCATTTTCAAACAAAAACCTTAAATCCATATTTCTTTGCCACATGTGTAACCACTCCCAAAAAATTTTGACTAAATCCTTAAATCACCACCACTTCATGGTACATGATTGAAGACCTACAAATCCCTTCTAGGTCTATCCCAAAAGTTTTCATCCTTTCCTTTGAAAACACAAATTATGCCACCCTTGTCCTGCTCCTGAAATCCATTGTTATCTAAATATTTCATGAAAAGAAACGGACCTTCCCAACTTGATGCTAATGATTTTTTCTTCCCAAGGTTTTTCATCTTGACATAAGTTTCACCTTTAGTGAAACCCACAAATAATAGCTTTCGTTTTCTTGATGCATATGCCCTCTTTTGCCTTGCTTGAGCTTGACCCACATTCTTAATCACCTGACCATGCATGCTTGCAATGAGCTACATCTTTTCAATCATCCACTTAGCAAGTTTTGTTGGATCTTCATTTACATCATATGTTCTAGCTAGGGGACTCAAGAAATTATCAACCTGCAACCTCGAAGTGCATCCAATCAAAACCATGTGAGGTGGGAACCTAATGCTAACATGTACACCACATCTACAGCCAAATAAAATACGTGGCAAATGTTCATCCCAGTCTTGGGCATGTTCAGAAGTAACAAAAAGAACAATCAATCCATGTTTCAATGTCTTGACCACTTTCTTTGCCATGTCATTACATCTAGGCCATGGAGGTGTTGTGTATTGATGCGTAATCCCATAATTTTTACATAACTGATCAAATTTAGCCACCCATTCATTGTTATTATTAATCAAATTATAATTTGGCATTCTAAATATGCAGATGATCTTGTCCTCCAAGAATCTAACAACAATCCATGTTTCATGCTTAGCAATAACCTTGGCCTCTACCCATTTGGAGTAGTGTCAATTGCAACTAAAGTGCATCTATTGCCATTGTTTGTCTTGGGTAACGATCTTGCAGTATCGAGTGCTACCCTATAAAACTGATCCCAAACAAGTATACTCTTTAGTTCTTCTATGTTGGACCTAATGCTACCAGTCCACTTCACCATTTGGCACTACTTGTAAACACAAATAACAGTCTGCACATCTCTAATTTTATTATGCCATAAGTATCGTTAATTAACCTTCGCAAATGTGCACCTTTTTCCAAAATGACCAATTTCTTCATGAAGGTCCAAAATGAGTTGTTTACACTCATTAGGTCTTGGCACACACAAATCCTTGAACACGAGTTTGTCATGATTCCGATGATAATGAAATATCTTTTTTTTTATTCTAGCATTTTCTTGCAAACTACATTCTACTAAAATCTAACCTCCATTGAAAACTACCATGGTTTGCTAATCATCCCAGATGTCCATGTTTCTAACATGGTCCCATTCAATGTCTTCATTTTCTTTCGAGTTGATCCCATCCATAAAGTCATCATCAACAAGTGCTTGAGCCTCTTCAATCAACTATGTATGCATATGAGGGTCCCAAAGATCCTTCCTTCTTTTCTTGAAAACATGTATGTCTTGTTCGTCTCCAACCTCTTGCTCTTGATTATCAATTAAGTCATCTCGCCATTAATTACTTCCACCTCTTCTAACTATGTGACATCCACCATAAACAATTGATTGAACATTGTTTTGTCACCCAATTGTTGTAGTATCAAGGAAATATTAATATATAGATTTAAGTTTTCATATTTCAAATTTATAACTAATATATATATAAATAATTCAATGATTATAATCAATTACTGATATATAACTTTTATTTTCAGTTTTATTGTTTTATAATAATTAATGTATCAATAAGAATGGAAAGTTATAAATTATTATACAAATGCAAAAATTATTTTTGAAGGAAAAATATATTTATTAAAATATAAAACATTTATTGTAATAGTTCATAAATAGCTTTAATGAGTGAAGTAATAATATGAATAATAAAAATAAAATAGCTAACCTTGGTTACCAACTAGCTACAATAATAATTGAATTAATGTTATTATTACTATTAAATATTTACATTTATATTTATTATTAACTATATAAATGAAAATAATAATGGAAATAATTATAATAAAATAGTTAGCCTAGGCTAGGTTTTAATTATATTATTAAATATTTAATTTTTCAGTTATTATATTAATTTATTTCGTTATGAAATAATAATTTATCAGCTATTAATAATTAGCTAATTATTTCATATTACCCATTACTAGTTAATTAAATTGGTTGATAGATTATTATAGCTAATATATATTTAAAGTTGAATATTATTATTGTTTATCTAGCTAATAAATTAAGTAATATTTAATAATAACTAATAATATAATTAGTTCAATCACCATAAGATATTGATGATTATTACTATAAAAACTAATTAGTTGGATACTTTATAAAATGAATTAGCTGGTTTCTAATTTAGTTGTTGATTAATTATGTTGCAAGTTTATTAATTTATTTTTATATATTATATTCATTAAGTAATTAGTTATTTTATTATTTTATTAGTTAGCTAATTAATTAACTAATTAGTTGTCACTTACCTATTTAATTATATATTTTTCAAGATGACAATGGAAGCCAAAACATATGGGATAAATTTTCTTAGTTGCAAGTAGTTTGCAACTAAAAATGTTTAGTTGCAAATGACTTGCAACTAAAATTTTTATCCCATATGTTTTGGCTTTCATTCTTATCTTGAAAAGTATATAAGCAAGTTGTTTTGTTTGACATTTTCATATTTAAAAAGATGGGCATATGGGATGAGTCAATAAAAATGACTTAACCCAAAATAAAATATAAATATTCATGTACTTACACCTAATTACCTACTTCCCTAACTTACCTACCTTCTTTTCTACTTACGTACCTACCTAAGTAGGTATTTGGCCTAGGTAGGTAAATAAGTTCTATTTATATAGGTGTTCATCCTATTTGTGTAGGTAGGTATATAGGTAGGTAGGTACATAGTTCAACCTATGTACCTAAATATTGATTTAAATTTAATTTGGAAAGTTTCAATTAATATGCCATGTGGCAAATTTTCATTGCACCATATGTCATAATCTAAACCATCCAAACATAAAAATTAAACGTTTTAGATTATTTCAAAATAATAATAAAATATTTTTAGTTATTAAAAAGTTGGAACACTTGGCAGCACATAACTTGTTCCCATTGTTCACCAAACAAGTCGCATCTTAGATGTAAACAACAATACGTATATGACTAGTGAAAGGATGAAAGCGTATTTTGTTGACTTTTTCTTTCATCCAAAATTCATTGTCATTTGCGACTAGTGTCAATGTAACTTGTCTAACGCAATTATTAAGATTTTAGTTGCAAATGTTGCTTACAACTAAAAATTAGTCACATGGACCAATTGTAAAATGGCCATTTTTTATTAATGTATTCCTCTAATTTTTGTTTTTGGGAATCTTTTGACACTTCTTACCAATTGTGTTTTGCTATCAATGTGAGTTCAATGTTTTGAATTTTTAAAATCCTTGCAACATTAAAGTTAGTTAATTCAATGTTGAATTTTTTAATGCAAGTAGAAGCATTTAATGGGTGTCTTCCAAAAATTGAAAAGTTATCCCTTTGTGGAAATAAGTTGCAGGGTATTGAGGTACTTATTGGCTACCACCATGTTAATTGCTTATTATTCTTTTTGAAATGATGGTAGACATTTGTTGCATGCAGTTCGTGTTTTCAAGCTGGATTGAACATCTTTCATTTGAGTGCCACGATTTGTCTTTTTGTTTTCATGTTTGATGTGGGAAGGTGGGGTAAGGCAAGTGGTCTCCACCTGCACGTAAACAACAACCACCGGTCAGCATTTTGTTGGAGGATTCAAGTCACTATGTTTTTTGAACTTGAAGACAACTTGTTTGACAATTGGAATGAGATTGTGAAATTATATTGATTTCATTCCCTTCAAAATGTGGGTTTGGCTTTTGTGCACTTAAGAGAATCTAATAGTTTTCTTTCTCACCTAATTAGACTTTAACCCAATAAGACTTGTACCTTCCAAAGACTCCTCCTTGTTGGAGTTTTGGTCATTCAAATAGAGTTCCAATGCAAAGTTTCAGCTCTACATAAATTTTTTAGGGCTACCCATATGTGGAGAAATCAAGTTTGTTTTAAAAATAGTGCACCAGTGCTCAGTATGTGGCCCTGCAAAAGAAAATTGGATGAAGAAAAGTCAAAACATGCATGGTTTGGCTCAACGATATGGTTTTGACCCAACATTTTTGCACGAGATGCAAAGGCTAGTAAAAGCCACAACAAAGCCCAACATTTGATGTTGATTAACTAGATAGTTTGATTGGTCTAGGTGGGTTGCTATTAGTATTCTCCCACTTATTTGCAATCCTAGTTTTAGATCTATGGGCAAGGTTGGAAAAATAATAATAATTAGAGTTGGATGTGAAAAGTACTTTTGTATGGTGACATATTGAGCACTAGTAGGGATGCTCGAAAAGATTCATAATGGGTGGAAATATGGATTATGAAATTTGCAATCTTACTAAACATGAACATGAATTTGTGAGAGTGAAAGTTTGTGTTGTTTTTTTGTTTGGGGGTATAGCTTGTAGCAATTATATTTGAATGGCAACTACCTTCAACAACTTTGGTATCCGGACTCTTCTAACTCTACTACTAATCATTATCACAAGGATACAAAATTCAAACCTTTTACAACATTATGATGCCTTCTTCTAGATGCAACCTTAGAACATGATTAATCATTCACTGAATATTTATTTCTTGCACTAACAATTGGCTCATCAAATTTGATGCCAACAATCCATATGAATGGTCATGTTTGTTACCATGATGGCATGAAGGTAGGAAGGAACAAAATCTCGAAGTGGTCTTCTATGGATGCACTTGATCAATTTGTTGCTCTTGAGGTGTTGTAAAATATACCCTTTTTCTTCATGCCCATAAACAACAATTTGACAACATTGGGCTTGTCACAATGTCAAGTGTTGGAGAAGAAGCTTGATGCTTGTTTATCTTTCCTCTCTTGGGATTTTTTTTTGTTTGGAGAATGAATATTTCCTTTTTTTTTGTGCAAGAAATCAAGTTTTCTTAGAATCCACCAATAGATTCTAAAAATGGTGTTGCACTCCGCTACATGTTGATTGCACACTTGGGGAAAATCAGAAGCTTCAATGGCAACCAAGTAAACAAGTGTTTTGCATGTTAAACCTTTGCTTGTTCTAATTTCTATGTGGAGGGCCCTATGGGTCTCATAGTTATAAACAAGATTAGTGTAGGAATTGGGCAAAAGTATTAGTCTTCTTAGTGTTCAAGTGCAAACCTCTACAACCATGAGATTTCACATGTTTTTTCTCTTCAACTTATGTGGGTAGGGATCTTGTGCAATTAGAACCAAGAAAGAGAAGAAATGTAGAAATCAAATATGTCCATCAAGCCATTTAACATTCTTTTGTTTTTCAATCTTGATGTAATTAGGAATATTTTTTATGTGGGTTTGTCTTGAATGTTTTGCTCCTCCATTCATTCAGGATTTCTCCATCAAATATAGTCACATATTTTTGTCTTGATGAAAGTGATTTTTTATATGATAATGCACATATATGTGTGCCATGTACTAAGCACCATGTAGAGAAAAGACATGGAAGAGATCATGAAATCTCACCCAAGTGTTTTTCTCTTCTTGAACTTGCCATTTTATTGGAAAGAAGGGTACCCATCATTTTGCTTTAGGTGGGAGTTTTGCATATGCAAGTTTAGGGTTCAGGATTTACCCTAAGCCCTGAACCTTGGGACCATGAAAATGTCACTTAACAAGTTCCAAAAACCATGCAACTTGCTTTGAAAACAAACTTGACAAAAAGGCTATCAAAAATTGGCCTCCATTGTAAGGGATGGATTTCATTTTAGTAGAATTGTGTGGAACATAGGTTTGAACATCTCTAATTATTACATGATGTGCCTATGGACTTGGGCAGTGGATCAACTAGAAAAACTTCCACAATGGCTTTTTTCTTGAATTGTACACACCTTCCCAAAATACCAATAGGCTTAAAACTAGTGCCATTGTTCACATGTAGAAAAGTAAGAAAGATGTTGTGATCAATGAATCATAAAGAGCTATAAAGTTTCTCCATTTCCCATGGTTGAGTCGAAGGATTGGTCCAATGCATGAGTTTTTTTCTAGTAAAAAACATGTGAATGCAATTGGGAGGATAATAACAATTTTTTGATGATTTGCACAGGCCTTATGTGGTCATTACTTAGGGAGCCATTGAAGGGGGTTGGAGTGGGATTGGTAGAAGAAAACCTTTAGGGACTTTTTGCAACCTTTTCATGGAGCCTCTATTAACATTATTCATGCACAAGATAAGTACATTATGAATCCTTCAAGACTGTTACTTAGTGATATTCTAATCCACATCCAACAATCCTGATCACAAATCAGGTTTAAAATTTCCTTAGTTTATAGTTGTTACATACTATTTCACATAATCTTGAATGCAATATTACATGAGATAGCTACTTCCATAGCGAGCATGTACTACTAGTTGGCAAATAATAAAAAGATATTTCAATGGGCAAATTCCAATGTATTTATGGATCATACACAAAAATGTTAAAAAATGATGAATAAGGTGGTGAATTTATCTATGGACAATGAATATAATAGCTAGTGATTTTATGTGTTCACATTTTGAAAAAAAGGTGCAAGTTTTCTTAACTAATACACCACATACTGTTATGGTCAAATTAAACAAATATCTAGCATTGGAATTAATGTGCAATCCAAGGAGTTTTAGATGTTTAGCCCTAGAACCCAAGAGAACATGGGCAACCTAAAAGGCAGACTCAATCCAATAACCCTAAAAGGTTAAGCACCAATAATGTGTTTATACTATTTGGTACTCGGGGATTCTATTGTATAAATACTTTGCAATTTGTGGGCTATAGAATTGTTCATGAGATCTAAAGAAGAATTGGAAATGTCTGCAAGCCATGGAGGAGGATCCTTGAGTTAAACAAAAACATCGAGTGAACAACATCCATTTTTAAAGATTTTCTTGTCAAGACCCTTAGCCTTTTTAATTGCAACTACTTTACAACAACTTTTAGGGTTAGTCTAACCTTCGCTTACGGTTACAAACAATCTTTAAGGATTGTTTGGCTTCTATTGGAGTTGCATTGTAATTTATCATAGCTCTTGGACCATCCCAAGTTTGGTCAACTTGTGTTGCAATTGACCATTATGCACATAGGCTCTAGGATGCATGACAATAAGCACCTTATGTTAGGCATTGCATGTTGTAGAGAAGAATGTTTCCTAACAATGGTTGTTAGTTGTCAATGGTTGTCAATGTCATGGAGGCCAAGATCCTCCAACCATGTTTTCAGAAACAGAACACACAATGTGGTTGCAACTTATATGCACTAACTTCACAAACATTCAAATCCATTTCAAGTTGGTGTTAGGTAATTCATCATTGCCCAAGTTGTAATTTTCAAAAAGTCAGAATTCAACTTTGTTAATCCTATGCATTATTTGTCATTCTTATAGTTGTACGACTTTAGGGTCTATTGTGCCGATTAGTGATTGTGTTCAAGACTTGATCTTTGCACGAATGTAATGTGAAATGTTGTTCATAATAAGGTATGGGTATGTTATGTACTTAGTTAGTGTGATTTTGGTTTGTTGTTCATATTCAAATATGGTTATGTTATGTACTTAGTTAGTGTGGGTTGTACTTGACGTTGTTCAAGGTTGTAGATGGTTACACATCTCCTTATTGAACAACAAATAAAAATTGTCAGAATAATTCATTGGTGGGTGCATATTAACCGTTTATGCAAGGTGCAGGTATATTATGGAATGCACATTGGAGGATGCAACCTATTATGGACACATGTGTCAGAATTACGAATGTATCAACTGCGTTGTAAAGAGGTGGGTGCATTCCCCACAATGTACCTATCGCATAAGCTTTAAAGGCACCTATGGTCTGGATTTTGTTGTGTAGGAAAAAAGGAGGATTTGTTGTTGCTTTTCACATTACCACCACCTCCCCTCTTGGTTTTGCCAATGCATACTAGTCAAACCCTAAAAAAACCATAAGATGTAAATGTCAAAAGCTATTTACATATTAGATTTCCATCTTGATTATGGTTTGCTTATAACATAATTTTCCTTAAACAGTACACATGTGGATGCAACCTTTTACATCTCTTCATGTGCATGGATTTGTTCATGTTTGCATGCGTATGGCATGTACCACATTCATATACTTTGGTTTATTAAGATCTGGTTGAAACACTATTACAACAAGATATTTAATTTTGTAAAATTTTGATGCTTATCAACATTGTTGAACGACACTATAACCTTTGTTGCATGCTATTCTAAAACCACAAGTTGTAGATGCCCCAAATTGAAAGCTTTTGGTTATGCAACCCCCTAGATTGGGCTAGGTTTCTATGTTCATGATAGGTAAGGCATGTGTAGCTCATTTTATTTATTAAGCACAAGGAAATGCAATTAAAGACACCTTCCTTAAGTTGTTGCGACTTGAATGGGGACCGTGTGGACATTTTCTTGGAGGTTATGGGTCTTAGAACACTTGGACATTAGTACTAGGTCTTCCATTTTGCTTATGGAGATGTAATTGAAACTCCTGATGTTGGACTTTGTAGATTGGGTTTTCAAAGTTTTCTAAGGAGATCAAGGTTTACTTAGCATCAACACCCACTACTTATAAATAATGGACATCAATAAATTGTCACAATTCATTATCTATGGTATAGAAAGCACCATGTTCCAACCTTAGAAGATATAGGACATATTAAACATTTTATACCTTACTTTCTATATCATGTACACTTTTTGCAAGTTTGAAAACACATATTATATTGGAAGAGCAACCCACCATCAGTCACAATCCCCATGTGAAGTCATGTGTCATTGTGGGTAGTGTTTATGAGATGAGTTATAACGATTTCCTTGGATTTTTGTAGGTCGATTTCAATGGAAAACAATTTGACACTTGGTGGATGCACTTGAACTTATGAGCCCATTTATAGGTGAATGGATTTAGCTATTAATGTATATATGGTCTTTATGTATGTCAACATTTTGTAAGTAAGATTACAATTACACCAATGTTGTGTTTGTAATTGTTGTGTCCCAATGGATGCCTTTAAAGAGCCATGTTAGGACCCACAACTATGATTTATCAAAATCGATTGGACACATGCATCTTCTAGATTAGTTTTCTTTGTAGTTGGGCTCACTTTGGGAATTATTATGGCAGGATGGCCTATTTCAAAGTTGTTCCTCTCTGTAGATATTGAAAGTACAATCTACAAGGTATGTTTCTTGTTGAGTTTTAACTATAATTAAATGGATGCCTAGGAATGTGCTTGGCCTATCATGATCATCAATATGCAATGAATGACTATTTTCCACCTCATAATGTAAGAATGTTTGTCTTACAATGTTCTTATTTTGTTTAAACGAAATAATTCTCGAAAACAAACTTTAGTAGGGTGGATAGATGGGGTGTGTGCATTGGATTATGATGGGTGTACAACTCAACCATTGGGTTATGTGGGCTTTTCACATATCTATTGTACATTTTTGCATTTTTTACATTTCATGATTTTTGTCATGTTATTAACAACATAACACTACAATATTCTTGACATACATTTCATGTTCTGTGAATTGGGCCACCACAAGTGAGGATGTGTCTTAATAGGTTGGGTTCATTTGGAGTGAATGGCCCTATGTACCATGCAACTTGATTATGTGCAAGAAACAAAAAGCTTTGGCAATAGGAAAAAGCATATGTCATCTCTAATAGGCATCATAAAATGACCTATAATTATAATTTTTGCCATGGAGGCAGGTCATATTCGAGCATGGTGGTCCATCAACACTTTAACACCTCTGGACATGACCCCACTTTGTGATGTGTCAAGCCTTGATGGGTAAGACATGCATGATCACCCTTTAATTCACAAGCTAAAAATTTGTTGAATTAACACATCTTTGTTGTGGGATTACACACATGTTTTAGACAATGTTGCTAGCCATGTACACCACCATGGGAAAAATACTTAACCTTCTGGCTCTATCCTCAAGTGGACAAAAGGATGGACCTTGTGATTTATGATTGTTTTTTTTCCACTTGGAGGCAAACTACATCTACAAACTGTGTTCATAATTTGAAATGCATGCCCAAGTTTATTAAATTTATGTACTACAATTGTTGTGTTATATACCTTATTATGTTTTATAACCTATTGTGTTCTGGGGTGGCAACTTTGTACATCTAGACATGAAGCAAAAGGAAAATGGTTGACCATATTTATATTTGTTCAAATGCTCTAGTGACTTTGTGAACCTAAGACATTTTTCAAGGAACACTTCAATTATGTATGTCATAGTTAACCTATTTATCTATGCACTTGTTGTACAAGATGCACCACTTAATTCATCTAATGAAGACTGGGTGCTTATGGGGGGGCTACTATTCCAAACAATGAACCACCATTGCCAAATGTTGCAATTGAGGATTAGGTGTTTAATGGGTAAACTACTGTTGCAATTCCATCTTATGAACCACCATTGCCCTCTGTACAAGTTGGGGCCAACAATGATGATATCAAAGTTGAGGGTTTAGATGGCAAGGGCCTTGAATGAAACTTGGTAGGTATGTGATGCAGTTGTAGATGAATCCATAAGGGAAATTGTTAATCAAGGTAGGGAAGATATTTTTGAATTAGGGACTGACATGGATTTGGACCTAGACTGAGGTCAAGGGAAAAGAAAACTATGCTTTAGCCTAGATCAGATGACCCCCATTTCTTGAAATTAGTAGTAGAATTTAAGGTGCCATTATATGGAGGGAGTGACCTTAGTAGATTGACATGCACCTTGATGTTGTTAAATACATATGTGACACATTGGGTCACCAATGGTTTTGTGGATGAGTTGTTGCATTGCTACAAAATTCCATTCTACCAAAACCTAACCATCACACTATGAAGCCACAAGCTTAATTCAAAATTTGGGCCTTGGGTATAACATCATTAATGCATGTGAAAAAGGTTGCATATTGTTCCACAATATGCAACGAAGCAATTAAATGACCTATTTGTGGTCAATCCCTATATGTGCCATGGCATAACAAGGTGCCTAGAAAGGTGTTGAAGCATTTGACTCCTAGGCTAAAGAGGATGTTTAGGGCTTCCATCCTTTTAGAGTTGATGAGGTGGCACCAATCCAACAAAAGTACAAATGGACTGGTTTGGCATGCTACTAATTCCAAAGCATAGGCTCACATTGATTCAACATGGCCAAAGTTTGCTACAAACCCAAGGAACTTGAAACTTGGTCTTGCATTGGATGGGGTCAACCCATTCAGAAACCAGTCAACTTCATGGTTTACGTGGCCGGTGCTTGTTCTTAATTATAACTTACCTCCATGGCTCACCACCAAAAAGTTTCCTAATGCTTATTCTATTGATTGAAGGGAAAGAATTAATAAAAAACAATAATAATGATATTTACATGGCTTTGTTTGGTTGAAGAGTTGCAAGAGCTTTGGAAGGGGGTGGATGCTTGGGATGTGACTCATCCAGAAGGGTCTAGGAGGTTCGCTTTGCACGCTATTCTAATATGGTCAATCCATGACTTGCCAACATATGGATTATTATCTAAGCAAATGACAAAAGGATACAAAGGTTGTTTAGCATGTGGCCTAACACACATGTTCTCTCCATTCAAAAGTGCTAAGGAAGATGGTTTATTGCCACCATTGTAGGTGGCTTATAAGACCAAACCACCCACTTAGGTTCAATGCTCATGACTTTGATTACAAGATCGAAATAAGGTCTACTCCTATGATTATGTCAAGAGATGAGGTGTTGCAACATGTTAACTTGTATGAGAGATGGATGTTAAATGGTTAGAAAGAGGATGATAATCCATCTCACAAGATTGGAGTGAAGTGCAAATTTCTTTTGTTCAATTTGCCTTACTGGAAGGTTTGTTTAGTGATATTTTGGTCTTGATTTGTTTTTTTAATTATCTATTAGATGGTGTTGATGGGTGTTGTTGGTGAACAAGATGACAATAATAGCAAATGACAATGCTAAACCTTGTGATGTCAATTTTCTAACATTTTAGATGTTGTTGGTGAAGAAGATGGTAATAGTAACAATCGGATCTATGGGTCCAGTAGTTGTAGCAAATGAGTCAATGGCTTTAGTAGAGCAAATGGATCGTAGGACCCAATAGCTACAAGTGGACTGATTTTGTAACAATAGTAGTTATTTTATTTCAAGATTTGATGACATCACTAATGGCAATGTTAGACCTTGTGATGTTAGTTTTCTAATAGTTCAGATGCCATTGGTGAAAAAGATGGCAATAATGGGTAATGGATCTATGGGTCTAGTAACTACAGTAAATGGGTCAGTGTGCTCATGGAGCAAATGGATCATAAGACCTAGTAACTACAGGTGGATTGATTTTGTAATAACAACAACTATTCTATTTCAAGATGTCATGAACTCATCACTTATGACAATACTAGACCCATTGAGATTAGGTTTATAACATTTTTTGTGATTGAATTATGATGTGTTGTTTGGCCTTTTGGCATGAGTGCTAAAACATAAACACCTAAAAGAGGCTAACTATGGAACAATTAGTGGCAAAGTTGTTAATGATGTAGAGCTATTACTGATGCATAATAGCAACACTCTATATAGGTGGTTCTCTTGTAATTGTGGCAAATTGTGTTTTTTTCATTGTGCCAAACTCCTTGTACACATGCTTAAGTATGAAAGTAATGGCTTGGACATGTGTGGATCTTATAGGATTTTAGGGTACAACACACATTTGATGTGATGCATTGTGAGAAGAATCTTGTAGTCAACATACTAAAGACTATATTTGTTGAAAAGGACACCAAAAAAGTGCGGCAAGACCTTCAAGCCTTGGGTGTTTGTCAACATGTTGGTTGAAGCCTCATCCTTCAAAGAATGTTGAAATTGTGATGTCGATAGCTCCATGGGTAATGTCAAAAGAAGAACATTTTTTGTTTTTAGATACCATGGTAAATTTGAAATTGCCATCATGATATGCATTAGGGTTCAAAACATTGTCAAAGGTAAGTTAAGGGCCACGAAGTCCCATGACTACCATGTTTTATTTCAGTGCATTCTCCCTTTATGCATGTGGTATATAATGATTAAAGAACCTTGAGTGGCCATCATGCGAATATGTAAGATCTTTGAACTTATTTGTAACAAGGTATATGACCTAGCAACATGCGAAGAATTGAAAAGTGCGGTTGTATATTCATTATGCCTACTTGAAAAAAATTTCCTTCCAAGTTATTTTTATTTAATGACACATATGGTTGTTCATTTGATTGATGAATTGGACTTGTGTGGCCTTGTGCACTCCCATTGGATGTATCTGATTGAGCGGGCAACAAAAGACATAAAGAATTATGTCTGAAACATGGTTAAACTAGAGGGCAACATGGCAGAGGGCTATATTTTTACGAAGCCGTAGGGTTGTGCACCGAATACATGCAAGGATTTAGTGCAACAAGGAGTCATGTATGGGATGCCAATGAGGAAGAAGGAGTGGTTGGAGAGGTCTTGAAAGGTGTGCCTAGACCATGTACACTGTCACAACACTTGTGTAATACAACACATCTTTATGTGTGTGAAAATCATGAAGTTTTAGCTCCATAGTGAGAGTAAGGACCTTTACATCCTTTATAATACAGTAACCTAAGGGCATTTCTTTTTCTTTTTCATGGCATGGCCATGCATTAGAATCAGTGTATCTTCATTATAGCTATAGTATAATAGGGGTCTTTGGGTTTGTGTGATAAAAATTGATTTGGCATTTGCATGTAGGTGATACAAGCTTGCAAGGGATGCCACAAGTGATGCTAACTTGGAAGCATTCCCCAACTTCCCACAATGCTTGCAAAAGGATCTTATTGCTTACCCTGCAGGAGGCCCTAGCATTGATAATGAAGTTGAAGTGCATGACCTATTAGTCCCGCTAGCATTTGTGGCAAAGGATTATAAAATCATAGTTGCATATGGCAATCATTTTAGGGCTACAACATGGCCTGGGACAACCAACATGGTTATGTACAACTCATGTGTGTTAGGGGAGTTTGAACATACACTATCTCCTACAAAAACAAATCCCAATCTAGCACTTGAATAAGTGACATACATAGGGGAATGGACAGAGATCTTAGAACGAGATTAGGGGGCCATTAAGGTTCTTATTATATTGTGCTCATGGGTGCCAGCCACAACACATGGAGCACATGTTGCCATGAAAAAATATTAATTTGGATTCACCCTTGTGCACTTTAGAAGGTTGCTACATGCATAGAGACAACCTTTTGTATTCCCTTCACAAATTGAGCAAGTAGTTTTTTATGACTCTTTGCAAGATCCGAGCTAGAAGGTTGTTTTACTAAAAGGTGCAAGATTTCAGAGAGTGGTTGGGGATAATGCCAATGTTGAACAAATCAATCCTACAAAGGACATACTAGATATCCAGTCTACTAATGTGCTTATTGGTGGTAGCAATGCACAAGTTATTTTTGTGGACAATGCAATTAATGGAACATGACGAAGGTTCATGGGTTGATATTTTTAACCCTACTTGCAAATCAATGTACACATGGGACGTCTAATATGTATTTACAATCTACTAGTTATGTAAGGAATGAAGGTAGCCACCCTGAAGAAGGAGATGATGAAGATGGAACCCCTGAATCAAATGGTGAAGATGAAAACCATGGTGGAGGTGTTTCAAATTATAGTTAGTCATTTAAAGATGATGAGTATGGGACCCAATATGATGATTAATAATTTGTCTACTGGTGGGGAAGGTGTTTGAACAGCCTTGGCAGATATTTTTAATGGTGTTAGATGAGGGTTTTGTATCTTTGGTTTTAGGAGAACTAGGTGGCATTACTGAACTTTTTGGGTTTTGGATGTTGGTTGTGGTTTTGTTGGAGCAAACTATATTGGTTGCAAGATGTTAGCATCTAGAAAACTAGTGTAGGTTCAACATGAAAAACACCACATTTACTTTCTGACCTTATTACTCTTTCAATTACCAATCACACCCCCATAATTATGTGTTTTCCTTTGCCATGTAGCTTTTATGTTCTAGAAAACCAAATGCAGTTTTATCTAGATTTATGGACTAACATTTGAATGTGGGATAACTCAAAGGTACTTGTTTTCATGTCAAACTATTGTCAACCTTCAACTAATATGCAAATATGTAAAAAATATTGAGGTTGTTTATTCCTATTTGAAATAGATTTGGGAAATTCATGCTACCTAGGCCACAAGTGGACTGACAAGTATGCATTAGACATGTACTAGTTGTATACAACTTGTTATACAAGTTGTTCATTGTGTTATTTTGTCCCCATGTGGGATTGAGACCACATTGTTAGCATAAGTTGGAAAAGAAATGTAGATTCCTTATGAATTTACATATGACAATTTAGAGCACTTGGGCATAATTTAAAGCACATTTTCTTGTAAAAAACACGAAGTTTCAAATGTAATAGAATTTACAACACCCAACCAAAATCAAACCACCTTCCAAAATCAAAATCAAATAATAAGGAGCAAATAGATTCCATACATTACTTGATTATGGCCATTTTGTTTGCCAATTGAAGCCATAAATTAATTAAGATCAACCAAATGCAATAGAGGGAAAGGCATTTCATCTAGGCTCAATTATAACATCTATTTGAATTTGGTCATGACTAGTGTTGCATGGTTAAACCAAAATTTTAATACTAATTTATCTTATTTAAAAAAAAATAATCCAAGTATCTTTTGTCATTGTTCATAACTTGACCACATTGGCCAAGTGAATGGAAAATCATCCCAAAGTACTCACCATGTTCAAGTCAACCCTTTCATTGAGCCATGTGGAAATCTAATCTACTGCACCATGTCATGGCCTTAGCAACAAGCTAATTTGAAATTGCATTTTGTGCATGTTATTAGCCTTAACTTTTAAAAAGTTGCTTTAATAGTTTAATATGGTGTTGTTAGCTTTATGACTAGTTGTATGGCATTGTATCAAGAGTTTTTTTACAACACCACTCAATTTGTGAAGTTAACACATCTACTTTGTAACACCATTATCACAAAATGTTACAAGGTGTGAACTTTTGTAAAATGTCGCAAATGGTAGTTGTGGTTATAAGTTTGGTGTTGTTGGTCAAACTTACTTATTAAAACTTATCAGGATAATTGTTTGTTCTAACAACCAAATGCAAGAGATTAACCCAAATCCATATGAGGAGCTAAGGCAATGAACAATAACTAAAAACCAAAAACGTCTCAACGTAGTATTGTAGAGTGCACAATAGTAAGCTTTCACACATTTCATCCTTTGATGTGAGCTTGTTTAACCTAGAGTCAATAAGCTATGTGGATTGCCATTTATGCTTATTGATGATATGAAATTGTAGTGGATGGGGTATTATTAAGCAACAATAATTGTTTTATGTTGTTTTTAGTTTCATTATATATGCATCATGTGTATAGTTGTTATCAAGGTGGGTTTTTTTGGGAGCAAGTTAAGAGAACATGTTGCAAGGACATTCACACTCAAGTCAATTGCCCGTGCTAGAAGTGCCACCCCTTCAAAACCTCCTTGACATAGTAGTCGAATAATAGCATTGGAATTGTTGAACACGGTTGACAATGAACCCCTTGAAGTCATGCTTGGAGATGATGAATATGAGGATGATGATGAGGACCTTAATGAAGAATTTTTCCCCCCACCAAATGAGGGGACATGTGATAGTGAATAAGATAACATGGACCTTTCTCATAATCAACCAATAACCTTGGGCAAATCAACAACAACCTAACTTTTTGCAACACAAATCAGTTGACTTACTTAAAATTCTAATCTCATTTCTAGGGTTGCAAGGTCATAAGCAAAAATGATGGCCATCCAAAATTGTTATAATGCATGTTGAAAAACTCTTAATTCTTGGCATGGCATGTATAGGGTAAAACAAAATTACAATGCTTTCATGGGCTTGGGTTGGTTAGACTTGCATAAGTAAACACCCAACCACCTACACATGCTTTTGTGTGGCCTCCTCCAACTTAATATCCTCCGCATAACATGGGCTACCCACCTCTTGGGTATGCACCAATACGACCAAGGCCAATTGCAATAAATGCATATTCTGCCATGGAACATCAACCTTATTACTCAAAGGGAGGTACATATGAATCACAATTATACCCTCCACCCCCAATGGGGTATTCTACTTGGCCTATAGTTGTGAAATAAGAATAACATGTTGTTGCTCCAGAAATAGAAAAAAAAATGTTATTATGTCAGCTTTCGACTTGAAGCGCTTCCATGTTGTTACAATTCGCTAACAAAATAGGGTTGCTTTGAAGCAAGCCAAGTTGGAACTTGTGGCACTATTAGGAACAACTGCATGCAAACCTATGATAATCGTGAATAGTGAAGGAGTGCTAGTGATTCCAAGTAGGAACCAATGGCTTTCAACCATGAGGGGCCATGTATGCTGTTTGTTAGAGGTGACCAAGGCTATAGATCTTCAAGCCATCGAGAAGTTGGAGAAAATGAAGGAGAATTTAGAAAAACAATTTGAATTCATAAAACTTGGCCTTAGTTATGAACATATGTGATTTGTGGCTTGCAAGATCTTGAAAAGGAACGAAGGAATGGGTAAAAATTTGGAAAACAAGTATGGTGTTTATATTGTGCCTCTTTGCAAGGGATTAGATGTTCACAAATGTCCTTGCATTATACGAGATGTTTAAAACCATTGTTTGGGACTTGGTGGATTACAAGTGGTATGAGGTCTAAAAATTGTACTGAAGCAAAATGGGTAGCATTGTCCAAGATTAGAATACAATTGACTTCATTAAAAAACAAGCAATTATGAGTCCTGCACGGGCACAAGTGAAGAACATATCAAAGTTGGGGCACGGTGGGCCAACACAACAAGAAGCCCACATTGTAAGTACACTTATAGTTCGAATTTGTTGGACTTGTTATTGGTTGTACTCTAAGGTCTCCCATGGATTAAAACATAGGAATCAATTTATTGGCATCTTTAGTCTTCATAATGACATCCCTTTTTAAGGTATGCATACCATGTAATTAGTGGTGAATTCTGATGTCATGTTTTCCATGAGTTGTGCATGACTTTTTTTTTTCTAACTATGTGTTGATATGTTTAAACTCCAAGGAATGTTGCTTGTGGCTAGTCTAAGGTTTGTAGCACATCATTGGTTTAGGGTTTTGGGCTTGTAGTAAAGGGCAGTGCCATAACCTTTGTTTTTTATACAAACAATTATGAAAGCATTATGTTTTGATCCATCCTCATGGTTGCCTTGTGCCATGGTGCAAATGATGAGGTTGCAAGGTTTGTTTAGGGTGCAAAATGCCCTAACTAGCCACATTCACAAGCTTACTATAGGTTGAAGGAGTCCACCCATTGTCTTAATTTATAACTATATATGTTGAGTGCTTTTGTCTTACAACTATGTTTTATAAATGCCAGTGCCAAAGTCTTATAAGAATGTTTTATGAATGTTAATGTGCAAGATGATTAGGTCTTTCCATGGCTTATGGGTATGCAAGTGAAACCTAGGATGCATGTCTAATACATTAGGTTGCCCAAGACTTTGAATAGGTTATTACATAGGTTTGTATAGTATGTACACCCTCCATGAGGATCCCATAAAATCAATGGGGAGTCATGTCCATTCATAACACTATTATTCATGAGGTGGGCTTCTAATCTTGAAAATCCATCTATATTTGAACTTATATTGAAGTTGGCATTGTGGTGTTACATTCTAGTTTTATAGGTTTGGAATGTTTGATTTTTTGCAACTTTCTTAAAAGATGTCATGAAGATTCTTTCCATAACCTTTGTGTCAAGAGCAAATTGTTGTTGCAAATGATAGTGTAAATGGTCTATAGCAATGACGAACCTATGAAGTAGTAATTTTTTGCAAAATTCCTATTAGTTCACTCTGGAAACCAACAATTGATGCCACATTCTTTTATTGTGTGCAACCATGGATAGTTTAGTTCCATATCGATCATTGTGAGAATATTTGTAACATGCCATGAGTCTATAAACAAGTATGTTATTGCAAGTTAATTTTGTAAGAATATTCCAACATAAACAACACTTGCATTAATTGTTGATGGGAGTTGCGAGAGTTAGATGCAAATACATGGATGGTCACCGACTTTGTCAAAAATGCATAGTGGCGGTAGTTGTCTTCCATTGAAAAGCAATGATTTTTGTGGTGAGTTGTGGGATTTTCTTTCCCCTTGTGGCACTCTTTTGAATTGGTCATTAGATTTAAAAGGTATATGAATGTGTTATGAGGTCTATGGGATGTTGCTTGGAAGATACAACCATAAGATCATATTTGAAAGATGGTTAATAGGTGCATTTCATCAATTCAATTTGTTGTTTTAGATGCTTGGGGCATTAGCATCCAAGGCATTTATGGTGAATGTGATTATGTTTTCCTTGTATTGCTAGCATGGAGTAACCATTGCTATTACAGTTAGAGTTTGGGCCTTTTAATTAAATCATGGGCTCAAATTTCATGGCTTTAACATAGGTTTCCACTTGCATGGTTATTAATGGTATTTGTTGGTCCCCAAGAAAACCCCCAACATGCTATTAGTGAGCTATGAATGTTTTTTGCCACTATGGATTATTCAAATCTTGCTAATGCAATATGTGGGGTAATACATGAGGGAGAAATTTGATCTCTTAATGGTTGTGACTAGGCTCATCAACCTTTCATGACTGTGTTTTTTAGCATGTGTGGGGTGTGACTAGGCTTTGTCGTTTGTTGGTTTATGACTAGTAATGGTGCAAATTGGTGGGGAGGCATGAAACACTATCACCTTTCTCCCACAACATAGGCAACATCTAAAATTTGTTGTTTTTAAAACCTAGTGGTCATTGACATCCATGCCCACATTTCAATTGTGTAATAGTGCCTAAATGATAATGTTAAACGAGAATGCATATGTCAAAATTGGCTAACAAGGTGGCTGTGAATTAGGACACCAACAAAAAAATCTTGTTGGATCTTGTAAATAAGGTGGAGGGGTTCATGCCATGGGGAGCTAAAGTGGATGTATGGAAGGGTGAATCTTCAGCTTCTATTAACCAACTGCATTCATGTATGAACAATCTTCTAACCATGCAAAAGGTGCTTATGGAAAAACTTGGGGTCCAAGTGCCACCAATTGAAAACTTGACAATAGCTTATTAGTCAATGCATAAGAATGGAGAGAAACACCTTGACAAACCAGGCACCACACACACAATTGAAAGAACTTGCGATGTAATGAACAAGGTGCAAAATGACAAGGTTGTTGCCATCACAACCACAACATGCCTTGGTGACAACATTGGACCTCCCAGCGATGACCCTATTGTTGTAGTAGATACAATAACACAACAAGTGGGTTATAACATCTATGGTATTTTGCAACCTGTTAAAAATGCACCTTAAAACCACATGTATTCATGCCATCTGTTAGAACCCTACATTTGTAAATGCACCGGCCTTCAAATATCTGGTAGGATGTATATGCATTGTTTTAAGTTGATTAGATTTGACCTTGTGAGAGTTTTTTGCAAGGGGGAATAATTAGTTCAACCAAATTGAACAAAGTGCTTATTGAGCACCCATGTAGGTAAAAACTTTGAAATTAGTTATTCCATGCATGATTATGTTTGCATTACCTATATTTAAAGTAGGAACACACCTATGTGCAAAGACCTAATGAGTAGTAGGACCCCATCAATTCAAGCACCCGAGGTAATTTCTCTGCATGTAAAAGTCCCAAATTCTATGTTTGTTATCTACATGTGCAAATATTGCATAAGGCATCAAAGATAAGAATGGTGAAAGTCATACCTTAAAAGAAAGGTGGTTGAAATGGAAGTAGTCTTGAATCTATGTGCTAACAAGGAAGTTGCACACAAAGATCATGCAAGAAGAGCACGATGTGTTTTTTAACGGAACACTGTGGAGAACAAACTATGAGAGTAGCCATAGGTAAAAAAATTATTGTCCTAAGATGAAGGAGGATGTAGAGCACTTTGTTTGCACTTGTGTTAAATGCCAATGTACCAAGTCCATTTATTAAAAGAATTGGACTTTATAGACCTTTATCAATCCCCAATGAACCATGGGAAAATATATCCATGGACTTCATGACTCAACTCTTGAGTGGAATGGAATGGATGCCATTCTAGTAGTAATTAATTGATTTTTTAAGTTGGCTAAAATGGTTGCAACAAAGATAGTTGCAACAACTTTCGATTCTACAAAATTATTTTTTGATATGTGAGTTAGGCACCATGGGATGCTTGTAAATGATAGAGACACCGAGTTTATGGTGGGCTTTTGGAAGTATTTATTCCAAAAGGTGGGAACAAACTTGTCTTTTAATATAATATTTCACCCACAAACTAATGGCCAAACAGAAAAAGGTCAATGGGGTGTTAAATCAATACCTCGTAAACTATCTGAGCAACCAATCAAAGTGATTGGAACAAACATCTAGGCTTAACAAAGTTTTGTTATAACTCAACAACACATTTGGATGTCACCATTTGAATTGGTGTTGGGAAAAGATGCCAAGAAGCCTACGGACTTAACAATTCCCATGGAATGAAAAGACCATTCCAAAGAAGCCATGGAGATGGTCAAGGGGTGTAAAAAGTTGTACGCTTGAATTAGCAATTTCTTGGAATAAGATCATAAATGGTATGAGAAACAATTCAATAAAACACAAAGGCATGTAGAGTTTGAAGTTGGGCAACACATGTGGTTGAACATTTGGGATTTTAAGATGCCCGATGGATTGGCCTCACATTTCATGTTAAGTATGTGGGGCCTTATGAAATTTTGCATAAACCACACCTTGAGGTGTACACCTTAAAAGTTACTAACAAACTTTGTGGCAAATCTAACTTTTCACATTTCAAAACTAAAGTTGTTTTTACATGATGACCAAAGACCAAACTAGAAGCAAAAGGTGTGACTAGATGTGGATGATGCCATCAAACACATGCTTGTAGTTAAGATTGAAAACATATTTCATGTGAAGCAAACGCCCTTCAAGGGCATGGAGTACTTGGTCAAGTACAAGGGTTGCCATCATAAGGAAGCAATATGAATGAAGCTTGTGCATTTGGACCACTTGTTGGACATGGTGGCCAAATGTGAATAGGAGAGGGTACATGAACTTGGAATGAAGAGAACACGAAAAAAAAAACCCGACCTAAAGAAGTGTAGGTGTTGATGAGGGCATCGACCCCTTTTAAAGTGGGGTCCAAAGTGTCAACAAATAAACAAAACAAATCAACTTTGTGAATATAAAGGGGTTGAGGGTTCTCATGAACATGATTGGTAGCAAAAAGGCTAAGGTACATGGGGGATGATGCGATTGGGAAAAGTAAGGAAGTGGCAACCAATGGAAATGGATTTGGAGTTGAATTTGAATTGAAAAACTTTAAGGCCTAGTTAGGCAAGATCGAGATAGTGGTGCATGCGAATAAAATTGCACATCCTTGCAAGGAGTTGGACTTCCTACATATGAACTTGTGAACCATGTCTTGCATGGGTAAAAGGAATTCAAATCATAGAACCCAATTCGACATTATTTGTTGGCACATTCGTAACCCTTGTTTAATGTGGCGACCAAAATCTTTAAGTTAAATTCAAAGTAGACTCCAAGGAAAGAAATGTTAAAAAGGGGAACATATGAAGTGAAGTAAAAGAGAAGACACTAGAATAAACGCATGGGGAACAAAACACACACTCAAATCGGTTCCTATTGTGCTAAAAACACAAATACACAACACAAATGGGTTCATTTGGTTAGAGGAATAACAATCCCACGATGGTTGATCGAAGGAAGAACAATGGTAGAAATGCCTAGAAGGGTGGTCGCCCCTAAGTAACATCAATAAGGATGTTGACATCTTTAAAGTGTAGGAGAATGACATGCCCTTTTAGGTGAACCTTTAAGTGAAAGGGCTTGCCTTGTCAAGCCCAAATTTAAACCACCATACACTAGTAGAAAATGGCAATTTTGCAATTGGTCCTTGTGACTCATTTTTAATTGCAAGCGACATTTGCAACTAAAATCTTAATAGTTGCATTGGACAAGTTGCATTGACACTAGTCACAAACGACAACGAATTTTGCATGAAAGAAAAAGTCAACGAAATACACCTTCATCCTTTGACTAATCATATATGTATTGTCTCTTGCAACTAAAATGTGATTTGTTTGGTGAACAATGGGAACAAGTTATGTGTTGCCACGTGTCCTAACTCTCAATAATAAAAATATTTTATTATTATTTTAAAATAATCTAAGATGTTTATTTTTTAATGTTTGGATGATTTAGATTATGACACATGGTGCAATAGAAATTTGCCACATGGCATATTAATTGAATTTGTCCAATTTAAATTTAAATCAATATTTAAGTATGTAGGTTGAATTAGGTACCTACCTACCTATATACCTACCTACCCATCTAGGTTAAACACCTATCTAGATAGGACCTATTCCTACCTAGGCTAAACACCTATTTAGGTAGGTAGGTAGGTAGGAAAATAGGTAGGTAAGTTAGAGAAGTTGGTAGTTAGGTATAAGTACATGAATATTTATATTTTATTTTGCATTAAGTCGTCTTTATTGGCTCATTCCATATGCCCATGTTTTTAAATACAAAAATGTAAAGACAAAACACCTTGTTTATATTTTTTCAAAATGAGAATGAAAGCCAAAACATATGGGATAAACTTTTTAGTTGTAAGTCATTTGCAATTAAAAAAAATTGCAAGTGACTTACAACTAAAAAATTTATCCCATATATTTTGGCTTTCATTCTCATCTTGAAATGTATATAAGTAATTTAGTAAATGATAACTAATTAGCTAACTAATTAACTAACTAATAAATTAAATAATAAAATTACTAATTATTTAATGAATAAAATATAGAAAAATTAATTAATATTTTTAAAAATTAACTAATTAAAAAAATTTAAAAACTAACTAATTCACTTTATAAACTATCCAACTAACTAATTAGTTATAGTAATAAATCATCAATATATTATGATTACTGAATTAATTATATTATTAGTTATTATTAAATTATTACTTAATTTATTGGCTAGATAAACAGCAATAATATTTAAATTTAATTAATTATTAATTATAAAGACCTATCAACCAATTTAATTAACTAGTAATTGGTTAATATTGAAATAATTAGCTAATTATTCATAAATAATTAATAACTAATTCATAGCCATTAAATTAATATAATAACTGAAATATTCAGTAATTAATAACTAATAATTAATAATTATAATAATTGAGTACTAGTTTTTAAAAATCTAATAATATAATTGAAAACTAGCCTAGGTTAATTATTTTATTAAAATTATTCCCATTATTTTTTTCATTTTTATAGTTCATAAGAAATATAAATGTAAATATTTAATAGTAACAATAACATTAATTCAATTATTATTGTAATTCGTTGGTAGCCAAGGTTAACTATTTTATTTTTATTATTCATATTATTACTTCACTCATTATAGCTGTTTATGAACTACTAGAATATATATTTTATATTTTTATTAAGTATATTTCTCCTACAAAAATAATTTTTGCATTTGTATAATAATTTATTAGATTTCCATTCCAACTACTAAAATAATAAAATAATAAAACTGAAAATAAAAATTATATATCAGTAATTGATTATAATTTTGAAATATAAAAAACTTAAAACTATATATTAATATTTCTTGGTAATTATTATAATATAGTAATATTTCATAGTTGATTACTTATAATAATGATAATAAAGTAATTTGTAGCTAGCCTAGGTTAGCTATTATTATTATTATTATTATTATTATTATTATGTATATTGTTAGAGTTATTATGATTTATTATGATTTTTAAAAAATTTAATAAATAAAAAGTTGATTTTTAATAAGTACATTAGTCATTTGAAAATAATATAATTATATTATATTATATTAGACTTTTAGTAATTATTTCAATAATTATATAATTTTTTTCCTATCATTTTAATATCATCATCATGATGTAATATTATATTATTATTTTTAAAAAATTAACAAAAAATATTGAAATTTAGTTTTTTATTACTTTTAATTAGTATATAATATAATATAATATAATATAATATATAAATATTAATAAATTTCATCTTAAATAATTTTAAGAAATATAATAAAATGGTTTGGATAAACTTTTAACATGGGCACAATATATTTAGTAAATATCTTACATAAAATTTTTATATATTCAAAATATACACTAATTATTATAATCATAATATTGAGGCCATTTATGTTAATAATAATATTTGAATACACATGTAATATGCTTGTTCATATACATTCAAAAATATACATTTATAAATTTTAATAAACCCAATTATATTCTTTAGAATACAAAATACACCTTTCTATACTCATGGGGTTGTAACTAAATTGGCCACATTTGCAACTAATGGGACATAAATTGTTCTTCTTCGATGAAAAACAAACTAAATGTTGTTCATATGGAAAGATGAACACCAAAATAGTTGCAAAAATGTCCAAATGTAGTTGTAACTAATTAATAGTTGCATGTAGTCACAAATATAGTGGTTACATTTTGGCCAATCTTATATATAATTTCGCTTGTTGCGTGTGTCTGTCTGTCTGTCTTTTACTTATCTCTTACTTCTTTCGATTCCTGGCCCCTTCCGTCAGTGTGTCTGTCTGTTACTTCTTTACTGACCGAGTCCCGAGTCCCGAATCCAGAGTCCCAACCAATCCAGGTCCCAAGTCCCAACGCCCAGGCTTCAAATTACTTACTAGGGTGCCTACGGTCAAAGAGCCGAACGGTAAATAAAAACCTGGCGCGGGCCAGGCGGCGCCCATGTGTGTGGAACTGCGGGAGTAAGTATTAAATCGGGGCGGTGACGAAGCCCGGTCTCCCCACGAAGACCTAGGTCCCGGGCCATAAACCAAGCTCTTTGCCACGAGTGGACCGAAACATGGCCCGTGTGTTTCCGGGGGTTGTCGCCGACACCGGCCCGGGTACCCGAGCTCGGTCGTCTCTCTCCTTTCTCTTTGTAGCTCAAGAAGGGAAGGGGCTGGGCACGGGCGGATTGTGTCCGAACGTCACGGGTACCCACTAGTTTCTATTAGTGATAAGGCAGCCCCTATGGTAGATTAGGTTACGAATTTAAATGTTGGGCTAGGTTCAATTCATGATTTGACATCATTCATAAGGTGCATAGGTGTGGGGAGTGAGGGTTTGAAGAAGGGGGCCAAGAAAATGTCTTTAGTGTGTTAAATCCTTGAAATAGACAAATTTCTGATTAAGCCATGAAACGTGAGATGGTAATCTTGGGCAATGAGGTATTAAACCAATTGGGAAATCCATGGTGGGTTTTAGTCCCATTCGTCTAAAGGGCGAGGTTAACCCAAGGTTATGAGATGGGATGAATGCCAAAATTAACCAAATGTGTGGTGTGATATGCAGATAGTTTAAGCGTTTAACAAAGAATGTGGTTGGAGGTGTGGGTGCAAAAATGTTAAAGCAAATTCAGGTGCAAGAGTGAGAAAAAGGGGCAAAAATTGTGGCAGTAGTCAAAGAGGAAAGGGTCAAAAAGAGAAAGGTGAAGGTTATGGTAGAAATTAGAGAGGAAGGGGGAGAGAGGTGAAGGTTGTGGAAGTAGTAAAAAAGGAAGGGGAATAGAGAAAAAAATAGGTGATGGGAGACAAAGGGAGAAATAAGTAGTTGAAGGTTGTAACAACGCATTGGAACTACCCTATGTAGGCAAAGTGTGTAGGCAAAACATGTGTTCCCTCAAAAAATGACCTAGTTTCCACCTCATAATCTAAATTTGGGTTTGAGTTGATGGGATTTCAAGGAAATATGAAAATCAAGGTCAAAAGTTAAAGTTAAGATGAAACAAGCCAACAAATATGGCACCATTTTATAATTTTTAAAAAACTATTGGAAAAGTTTCACAATAAACCCATTGCGCTTATGTAGTTCCATGTTGTACATTGGCTATCATGAACCTAAGTCATGAAACCAATTTTGTATGTAATGCATGCATTCAAGGATGAAGTTTTAATTTGGTGCACAAAATGTCTTCATTCCAATTTCAATTTCTTCTACACATGTCTTGTTCAAGCTAAATAAGTTCAACAAAGGAAATAGATTCATGACCTTACATACATGTGATAAATATGGTAGTTTGGTTTATTATTAGTTTTTTATTATTTGAAAACATTTTTTACATGGGCTTGAAACTATTTTTGGTATGTCGTTTAAGCACCTAAGGAAGTTTTTAAAGGAGTTTGCACTTACAATGAAGTTGACATTTCTTTGTGATGATGGGATTGAAAATAAGATATTTCCAATGCACAATGGCCCCCAATGCCAAGAACTCTAAAAAAATGTAAGATTACTTATGCAAAATATTTTCATTAGTAATTTATAGATTCACTTAATGAATGATTCCTAGATTTGGCAATCTTCGATGTAAAGCTTTTCAACCTCAATTCCCAAGCATTATTTTGACAAGGAGGTAGAAAAAACTCAAAACATTGATTTGTTGTTGAAGACTTTGATAGGATAAATTTATCATAAACAAGGATGATCATGACATGTAAAGTAGAAATGCTCAAATTTTGGAAGAGTATCAAAACTATATGTATTCAAAAATCAATCCATGAGACATAGGTTTTATGTGGTTATACTCTTGAATGATGGAGCAATTGGTCCAACCTTAGGAATTTTGGCAAAAACTAATTGGGATATTTATGAATACAAAAAAATGCAAGAGGCATGATGTAGTGAAGAACCCCTTATGCTTTTAGTTGAGGTTGAATACCTTGGATGTGTTGATGTGTGTATCATTGTGCAAGATTAATGAAGTAGATATTTATTGGCTTGTTTCAAGAATGAAAGAATATGTGAAATAAATGTCATCTTACAGGCCCTAATTTTGTTGAAACTAGGGATGAAATGAGAAATCATGAAAAAAACAATGCATTGGAAAAAAAACAAAAGACCAAACTAGATTTTTGTCTCAAGTTTTGAATTTGCCTTGGTTGTGCATTGACTTATGGTCACCTTTTTGTAGAATATGGATTTATTTTTAAAAACGAGGTTCAACAATTTCAAGTTCAATTTTCCCAATATTCAACAATTTGATGAATAAGTATGCAAAATATACCTTCAGTTGTGTATTTGTGACCATAAGCCAATAATGGTTGGGACAATAAACAATTATCAAAAATTTCATCAAATATATATATTTTTAATCTCTTTTTTCAACTTGATTTTTTGAGAATTATTTTGTGTCAAACATTAGATGTAGGTACATTATTCATATTCCTCATTAAATCATGCAAATTTTTTGAATTGATACTTGTTTCTTGAAACAATACCCAATTTCATTCACTTTATGGTTGTAGTCAAATTAGGGATCAAATAGGGAGTAGATAGTCAAACTAAGGGCCAAAGATAAGATGATTTTGTGTAAGGTCAAGTCCTAGGTTAGGGCACTCCAAAAAAAAAAAAGGTCTAGGACAAGGTGGTAGCTAAGTTCAGCCCCACATTTTGGAAATGCAACCACAACCTTGGGGCTTCACTTAACATAAAGCACAGGGTGAACATATGTACATTACATACATTGATTAGCAAACAAACTTACATAATAGGGCTAGGAGGGGGGAAGATTTGAACAAGTGCTTCTAAAGGTTAAAAGGGATCTTTAACCTACAAGATTTTATTCCTACTTATAGGCTTAAGATCCCTTTCACTCTTTTTAGAGAGTGCGCATAATATCCTTCCTATTTTCTTCCAAGGATATTTATGGACTTTTGGTTCTTGCCGCATGTAGTAGGACTATAAGACATATTTTTGATTGCTTCACTGATGGTTTTAATATGTGGGAATTTGCGTTTGTAACAATGTTAGATTAGTATTAGATTTTTAACATGCCCATTTTGTATGGGTATTTGATTTTTTTTGAAATTCATATACCATGGCAGTATAGGTATTGGGGTGAAAATACCAAAACTCATATCGGGTGGTATCAATATGTACAAAGTTTACAATTTTCACACAATGGTATGAATATCATGGTATTGAAATGTGTGGTACTACAGGGATACATAATATCAATGTGAATATGTTGATTTAGTTTGTGATGCCACAAAAAATGTAACTTTTTGCATAAGTTGAAAGGAAAAAATCTTTGATGAACATTTTTCTTAAAACCAACAAAACACTGGTCACAACAAAATTCATTTGCAAATGTCCCAAAATCATCACAAATGTATCATTGATGAAAGGTTAAGGTTGTGAAGTTGGAACTATATATATTATTAATTTATTAGTATTATTATAAGCATAAAGTTAAACATGTAGATCTCAAGTTGGAAAAAAAACAATCATTTGATAAGTCATATATAAAACTAGCAAAAAGTATTATGACAACTTTGATTTGAAAAGGTCCCAAATTCATCATTAATGCATCATTGATCAGAGGCTAAGGCTAGGTTAAACATAATCAAACACAAAAATGATTCTACAAGTTTATAAGTCCCAAGTTGAAAAACAATCATCACTTGATGACACATAAAACATGGTACCAAGTACCAACACAAGCACTACAAATGATTTTGATTTACAGAGGTCCCATAATTATCACAATTGCATGAGACATCATATCAAAGCCTCAATGTGTTACGAACTTGGAAAAAAAAAGTGGTCACTTGATGAATTGACTAAATTAACCAACTAGGGCATTGCCAAAAATTTGATCAACAAAGGTCCAAAAACATGCAACAATGTATATCATTGATCAAAGGTTCATGGGGCCAAAAACGATCACAATTTAAAAAAAAAAAAAAACCAAGTCCCTTAAAATAAATTTTTTTTAGCATTTGATGAAAAAAGGAGGTAGCAAGTAACAATAGAAGCACTAGGAGAGGATTTCCAACTTGAATGAACATGAAATCACAAAGTTTTTTTACTCGTCCTCAAAGTAGCCTTGTTCCTATAGTCTTTTATCATGTTCATCAAGTAATTTTTCTTCTGCATAAAAAAACTTAGTGATGCCTTTTTCAGCAAGTTTACAATCTATCCTTGCATCATCAAGCTAATTTTTGTAAATCACCACCAAAGCATCCAAATTATCAAGACCCAATTGGCAATGTTGTAAATTAATCAAATCATTGGTAATGCTAAAAATGCACTAAGTTTCAATTTGGCTTTTTAGAATTCCAAGGATTTGTCTCAACAAGAATCCAACATTTGGGAATTGGGATTCATGCATCTTCCACCAAGCAAGAGGACTTTTCAAGTCTTCCTCTAAAACCACAATCCATGAAATAAAAACAATTCAAATTTTAGCAAGCTTTCAAAGGCTTTTTATGTGGATGTTAGTTCACCAAACAATGAGTCATCAAGAACAAGTTGATTTGGACAAGGTGTTTGTGGGTGTCCAAGATTGGGACTTGAAAACCACAACTAAAAGTGGAACCAATTTTTTTTTGTCAAATTCGTCCATTTAAACCCAAGCTCTTTCCTTCCCAATCAAGTTTGTCACACATTTAAAACCCTTATATCTAGGGTCTAACATGAACACCATCATGTTATGGGCCATGGCCACATCAAATTGAATGCAAAATGCAAGAAAAGGTTGCAAGACACGTTAAAATTCTACTACCATCTTAGCATGTACAAGATTTTCAACTTTGCATCAAATTCTCCACTAGTCAAAGGAGGAAAAATAGACACCTTAAAATATCAACTTGAAGTTTAATGCTAATGGAAATTGCAACATAGAGAGCATCAGACAACAACCAATAACCTTTAGTTTGGTTGAAAACACATTGTTTAACAACTGGGTTCAAGCTTTCAATCAATGCCCTTACAATAACCCAAGTTGGACTAGACAGAACACGGGCTTATAAATGCAAAGATTAACGACTGTAACAAATTGTAATGGTGCATGCACATTCCAATGTTTTTTGGAAAAGTACAACTTTTGAAGCAAACATGGTTTTCACAAGGGTCTTCGACTTTCTTGAAGGCAAATTTGCTTATTAGCAAGTAGCTTCCGATTTTTAATTCCATTTGCCCAACTTTTTTGTCTAGGTGATGGTTTTTTTGTAGTGTAGATTGGGCATCTTTGAGAGAAACCACCCTCATGCCCGCCTTGATAATCCTTTTTTTCATTCATAGCAAACTAGTAGACCTTTGACATCACATGTCCAAAACATGTGCTAGAAAAGGGCTTCTGTAATTGAAGAACATCACAAGACACAATAATAGACAAGGCGAAATTCAAGGTGGCTAGATTCTTGCCTTTGTCCTTCACACAAGTTAATACCTTATTGGTCAATTGGAATTCAGTCAAAAGAGGTTTCATAAGTTTTGCCAATGCAATTCCACTAGTATCTGTAACCTCAAATAAGCTAATAATGACATGGCAAGGTACCCAATCCCAATCCAAGAAGTTCACAACAAACACAAAGGTGTCAAACCTAGTTCTATTCATCCATAAGTCAAATGTGATAGTGATAGAAATTGTATCACATTGTGCCAACGCATATAGAACATAATGATCCATGCACGTAGTAAGCACAAAAGATATGTGTTATTTGACAAGTTGTTTTTGAACAGGGAAACGAACTTTACCATTTTGCAACATGAATAAACATTGTAGCCAAAAAGACTACATTGTAGATAGTGGCACATATCCTTTTGTAGTGAATAAAATTGCGTCTTCAATGAAAAATAACTAAGGGGGATTAGAACTTTGCAAGGTCAAACGTTTTTAAAAACTCAATTATTGCAAAAAATGTATCTTATTGCAAAAAATGTATCTTGTTTGTGCTTCTTACTCTTTTCGTGACCTGGATTGGAAGTTTCGTCTTCACTTTTACGATGCAAAACATACTTGGCAACAATTGCCTCATGTTCATTGTCAATGTGTTTTTTCATGGAGGTGATGCCATGCATTGGATTGTAGGTGAGAAGGCCCTTGCACTCACGAATGGCATTGTTTGAACTTTGAACTTGTTTAGTGACATGGCAAATAATGCGTGCCTCATAATTTGTGGTGCCCCCAACAATTTTTTTTCAAGAAGGCTTTTTAGAACAAAGAAAGCCCACACTATGGTAGTGCAATGGTTTGTGAACCAAATTTTTTTGTTTACCTTTAGCTATTGTAGTTGCATTCTATAGATTGTTTATTCTTTAATAGATAGGACCTCCATTTGAGTCTTTGAAGTTTGAAATGTGGAGTCTTATATATGTCTTGTGTCTAACCCCTCAACATCCCATAATTTATTAGTTGTGATGAACTCCCTTTTAGGATCCATTTCACCATGTACCCAAACTTGACTTGTGAACATTATTCTTAAAAAGTAAAACCTAAAATCCCATGCACAAATCTTGAAACTAACTGATCACTTACAACTCAAACACCATCATTGCAAACATCACCAAAGCAGCGAGTGAGCACCACAACAATGATGCCAACCACCATATGATCATAATGATGCACAAACAAATTGGCATTTTGGGAGAATATTGAATTCAAGATATGAAAAATGAAAAATATTGTGAGTGGTAATAGTTAACAATGTTTGTTTTTTGCTTTTCCACCTTAGATATTCCTACTAAGTTTATGGAACAAGGAACCATGCACATTGAGGCACCTAGTGGACTTACCTCTTCTCCTATAGCGTTAGATTTCCAAGCTTGATTTTTGCACCATGCCGCCCACATTGAAGAGCTGCCCTCAACTATGATGTAACAACTTCCCACCATGTTGAAAAACAACATAGCTTACAATTTACAACTCACACCTTACACCCTAAAAAAATTGATACTCATACCATGGCATTGATGCTCATAAATAGTTGTGTATGAAATCAAGGTACCTAAAATGTTGTTACCAGTCGAATCTAATATGAGTCTAGGTATCCAATTTTCACATACCATGGTAATATGATCTCAACTCCAATATGATGAGCAAACCATACCCGACTGGTCGGGCATTTTCATACTCATATTGATACCTGAGTTGATATCTGAGTGCAACCTATATACAAGTCCAACACTGGTCTGTAACTTTGAACATTGGGGCACTTCTAGATTACTAGATAGAAGCTGTGGCATTGGAATGGGTTTCTGGAGCAAGTAATATACAGCTGAGAGAAAACATGCCAAAAAGAAATTAGGCACCAAGATTGATGGTGGAATGATGGAATCTCCTACATCTGTAGTGCAGGATGAGCTAGTCCCATGTAGGTGGATTTTATTCTCCTGCTTGCTTGTTGTCAGAGATTAGCTCAGAAGAGGTAGATGTAGGCAAAATTTGAATTGCAACAGGTTTGGAAATGAGCACCTTGTTAAATGTTTGGACAACCCATTTTGAGGTATTGTGCATTTTGTGTCATGAATACCCCAACTGGAGGTTGAATTGGAGGTATGAATAGTACCTGATGCGGATCCTCAGAATTATAAATAAATAGAAACCAGAGTACAAAGTATAAGGGAAGAATTATATAGAAAACTTTGGACATCATGAAATGGTATAACTCTTGATTTGTACTGTATTTGGTGCTGGATACCATCTCGTAATGTCTGGTGTCCAAACAGTTGAACTATAAAATTATCTAGTTGGTGTGCATTCATATATGGTATATTTGAACACCATTCAGAAGTAAAGACATGTATCGATTCTTGCATTATAATCCAAGGGAATATTACCCAACGAATTTTTTCCTCCTTTGTTTGTGAAGCATTTCATTTAATGGAATGTCCTTTGCAAGTTTCCTACTTTTCCTTTAAAAAATCAGTTCAGGTCTTTATGCTCGGTAAGGCCCTCAGCCATGTACTTCACTGGAATCAGGCCTGTGCAAGGCAAACACAAGCCCTTATTCCAGTAAAGCCTGCGGCCAAGGGCTTTACCTTCCACAAACATTTCCCCTCATATGGCTTCCAGAATGTCCTATGGAAAATTGGAAAAACGATGTCCTGAATTCTTTTGCATTGTGGTTTTTTTTCAAACCAGTGTTGTATGCATATTACATTTCTAAATGCAAAAGCAAGACAAGAATTCGGTAAGAAACGAAAAGCAGGTACATAATTAATTATACACTTTGTGCAGCTCAGTAACCAACTACACAACAAGGAATGTAAATTGTGTGCATGCTGGCCAGTTGAAAGTTCATCACTCCTATTCAGTTATTATAATAATTATGGTGCATTTATTGAAGCTATGTTGCCCAAATAGAGAGAGGTGGGTAACTAGGTACCAACGCGTGGGGGACATGTTCCATTGCCACGATGAAATCATCAGACCTTCGTGTAAGTATGTACCAAATCTTCTTTCTAACGCGCTTCATTTCATAATTAAGTCATTCAATGATGATGTCCAGCAGCTCTCAAGTAATCATCAGGGGTTTTTTTTTTCAAATTGCTCAAGTACGTTCACTGGCAAGGATCCCCAGCATTAATTAGCATTCAATGGCGACTGTCCTAGGTGCGCCGGAGCATTTCTCCCAAAGTGCGACCCAAGAATTGCCTATGTCTAAATTTCAGCTCCGCGTTGCAGCGCACTACCAGTGATGATCAACTATTTTAATTTTTTTTTAATGTTTTCATATATTTATGTCAACGTCAAATTTAATTTAAATTAATATATACTTCATAGACATGAAAAGACATATGTTAATTTTTTTTCTTATATCCATGTTGGTGAATAGGAAAAAGAATAGAAAAAAATAGTTGTGAAATAGTTAAACTTGAAAATGAGATAGTTAATTCTGAATTGTCTTTGAAATGGTCCGGGGACAAAAGCAACATACGAAACTTTTTGCAAAGAACCCCCTATAAACCAGTTCCTACATCACTGGAATTATGACGACCCAGGAATTGCCTATGTCTAAATTAGGAATTAGTTAATTTAATTATTTTAGTTTTTCCCTTTCCATTCAAAAAGAGAAAAAATCATTTTTTCCTAAATATTAGGGATTTTTTTATGTTTCATTTCGTATTCTGAAAAAAATAGTTGCGAAATTTCGCCACAGATAGAAGCACACTGATCATCATCTCGGTTTGAAAGTTTATGTGGAAGTATCACTTCCATCATAATTGTCAATTCCTACCAGCCTTTTTCTTTCTGTCAAAAATGGAAATGAAAAATTAAAAACTTCAAAAGGTTTCAATTGCCAGAAGGAAGAATTAAAAAAAGAAATTGTCAGATTCCTATTTTTGGTTTTCAATGTGTAGCCATAAATGTAAAAGGTTGATTAAAGATTTGTGCTTCATATCAATTTATAGCCAGATTTGGCTAAATCTTCTTTAAAATGATGGCCACTTAGGCTACATTAATTCCTAAAGTCATGCATGATTTTTGCACAAGTTTTTAGGAAAACAGTGTTAAGCAAATACCCATTGGCCATATTTCAACGAAAAATTTCCAAATCCACTGATTTTTATATAGTTCCTACAGTAGGTGGCCAAGAATATATATTAGTATATATTTAGTTTCATGTCTGTTCTGTAGCCAGATTTGGCTAAATTGTCTTCTGGATGGTCGGGTCTGCATTACAAAATTGGGGGAAAATATAACAACTGCAACTGATTTCAGTTCGGTATCCAGTGATTTGTTGTACACTGATTCACAATGTCATCAGTTATGCAGATTCCGTATCAAAATCATCAAATTGAGTTTGAATTGTTCAAACATATTCAAAACTCTCCACCTATTAACTTCAAATTGATTTTTGACTCATGCAAATGAATTGGAAATTCCCTACCTGTAAAATCATCAAATTAAACTTTACTTGTGCAGACTCTCACCGATCAGACACATTCCAAAATTTAAAACAAAGGTAAAAACTCAATAAAGAAACAATATTGTTTGAAAGGAAATTTCACCAAACAAATGTTCTCTTGAAAGGAGATTTCACTGAACAAAATGAATTTCCACATATTTACAAAACATGTTTTTGCACCCTATTAAGAGAACAGCCACAGACACAATGTACAATGCTGCATTTTTCCACCTAGAGCTTCACAAATCATGATTGAAAGCGTGAACTTTCCCTGTGCGGAGCTCCCTGGGAATGTAGTAAAACTCCCTTGTTGCACAAGTTCCCTGTTACTTGCATTTTTAGTCTATTCTTGAGGGTCACGTTAGACAATTTTCCCACAAGGGAAATCATCCAGGAGCTCCTTGTAAACTAAAGATGATCTTTCAGTGTCCGGTGTAATTTCTTCGAACATGGAGTTCGTGGAATCTGATAAAACATCGGTCACACAAGCTTTGGTACTTGGTTCAGTTATAGTAGGCTAGCTATTGACAAAGTGACAATTTGTTCTAATTTGACCTTGATCGCCTGTTAACACATTTGCAGATGTCATCTTCACGTATGCAGAAGTCAAGGAATCGAAAAAGGCCTGTTGATCAATGGCAAAAGTTTGCTCAATGTCTGCAGTTCTGGAATCCAAGGGAAGCTCTGCATCAATGGTGAAAAGGCCACGCCCATTGACTGTACCTTGGAAGTACATACTGTCGAACAATGTGTTGGTAAGGTCATTGGGAAAAAATGCCTGCAGATCTGTATTACTTATACCCTCCTCATCTGCGAGACATGTTGCTCGCAACTGTGCACCAAACAGCAAGCCCAGTGTTGGGTCAGACGCTGCTGCTTTTAGCCGATTCTGAAAGCTCTGACAGTGTCCTACTCCGAGAGTATGAGCTCCTGCAGAAAATGGACAACTGGTCAGCGGTCTCCCTTTGTGAGGATTCTTCAATTGGGTTAAAAACTAAGGGTTTCTTTCCATTAGGCTGCATAATCACAGTGTGCTGTGATCACAGCATCCTAATGGAAAGCCACTGACATACCATCTTGTTTCTTGTTGCACTAGGAACGGTCCATTGGAGAGCTGCAAGTGTGGTGAAAACATGTAATTGATCATGTTAGAACTCTGGAAACACATGGTCTCCTGAAGAAAAAGGATAGATGTCATTTTTAGGGGAGTCATAGTTTGACTCTCATCTCTCGCAACAGCTCCTCAAATTGGTCAATGATTGACTGGTAGAGCTGTGAGATGACCGTGAGAACAACTAGCTGGAAAAACATAATAGAAAACCGCTATCACAAATTGTATGATCACAGCATCCTAATGGAAAGATATCCTGATGCACATAAAGTGGAGCTCAGAGAAAACGTGCTTATAACTCAACAGATCACTCGAGAAAAATCATGGCGGTGCGTTCAGCAGCGATCCAACATTGGGTATGAAGTTCAAGTTCAAGTAGAATTGCAGATCAACGCCGCAAATATGCAGAAAGATAACCAGATATATCATGGGAGCTGGAGGAGCATCAGCAATTACACTCACCCATAATGGCAACGCTCTCGGCAATGGTCATGCCATAGGCGGCGAAGAGGCTGATGAATTGGTCCACGCCTATAGAGACTTCTGGGAGTCTGGCGTCCGCTTCGGCGGTACTGGCGAAGGTGGAGTCCCTCCTTCCGAAAGGAATGATGATTCTAGGCCCACCTGCGAAAACCACTGCTTCACGGCCCGCAATGGCGACGATGTCGGCACAGGACACCGTATTCGGGCAAGCTTCCTCCAGAACCAACTTCACACCGTCTATGATGTCCAACCTCCTGATACCGAAATTGGCGCTTGATGCCGTCTCGCTTGTGATCCCCTTTGCGGAATCGGAATCCAGCAGTATGGACGCGTCGCATCCCTGTAGTGTATAGGAAACCAGGAATGGGGTGGTCATTCTTCCTGAAACTAGAATGGAGACAACGATCGACAGTGACCACTAGGAAAACTGCCTCGATCACTTGCGCATGAGACTACACAAGAATGATTGAAATATGAGAGAATCCGTGACCCCAAGCCAGCTGGTTGATGTGCAGCAGAAAATGGATTACATTTCATTTTCAGATCACAAGAATCGACATAGCAGCTGGGTCGAAGGTGGCGACTACCTGCACTTGACAGTCGTGAAAGGACACGCGAAGGATAGCGGCAGAAGAGGTGGGATCCACTGTGAAATAGAGGCGCAAGGCTTGTCTGGCTATCTCTTCTGCATCAGGGCATGTGGCATCGTAGTATCCATACTGTAGCTGCTGCTGGGCTGCTGAGCCGATGCTGCCGAAGATCACAAGCAATAATAATACTGCCAATACGACATTGCACCATACTACGTCCATCTTCGACGACCTTGCCATGAACTCCCCCGCTCTTCACTCCTCAATTGAGTACACAGTACTACAGCTAACGCGAGCTGATCCGAGGCCACAGGGGATCCTGCAATAATACTCCAGCTGCAAAACTCACTGCTTTCACAAATCTTCTAGCGCGCAGTTGTTATAAGTATTAATCCCAACACTGTCAATACTAATCCCTAGTCTGCAAAACAGAATCTGTACTAGAAATTAAAAGCACCTTACGAATAATTCACACTATTGAATGAATTTCTTCCCACATTCCAGAGCTGCAGGATTCTATAACTCATATTCAGCTGTCCCCTTTCTCTCTGCACTTTGTTGTAAGCTAGGATCGCAGCTTCCCAGCTGACTTGTCAAGTACAAAAGAAGAAAAAACCTCCCTTACCTATATTACAGTTCGTTGGAAGCTAATATTTCCCCTCTCTCTCACTCATCAGACAAGAGTCATCTAAGCTCCCCTACTTTTCTCAAACCTCTCTACATGCACAAGCAGCTGCTGCTTCTACTCAGCTGATCAACATCCAGCCCTAGCTAGTGCAGCTCCGCCCTACACGATGTCCATGAGAAGTACCACTAACAAATTACAATGTACATTATTATTTGATGCCGTTGGGTACTGATCTCTTGATCTCTCAAGCTGTAAGTATTCGAGGGAAGCTGGCTGGCTGCACCCGAGAGCTCTGGTGAGTCCTCCTCGGCACGCGAAACTTGAAGTTGGCAACGGAGGAGAGGGAGAGGGAACGGGGTCCGTTTTTATTGGCAAAATACGCACAGCAGCAAACGACAGCTGTTGTGTGATCTCTTCTTAATGAGAGCGCTGTTGCATGCCCCCCGCCCCGCCCACCCCCCGCCTTCTCCAAGAATCAATGTAGATCCTTAGTATTTTGCCGTTGGTCCCCCGGTGCCTCCACCATCGGACGGTCACATGACTCCATTGGCAAAGTAATGAGTAGAGTGAAGGGAATAGTGCTAGTAGTTACTAGGTGTCACTAGCTCTCTTTTTTTCTTTTAAATTTTTTTTCTTTTTCTTTTATTTCCTTTTGGTTTCTTTCCAATTTTGTGATGTAGTCAAAGTTGTGTTCATGGTTAGCAAGATTTAACGGAGTTTGGCTATATATAAAATATGATAGTAACTTTTTTTTAAGAATTCTTTTATATTTGTTGGTTACCTGGTGGAATCTCAAATAGAAATTTTGTAATCTATATATTGAAAAAATTATGTTTGTTTGTGCCATCTGTTCCCTCTAAGTAGAACCACCCATCATCAAACACTTATGTGTGAGCAAACATTTGAACAGTCCAATAGATGGCCTGTTAGCAAACATCACCCAACTGGTAATTGTTCCATGATATCTTAAGATTGAAGTATCAATTCTTAAAAGTTGTTGTTGCGATTTTTTAAACTTTCATTTAGAGATGTCATTTTTATGTTTGTCAATGGGATTCAAAAGCCTATTATGCAAAAATATTTCTTTCTTTAGATTTTGTGTTTGTCAATGCATTTCAAAACTCCCTTATGCTGAATTATTTCTCCTTCCATCTGCTGTTTTGTTTGGTAATGGGTAATCACTCCTCACAATTTTGACTTTTTGAGGGGGCAAATTGTGCCTATGCACAAGGATTTATGTTGGAAACAAAATTGTTTGAAATAAAGTCCACATCAAGATTTTGAGATTTGACATAATTAATCATGAACTATTGGGAACCATTTGGGAATATAAGATTTTTTTAAATAAGAGGGGAGAAGGGGTAGGAATTTGTTGAGTTTGGAATAGGCATTACACTTGTTTCTATTAAATTTATCTTGAAAACACAGTGTTCAACCCTAGAATTTTTTTAATATATTTTCAAATTAAAAATTTGCCAAGAAATAAAATCTCTGAATAGTACCATACCACATTTCATAGGGTGGCATAGTGAGGATGGCACTTTACATATAAGGTTTTGCATGGTGGGGAGGGGTGTGTAAGGTGTGTTTAGGTGAGGCCCTTGGATTCTTGTTTGGGGCAGCATTCTGAAAACAAGGCGTCACAAACACGCTGGCCCTGCCAATAAATAAGATGTTGTACATCTACCTACTGTGTCCACACTTTGAACACCAAAACAAATCTGTTCCAATTTAAAAAGTCTAAACACTTTCACCAAACAAACCGGTTCACATAATCTGAAACCGGTTTTAGTAAGGTAAAACTTCCAAAAGTTGGACCAAATGCGATAGTCCCTGTCCCTGTGGGAGCAGGGCCCAATAAAGGACCTAGGCGCAACATAAAGAACCCTAGCCTGCCCCACACATTCCTGAACGCCCTCACCCACGGCCATTTACACCTACTCCTTAGGTACAAAGACATAGATGCAAGGTGCCCTCTTCTCTAGTGTGTCTCTTTTTCTTTTTCTTTCAATTTTGTTATGTAGCTGAAGTGGCAATCATCAATAAGAGGATTTAGCCAAAAACAAAATGTGAAAGTAAGAAAATTTAAGCATCCTTTTATATTTCTGACTACCCATGAGAACTTCATACAGAATGTAATGATTTTTTTTAATATTTGAAACTTGGAGTTTTTTTTCGAAAAAAGGAATTTGTAGCAGAATATTCCAATTTTATTTTATAGGTCAAAATTGTTAACGAAATTTCTCCAGGAAAATAAAACACGTCTTCTAAGTCTGACCCTAGGAAAAAAGCAGCTAGGGCTTTATGAGGCTTCCACTTAATTTTCAGAATGACCACATGTGAATGCGTTAAATCCAAGCAGGCTAAGTGGAAATTTAGGCACTGAATAGCCACAAATCTGCACAAAAGAAGATTTCTACTGCATGGCTTCCTAACTACAGCCACGTCACAGCTATTCAGGCTTGCATCGCCACAGTGAACCAGCAGCCACCAGCGCACCATGAAGGATGGATGGTAACTGGTCAGGAAACAGTTTTCTGTTGGGTTTCAGTTCCCTAGCTAACCGCGGTGGTTAGCTCAGTTGGTAGGTTGTTAGTAGGCAGGTAGTAAACACAGTCTTTACCTACGTATAAACCAGTGTTGGCCGGTTATAGGACTTTAGACCTATCCTACGGATATGAACAGGAAATTTATAAAAATCCTCCTAGTACAAGGATATGCATCTAGATCTCCCCATCAAAGTTTCTTTATATTGTCAATTATGCATTCATGAATTTTTTTGGTTCATTGCCGGATATGCATTTGCTAGTTATCAAAGTCATAGTAACCTACAAATATGCATAGTGGTTATGCACATTGAGTTGAACATGTGAAATTTTGTCCCAAAAAAAAATAAAATAAAAAACATAAAAAACATAAAGCAACTTGCAGGGGAATCAAGCCCCAATTCTTTATAGAACTTTGCCCAATGTTGCGCAAGTTGCTTACAAATAACAAAACAACATGCACATAAACAACAAACCACCCCAACCCCACAAAATAGAAGCTTGAGAAGCCAAAAACTCTAGCAACTTGTTGAGGTCCAAAACTTGTCCAAAAATCACCAAACTTGCCACATCAAACAGAGAAACAAGGTCTCTTGGTTAGTTGGACAAAAACAACAAAAAGAGAAAGATTTTGGTTTAGGGTTTAGGATAATTACTTAATATTCATTAGCTTGTAGCTCTTCAAAGAATTCAAATTCTTTGATTAGCTCATAATTTTCCTCGACTAAAACAATTTCAATTTTCAAATAGTTTTTTAGGTTTACATTTGGTGTGTAATTATGGTGTGGGTCATTAGGCTAATTATTGATTATAGTGATAATCCAATTCAAATTTTGAACTTGTAAGCAATAACATTTCAAAGCTATCAAAACACCAACTAGGTTGAACACTCTTTCAGTCTCAATTTCAAACCCTAGAATCCCAAGAACTTGTTTGGCCAAGAAACTAACATTTTAGAAATTGACCTTCATGGGTCTTTCACCAAACAAGTGGATTTGCACATGCTGATGGAAGTATAGCCACCCTTTGAAACAAAGATTGTTCCCCAATAACCAAAGCTCATGAAGATTCTTTTAGAGATGCCCCAAGACCAAACATGTTGATTTCTTTTTCTTCCTCAACCAAAAGGAAGGGTTTAACCTTTCAAAAATCGTCATCAAAAGTGAGATGACTTCTTTCAAAACATATTCAAATGCAAGGTGAATTGCATTCCCACACCCCACATGGTTTTCAACAATTCGTAAGGATTTGTAGCAGGAATCCAACATTAATGCCAACATATTATGAACTTGGCAAAAATCAAATGCCATCAAAAACTATATAAAAGGTTCGATCACCTTCACCATTTCCTACCACATGTTTTTGTTCAACATTTGGAGCTCAACATCAAACTAAACACATGTTTCACTCCCATCAACAAGGGAATTCGATTGAGATTCCATGGCCATAATCACGTTGATTTCAATCACTAAAACATCAAATAATAACTAGTGACCTCTAGATTAATTCAACACACATGTAATCACCATTGGATTTAAACACACAGTGATAGTTTTAGCATGGCCCACATTTCGGCTTTCAGGACTAATTGTTGCAAACTCAATGTTTTCTACATGCCATAACATAATATAATTACAGCTTTAAATTCCAAGGTTTCTTCAAGCATTATTACCTTGCTAGCAAACCTTGTTTTGACGAGAGTTTTCAACTTCTGAGGTTGTAGCCCATTATCCATGCATGCCCTCTCCCATTCTAACCTCCCTTTCCCCAATTTATTTGTCCATGTAATGGTTTTTTGTAATCCAACCTAAGCATCTTTCACACTCACTAAAGTTAGTCCTACTAAAACCTTATCATCATTGGTCGTATATTGATAAGCTTTAGACATGACATACCCAAAACAAATACCTTTGTACACTCGCAACATCTTCAAAGGCTCACAATCAATAATAGACTTCGATGTCATAGCCATGGATCCCAAATTGTTACCTTCATCTTTCACAAAAACAAAAATGCGATGGATTAATCCAAATTTTTCTAGCAAACCTTGGGGTTGCAAAGCCATGGCACTACCTTTGGTTTCTTGAACTTCAAACAATCCTATGGTAGCATGTCGTGGGATCCAGTTTTCATCCAAATAGTTAATCACCAATGCAAAAGTGTCTACCCCACTTCTAGACATCTAGAGATCAAAACTTGCAGAAATTGTGGTTATAGTTGCAAAACTAGGTTGCAGATGCAAATCCATGGTCTTTTGGACCATTTTAGGCAACACATGTTCTACAAGATTTGACTAAGAAGGAAAATGGTGAAGAATTAACTTGTGTAGCCATATGTTTTTGCATGATGATAAAGGCTTGTATCCTTTGCAAATGTAAAGGACCAAATCTTCCAAAAAACATTGTTGTGCTTCATCATTATCCTTATAATGATTTGTTGAGCCAAAAAATGTTGTGATCTTGTAGACTTAGACAGTGTAACCTTTTTCTTCCTTGGCTACTAATTGTGATTTGTATCAAATTACTTTGTTGCAACATTAATAGTTAGTTTCAACTTTCTTTTTGCGACCAAACAAGCATGTGTAGCATCAATGTGGGTTTTCATGGGAGTAATGTCGTTTGCTTTATTATATTTGATGAATCCCTTACACAAAACAAAGCTTTAGTCAGGAATGTTACCAACTTCTTAACATGGTGTTGGTCGACAAATGATGCAATGCAACATATGTGGGTTCTTGAGACCAATTAGAGAATTATCATTGATTGCAAAGAACCCCCAACATATTGAATTCATGTTATTTGGTTTCCATTTTTGAATTTGAACAACAATAGTTGCAAGATGCAACTCATCATTCTCTACAAGGTTGTCACATTATAAGTGGATGCTTTAAACATTCGATGAGTTGGCTATCAAATTTTCACTCAGCTCACATAAATCCTCATTAACACCACCAACATTCTCAAAAATCCTAACTTTGTCATGTTTTGCCATGGTAAGGGTTTAGTAACAAAATCAAGAGAAATAATATAAACTTTTGCAAATTCAAAAGAAAGGATAGTAGCAAACTTTTATAGAATTTGTAGATTCAAAAGAAATAAAACAACAAAAAATTGTTTTTAAAAAAGGAGAACAAGGCCAAAAAAATTTTTTAAAAAAGAAATGAAAAACTGGGTGACAACAAGATGAGTCCCATTATGGTGAAGAAGCGATTCATCACATGTGAAATTGTGCCCAAAGTAGGCATGTTCACAAGAATAATCAACACACGAGTCAATTTTTCAATGTGTTGCATGTTCTACAATCTGTAGCCCCATAGCAAATTAAAATTCGCAACTGTTGGAAGTTCTATAAGTACTAATTCTAGCTGGGCCTATGGCATTCAATCCCTACAATAGAGCCACAAGGCTCCATGCATGGTGTTGCACACCTTATTTTACTATTCTTACACTTGGACAAATCATAATAGGGGGTGTTTAATATTTAATGTCTTCCCTAAGTGTGCATATAAAGAAACTACAATAGACCACCAAGCTTAAGACTGCAAATTATTATTGAATTATACCACTTAATGTCAACAAAATTATGGATTGATGTTTCACTCTACCTTTTCATTAGTGATGAAAACAAGTTAATATATTTTCTTTGATAACTTTGTATGTAGATAGAGACAATTGTTACTTCTTGCTCCACAATTGTGGTTTGTAGCACTTCAAGTTTGATTTTCAACTCTTGAACCTATAGAAAGAAAGTGCTACAACTTTGACTAACAAGTTACACACATTAACAATTCACAAGGAAGATTGAACTATTCCCTTGGAAATGCCTCAAAACAAAAATTTGATCCCAATTGGTTTGTATACATATCAAAATATCTTTGCAACTAATAAAGAACTTTGAAAACTATACCTTGCCCAAGCTTTGTTGCAAAGTTTCTTTCTCTTTGATTGAAAATAACTTTTGCACATGAATTCATAACACAAAAACAATTATGGTATTGAAAGCAACTTGCCTTCCAGCTATTTTCTTTTGTTGAGAGACTGAAAAGGATATGGAGTAAAGTGTTGAGTTGAAACTTAGACAATGGGCAAAGAAATCTTTAGAAAGTTAACCATGAAATGAAAAGGTGCAAGATCAATGTGTAATGTTTTGAAGATAACTCAAAAATAATAACAAGAGATTAAATACAATACCATCCTTTACTTTTCTTTTTCACCTTGGTTCGTGACCTTATTCTATATTTCTACTCTACATCACAATCTTGAAGAAGTTGATGCTCTACATGATGCCTGCCTACTTTTTAAACATTGTTCTAATACCTTGACAGACTCAACAAAATTCACTATGGGTATGTTGAGTTCACTATGCTTAATGGAATTTGTTAATCATATGTGTAGCATAAGAGGTAGATGAACCTAATTTTTAGAGCCCACTCCTCCCAACAAGGCTTTTATGCATGACGTTAATTAGAACTTGCAAGTGCCCAAACTCCTATTTTGTTAAAGACCAAGTTATAGGACATCAAAAATCGATTGTTTTTTGCACTATCAAAAAGAACATTCGCCATGTCAAAAACCTTTAAAGTGAAGGACTTGAATGTAAATCACAAAAATGGGGGAGGAAAATGCAGAACATTAATGTTAAGAATAAACCAGTAGAGAGTATTTGCAAGCTCTTTATTAAAAACCTTGAATATTTTGATGATTAAACCATCAAAATCCTTGGATTCTATTGTTGGTTTTGGAAATTGATTGCTTTCATGTTTCCCATTTTGTCAACTGCCTTATTGAACCCCCTTTAGCATTTAAACTTCAATAGATAAAACACTTCATTAACTGCCTTGTTGAACCCCCCTTAGCATTTAAATTTCAATAGATAAAGCACTTCGTTAACTGCCTTGTCAAAACCCCCTTCAACGCTTGAACTTCAACAAAGAAAGCAAACAACTAAAAGTAAAACAAGTATCGTTGCTCTTGAGAAAGGTGCAAGCCACCAAAAGTAAAACTATCTTATTGTACCCTAAACCAGCTTCACACTAAATAATATAAAAGATCTAAAGGAAAATCGGTGTTCTAAAAGTTTAAAAAAATCCAACAAAAACATTTATAGCTATTTTAGAAATTTAAGATGTCAAGGTCACTTAATTTCATTATCAATTAGCAATTCTATTGCATGATGTTTGGATAGATTTGTGGATGTAAAATTTTTTATAAATATAACAAATGTAAAAAGTCAAGAAATGCAAATTCACCTCTTTCTTCATCATGCACTAGTCAAAATACTACCACGCCACATGTAAGTGGAGCTTCTTTTTATTCAATCTTGATGGTCTAGCAAGTTTTCTTCTAAATTCAATGGAAAAATAAGTAAGTTAGATCTATTCAACAACATTAGTAATCAACACAATGTTTGTTTTTCTCAACAAACATGCAATTATAGATGCACACCGATTTTGATGTCTTTAGACAATATTTCTCAAAAAAAGGTTTTGTGTGAAAATATGCTTCTAACATCACAAAACAAAAATCATATGCCAACACTACACTAAAATGCATCCTAGTTCACTTTGGGTTTCACTAGATTTTGAATGAATTTGGACATTTTTACCATGGTGAAACTAGTCAACCCCCTAGTGAACATGGATTAGTTATTATGGACAACGAATTGGTTCACTAATACCTAATGAAGCAAGGTTATTTTCATATGAAATACAAATTTATCAAACCATTTCATTTGCTAGTTAATTAATTAGGTAGCATGGGAATCAATTAAATTATAAATAATTTCATGATTTTTTAGCCTATGAATTATTGACATGTGTCATTACTTATGCTAAGTTAAAAACCTAGCCTAGGTACATAGGCCATGTAATCAACCTAAATAAACACCTACTTTAAGGAACTACATAGGAAAATATTCGATCAACTTACCATTGTTGACCACAAACACACCATTTATGAGGTTTGATCCCTTGACTTTTAAAATGGAGGCAAATACCCCTACCATCAATCCACCACACTTGTTGTGATAATGTGCTATATTGCATTTTATTTATCAAATATATCATTTTAAACATTACAAAAACATAAACTTTGAAAATTCATATCTTTTTGTGATTTTGTCCAAATGAAATGAAAAAAGTTTAATTTTAATTTTTTTTCAATAATGTACATAATTACATTTTTTTTTTGAATATCACTATCTAATGACATTTTAGTAACCATTCTTTTGAAAGAGAAAATGTTTAATAAATGGATTTTTTTTTGCTATTATAATAATATTACCTACATTAGGCTACTTTTAGTTATTCTAAGGCTACTTTTCATTCATCTCAATTATTTCACCCTACATTATTTACGGTTATTTATGGTTATTCTTAATTAATTTTGGCTATTTTTAATTATTTCACCTTATATTACTTTCAGTTATTTTAAGTTACTTTTGGATATTTTAGGTTATTTCACTTGAGGCTATTTTTACTATTATAACTTATTTTTAGCTATTTTATGTTACTTTTGGTTGTTGTAAGCTATTTCATTTTAGGTTATTTGTGATTATTATAAGTTATTTTTTGTTATTATAAGTTAATTCACCTTAGGCTATTTTCAACTATGTGAAACTATTGTTAGTTATTGAAGGCTATTTTACCTTATATTATTATTGGTTATTATAGGCTATATTACCATAGGTTATTATATTAGTGGCTATTGTTGGTCATTATATTGTGGTTATTGTTGGTCATTCTATTGGTGGCTATTGTTGTTCATTCTATTGGTGGCTATTATTGGTCATTCTATTGCTGGTTATTGTTGGTCATTCTATTGGTGGCTATTGTTCGTTATTTTATTGGTGGTTATTGTTTGTTATTGTATTCATGACTATTATTGGTTATTTTATTGGTGGCTATTGTTTGCTATTATATTGGTGGTTATTGTTAGTTATTATATTGGTGGTTATTGTTGGCTATTATATTGGTGATTATTGTTGGCTAATATATTGTTGGTTATTACTGGTTATTATATTGGTGGTTATTGTTAGCTATTATATTGGTGGTTATTGTTGGCTATTATATTGGTGATTATTGTTGGCTAATATATTGTTGGTTATTATATTGGTGGTTATTGCGAGTTATTATATTGGTGGTTATTGTCGATTATTATATTAGTGGTTATTGTTGGTTATTATGGTGTTGGTTATTGTTGTTTATTATATTAATGGTTATTGTTGGCTATTAAATTGGTGGCTATTAATGACTATTGGTAATTATTCTATTAGTGGTTATCAATGGTTATTCTATTAATGGTTATTAGTAATTATTCTATTAGTGACTATTGGTGGTTATTTTAAGCTAAATTGCCATAGGCTATTAATGGCTATTGGTGGAACTATTTTATTAATGGTTATTGGTGGATATTCTATTGTTGGTTATTTTAGGCTAAATTATCATAGGCTATTTGGTGGCTATTTTATTAATGGTTATTTTATTAGTGTCTATTATTGATTATTTTAGGTTATTTTACCTTAGGTCATTATATTTTATTTTAAATTGTTATACTTAGGATAAAATAACATAATAACATAAAATAGAATGGCCTTGAATAACTTAAAGTATAACTTGAAATAACATATGTTAATTTAAAATAAAATAACCTAAAGTATAACCTAAAGTTAAATAAATATTAATTTAAAATAAAAACTTATAATTAATTAATTAGGATACCTTAAGGTATAATAATGTATAATAGTTTAAGGTATAATAATTTATAATAAATTAGGGTATAAATTAGAATAATTAATGTAACCTAAAATAATATAGGGTATATCATAAAGTAGCACAGGGTATTTAAAACAACATAAAAATAATTTTATTTACCATAGTGAATTATGTCAACTAATAGTGAAACATAATGTTTACATAGTGATATTATAATGAAATAACTTTAACCAAGGTGAAATCACTAAAATGCAATGAATTTATTTCACTTTTAAGGTTCCACAGTGATTTGGGTTAGTGAACTACACCCCATTTTTATATTAATGTTTATACACCTATGATAAATTATTAATTGGTTACTTAAAATACACTAATGGATTTGTAATTAAGTAGTTAAATATTAATTATTACAAATACATTGTTGATCATATATAATGAATTAGATCAAATTTGTAAAGATTAATTATAATTTGGTTGTAATTATTAATCATAACCTAGGTTGTTTAGGTTCTATCCACGTGGCATAACATAGTGGCAAATGTTTAAATGCCATGTGGCATAACTTAATGGCCAATGTTTAAATGCCACATGGCATAACCTAGGTGGCCAATGTTTATATGCCACATGGCTTTACTTGGGGTGGCCACTGTTTAAATGCCACATGGCATTTGCCTAATCAAAATGGTGTTTGATTAATCAAAAAATCATTTGATTGTTATATTGACTAATCAAAAATACTAGTCAAAATGATGAATAAAAAATGCCAACCTAGGCCTAGTCAAAAAATAGATGCTCTAATCACAATGGACATGTTCAAAATGACTTATTGAAAATGATTGAGAGGTTTTTTAAAGTTTTTCCAAAATTGGTATTTTTTTACCAAAAATCTTAATAAAAAAAATTAAAAATTCTAGTAGTGTAGGTAATTGATTTAAAGCATGTTGTCACCCTTTTAGATGATGCCTGCACATTAGACAAGGGGAGAAATAAAACTTTCAAGGAGAGGTGAGAAGAAACCCAAAAGCCAAAAGATAACACTATGCTCTAAATCTACTTCATATGGCCACCATGCCAAGGTCTTGGTGAAGGACAAGTGATAAGGAGGGGGTTGAGAAGAATAGAAATGAAGACCTTTTTCAAAAGGACTTGGTGGGTTGGGACAAGATCACATATATAACTTCTATGACTGAATCACACAAAAGCGACATCCAAGGAAAGTTCAAGGGGTGGAACAACTAAGAAATTATACAAAGGTGTAAAAGGCTGACCAATGAACCTAATCTTAATTTGGGTGACAATCCACTTTGCTCCATCAATAATTAGCCTGACATAGTTGTTGTCAAAGGTTGTTTTCCACATAGGGTGCATGTTTTACCAATCACATAGATCATGAGGACAATGTTTCAAAAACAAATCACAATTAAAAGTGACCGAAAACCATAGTTAGCCAAAAAGAAACTCCAACAACTCAAAAGTAAAGACACAACATGCACTCAACACTTTCATGTTGCTTGAACACAAACAACAATGTCATTTTCCTCGACATTGGACATTATCATTGGTTGCACGATCCGATTTGTTGATTGCCTCTTAATAACAAGGCGGATTATCGAGTTCACACCATTCGACGCATCCTAGATTTCCTGTAGTTATGAACATCATTGAGGCATAGCCTAGGACTCAACATCTAATTATAGTTCTTCGTTGAGCTTATCCCTATTCTAAATAAATGTTTCATTCACTACGACACTCACGTTGCCATCGCCATCCTATCACCCTATTTATTTAATCGTTAAGTTGTCTCGAATTAATCTTATGTTCATAAGGCTTGAAGATCGTTCTATCTCTAATGGACCTTTCATTGACACCCCTTCAATTGTTTCATGAATCTAAAACATCCTTGCTACTCACTAAATACTAGAACAAAACCAATGTTTTATTAAACACCACAAATTTGGTGTTTGTTTCTACCCCTAACCCTCTAAAGATTTTTCATCCCTAATTACGTTACTAAGGTTCTAAAATTATGGTTACCATCTTTTTGTTGAAGAAAAGAACTAACCCAACCCTTATTCACCAATATTGTATTTCGGAAAAGAAAACAACCCCCCGTGCAACCATGCGCATTCATCATTCCTTATTTTAACTTGAAGTTGCCAAAAACCCCTAATAACCTTACCACACTCAAATATCCCTGATGTAATTCTTAAAAATTGAGACTATCGCACATGGTTGTGTTGGTATGGCTCACACATGGTGACCATCATACAAGTTATTCAATTGAATAGAATGGACCTAAAACCTTTAGTTATCCATGGAAACTCCTATTTACGTCATAACGAAAACCAAAAAACCCCATGTCCGCCCCAATTGAAGTTGGTTTAGACCTATAGCCAAAAGAATTCCAAATCCATCCTTCCTCCCTTGATGGAATAAGTTTGGATAAATAAGAATATAATTCCAAAGGGTTGGAAATTCCCCCTCCTCCCTCGACGGAATGAGTTTGGACCTAGAAGTGAAAAATATTTGAAACTCGCTTTCTTCTTCCATCAGAGCAGATTTCGACTATTAGAGAATGATAAAAGGATGTATGAAGGACAATGGTAAATTGAAAACAACGAGAAATTGAATGATTTTTGCCCAAGGTAAAAAGTAACTTCCCTAATTCCCCAAGAATTACGTTTAGTGGCCTTTCAACTTAGCATTGCTATTATTACGCCCACCATTAAATAACTATCACAACATTAGAGATAAACACTTATATATTGAAATAACTTGAAGAATGTAATTCGTCGCCTTTGCCTTGAACCTAAATCTTCACTGCATTCATTCGGCATAGGAGAAAAAACCTCAAAGATTTTGATTCATAAACAATGCATGGATCCCAAGAAATGACTACCATGAATTCCCCTCAATTCTATCACACTTTGTATTCTTTACATTGACCGCCATTGGTATGAGTCGGGAACTCTAAACCATTAAGGTTTTTCAATTGAACTAAATTGTTTGGGAACACATCCTTGATGATATAAAGACCAGTCCACAAGGCATCAAACTTGCTTGGAAATTCCAACCTCTTGGCATCTTGCACCATGACCCACATGCCCACACTCAAGGTTCTCTTTTTAACCTTCTTATCAAAATACACCTTCCTTTGCCTTTGAGCTATTTCCACGTGTTGGGCCGCCAACCTCCGAGCCTCACTCAAGCCTTCAAGCCTTTCCAACCTATCCTTCATTGATTGTGAATCATCCAACCGCTCATCTATGGCAATCCTCAGGGATGGAACTTCAAACTCCATTAGCAAGATGGCTTTTACTCCAAACACCAACGAAAATGGGGTGGTGCGGGTGGAAACCTTGTAAGTGGTTCTATATGCCCACAAGGCGGCGGTTAATTTGTGATCCCAATCTCTTTTCGAGTCTATCACGATCTTGCGCAAGATGTGCACCAAAGTTTGATTCTCTCTTTCAATTAAACCATTGGTTTGGGGGTGGTATGGAGTGGTCTTCTGATGGTTAATGTTGAAAAGCTCCGTCAAGTCAACAATGGCATCATTTAGGAAGTGAGAACCTTGATCACTTATCAAGATCTTCGGACAACCAAATTGTGAAATGATGTTTTCATAAAGGAAAATTGTTGTTTATTTGGCATTAGCAGATTTGACCGCTTTGGCTTCTGCCCATTTGGTCAAATATTCGGTCGCCACAATGATGTATTGCATTCCCTCTAAAAAGGTTGGATGAATGGGCCTAATGTAATCTATGGCCCACTTCTCAAAGGGCACCAAAGGAACAGACGAATTTGGTGGAATATCCAAGTGAAGATCATTTTGAGCATAACATTGGCAAGCATCACATCACTTTGTATGGGACTCGGCATCATCAAACATGGTAGGCCAAAAATATCTAGCTCTAAAGGCCTTTTAAGCAGTTAGTCGACCCCAAAAATGACCACCACACGCACTATCATGGCAAGCTTCTAAAATAATTGGAACCTCCCCATATGTGAAGCACCTTTGCAAGAGGCCATCAACTCCCTTGCGATAAAGTTTGCCTGAGATGAAAACAAAATAGGTACTGTTAATTCGAACCTTACGCCTTTCATTCTTGGATAATCCCTCAGGCAATTGTTGGGTACTCAAAAATTTGGCTAGTGCTCATACCATGTGGGCACCACCCCTATGGAAAACAAGTTGGCGTTCGAGGAATTTTCATCTATTTCACACGTGCCAAGTTTTATGGACAATTGAGATAGGTGATCCGCTTGCTTGTGCAAGTTTTTTAGCTTATATTTGACTATGTAATCAAACTCAGTGAGTAACAACACCCAACGAGCAAGTCGACCACTAAGGTCTGGCTTGTTGACAATATACCTCAAGGCCATGTGATCCACAAAAAACACTACAAGATTCATGATCAAATAGTGCCTAAACTTCTTGACACTAAAGAACATGGTTAAACATTATCATTCCATGGTGGTGTAGTTACATTCAACATTGGTGAGTTGTTTGCTAGCAAAGGCTATGGGGTGGTCTTTACCATTTTCATTAGGTTGGCATAAGGCACTACCAACTACCACCTCTGAAACGTCACAATACACATGGAATGGTTTATTCCAATCTGGTGGTAATAAACAAAGGAAAGAGGTGAGTTTTTCTTTCAAGGCATTCAACCCATCTTGACATTCTTGGGTCCATTCAAAGAAAATAATGACCTCGAGTTTACTGAACGAGAAGAAGATGATATTTTTGGTTATGGACCAGTTGAGATTGAGGTTGAGGTTATGGACAAAATAATCCTTCATGTCATAGTGGATGATGGTAGTAATGTGAACATCATGCATGAATCAACCATGTTACGTTTAGGATAATCTGTCATTGGACCATCACCATGGAAGGTGAAACTAGCGGACTAAAGACCGTCAAAACCACTAGGTCAAATTAAGGACCTTTGCATACATGCTAGGGATGAAGAGTATACAATCACCTTTTATGTTTTGTGTATGCATGATGAAGATGGTGGTTACCCACTACTTTTTGGTAAGAAATGGTTATGGTTAGCAGGGGGAATAGTGAATTGGCAGGCCAAAACACCCTACATTTCTTTTGGTTTGCAAAATAATCAAACTATTGTCCTTATGTTACCCCATGGATCATTTAAGACGAGGACCATCAACATGAAAAACAAGGTGGATCCAACCTTGGGTGTTGATGCAAATTTTATACAAACTAACTCATGCACAAATGTTGACCCTATCAAATGCATAGGTCCAGGCCTATATGGATTTGAAGATGATAGATCCTTTACCCAATGGTTGATGGAGAACCCTTACGAAGAAGGTGAAGTCACCATCCAATTTATTGAAGCAATTGAATTGCTTGATTTAAATGATGATTGCCTAGACTTGGTCACCTTGGTTGATGATATTTCAATGGAAGATGTGTATGGCCTTGAGATAGATGGTACCCAAATAGAGGATTTAGATGCCATCATGAAGGAGGAAACTATATTACCATCACCATTACATTTTCAACAAACATCAAATGGTCTCCAAGTAGGTCTAGACGTTTCCATCTACCCATCCGTCCTGAATGACTGGTACCATGACTTTACTAATCCTATACATGTGATAGAGAATGATTGGGTCAAGGTCCCAGTCCATTGTGAGGATGAAGAACCTAAATATGTCAAATTTGGTTTTCAATTGAATGAGGAAGAACTTGGGAAGTATAAAGCCTTAGTCATGGAGTATCGAGACATATTTGCTTGGTCTTACAGAGATTTCAAAGGCGTTCCACCAGAGATAGCCCAACACATAATTCCATTAATCCCTGGAACCAAACCAGTTTGACAAAAAAATAGAAGGTTGAATCCAAGAATTGTGGTTAAAACAGAACTAGAACGATTGTTGCAAGTAGGTTTCATTCGGCCAATAGAGCTCACAGATTGGTTATCGCACATTATGCTGGTGAAGAAGAAGGGTGGAAACAAATTGAGGGCATGTGTCGATTATAGGGACTTAAATGCTCGCACCCTCAAATATCACTTCCCCTTCTAGTTCATTTACACAATTGTTGATGAAATAGCGGGGAAATAATTATATAGTTTCATGGATGATTATTCAGGGTATAATCAAGTGTCCATAGCACCCGAGGATTGGCATAAGACGATCTTCACTTCCCAATGGGGCACATTTGTTTACATGGTGATACCATTTGGGTTGTGCAATGCATCAACCGCTTTCCAAAGAGTCATGACCTATGCTTTCTCCGAGCTTTTTCGTAAGTCAATGGTTGTATTCATTGATGATTTTAGCACATAAACATCTCGAGAAGAACATCTAGAGATGCTTAAGGCATGTTTCCAAAGATGTAGAAAGGTTGACATCTCATTGAATCCAGAGAAGGTGTACTTGGCAATGGTTCAAGGCATTCTTTTGGGTTATGTGGTCACTAAGAAGGGCAAAGAACTAGATCCTGATAAGGTGGAAGTCATTGTAAACCTCCAACCTCCAACCTCCAACTAGAGTCAAACAAATTTAGAAGGTCCTAGGCCACATTGGATGGTATTGAGACTTAGTCGAAGATTATTCTACCCATGCTACACCTTTGACCAACCTCACCAAAAAGGCAAATGTGAAGTGCTTAAGAGAACATACCCTAAACAACTTTTAGTTTCAGTAATCATTAGTGCTAAATGATGAAGAAAAAATTGTATATTTATGTATTAATAAGATTACATAAGTGTATGTATTAATACAAAAATAACGTAGATATATGTATTGATACTAAATATATAGATATAAGTATTGATACAAGAGTATGTAGATGTATGTATTAATTTTAAAAAATAAAAATAAAATGTCGATGGATGAACGTCGATTGTGACCGACATCGGATGAAAATTGACGGACATCGACTGTGATAGTCGATGACATGGCAGTTGGCAACTACGGCAGCCAACGACGCGGTGGCCAATGACTGCGACGACCGGCGACTATGGCGACATGACAACCACGACACTGGATGCGAATTTTACAAAAATGGTGGACGGTAACGCGACGGCCACAACGTTAGACATGAACTCACACAAACACTTGAGCACTTGTGTTAACAAACCTTTGTACGTTGTGTTGTTGTTTTTCTCCTGTTGCTGCTTCGACCCTAAGACACGACCCTTGTTCTTTTGCCTCAAATCGACTACGTTGCAACTTGCGGTTCTTCAAGCTTCGTTAGGATGAAGGACACAAAGGGCAATAATGGAGTTCATAAACAAGGCTACACAGAAGAAGTCAGAATATGTGAAGACCTTGGTAGCATACAAATAAAAGCAAAATGATAATGAGGAGGATGATGGTGATGCTGAAGAATCAGATAAGTCCAAATCAAAGGCAGCTGGTTCAAAGGAAGGCAACATAGGAGTAGGCAATTGAGTAGCAGGAGTTCGTTTAGTCTTCTCTTAAAAAATGGTAGCCTCGTGCATTGAGACACAACAATTGAAAGCTTGAGAATAGCAACAGTTACAACAATAACAACAACACCAGCAGTAGTAACATTAGCAACAATAATAACACCAGCAGTAGCAACATCAGTAACTACAACAACACCAGCAATAACAACACCAGCAACAACAACACTAACAGTAGGAACATTAGCAGCAAAAGAAACCCAAGAATTCAAAGCTAAGAAAAATTTATCATTTTCAACATTAAATTAAGTGAAAAAAATAGTTTAAAATTAAATTGAAAAGAAGGAAAGAAAAACGTAATGTATGTAAATGGTGGCCATGTAATAACCGCCGTGAGCATTTAAAAATCTAGTTTGATTATGGAGGAAACTCTCCCTGACAAAGGAATTTTAGAAAAACTAACAAGAGAAGGGAAGAACTTGGCCTTTTATACAACCATCAACAAGCTGAAACCCTAAACAAGTCGTAGCCCTAAAACACCTAATAGCATACAATAACCTAAAAATGTACATTAACCCTAAGAGTGTACATTAACTTGAAAGGCATGATTGGCATGCCCATAATCGGCTATCATGTATGAGGCCATGCATACGGACATGATAATGCCTCAATTTTTCCCTTAAAAGCTTTTCAATAAAAAATCATATGTTAAACTTACATGAGTTCACAAAGTTACAAGATTCATAATTTCACAAAAATAAAATAAAAATTGAAATTCCTAGGACTTGAAAATCTTAAGAATCTTTGCCATTTTGTTTAGAGCCTTCATTGACCTTTTTTAATTATCAAATTATTGTTAAAAATAATTTTTTTTAATATATATATTTTTTGTTAAAGGAAATCTCAAGATTTTTTGATAAATAATCACCTAAAATTTAATTCATGTTTTGAAGGAAAAACCATAAAATGGTTGCATTAGTTCCCCTATTACTTTTTTATTCTCCTTTTCATTCTTTTATGTCATCTAATTATTTTCCTTGTTGTTTTAATATTTATGGATAGTTAGGTCTACTTTATTATTAATTCACTTAAGGATTGATTTCAATTTGGATAAAATTTCACATGTGTTTCTATTTTATTTTTATTTTGAAAAATAAAAGGTTGTCATTTTTTCGTTGTTCTTACAATCATAGAAATAGTTTGTTTTTAAAAAACATTGTGCTTTGTTGCGCCCTTCGGCCTCTTGAGGCTATTAACCCCATCATCAATCACAAAATATATTACAAGAAAGGAGGTGGTGGTTTTTTTTTTTCAACTTCAACCCCTATATGTTTTATGAGGTTGGTTCACATTTGTGTAATTTTGGTTTCAACTTGCAATAATAATAATAATATTTTTGATTTGTGTAAGTTGATTTCATTTTGAATTTTGAATTGTGAATTCATCCTAGTCCCATCTTGAAGTTTTCATCTTGTTTCGTTTTTAAAGCAAAATAATGTGCTTTAAATAAAATAATGTGCCCTAAATTCACATTTCATTGTAAACTTTAGAATTGTAAGTGTAAGGACAAGAACCCTCTCACTATTGAGCAGTACGCATAGGAACCCTCCGATTTATATGCCTCGTGATCTACATAGGTTTGGTTCATGATAAATTTTGTCTTGCGCTTTACAATAGGTAAAGCCCATGGCGAGGGGACATTCACAAAATGCCAGGCTAGACTCATCTATTGCCTCATCCTAGGCCCCTTATTTTGAAAATGCCCCCACACTAGGGCTTTACCCTACACTTTTGGTATTCCCTAGCTAGGCTCTTAGGGGTTAACGATTCACCAGATCACCCGCGGAAATCGCCGGTCTTAAGCTCAAGACAGGCAATGAAAAACGACGGGTCCTTCGTTTTAACATCGGGTGACCCGATGCAAAAACCCTTTGGCAAGAAGGAAGGCAGGCGCACGAAGACGGCTCTCTTTCGAGCTTCACGTGCGCATCTCGAGCTGCGTCTCGATCTTTGCAGTCTTTTTTCCTCTTGTTTTTCCTCAACGTAGATCGCATCCGTGATCACTATCCGATCTAACATAACTGTTCATTGGATTAAATCTTTTTTTTTTCGTGGTTTTTTCTTTGTGCCGTTTTTGTGTGGGAATTTGAAACCCTAGTTTGTTGGAGGAAATTGCAGCAGTTGTGTTTTGCGAAACTGTTGGTGTTGTTGTTGTTGGATGCGCAGAACGGAGCTGAGTTTTTGGTTTTTGGTTTCTTTGGGAGAGGAGATTTCGGCCTGTTGGCGTTGGGCTTATGGGGTTTGGAATGATCGAGGTGCCGAGTGTGGGGAAGTCTTGAGTAGGTGTATGGCCTCTTGCAAGAATTGCAGGAAGCTGCAAGAAAGCGTACATTCTGCTTGCGGTTGTGCAGCAGGATAGAGAACATTGCTGCTTTAAAGAGGGCAGTTGCTGCTTGCAAGGACATTTCAAAAGACCGGAGCAAGAGATGGCGTACAGACGCGAAGCCCTAAATTGCCTTTACAGGCAACTGAACGCGAAACACAAAGATGCGACTTCCCTTGCTCTTCTGTCCCGATGTCTGTCTTCGATTCCTCTATCGAATTCCAAGTTTTCAGCTTATTTGTTTGGGGATTTGAACGCACGGGGTTTAGTGATTGCACGGTTGGGCGGCGGCGGCTCCGTCAGAACTGTGAGCTCGAAGGCGCATTGCCTACAGATATCGCAGCTGGAAGCTGACATTGCTGCGTCTAACCCTGCTCCAGGGTTTCCTGCACCTTCAGCCTTCGAACCCCCCGTGAACAGGGTGCCAGGGTTCTCCATTGTGCCTGCGGCGCTTAAACCCTCGGGCTTTGGCTCTGGCACCACACCACTAGGAAGGCTGGATGCAACCTTGCTTTCCAGGGAGATGTCCAATTCTCTCTCGCATGGAAGGTTGGAGGAGACGGTGCGGCTCTTCGACGATTGGGTGAAGCTTACAGATGCCGCAGGAAACCCTAACAAGCCCAACATTCTGGCCTACAATCTGCTACTGCATGCCAAGCTGCGTCTTGGTGCTCATCCTGACGGTATGTACCAAATCATCAACGAGATGGAGAGTGCCGGAATCATTCCAACGCAGCTGACTTACAACTTTGTGCTGCGAAGTGTCTTTCGGCAAAGAGATTCAAGATTGGCTGAGAAAATACTTGAAAAGTAAGAGAGCTCAAATTCCTGATTCTTGCTCTGTAAGAAACACCCACTTTCAAGGACTTTGTTGGTGCTAAAAACCTGGCAGGATTTGAATTATGACACTGTGGTAACCTACCTTCAAAGTGTTATTGTGGAGTTTTGCTCTGCAATCTTAGAGATATGTATTGTTTCTGGGGTTTGTTGGCAGGATGGAACAGGCAGGGCCAGAGGCACAGCCTGATGGAGATTCATACAACTTTGTGATTGCATTATGTGCTCTAGACAGAAGGATTGCACCAGCTTTGAAGCACATGCAGTCCATGTATGAACGAGGTTTTGTGCCCAGCAAGACGACATACAATGAATTATTGGTTGCCTGCGCCCGAGTTCACCGGACTCGTTTTGCTGTTGCGCTTTTGAAGGAGCTCAAGGTAGCAGCACTATGGCATTCTTCAAAGGATTTTCCATCATTTGGATTAGATATTTCTCTTGATGAGTTAGACCTCACTCACCTTGCTAAGTTTCTTGTATGCAGACTCAGCAGCTGATGCCACAGGTACAAACTGTTGGGGAACTGGCCATTGCTTCAACAGAGGTGGATGATGCTGAGTGTGCTCTCTTGACACTTGAGTTTCTTACTCAACAAACACTGGGAAGACCTTCCCAGCCCCTCAATATGGATGAAGGTGGGATGGTAGCTTTACTTGGGACAGCTGCCCGAACAGGCAATGGTAGCCTTAACAATGAAGCCTGGAACCTTCTCATTAGTTCTCTTGGACCAGGAAGGATTCCAAATCCAGCTTCCTATTGTGCACGGGTCCATGCTTGTGCCTCAGCAGGAGACTTTGAAACTGCATTCAACACTGTTCGTGAAATGGAGCTTGCCTTTGGCAATCTGCACAATGGCAATGACCCTGAGATATTAAGCCCATGTTCGTCATTGCGGCCATTAGTACTGGCAATTGCACGAGCAGGGCCTGGAGCTCTAGATGCTGTGAGTAAATCACTAGACCTAACTTTGACTGCACTGTTTCTTTTTGCTTAGCAATGATTAAGACTGCTTGCCAAGATCATGACTGCATTGTCCTGTTGCTTCTGGAAATGTGAGAGAGATATGTCACTGTTTAAGGAGTTACCGATATTTCAGTTTAGGGCACTTTTTCTGGTCTTCTTTGAGAGTCTTGAAGATTATTTGTCCTTTCAGATACAATTAGCTTAGTCAAGGCATTTCTACTGACATGAAGTACACACTGGTGTGGACAGGCATACTACAAGCTGGCTGAGATTCATGCGAGTGGAAGACCTGTATCTCTGGCAGCAATAAATTCTGTGTTGCAGGGTTGTGCAAATATTTGGGATGTGGACCGTGCATATCAGACATTTGAAGCTATCAGCACCACATTTGGGTTGACACCTGACATCCATTCCATCAATGCCCTTCTTGATGCTTTTGGAAAGGCTAGAAAGGTGGGCAGATTCCTAAAGTACAGGCACTCTCCAAATTGCGTTGCTATACTGGAGTAGATTGAGCTGAAGAATTTGTGACCACCTAGGGAATGTGCTAAAATGATCAGTGTGTGGGGGTTATGTTTCTCAGATCAGTGAAGTGCAGAGATTGTACGAGTACATGAAGGAGTTGGGATTGAAACCTGATCATCGGACATATGATTTGCTTATCACTGCCCATGTCATCAACCGTGACATTGAAGCAGCCATGGGTGCACTCACTACCTTGGTACTTGTCTACTTGTCCCCCATTACAAGCTGAGTCTAATTTGTGAAGGAATTGCCATCCAATTTATGTTGCATGGTGATGTACTGAGATTTTGCAAGAATTGCAGATGGATGATGGCCACACACCAATGCGTGATACACTCTTCAAAGTTTGGAGGCGGTGTCGAAGGGAAGGTGATGTGAAAGCGGCAGATAAATTGCGGGCATTGATGAAGAGTCTTGGTTACAGAGATTGCTATCTAGGAGAGGGTAGGCGCCGCCTCATTTCAGCAGGGTTACCAGTGCCAGCTGCCACTTACTGAACAATGAAGCACCCCATCTTGCTTCCCCACAAGTCCATTTACAGACAGCTCTCAACATGATTGAAAAGGAGTTTCATTTGTAGTCGGTGCATTTTGGAATGCTGCACCAATGCGGAAACAGTAGCAGTGTAGGGCAGATTTAAAATACCCAACTGCAACATTGTCCTCTTGCAGTTCCTTCTGAAAGCATGTTCTTGCCCATGCTTGCTGAGCATGGCCTGCAACATGGAGGAAATTGGGAAGAATAAAAAGGTTCTGTTTCCTACACCCTCATTTTTCAACGAACTTTCTTTGTGGTTCAAATGGGTTCTATTCTTTGCTTTGTGTAATTTACATTGCAACTGTTTGACCAAGTAATTCCAGTATAAGCTGTGGTGGTTGCATAGACCTGTAGTCCAACTGGAGGTTTGCTTACTTTGTTGGTCCTTTGCAGATCCTAGCAACAGACATCCAGAAGACTTAGCTTGCTGTCAATGATTAAAATTCAAAATGTGAATTCTAGGCTTCATCTTTCACACTTCTTGAAAAGAATTTTGGTGTTGAAAGTTCTGCATTGTGATATTTCCAGCTGAACCTCTTGATGCTGCATGTTCAATTTATGTCAAGTTGAAGAAACAAAAGGGTGTTTTAAACTCTTGGAAAGGGTCTCAATATCATTGCCTCAACAGTGGTATTTCTTTCTATTGTTTTAAAGTATTCAACTACTAGTTTGAACCCCGTGCTTAAGGCAAAGGTGTGTGTGTATTTGATGGTACATACTACAAAATTATAATTACAAACTACATTTCCAAAACCTCTTTATATACGACATTCGGCATGTATCCATTGGGACCCTCGCAGCTGAAAATCTTGATGTTTGCACTGCTTGTGACCCCTGAGATAGCAACATACAGCTGACCGTGGGAATAGACCAGAGATGCCGAAAATCTTGATGTTTGCACTGCTTGTGACCTGTGAGATAACAACATACAGCTGACCATGGGAATAGACTGGAGCCGGCAAATATACCCTAATGTTGTTCAACTTGTAAGTAAGTAGTAAGTTACTTATTTAGCAGGTATCAATCTGTTGAAAATTGTTTCTTTGTTTTTGTATGTTGATAAGTTCCAGTATCCAGATCCCCTCCCTGTTCATAAT
>Ga0116227_10000416_pt1 | contig 81608 bp, 54 predicted proteins | sample S1TSphgellanicum_FD_89693 | JGI IMG/M metagenome (GOLD analysis project Ga0116227, IMG submission 89693) | Host-associated microbial communities from peat moss isolated from Minnesota, USA - S1T2_Fb - Sphagnum magellanicum MG | ecosystem: Host-associated > Plants > Peat moss > Unclassified...
GGACTCGGGGGAAGCCACCACCTTCCCCCATATAGTATACTATGTGTCTCTTCGTGGCACCCACATTCGAATGGCTTTTTGTCCCGGGACTCCCAAAGAAGAGTCCTGAAATTGTCTCGGTTTGGACTCCCGGGACTTTGAACGATCATAACTCTTTGCTCAGACCTCTAATTAGGATGCGGTCTAAAGCAAAGTTGTAGCTCTCCTTGAGAGCTTTCCAACGGTGTGTCGCACTCTACCTTCACGCACCAGGGTCGGGTTGATTCCCAACTTTTAGTGGTTGGGAGTCAAACTGCCGGTTTGACTTTTGGCCCTTCTTTTTGCCATAACTTGTGCTGCAGATGTCCAAATGGCCAATGCGAGGTCATTTTCGACATCTACACTTCAATAGTTTTCCAATGATATAAAGAACATTCCAATGTGAGGTGTTTTGATTACTACAATTTTGGGAGTCCCGGAGGATTCCCAAGTCCCAGTTTCGGGAGTGTGAGTTTCATCCTCACACTTCCCTCAAAGTAGGGTTGCAACAATAACATTAGCAAGGTCGTCAAATGTATCTCCACCACAATTCTTTCAAGATTAAGAAGAATTGGCACCATGTGCCAATTTTCAACAACATAGGCATGAACATAAATCCAAGATTGATTATCCAAAATGGTGACTTCATGATCACAACTAATGGAAATGTATTTAGCTTGCTAGACCAATGACTTAGTTTACTTCAAAACCACATTATGCAAGGTAGGTGGCATTTCCCAACCACTCAAATATGTCCAATGTTTCCTTGGAATATGATGTACCTTTAGGAAGTCAAATAGACCTTTCATGTGCTCAAAGTCTATGATGGGTTTGCCATGTTTTAACATATGGAAGATCGCCACAAATTGGACAATTTTTTTCTTCTTTTGAACTTTCCCTCCATTAACAACTAGATTTGCAATAAAATTTGGACCCCAAGTAACATGAACCTTTTCATTCCGTTAATGTTAGCTATCATTACTGATATAGTAATCACTAACCAAAACTCCGGGAAGAGGAACTAGGGTTTTCCTTTTGCTTGCATGTTTTTGCAAACCGTCCAATTTAGGGTTTAAAATTTTATCTTTACCTTCAACTAGGGAACAAATCTTGTAGCATACCATGTGGATCTTCCCCATAAGATCTACCATAGGTTTAGCCCAAGGAAATTGGGCAGCCCACTCATCCTTGAATGTTCTGTTAATATCAGCTTCTTTCTTCTTTTTATTTGTTGGTTCTCCAAAAGCAAGGACGTGAGTAGTAAAAGTACATGCATTAGTAGTGGCAGGGGTCAATGTTGGTTCTTTCCTTGACAAACTTGAAAAACCCAATCTCGAACTAACTTGGGTGCCAGTAGAACTAGAAACACCTAGGGAGCCAACATAACTTGAAGCACCCAAATTAGATGTAACAAATCCTTAAATTGATCCATGTAATCCATGGTTGCCATCTACACCTGATTGACTTGATGAATCAGAGACAAAACCAAAATTTGACAAGTTCAATGACTATGAACTAAATGTAAACCTAGAGAAAGAAGAAGCATTCAATAGATTCATCTCAGATGTAGAATTGAATTGTGCATTTGACAATGACAAGGAACCCAAAAAAAAGTTTGTATATAAAATTAGGAGGTTTTAAAGGAACTACATTGCAAGTTGCATTGTTGCAGCTTGTTATTTCTTCCACAAACACAAAGTTTATAATTGGAAAATCTTTTTAGCTCTGTAAATCAATCCTTAGACTTTAGAGTTCACCAACAATTTTTTTTATCACCTTAAACCCTTGAAATCGAAGTGAAACAATGTTATTGCAGCATTACTTGCATCATGGATGACTATAGTGTGCACACCTAAACCCTCAAATTCAAAACAAATTATAGAACACAATGCAAGGTAAAAGAAAAAACTTGAAATTTATGTTCGTTCTTATGTTGATAGTTGTAGCACAATCAGCCTTCAACCTTCAAGCTCCAACAAGGTTTTGCCACCTAGACCTTACAACAACACAAGTCACAACGAATACTTACCGTCACCACCACCACACTTACCACAAGTTACAATTCTTGTCCTCAATGTAGAAAAGTAGCCACCTAAGACCTTTAATGTTCAACTTGAACACAAGAAGTTTAACTAATCAAACTTAACTTACATAAATTTTTAATTTAAGAGGAGGTGGCGAAAACTTACAAGGAAGAATAAGCATATGACAATGAAACTTCTCTCAATGTCACTATGTGATGGAATGGTGCCTCTCCCGTCATTACAAAGGTGGAGATGGCCAACATAGGTAAGAGGGTAGATAGCGACAATGGTTGGATGATGGCCTTTGATGTAGGTAGTGATTGATCCTTGCCACGTGTTCCACAAGTGGCATCCTATGCCTCGCCAAAGTTGAAATTTGGCAATTTTTTAAAAAAAATCCAAATTTTTATAAAGCGTTTTTGCCAACCCTTTTTTTTTTCATATTTTGACAAATTTTTGCCACAAAAAAAAACGTTGCTCTAGACATGGCAATCAACCAAAAGAGGATTTAGGTAGATCTGACTAAAAGAAAAATGGAGAAATAAAAAATCTAGGAATATTGTTACATGTTGTTGAAGCACTAGAACCTATTAGCTCAATATGGGGATTTCAAAACAAGAAAGTTAGAAAAATCTGCCCAAAGTCCTCCAAAAATCTTGACAATTTCAAAAAAAGAAAAAATCCTCAAAATCTGGTGATTTTAGTGAAATTTCTCCAAAAAGTTCCCTTGAGCATGGTTTGCTTGAAACTGTTTTTCGTTCACAAAATGGCAAATTTTCTCCACAAAAAATAAAATCACTGGATGGGATTACTTGGGCCATGGTTGGTGCACTGATATACAGATTTTGTCATTCATTACCCATTGATTGATTGGGAAACTTGCTGATAACCAAATATATCTTGCAAAATCTTGGGGATTGTAATAAGAAAGGAAAAACCCAATTGAAAATTATGGCCACACATGAGAACAAAACCAACACCAGAGGAGCAGGTTGTTGGCCTTGCCTATCAAGGCAAGGATATTGTGTTTAGATTCATTATAGTGTATAGTAGCTTAAGGGATTTTGGCCCTTAGGTAATAGGTCTAATTTTATATGAGGATTTTTGAAAGATGATAGTTTAGTTTGTGTTGAAACTTGAGATTATTTACAGAGCTATAATAGAGTTATAGAGTTATAATAATATCTTGAAAGATTTTGGTTTCTTTTAGAGGATTTTTTTGAGGATTATATTTTTGCATAGTGAAATATTTCAATTTCCATAATTCTTTCTTTTGCCTTCAGATACTTTTTAATGTAAATGGCAAGGCCACATTGTGACACACCCCTTGTTCTTCACTAGTAGTTATTAGCCTATTACTTATTTGTGCTCAAGCTTGTTTGTGCAGCATTGAAGTTGGGCTAATCATAACTCTGCATCACAAACCTTTGAGTTGGGGACTGGCAATTCTGATCTGAGTGCTGAACCACCCAAACCTCTAAAATGCTTCCATCCTATTGGGGACTCCACTCCTGAGTTTAGAACTTAAGGTGCATTCACACTTTGGTTTCAAGGACTCTAGTATTGAGTCCCCTAACACCAAGCTAGTCATTTAGAACCTAAACCTATTTATCACAAAGATTCTTTGAATAGTTAATAATATTATACTTAATATTAAATAATCACCCATTTAACATTGGGTGCCACCTAAGATGCCACCCAGATTTTCACTTCACACTGAATTAACATTTGGTGTGAATGCACCTTTAGACTAATGCTAAAAGGATGATGGACTTGGCCTGATGAGTGAGCTGGGTGATTGACTGGTGACTTTTTGTATCACTGCAACTAGTGTGGCCTGTGCCGTTGGCCCAGGTGTTACCACGTCCCCAACTGATTCTTCCTTCCAAAACCTGGTTTTTTGGAATTTATTTGAATTTTCAGCGGCAGAAAAAAAATCAATATCTCTCACATTCTGAATCCAAATCTTACCAAATAAATTCCATTAAATCCTCTCGTCAAGATCTTTCCAACAACACCAAAGGCACATTCCAATTCCTCCGAAATTTTCAGCTACAATTTAATCTAATTTTCAGTGAAGAAATCATTCAATATTCAAGAACTTTTGCACCACAAGTCCAAACATCATGGAACCAAGCCCATGCACCCCTCGTCGTTGAGATCTTTCCAAAGACACCAAGAACAAACTACCTTCCTTCATAGATAGATTAGCAGGACTATAGTGATGCATAGTGAGGACTCTTTCGTACCATCTGCCTAGACCTAACCACTTCTGCTTTGGGCTTGGGTGGTGGTAGCCATTGGTCACAAGGTCTGGGTTTAGTTCTTCTGGTGATCTAGAGTAATGTTCTTTTGTCAGGAATTTTATTTGTTGAATATATTATAGTCTGGGAAGAAGGGGGCAAAAAAGAGAGTAGTATTATGGTTGCTCAAATGATCATATCAAAGTACTTGACTTTGTGCGGATTGTGTGTTTTTGGGCCAGGCCTTTAGGCAAGGACTATGCATTCTTGCGGGTTTAGAACACCTTAATGCTATAAGTAGCTTGGACTTTATGGTGGGAAATATGTAATTTTTCAAGCATACCTATCAGCATTTTTAAACTGGAGACATTTCATCAAAAAGAAAAATTCAAAATTCAAAAATTTTATATCAAAGATTTGTATATTTGGTTTTCATTGTGTAGCCAAACATGTAAAAGGATGAATAGCGTTTTGTATTTTATTTCTCATTAATAGCCATATTTGGTTATATCCTCCTAGGGATGATCACCACTTTAGCTACAAACAAAAATTCCTAGAAAAAAACATCGATGCCTATATAAAATACCTAGCAACGTAGAACTAGCTTAAAGACTAAGTATTTTAGGCTTAAAGCTTTGAAGTGGATAAGGAGAGTCAAATGATTTAATATTCCAACTATTTCAAAGATCTAGTTGCCCTTTGATCTTATACTAAGCAATACAAACTATTGTCTATAAAGTGAATGAAGTAATCTGAAGTGAAATCATATTTTAAACTAAGCAGAATTAACTTAAATGTCAAGGCATGGATCTTGTGTATTTTACACCCTTGTTTTGCTTAGCATTGGGACATATGTTTGCTTGCATAGGACAACCTTAACCAAAGCCAAGCCAAAGTACATGCTATGATTGTCTATTCTTGGTTTTGGGGTTCAATGGGCCCTATATTGCCTAAAGCATTGGTCCCATATGCCTTTAAGATGTGCTAGATGCATGTGGTTGAAAGGACATAGGTTGACATGATCTAGTTCTTGAAATTGAAATAACAATTTTTCTCATTTCTTGCATTAACCTTGTAGAGGTTTTCTATTTCTCGTGTCATGTGTATTGGGCTCCCATAATTGAGTTTTTCGAGCTTTTAGTATCATATGGACAACTTTACATTTTTCAAATAGATGGTCTAGATGAAATTGTCACAAAATTTTATACCTTCTTTTGGGATATAATAAGAGGACTTCTTTAGAATGATAAGTGTGGTAGTCCATGATGAACATTTCCCAACAGGGTGAACAAAGGTTTGATTGGACTATTGTTCAAAATAGGTGAGAGAGAAAGTGCCCAGGGAATTGGCATCCCATCACTCTCGTAAATGTGGCCTACAAGATTTTTCCAAATGCATTATAGTTTACCTTGCAACCAATTTTCATGGTGGTGATAAATGTAGACCAAACGATTGCTTTTCCATTACATTTTTATAACGTTCTATTGGTGTAAGAGACTTTAGATTGTGCTAACATCCTAATCAATCAAAGGTCCAAAACATGAGTTGCCAAACCTTTGATAAGGTAAGCTTGACATTTTACTAAAATGGGCATGGTTACTAAATATATGGAAATGGTGGAGCTATTGTTCAAGAGTGTAAAGGTGGTTGTATGCCTTAATGGGGGCATCATGAGGACTTTCAACATTGAAAGAAGGGTTAAACAAGGGAGCCCATGTTAGCTTCCTATCTTTTCGTTATGATGTATGAAGTTTTCAATTTTATGGTCTTATAAAAGGAAACAAAGAGACTAGGAAAAATTACAGGCATCTTTTTTCCAAGAGGCACAAGATAACAAACTTCCTCACAATACACTGATGACACAACAATATTAGTCAAGGCTGGCAAAGGAATCTGTGAAATGTAGTAAATATGTTGGAGATCTTTTTGTTGATTACTGAATTGTTTGAATTCTAGGAGTCCCATCGGACTTGGACCTAAATGTCAAAGATGTAGATGAATTTCTAGTTGAAAAAATGAGAAAGAAATTTAGATACCATAACTCATTGCATTTTCTTTTAGTAGGCAAAATAGTTATTCTTAATGCAGTGTTAATTTTTAAATTTTGGTTTTTAATCATTGTTTGGGGGGCTCAAAAAATCCGATGTTGCGTGATTTTCAATGGGCTAGCAGTGAGTATCACATCAAGGCTAAAGTTAATTAACATGATTGTTGCATTCATAAAAATATCAATGGATTTGGATTAAGTAACCTTGAAGAGGCACTCATAGCCTTACTTTGCAAATAGGTTTTGAGTTCATTGAAACATGGAAATTTGAAGCTAAAAACCTTCTTGAAATTTAAATTAGTTCATTGCTTGCCATCTTGACACAAAAGGTGGATTCTAAACTTGAGTTGGGCTTTGGTGAAAGGGCACATATCACCTCTTGGGTCCAAAGTTTGTGGACAAATTATGAAAGTGTGGAAATGTATGATAGGTAATCCAATTTCAACTTTTTCTAACAAACAAAATTAATTAAGAAGAGCAATTTTTGGTGGGGTTCAACTTCCAAAGGAATTGAGTTTGTGATTTCAATCTCAAGAGTTCAAGTGTTGCATAGGGCAAGTTCACACACATCAAGGGACTTAAGGAACACACAAGATAAATGTTTCCACCTATGGAATGAAGTTAAAAACAAGTTCAACCTTGTAAAAAATGAAAAATACATATGGGAGAAGATTATTGAAAGTGTTCTTGTAATTTAGGTGGATGAATTCACTGTCCCTACAACGGAGACAAGTTGTGGAAAGTGGATAGGTGTCTACAAAACCAAATGATGACCCATTCATTCTATAAATGGTTGATATATGTTTGTAGAAAGATGTTGTGTTACATAATGAAGTCTAGGCCTATAAGGTAAGTCTTTAATCAAGGTTGCTTCAAACTTGGAATTCTTGCAAGGAGTTTTTAGGAATCCTAAGAAGGGTGAAGGCATGTACAAAATTAAGATTTAAAGGGTTAAAGTTCAAGATGTTCTATGGAAAACTTGGTGACCAAGACTTTGACCCATGGCTTTGGAAGTGGAATGCCAGGGATCCAAAAGAATTGACAAGGTATTGTGCAAAACAAGGAAGAAAAATGTTCAAGTCAAGGAAAGAGCTTATTTGCAACGTACTTGAGACGTCGGCAAAAGATATCACATTGGACCTCCAATCCATGTTGAAAAAAATATGCATAAAACATAAAACCAAAAAAGACGTTGGGTTTTTGTGGTCTTTGTGGCACTAAACTTTAGCAATCAACATTTAAAAAGCCAACATGGATTAGAAATATGCAAATGGATTGTCCTTCTTGTATAATAGCAATTATAGAGTCCTTCATTCATAGATTCTAGCTATGCCATAGAGCAAAAATGGCATGGAAATAGGTGTTTATGTTCCTATATAGTTTCAAGATTCTCCAACACCTCAATTGCATCTAGAAACCTTTCAATTAATTGAATTTAAAATTATGCACAAATGAATCATGGGCAAGTCAAATTCACAAGACATGCCATGACCCAAACTTGGAAAAGAGCCACCATTTCATTTCCTATAATATATTTTGTGATCAATTGTTGTTAGAGACATCATCATTGGCCAACATCACTAGTGCCAACATCATCATGGATAGACTTCATTCATTTTTCATCCACCATCAACTTGTACTTAATTTGTAATTTATAATTGATTTGTAGTTATTTCATAGTTCATATCCTCTAGTTGTAGGGTATTGAGGTTTTTGTGGACACAATTTCTCATAATGAAAACTTCATTTTAAGGGCTTGGTTGCCTAGTAGTCTTAGAAAGTTTAGTTTTCTATGGTCTTTACTTTGTAGTGTCACCTTATGGTGCATTTGGATAGAGAGAAATGACCTAGTTTTCAATGACATTAAATCACATGACTTTAAATTAGATAGTCTAATGTGAGAAGATTTGTTGGATGATGGTAGAATAAAGTGGAATCGCATTCTTTTATAGATTAAAAAACACCTTGAAAATGAGAACTTCTTGAGATGTTTGATAGGGTTTAGTGCTTGCATCAAGCCATTTGTGCATAGGATGGCAAAAAAGTGAGGTGTGCTATTGGTTGTTTTAATGGTAGTTGAGTTGGTTTGTTTTGTTGGGTGGGAAGTTCCTCCTTAGCCCCTTGTTATTTTGTTTCCTTTATACAATGAATTGTCCATTTGTTCCCAATAATGATCAAAAAAATCTTCAACATAGTTCATGGACATAGTGTCGCAACCCCACTTTGAGGGAAGTGTGAGGTCGCCACTCACACTCCTGAAAATGGGACTTGGGAGTCCTTCGGGATTCCCGAAAACTCATAACACGATTGCAGGGGTCAAAAAACCTTGCATTGAGGTGTTATTTATACCGTTAGAAAGGTCTTGAAGTGTAGATGTCCAAAATGGCCTCGCATGAGCCATTTGGACATATGCAGCACAAGTTATGGTTGAAAGAAGGGCCGGGAGTCAAACTAGTAGTTTGACTCCCGACCACTAAAAGTCGAGAATCGACCCAATCCCGGTGTGTGCAGGTGGAGTGTGATACATCGTTGAAAAGTTCTCAAGGAGAGCTACAACTTTGCTTTAAACCTCGTCCCAATCGGAGGTTGGAGTGAGAAGTTATGAACGCCCAAAGTCCCTGGAGTCCAAATCGGGACAATTTTGAAACTCCACTTTGGGAGTCCCGGGAAAAAGTGCCATTTGGATGCAAGTGCGGCGGTGAGACGCAAAGAATAATATATGGGGGAAGGTGGTGGCTTCCCCCAAGTCCAGGCCGTGGTGAGTCAAGTGAGTTCAAGGTTGCCCGTGGTTTGTCCTAGCACCAAAGGTGCTCCAGAATACGAATTAACCAACTTGTTGGTTGGTTTGATGTAGGTTCGAGTGAGTGAATAACTTGTCCTTCATCCTAGTCCAATCCTGGAACTTCAGCACGCCCCTCTACCCTTTTTAGTGTTGAGAGCTGGGAACGTGCCCCAAGTCCTTCTCAATTCCACAACTTGAATGACTTACCCCAACTTGGGGCTAACTAGAGACTTGGGAGCACGTCGCATAGTTTCACACATTGTTGAAACAAAAGAAAAAAAGGATGCTTTAAAACCCCAACCTAAAATTCATACCAAATATATTACACCAAAGTTGCTTTTCAATGAAAATATCAAGCAATGTTAGGATTTCATGTTATGTGTAAAGCCAAGATTGGTGCCACCTTAAAGCCCAACTCTTAAAAAATAAAAATTCAAACATTAAGTAAAATGATATTAAGCCATGAATTGCCATCTTTCAAAATAAGATGTGAATTTCAATTCTCAAGGTTTTAACTAGTGTTTGGGTAGATACAAAAAAAATAGAATAAACAACAGGCCATGGTGGTTATTGGGGTGGTTCATAAGATTCATAACCACATTTTTTAAGAAATCAAATAAATTTCCATAAAATAGTTAAACCTTTGCTAGTTCTTTCATGAATTTTTTTGAACTTTAAGATTTTTAAAATAACCAAAACTAACATGTGGTTCTTTTTTTTTTTTTTTCCAAAGAACCAAAAAAATTGGTATTTTGATTTTGAATATTTAAAAAACCCAAAATTGGATGTTCTTTAAAAATTCAAACAATGACACAACATTAGTTCCATTTTCCAACTCACATTGGTGGCATGTAGGCATGTGCTTGATATTAACACTCATATCAAATATCCTATTAAATTGGTATGACTTAAAGCAATGCCAATTTTATACCAACACTATTTTAGTAGTACCTTAGTAAGGACCTAATGTAATATTAGGTGTATATTTGCTTTATACTAGTTTCAGTATCAAGTATGTACCTATGTTATATCAACCAAAGTGAAAATTTGAATTGAATACAAGGACTAGGATAATATGAAAGTTTTAAAAAGGAACCTAAACCAAGTTTAGACTCATATGAATTTTTTAAAAATAACCCATATACAAAAGGAAGGATTAGGCAATTTTCAAGGGGGGGATGCAATGGTTTTTTTTCAAATTTGTGACATAGGTTGGTTGGCTACAATTGTGAATGTTTATATGCTAGGGTGGTTTTGTTTTGGGGACAAGTGGATCCAATTGGGTGCATAGAAAGAAAATTCTCTAGATGTGGCTATTATAATTTGTGCATGTGCATAATTTGACGGTGACAAATTTTTAAGTGTTGTATGTTCAAGTGGCTAAATATTTTTTCAATATTTAAGCTTGAATCACTATTGGATTTTGAACAACATAACATTCTAGTGACAAATGTTTCAACATGAGAGGTTTTGTGGTTATTGAATGTGAAGAATTATCAATCTATGTTTCTTCTGTCCCATAACCATGCACAACAAAAAGTTGCTTAAACCATCACACAAAATTTGCATCCTTGGTTTTTGTTTTTTATTTGGAGGCATATTTGTGCAATTGAACTTCATCAAATCAAGTTTTTGCTTATGAAAGGCTAATGGAGGATTGGCAAAGGAAGATTGACAAATTGCAAATATTTTTTTTCTTCTTTGTTTTTTCCACCTTTTCAATTAGATCAACAATCATGTCACGCCTATTGGAAGCATACAATTTCTCATTCTTCACATGTGCATTGTTAGGCTTCACATAATATGCACTAATAACCACTCCAAGTCTAACAACACTGAATTTTCTTAAATTTAAATGCTTGATGAGATAATCAAACTTTGGAACTAGCAATTTATTTCTCCCTTGAATCTTGGAGCAAACTTTGCACCTCATCTTGTTTACATCCTTGCCACAAAGAGGTTCAAACCAAATAAACCTTGGAACCCATCCTTAGTAGTAACCTCGTTAATTTCCCATTATGACTTTTTAAACTTTCTCCATCTTTGGTTCATTGACTATGGTTTTTAAAAAAAATGTAAGATAGCATGCAATAATTTCCTCACAAAGCTTTTCCTTTCCCTTTCAAAATGCATTATCCATAGGAACAAACACAATAAGACCAAAATAAAATTGGGTGATAGATTAAGTTCTATTGAATATGGAGAATTAAGGTTTGCATTTCTAAGAAAAGGATTGGTGGCTACAAAGGATTTGAAAAAAAAAGAAATTGAAAATTTATCAAAACCTAAAAGGGCACCATTGTTGAGAAACAAAACTTTAAAACAACTCAAGTATGCATGATAGACACAAATGCTTGGATATGCACAATAGACACAAATGCTTGGATATGCACAATAGACACAAATGCTTGGGTTTTGGCACAACACATTTAACATTTTGCACAAAATCTAGGTTGCATAACACACATGATTCGCACAACACTTAAAAGACTTAGGTTTTGGATAACACACAAAACATTCACAACATTGGAGATTAGCAAATAAAGTGGGATTACACTTAAAAGGAAATGAGATATGTAAATAAGAATTAATGAAGAATTTGGACAATGAATGTGACGCCAAGTCTCACTTTAGAACTTCATACTATTACAACTTGCAACATTCCAATCCTTGATGTGCCAACATTCAAAAACATGTAAACATATTTCATAGTTGTCAATTGCAATTATGAAAAAATTCAAGTCTATGCATATCTTCAAAAGCAAAAATATGTTGGTACCTTGTTATTGCGCCATTCTAAATATTAAAGAAGCCACATACAACGAACATTTAATCTTGAATTCACCATCACAAAATGACATGATTAAGGTAGGAACATGAAGATTTGCAAAAAAATCACTTGTGAAGTTTGGAGGTTTACCTTCAAAGCCAAGAAATTTTTGCCCTTGCAATGCTCCTCCATTGCACCTATTATGATTGCAACTTGCCCAATTCAAGCATTCAAGACTATATCTATCAAGGCACAAAAACAAAATCTCATCTTACTATAATATTAAACCCTTAAAGTCCCATATAAGTTTTGAAAACTTCCTAAATTATTATTATTTTGCCCAAATTATTCAATCTATGTTTTTATGAGATAAAAATAAATTAAATCAAAATACTTTCTCCTCAAGAAATAATAATAAGTTTTTTTTAGAACATCTAGGATTTGCTCATAACAAACATATATTTTTGAATAAATTTTATCTAGACATAAACTGAAATTTCTTGTGTCAATCAGACAACAAATCTTGCCTTTGAGCTTTCATTAGTGTCAACAATGGGAGCCACATTTGGGGCAGCAGAGTGATGATGGAAACTCATTGCAAATCACATTTCTTGCATCCAATAAGGGGATTGGTAAGTGTGGGTGGCACATGATTGGGATCATTAGTCGAAAGGATGGTTACTTCACTCATCCATGTCATCATATTATGGTAATTTTTTCAGATCCTATGTATGACTCAGGCATTAGCCAGGCTTTTCTTTGATTGCCATGTGGTGAAAATTTGCCACAAAAAAAAAACACTGGTGGGATGGACTTGGGTTTGTGAAAAATTAACTAGGTGCCATAGTCCACTTTGAAAAGTATCCAATGTTTGGGTGTTTCAAGTTCTTTTAGGTCATTGAAGTCCATCAAGAGAGAAGTAGAAAGATACGTGATTGGGCAAAAAAAAACTTATCAATGGTTGATTGTGTCATATTTCTTTTCTTTGCAACCATGAAGATTGCAGAGTAGTGGTAAGTGCAATCTTTCATGATTTCAAACAACAGAACAAACAATCATTAAAAAAAAAGAAGGGATTTTTCATCATTAATTCTTCAAATACAATTCAGTTGAAATTTTAATATGCCTGATTATTCAAGTTCTCCTTTCAATTGCCTGAAGAAGTCCACCTATTTTTATCTTTGACATTTTGGAACTTTTGTATATAATGTTACCTAACTGTTTTATGTGTTCACAGAATCTTCATAGGGCAGAACTGTAAAAAAGAGTACAATGATTTGGGTGCTTGGTAGTTTGCACATTATGCAACTGGAGAATGATTTCCCTGGTGTCTGAACTCTGAGCTCTCAGCCAAAAGATATCACAATTTGAAACTCGAGCAACGGCAGCTTTACTTTCCTGATGAATGCTAACTTGTGTTGTGTGCTTCTGGAAAACCAATCCTTCAAATTCCTCTATTCAAATTCCATGCCATGCCCTAGATGATACTTAATCTAAATCAATTGAGTGAGATTAATTAATTAGATTAATATTCAGTTAATTACTATGAAACAAAGATAATAATAATCAGAGAGTGACTTATTATTAACTTCAATACATGCGATGGGAAATGAAGTAAATTGTCATGCCCTTGATGCTTTGCCATTGAACTTGATCTGCAAAATTTAGTAAGAGAATTTAAGTGTTATGTAGTTGCATCAAGATAAAGTGTTAGTGTGACAAGATCAAACCAAACAATGTTAACCCTCACCCACATTACTGATTAATTGTACTATTAGTTCAAAGATTCCAAGTTCTATGTGTTTATCTATGTACAATAGCAACAATAAACCAGTTCACCAGTTTAACACTTGACACCAATGTTGGGCTTGGTACAAAAAAAACTGCCTGCCCTAATTCTTTAAGATATATTTTTTCAAAGAACAATTTTTTTTCCAATTTCAACATAACCTTTTGAGGTATTAGTTTTTAATTAAAAAAAAAGAAAAGATGACTCTTAAACAACTGGTTCTTATTTTTAGATGATATTTAGTCGAATGTACATATGCAAACTGTTTTGTAACATAAAATTACATTTTCAGAATATTAATATTTTAATATTATTTCTAAATACTAAAAAAAAAGATGATAAGTCTGAAAGCATCATTCCAATGACCACCATAAGAAACACAATTTCCATTATATAAATTTACAAGAAGTACATATCAGCATGTCTTTATAATTCCATCTTGTTTAAATGACCCTTCAAATTGCTCTAGTTCTTCATGTAAGTCCACTTTAGTCTCATTCAATTAAATTAGAAACCTTACAACCAACCCCATAATCAGAAAGATTAATTTATGAAAATTCTTTAACGTGTAAATGCTTGATAATCCAAACAAGATTTTTAAATATTTTCAATTGATCAAATGATAGAGATTTAAAATTATATATATATATTTTTGGGTGCATGCATAAAATATCTTTCCAATGATTTGTTGCCCAAACAGATTTAAGTGGATTTAGAGATGGGTTTGTGAAGAAAACCCCATGCATCCACTTTCCTACATGTGAGGGGGCTGCCCAAGGGCTGAACCCCATCTTCAATTAGCCTTCCTAGTCTAGTGGGGCTAGCTTTGAAAACTCATTTATGGGCTCACATAGGAGTTCCAATAGTGAAATTCTTTGAATTTGCTGCTTGTTTTCAAGAATCTCATATTTACATTCCAAAACTTGCAAACTTTCTTTCTTACTTGTAGAATCGCATTTTGGATTGAATTCTTTTTTTTGTGAGCTAACTTACCCATTGTGAGTGCCATATTAGAATGCATATTATTAATCCATGTCAAATGGTTAGTGAAGTTGCAAATCCAACCTTGGGTAACACTTGCCCAAACTTTTATGATTTCAATATAGCTTTGTTATCTCATCATCCTTTGTTTTCTTTTTGATGGAATTTTTATTAAAGAACTATGCTCACGTTTGCAAGTTTTGAATCTAATGGTTGGATTTGCAATCCAATTCATGGATGAATAGATTGGACCAAATTTCTAACTAAGGTTTAGATAGAGGTAGAATCAATGTTTCTTTTTTCAATTTTGTGATGTTGTTCAAGTGGTGATATTTTGTAAATATATTTAACTAAACTTAGCAATATTCAAAATATGAAAATATAAAATCTTAAAGCATCCTTTCATGTTTTGTGGGCAATTGTGGCAATTTTTTTGGATTTTTCTTGTTCTTTGGTGATGGTTTTTCTTAAAACAATGAATAATGACAAAATATTACTTTAGGGCATTAGTTATCACATTCAAATTAGAACCTTCATTTTTAACATAGGTAGTTATTTTTTTCCTTATAAAATATCCAAAGATGCTAGTCCACGAGCCTGCGAGCATGAGCATGAGCAAGCGAGCATGAACGCATGAACAAAATTGAATCTTTTTTAGAATATTTTATCCATGTCGATAGAATATCAAAAAAATATTCTTTGACATGTAGGATAGAATTTTTGTTGACGTGGAAAAATATTCTACCACATGTCCATGGATGGATGATTTTTATGGATGAAAAATATGGATGAACTTTATTCTAAATGTTGGCAACAAACGTTATTTTTGTGAAAAATTAAACAAAAGAAACAGGGTCAAAACAATTTATGTTGGTTTCTTTCAAAACAATTTGACAAATGAAATATTCAAGTCACACTTCAAAATCATACATCATATTTCCTTAATATAAAGTATATTCAAGCTTTGCAACATCTAATCCATACATAATGTTAAATTAAATCCCATAGACCCACCAAGAGGTATGTGCCAATCCGAACACTACTTGTTCACCACCAAAAAACATGTGCCCATTAGGAACAAAGACAATATGAAATAACCCATGACACTTCACATTGCCTACACTAGTTCAAGTTATTTTTTATTTTCGTTCACTCTTTCAACCTCTTGTGTCTAACACCATTCTTGTTATTTGCATAATCAAATTGCATTTTTTTTTCCTATACTACTAATTTGCCTAATCTATACAACAAGCTTCTATTTTACAATGGCAAGAAGAAAATTGCCACCAATTTCCATACCAAACACATTAGAATCAATGATTGAATATACATTAATTTCAAGCATACTAGATAGAGTATGTGAGATGACAACAAAACTTGGGAATATCCAAGAGATGACACTTAGTTACTCCCCCTCCAGCATTTGCTGGAAATTAAAACATGGGGAATAAAATGGAAAGGAATAATTGACAAAATAGATGAATGGGTGGCTTGGCGATGGGTGAATGTGAAGATAGACAAATCAAGTCTTGCATTATTGAAACAAATTGTAAACATTCCGAAGGAGGATTGGAAGACTACCATTGGGTAATGTTTACACATGCCATGGATTTTTTTTAAAGAACACACAAGTTTGAAGAAGTCTATTCTAGAACATTTTTTCACAAGTTTACTTAGCGATTTGTCGACAAAGGATTTAGTAACCCTTGGGAACTTGCTATCAACATAATTCTTGAAACTTCGAAGATGATTTTATGCAACTCCAAGAAAACAAGCCTGATTGCCATAAGATTTAAGGAACAAAGTTTTAAAACAACTGATGAATCATTAGATGACAAGGCCGGCCCCAAAACCACAAGACGTGTATGATAGTCGAAAGAAACGATGGATCAAAAACTGTAGGAGAAAGAATAATAACATTTTTTACAATCAACTATGGAACAATACAAGTGTTAAAATGAATAGTGGCTGAAGTTGAACATTGAAATTAATTATTGAAAAAATTGAATGTTATTGTTGAAACAAAAAGTCATAAAGAATGTGATAAATAACCACTAAAAACACTCATGAGTACCATAGATTTGCATATGTTTTTGATGGTAGAAAGAAGAAATTTTAAGACTATAAATGTAGAGATGCATGTAACCATTGAATGATGGGGTATTCTAGTCATTTATAGAATTATAATATATATGGGATAGTGATGAAAATGTTTATTACAAAGCTTCTGAGCAACCAACCATGAAAACAATGTGCAGGTATGGAGGATGTTCACATGGAAATTGATTAGGCCATCAACTTAGCCACATGGATTTCAAAGGGTGAAAAATGCACTAAATTAAATACTTCCAATATGTGTAATCTCCAATTCCAAGATTTATAATACACATCAGTTAAGATATATACCTATTTATATTGTTCACATGATTGTTTAATTACTCTCACTACATATTTAAAGACATCTTGTACATCCAAATATGAATTGAAGCTTGGAAAATGTTTTGAATGTTTCACATTTGATATGAAGGTCTATGTAGGAGTGCAATGAAGTATAGGAATAATAGTTGCTAAAGGGCATGAATTAAACACATGGCCCATATAAATAATAATGCAAACAAAAAATAACATGAAGCCACATCAGGCCCAAAGGTTAGTGAAGCGATCACAATTACGTGTTACACACACCACACATGACACGAGTAGGAAACATAGTTGTTTTATCAATTATAACATTTTAGTGTAGTTAGTCCCATCCAAACGGTCCAAAGAAAGTTAGACAATTTTGAAGAGACCATTGAATGCAATAATTTAATAACGACCCTATAAAAATGTGGACTTTGGGAGATGTTTATAACTTTGTAACATTGCACGAGTAGAGTTTAGTATCTTTCGGTGAGCTTCTAAGTAGCAATCAAATAAAATAAGTTCTGAATTGAATTGTTCATTTACACAATGTCACGATATCCATATCCCAGGCACTCTTGTTGAACACTAAGAGATTTGGAGTATTACCCATTAGTAAAGAGAAAAGAGCTAAAGAGTATAGATGTAAAATTCCAAGCAGAGGTTGGGTATTGGGCATCTTTTAACCACTTGCAAGATTACAAAATATATGGGACAATGATAAAAATGTTTTGCCCGAAGTTTTTGAATAACGTGACAATTTCTTAAAAACAATCCATGGCCAACACCCCCAACGAATCAAAATTATAGAAAATGGTTTCATAGGCAACGTGACTACGTGCTCGGATTTCAAACTGATAAGAGAATAAACAAATCAATTTTGTTACGAAAGTGGCCGAGGAACGCTTCCAACACTAAAGACGATGCATACAAAACACCAATACTTGCTTGCAATAGAAAGTTGGATTTTCTATCGGCCAGTTGTATTACTAAAAATAATATGGAAAAGGAGAGCTCCCCACGATACTTAAAAGATGTAATGATGGACTGAAAATAGGAGACGACGAATTCAAAGGACACCATTCAATAGTTACACCACAGTCCACAATGGGTTCCAACAAATTGAATGACCCACCAATGGCATTCGGTTTAGCTCAATATGTCCAGAACAAAGTTTGGTGATGCCATTGAAATTGACAACAACTATAAAGCCTGGCAAGAGAAGAATTTCAAAGAACTATGTGTAGTAATTAACATGTAGACATGACTTTTTAAGGCTATGATGCATGAAAATATATATTTTGTATGAAGAAAATGTTTTTTGAATTGATATTCATTTTTGAGTTAACAAAGTAATATGTTTACTATCTTTGAATAGAACATTTGGGGAAAAAATAACTATAAAAAATGCATAGGTTAATTAAAGTAAACAATATTATTCATTTCAAAATGGGCATCACAATTTGAGATATTTAACAAAAGTGATATCCCAAATTTTTCATTTTATTTCTTCTATATAAAAAGGATTTAAAATAATTGAATGTCATGTACAAAGAATAATAAGACATTGCATGAGTAATAATAGAAAATTTTAAAAAAAGCTTGGGAAGATGAACTAGCATAAAAAATGACAAAAATTGTAAATAAAATATATAATGATAGTCATGCATCCAAACATCACAAAGAAGTTAAAAGAATTATGAAGAAACCTTAAAAAATTCTTGCATTTAATCTAAAACATTTAACTTCAAGCTACACTTTGCAATCAATTGTCATAAAAGATAGTCAAATTGAATGGGACAACCACTTTAAATCAAGATAAAATTCCATTGGAGAAGAACTAATAATGGGAGGAAATCAAATATGCATTTTGTAATAATTTAGACTGTTGAAAAGTTAGAAGAACACCGTTAGAGAGTTAAAAAACATTCCACAAGCTTAATCAAGAGTACTGTGGAGACCTTTGGTAGAGATGTTGCAATCCTATTATGGGAGCCTCGAAACAATAGATTTGAAGAGTTAAAATGAGAAGGATGAAACAACAGAACCCAAAACAATTCTCAAGATGTGTATCAAGTAGTGAAGTATTACATAAAGAGAGATAAACTTGTTTTTATTAGTGAAAACAAGGTCGAATGTCTAGGTAAAATCATCAATTTATTGGAGACTCTATATTCAAAATTTAAAATGCAAGAAAAGGTAGCCACTGCATATAAATAACATCATTGAAAATAGACTTTTGATTTTTTTGAATAAAGGATTTATATTTCAATATTAATTATGTAATGATTGACATCCATGTTTGAATATTTGTGCAGAAATTGAAAATGAGGTCATGGAGCATATCAAATAATTCAAGAGTTTAGAGAATCAAAATGCCTCCTGTTAATAGAATGACCTTGTTGGTTCAAGCACCACATAAAGGGGAATCAGAGGAGTACTTCATTTCACCTTAAATCTTGGATTGCAATGAAGATGGTAGATTAGAAAGTAATAGGGAGGATCAATATTCACATAGGAAGATGTTGTGAAATGGGAAATCAAATATCATAGAAGACTTAGAGGAACAGTTTAATGAAAACATTTATTTGATCCCAATAGAGACTGCATAAAAGAAATTATTACAACATGGGACAAAAAACAAAGCTGATGAACTCCTTGAAGTTGGTGCGGGATCACATGCTATGCTCAATAGCACTCTCCTCAAGGATGAAATGTTAATCATTATAAAGAGCGATCGATATTATAGAATTCAAGGACAGACTAACAATGTATTGAAACAATGTGGTGGAATATAAATAAAAATATGAAATGCATTGAACATTAGATTGTTTTGGTAATCCATTAACAATAGTGGAACACTCATCCATTATTAGAGATAACCTCATAGTACCTTTGAACTTTTTGCAAAAGAAAGCTATATTTGAGATTTTTTTAGGTTTTCATTGCCATGAACAAAACTTTTCATATTGCATGAAATATATATTTTTTCACACCTTGTTGATTTGTCTCCAAATTGAACAACTTGTAAATGTATATTAGTAGAACAATTGTTTGATAAAAAAATCAAAACCTACCGAAACCCTCTAGAAATTAATTACAAGAATATATTTCTTTTAGAAAGAGGCCATATGCATAAAATGCATAAAAGAAAGGAGATTCTAAAGAACTCATGCGAAGTGACTCAAAGAGTTGTCACTGTAAGAAGAAAAAAAGAATGGAAAAGCCATTATTCCATTTAATTCAAACGCAATACAATCAAAGGCAAAAATAGTCCAAAAATGTCCTAAACACTAACTTCTCTCGCTTCATCATCAATGAATATCTCAACATTAGGATGGTAATAGGTCCTAGGCTTTGGAAACGGGGGGATGGAGCATAGGTCCGCCAATGCAAGTGCAAAAACCTCGGCATATGAAGGTAATATAAAGCTCTAATGGGGACTTTAAAGAAAATCACGATGAACAAAAAATGGCACATTCCGTCTTTTCAATTTGGTGGCCTTTTCGTAGATAAAAACCAAAACATTAAAAAGTGGTGAAAACATTGAAAAAATTAAGTTGCATAAGTAAAGGGATGTGAACAAACTTATTCATAATCGAGGTTAATTCTAGCTCTTTTCTAGATGGGAAAATCATATCATCATATATCAAAGTTGAAAATAGGCTGGACAATATTAGTCTCGCTTGACTTTGCATCCAAAAGTGGCTTTAGAACTTCATCAAAGATCTCTAAATTAACATTGAGTGCAAGGATGGGCCTCCCTAGCACTCAACAAGCACAAATATTATTCCTTATAAGAACCATCAAATATAGAAGTTAAAGATGGATTAAATTGCAGAATTAACTTGGAATCCAAAACAATTAGAGAGGGATGAATGCAAGTACTTGTCCAAAATTAAGGTCCACAACAATAGAATTTGGTGGTAAGCAAACATTGATGAAAGCTTGCAGTGTGATCACATTGAACTCCTTTCTTGCCTTGAAAGCTTGTCCAGTCTGGGGTTTGGTCATTGAGGTTGCATCGGTGTAATTGTAGAAGACATCTTTAGCTTCAGGATTAATACCCCTCTCGACCAACTCAATAGAAAAGGTGGAGAATTGAAACCTCAAGGAAAACACAATGCCTAGAGTTGGATCCTTCATGAGAAGGGTGAGTATACAAGGAAAAGGCAGAATTTAGGTCAATCCTAATTTTCAAAGAATGTAAAATGTGAAAACATATGGATAAATGAAATCCGTGGTACTCTAGAAAATGGATCCTCACTACTCATTTGGGGGCTTGAATTCACAACAATCCATTTCATGTAAACTTTCAATTGGTAACTTACTAGGTGAGAATGAATTTCCTTCAACATTCATAGGTCATCTGCATGCATGATAATGACAGCCCCTTTATATAAGATAAAAACCTATCAACAAAAACCACAACAAATTCGATAAAATTATCCACTCACATTTTCCAAGGAGGAATTAATCTTAAATTGAACGGTAGTGTGCATAACTGGGAATGAGCAAAGGAGTGAGCAATGGAATTTTCTTCCCAATACTTGATGCTCTTGCATTAAGGGTAGTTTAATCCTGTCATCTTTTTCGACGTTCCTATTGTGGAGAACGAAACTCTTGGACATCTATAGTCATGTTGTCTACTTTAGTTGGGATGGTTTGAGTGGAAGTCATTGGAATTTCTTGAAGAGATAGCAAGCTCTGCTTCTTTCTAGGATTGAGTGGGAACATTTTCCTTGTCTTGCATTTTTGATCCATACTCCTAAACTTGTTTCTTTCCCCTCCTTTTGCCCCCCTCCAATCTCTTCTTGCTTGGTGTCTCCTTCTCTAAGGCTCCAAGTCCTTGAAGAAATCCCAACTCATGTTTTTCTCGAATCTCGAATTCTGAAGTAGGAGTGTTTTCCTTCAAGCAATCAATATACTAAGCACAATTCCAGAGATGTGCAGATTTCCAATCTTTCAACATGTCATTCCTATACATTGTGCTATTTGTTTTTGGATCTTTCCATATCTCAAGGATTTTTAGAGTCTCAGATATGGCACCCTTCCAAAAAAACACAAAATGGAAATACCTATAATGGTCAAAAAATAATACGAATGTTAGTGGCAATGAAATCAAGATGACATTGGAAGATTAATTTGCATTTGACAATGGATGATATAAATGTGGAATGGTTGGATAAGAAATCACTTTTAAACCATTTGTTTAAAGGCTTTGGTCTCACCAATTTACTATTCCCACAACTTACTTTTCCAAATCCCATCTTTGGACCTAAACTCCCTGAAGAAACAAATTTCATAAAGAGAAAGTTTCCATTCCTGAATGTAGTTTGATAATGTAGGCAGATCTTTTAGATTCTACAAGTTGAATGGAAAGATCAATAATGGTGGTAGAATATAGTTTATGTGCCTCCACCTCCAACCACAATATGCTAAATATCAGTTTATAATCGCTTCAAGAACAATAAATTCAAAGTCTCAGATGGGTAAATATTTATGTGAGACTAAAAAGTCAACTTATGAAGCCATTTATCAAAAGTTCCATCCGAGAATCCATGTTTTGGAAATTTTTTATACTTCCTTCAACACACCGGATTGGTTCTAAATTTTCAACCAAGATACCTTCTATTCATTCGTGACTTGTACATAATTTAACATCTGTAATTTCTTGGTAAACATTTCTGGCTTTGAGTTCATATTGTAGTGGACCTAAATATGTTTCAAAGAATTCAGGACCAAAAGTAGGGTCGTAAACTGGCAAATGTTTCGTGAGGGTGGAGGTATGATCCTTTTGGACCTAATCCATCACCTTGTCCATAAGTGCATGTAGGCTAGAAGTTGAACTGAATTTCTCCTCCGAAACTTCCTCATAATAAAATTTTATGACAACGTCCGTTGAAGTCAAAAATTAATGTTCCACTAAGAAAAAATGATTTTTGTAACTCCCATGTTTGAATTTAAAAAATCAACATATTCAAATGGAAAGACTAGGCAAGAATCAAACCTTATTGTGAGCCCTAGTTTAACAATATCCTTTCCCTTAAGCCTCATAATTGATCCTTTATCCAATAAGTAACTTTTGAAAATATGTATTAATGACATTTAGGAAATTATAATTAAATTGAACGTTTTGGGCCATTTCAAACTTATTATGTAAGTTGGGGATAATTATTCAAATATTAGAGGTTGAATAGCCTTATTAGTATAATGAGATATGCATTAATTATTTAATTATTATTAATTAAAAATATTTATAGTATTATATAAGTTGTAGGTGTAGTTTTAGATTTGATCGCTTGCCAAGGAAACATCCATAAAACCAAGCTTATGAATATAATTGAATACAAAAAAATCATTTGATTAAGCAAAGGTCGAAAGTACAACGGTGTTCCATAAGTAAACATAATGCTTTATTAATGGGCATGTAGGAAAGTTTTGTATGTTATTAGTAAATCCTATGAAGGATAAAACAACAAAATTTGTACAACCTAAACCAAAGCCTAGCAAATCTTCATAGTTGTAAAAACTTGATTAGTCGACAAATGGTGCGAACAAGGTATTTAACTCTTTGTTCCATCAGCAATGGGTTTATTGGACCTTTGAACCAATGATAATGTCCATCACCATGGACCTAGGTCCTGCAAAAAAGACAAATGTCGTCATCCTCGTAATAACATTCATCAAATCTTTCAAACCCAATTCTTAAGGCATGAACTAATTTTAGGTAGATAGCAAGAGCATGAGGGTTAGGTGACACGTGATGACCCCACATTGATTGAACCATTCAAGTGCATAACACCCTTTTCAATCAGTTTTTTTTCATGCGATCATTGGGAAACATTCATGTCAATTGGTGTTTCTTCAAGCTCTTCATATTATACTGGTGCAATCGGAAGAGATGAAGATGTAGTGGCATTATCCACCATGGTTCGATCCTTGCATGTGTCAACAAAAATTAAAATAGTAGTTCAAAGCAATAACCTTGGATTTGCATTTGAAAGAAGGATGATGATTTTATTTGGGAATTTAGGGTAGGCATAGTTGTGACCATGCAAGTTATGGCGGTAGAATTATGAGAAAAAATTGATGCTTTAGTTCCAACAGATTCATTAAGCCCTAGTTTCGACAATGGATCTAGATAATACATAAAAATTATTATAGCGGAAGATTTATTCACAAGTAACTACTATAATTTATTATGTATTATGCAAATAATTAATAAATGGTAATGAGTGACTAGTATGTACTAAAGAAGTAAATAGTACATAGGTTGGGAGGAAGGTTATTAATGTTTTTGAGTTGACTTGGTTAAAGAAGAACCAAAGGATGTTACTTCTTATTATCAATAATTATCATAAGGGTTAATTACTTTAAAAGAATTAGGATGATAGGTCAAACATATGGGATTAACGATGATCAAACTTAAGATATCCCATTGAAATATCTAAGATAAGGGAAGGATGAATTTTCCAAATTTAGTGGTCATGAAGATTATTATCCTAATTTGAATGGTGGATGGAAACATCTTTAGTGTTCCATTGGGTACAAGGATTCTCATCCTAAACATCATTGGAGGGTGGAATCATCATCCAATCCCGTTAGTTCATGAAGGGAGAAAAGGCCTTTGATTGGAAGGATTTCCACAAGTTTTCATTGGCCAAGGGAAATCAACTCAAGGACGGGTGAAGTGAGAGACTCCTTGGACTCGAGAGTTTTTTACTTATTGGGTGTGTGAAGTGTTGTATATGTTGTAGGAAAAGTGTGTGAGAGGGATGAGTTAATTGAATTTGTGTGAATGAGTGTTGTTCATGAGCACATCAATGTGTGCTAGAAAAAGGAGCATGGAAGAAGATTAGATGTAGAAAATAGGAGTTGGAATTTTATGGAATATTATTGATGGACAAGTCTTTGGATTTTTACTAAAATATTTTTTTATCTCAAATCTACCATTGGATTTGTGTTAAACTTCAATTAGTTTTAGAGTATGAATTGGAAAACGTTCTCTCCAAGTTTCAGCAACATTCGAGCTTTTGTAAAAGAGTTGCACTTGTTAAAAGTAATAGGGTTCTAAGGTTGTTTTTTCCCAACATTGTCAAAAATAGCTTTTGGGTTTTGGGGCATATCTTCAGAGTGTAAAAATAAAAGTTTATGAAACTTTGTGCCAAGGTTGCCTTTGAGATTAACTTTCCAATAATGCTATGCATGGTAGATTTGAAATTTGTATGAAGACATTATGATGAAATGAACGAAGGGGGGTCAAACTGCCAAAACGTGAATGCCAATGACACCAAGAATACTTTTTCATACTTTGTCATGATAAGTGTTGATTCTTCCAAACATGTTTTGATACTTAATAAAAGGACACAACATAATATGTTTCTTCATATGATTAGTTACATTCCATTGAACCACATTTTTATTCGTTATAACACAACTATGTAAAAATTCCATCTTGAATGAAGGTTGTGAGTACTTACATGTCTTTGAGTTAAAGGTTGTGCAAGAATCCTTCACACTTATACATATAGTCAAAAAAACTATGTTGCATCAAAAAGTACCAAGTCTTCCTTGACTTGTTTTCACATCTCTTGTAAACATTGGGATTAATCACATCCTTGAATTAAACCAATGGAATCATGCCAATGCTTTGATGCGGAAGAAATCATGCACTAAACTAAGTTTCACGTGATCAAATTCGACAGACCTAGGGGGTTGAAACAAAATTGATAGAGAATTTCATCTTCAATGCACAAAACAAGAAACTAAAATAAAACAAATTAAAAGCAAGAAAGGATTGGAATTTTGAAATCCGTAGTGTTTAGTTTGAATCTTATTTGTTCATGTCTATCATTATAATGAGGATGTGGATAAGGCCCTCTCTCATACCCAACATGATAAAATCCATTGCAATGTGCCAAGAGAAGTCATTTGGGTGAACTTTTGAGATATAAAGAATTTAGGCTTATAGCCAATGGTTGCCATTGCACACATAGAACATTCTCCCACTGAACTTTTGTAGATCTTCATTCACGTTTAGGGCTTTTTCAAATGATGCATTCAAAGCTTTCCAATGATCATCCCACTCATGGATTTGATTTGCAACAAATTCCTCCTCCCCTTGCTAGTTTGTGGGAGAGACATAAAACACTTTGTCCCCATTTCAATAGCCCATTTGGAACATTTGTTCCATTTTGAGCACATTGATTTTAAGGGCTGGTTTCACAACCAGCATGGATATCATGCAACAAAGGGGTATGTTCATCCAAGCCTTGGCTTTGGGATGAATCTTATGTCTTTCTAGTAGCTTGATTATCTTGACTTTATGCTCCATCTGGACTTGGAGGATTTCTTTGTCTCCAGTTGTGTTGACTGCCTCCAATTGCATAAAAGGCCTAGAAGTTAAGCCAACCTTTTAAGTAGACAAGGTAGTTGTGAAGAGTGAGAATACCTCTTTAGAATTCTCTTCCAATAACCTTTGTTCAATCAACTCAGCACTTTCCAAAGATGGAGGAACCTATAGGAGAGAATTATATGAAAGAGAAAGTAAGATGCATAATTTGAGAATAGAATGTGAAAAAGAAAGAGTAAAAAATACCTCTATAGATTGGCTCCTTGTTTTGATAGATCTCTGCAAAATTAAAAAATGAGGGGAAAAAGGTTAAACAAAAATCAAGAATTGCATTGAGGAAACTGCTTTGAGGAAATTTTTGCACCTTTGAAAGCTCCAAGCTTGGGAATTCTGGTTTTCAAGAGACCTTGAGGCAAATTTTTTTGCTTGGCCTCCAACTTTTGACATCAAAAGTTGGAGGCTGAACAAAAAAAAATTTGTGTTTAGCGTTTTATGGAACCCTTGAGCATGAAGCTTGGGAGCTCCACGAGAGGCCTAATTAAAAAAAAATTGTTTGGCCTCCAATTTTTTTACGCTTGGCTGCTCTTCATGAACTCTTAAACATGTTGAACGTAATTTTTTTTGCCTTAGCCTCTTTTGGAACTATCGAGCATGGAGCTTGAAAGCTTTAAGAAAGGCTAAGGCAAATTTTCTTGCTTTGGCCGAGGTCCTAAAAATCCTAAAAAACTATAAGAAAGGTAATGTAAACATAAAAACTAAAATAAAACAAAACAAATAACTTGAAAGAAAAAGAACTCAAATACATGAAATTGGAAAAACTTAGAAGCTTACCTCAAGTTGTTGTGTTGTTTGTTTGTCCCCCACCTCCTACAAGAATAAAAACACAATGAATATATATGTGAAAATCCCAAGCAAGAAATTAGGGTTTTCCAACACACCTTTTTCAAGAAACCAAGCTTAGAAGCACAATTTCAAGCATAGTTTTGTTTTCTTTTCACTCAAAAAACATCATTTCATTCATACTTGCTATAGGGCTAAATGGACACAACTTAGATCCACTCAACTTGTTTTAGGAACTTCTAATGTGCATCATAGAACAAATTGCACTTCTTTTGGGCCTTTAAAACAAATGATCAATGGGTTTTTCTACTAAAAACAAGCAAAATTACGTTTCATAAACTAGGTAATATTCGTTACAAATTAAATTTTTTTTTTTTTGCCTTTTCAATATGATCACCCCTCATGCAAAAGTGGTTGCACACTGCATATCCTCTATTAGCTGCAACTTTTTCTTGGTTGACATCTTGATATTGTGTCTTTGCTACTTAGGATTTGTCCATTGGAAACTTTGCTTTTGTTTTCTTCGTCTTGGAGTTCTCAAGTTCTCTTGATCAACACCCTTTTCCTACATCTAAAACTATAGCTTTATTTTGAACATAACAATTAACTAAAGACAATAGTTATTCCCTTTTTACAAACTTCAACGTTTACTAGAAGATATGTCATTTAGTATTTTCTTTTATAATTTCCAACACACATATTTATAAATATACAAATAAAAAAATACTAATTGGAAAATTAAAAGGTAATTAGGGTTTTATTAATAATTATAAATCATAATAAAAAATATTCATAATTAAATATTTATTCTTTTAATATTTTTTTTGAAATATATTGAATTAACATCTCTTTATTGCAGCTATTATTTTCATATTTATTTCCATTCCAGATATTTTTATATACTAAGTCACCATATAAAAGCCGCTTTTGAAGGGAAATTTAATCTTCTTAATTTTGTGTTCTTATGATTATTGATGTTTTGTTAATGAATTTTAGAAAAAATGTGGCATAACTCATTTTTCAATATCTCTCTCTTTAGCACAGTGGATCTCACCGACTTTGCCTGTTGCCATCTCTATGCATCATAATTTTGAAAATTAACTATAATTGTATTTGTCCATCGTGATAACGAATGGCATGGATGTGATGTGGCAAAATATTCCATGGCTTGTCAGAGAATATTCTATCACATCATTTAATAATATCCATGTGGCAAATGAATATAGTAAGAATATTCAATGACATGGCATGGAATATGCTTTGAGATTCCTTCTGCTCACTTGAGTAGGCTTGCCTACTCATGCTTGCCCATTCACCCATTAGCATCATTGGAAAATGTCAATCCAATAGCTTTGTCAAACTTTTTGCTAATGCTTGTCCTGTAGTTTCTGATGTTTCAAATAGTCCAAGAGTAATTTTTTTGGTTTCTAATCCCTTTTTGAAAAAATAATAACAAGAATAAAAACATCATGGGCTACATGAAACATCCATAGATCAAAACTTCTTGTTGTAGAGATATAATCCTTTGATAATGGTAAAACATATTTCTATTTGCATTTTTCCAAAACTTCTTGAAAAAACTACTTTCTGGATGCAAACAACAATCTTGGACATAAATGCATTGCGAATCTTTTCAGCCGCACACTTTCAACAAACTGCATTGAAAGGGTTTATTATGATATTATATATAATATCATGTCAGGAATATATAAGCTCCAGAATGTGCACTATTGCTCACCTTGAGTGTTTTTTGGTTGTAGAAGGTTTTGTTTAGAAACAGTAAGCTATCCTTCCAATGCCAGCCTCCAAACAAAGCATGGGACTGCAAAGAGTGCAGACCAGGAGAACAAGCAGCATTAGAGTGTAAAACAATTAGCAGAATTGGATGTCATATAGCATGCTCACCCAAGATGGATAAATGCTAGATCTGTTAAGGTCCCTAGTTGAGGAGATTCTGGGGTGTAAGTCACACATCTGCAGCAGGTGATTGACCTCACCCATTTCACGAGCCTTTTCCAAAAGGAAAATCCCAGCAACAAATATTCATCTTGAAACTCCACCTGTTTTCACCCCTGCAACTTTGCTTGTTCAAACACATTGTTTCACTTGGACCTGGGTCCCTGCAAGCGTGCAGATTGAGTATCCATGTGAATACAAGGTTCAAGTGCATGGTAGTGAATGTCATTGGGCACCAGAACTAGTTTAAAAATGAACTACAAAAACTACCAGTGTGAATAAGAGTGACTGTCTCTTGCTTGTACGGCGGCAACAACATGATGACCATATGTGGATCAAGTTTAGATCAGCAAAAGAAAACTGACCTATCATCTTTCAATACCCATGAGTCTGTGTGCTTTCAAAATGATTCACAATGCCTTTGAACAAATCAGGATACTCTTCAGACCCTTGCTTGCAAGATGAAAAGAGATAAATTCACATGGAGCTAAGGAACGTATCATGCTAAAGAACATGGGATTTTTTAAAAGAAAATTGTGAGCTCAAAGAAGTGATGACAGATTAAAAAAAATAGTTGACATTGCACTGAAAAAACAGAAACATCCAAAAATTTCCAAAAAAGTTGTACACAAAGTGCCAAAATTTGCAGAGAGAGAGAGAGAGAGACAGACAGACAGACAGACAGAAACGCAAGATATTGAACATGCCACACTAGTACATGACTACAGTAAGAAAAAACTAATGGTGGATGAATTCCAGTGACGAGTAATCCAAACAGGTATATGCGGAATTTTTTGGAATCCTTCTTATGGTCATCCATGGACAATTCCAAACATAATTTCAAAAATAACTGTCTCATTTTCAAGCCTAACTGCTTCATTTTCTTCTTAATAACTACTTTTTTTTATTAACTTTCTTAATAATCTCTTACCTTTTCTAATAACTACCTCCATTTTATGACTACCTCACTCTTTTTTCACTATCCACTAACATGGACATGAATATGAAAAAAAAAATTAACATGTGTCTTTTCATGTCTATGAAATGTATATAAATATAAATTAAATTTGACATTGACATAAATACTGATAAATTATTGAAAACAGTATGAAAACTTAAGAAAAAAACAAAATAGTCGATCGTCACTAGTAGTGCGCAGCAGCACGGAGCTCAAACTGTTGAAGAAAAAACAATTCGCAGCAGCGTGGAGCTCAAATTGATTAAAAAAGAAACAATTCACACATAGCCCCTACACTTCTACCAAACCACCAAAACTGATCACTCAGACAGATACACAGATGGTATTTAGAACAGAATTATTAGTGGACTGCTCTTTACAATTGCCAAATTATGTGATAGAATTTCACATACAGATGGTATTCTAGCACAGAATTTGGCAATTGCAGAGCTGCAAATCTCTCACAAGACAATTGTTGCAAACCCACACCATGTATAGATTCAATCCTCAGCTATAGACCTCGGAATTCACTACTCGTTCTGATCTTGAACTCAGAATTCACTACTTCAATCCTGATCTCGGTTCTCGGAATTCACTACTATTCTGTTCTTTACCTCGGAATTTGAACTCAGAATTCGCTACTTATTCTGATCTTGAGCTCGGAATTCGCTACAACGTACTCTGATAGGACTTGAGCTCGGAATCTAAGCTCAAAATTCGCTATTGTTTCGATCTTGAGCTCAGAATTCGCTACTAGAATTCTGATCTTTCTTCCATGATGGGAGTTACAGCAGCCTCAGCTGTGAATTTGGTGCATGAGAAAAGCAGATTGAACTCGTGATTGAAATGCTCAAGTGGATGAGAAATCAACAGCCCTTTGAATTGGAGCAGCTTCACTCCAGGAGCTTAATTTTGTGTTTGGAACGGCACCCAATTCAGAGACTGAGGCGGAGATGCAAAATTCTCGTGATGATTTGCTTGCAGTTATGAGGAGAATGAAAACTCCGTTGCAGCTTCAGTACCCATTACAGCAGCCCAGCTGAGCCGTAATCAGATTTGCATGTGCAGACCGGTGGAATTCTCATCTTGTAGCTGCTGATGAAGCTGTGAAGTTCTGGATTGAGCTGAAATGGGTCGTCGTGATCGTCTCTAGTGTTCATCTCCAGTAGTTCCACAAGGATGCCTCAACAAAGGAATTGTTATCGTCATCTGAGTCGTCTTTCGCCGGACCAGCAGGTGCGTAAATCATCTTGTTCACCCATTCGCGCTCGTAAGGATCGTCGAAGTTAGTACCGGTGTTGCAGCTCCAGTTGTTATTGGAAATACGGGTCTGTGCAGTGGCTTGGTCCGGGGCGGATTCTTGTTGGTTACCGTCTGTGTATGTGATGTCTTCCAGCTCTTCTCCGCCCTCGTTGGCGCTCATCTCTGACGCATCCGGTGACCTGAATCCGCTGTAATTGAAGGGCCGTCCGACAGAAGCAGCAGCTGAAGCTGCTGCGGCTGCCTGGATCTCGCGCCTGGTGTAGTGATCCGGCGTTCCACTCGGAATAGTGGGTGTGTGGTGCGGGAAATTGGGCTGGGAGTTGGGTCCTCGGATGCACACAACCGCTGCGTCGTAAGCGTGTGCGGCTTCCTCTGCCGATCGGAACGAGCCTAGCCATATCCGAGTTCGTGTCGTTGGGTCTCTGATCTCGCACACCCATTTTCCCCATCGCCGCAAGCGTACCCCCCGGTACTGTCGTTGCGAGCTCGCCTCACCCCTTCGCGCCGACGTCCCGGACATTTCTGGAGTCGCACGCTGCGGCGTGAAGGACTGGAAAAATTGCGACAGACAGATAGATAACGAACTGCTCACCAGCTGCGCCGGGATACTTCTGGATCCTACAGGTACGCTCGAATGAATTCTTTCAAACAGATCTATGTGCAATCTCTTTCTAATTCTGAATATCTCCACAATTGCGCAATCGGAGCAAGTCGAGCAGGAAAGATCAATTGAGCTCGATGCAGGAGTAAAAGTTCAAGGAACTTCGGCACGATGTACAGGTCCCACATACTGAAGAAGGGTTACAAACGAAGCTACAAAATATTGTGTGGAATTCAAGCCTCAATTGAGCAACAATCCGAGAGCTCCAGTAGCCTCCAAGCTTCTGAATCATGTGTGTCCGAACTAAATCGCAGCTTCCAGAGAGCTAGCTGCTGCTTCTCAATCCCACTGAAAATTTCCCAGCTGCAGCTCAGAACCAATCCACTTGAATCTCAAATCACTATGATCTCATTCCTAAACGCACAAATCAATCACAAATTCTCGATTGCTATGATCAACTCTCACACGAATTCTTGAGCGCGAACTACTACAACCGATCATTGTTCAGTACTTGAGAGAAGGAGCTCCGGTTGAACCGGGAATATCATCCGAAGGTGAATTGGTTATTGATGACTGGAGCTCTGATCTAGAGTACGAGCAATTGATGGAATGCAAATCTCGTGTTGGTTGGGATCATGTGCATGTTCTGCGGCAAGCATCATCATCATCATCATCATCATCATCGGCTTTCCAAGAAGCGAGGAGAGGAATCCTCATCGTGGTGGACAGAAGAGAAAGAATCAAGCTTCTTGTTTCCTCCTGCTTCTGCTGCTTCTACGGCAACATTATTGCCGCACATTGCGCGCCTGGAAGCACAAGGAATCTCCCACCCCGCTATGCTGCGGCTGCCACGTGGCGACGCACGTTTTGTATTTCGCTCTCATGTACAGGGGCTTTCTATACGCCTCGTGCGTATCTGGACACAGGGGTAAAAGTAGAAAATTTCGATGCCACTTTTTATTTTATTATTATTTTATTATTATTTTTTTGTAAAAAACTAATTTTTTTTCTTACCAAAGCTCTAACGTGCCTTTTTCCCAAGATACCCAGGTACCACGAAATTTACCCCACCATAGACCTTGGCAGCTTCTACACATGTTTGTCAAATAATTAATTAAAATTTTTAATTTTCATTTCAATAGATAGTGAATATTCTTCAAGATTCACACAATTTTCCTTCACACAATTTTTTTGTTCTTTGTAAAATTTTCTTGAAATTTTCAACATTTCTTAAAACAATATAATTAGTGTCAAAACTGCCAAGGCCGTAGGGTATCTGATTAAAGCATAATTTTTTTTCTGGAAAATGTGAACCGAAAAAGTTGAGTATTTTTCTTGTTTTTTCCATCAAAATGTTTTTGGAAAATATTTACAAATATTCTTTGTGATAGGGGGGGTAAGGGGGTTTCAAGGAGAAATTTTGTTGTGTTTTGACCAAAAAGATTGGGGAACTCTTTAGATTTTTTATTGTGTAAATTTGAATTTTAAAAAAAATTTGAAAAAAATTTACAATTTTTTTGATAGGTGGGTTAAAATACAGTTCTTTTAAAAATTTTGATAATTTTTGACTCATTATTTTCGATGGGGATAAAAATATAAGAATAAGAACAAGATTTTTTCCATCTTGTGTGGTACACCTTACAAGATTTTCACCTTGATATGAAACATTTGAAAAAAAAAAACCCCCTTTTAGTTATGATTTGAAACCTTGATGAATACAATACAATTCAAGTTTATAATTTATACATTGCATGTATTCACATTGATGCCTTTCCTTGTCAAGTTATACTAGTGTGGCATGTGCTGTTGGCCCAATTGTGAACTTGTTATTTAACTAATTTCTCCTTCCAAAAGTCATTTTTTGTATAATTTAGTTGAATTTCCAAAGACAAACAATATTCAAAATTCAATATCTCTGTCACAATTTTTGAAATTTCCTCCATTCAACCCTACTCATGGAGGGCTTTCCAACAAGACCAAGTGTACCCCAATTTCTCAATTTGTTTAGTTTTGATTCAATTGAATTTCTAATGACAATGTTGTTCAATATTCAATCACTTTGGAGCTTTAGGTCTAAAGATTATGAAACTACCTCCATGCAACCCTACTCAACAATGGCTTTCCAAGGATACCAATTGCACAACTGGGGGGCGCCATGGTTTGTAAGATGTCAATGTGACAAACAAAACAAACAAACATAGATACATTTGACAATCCACTCCCCAAAATCCTCATCCTCATTTGAAAATCCACACCCCAAAATCATTCAACTCCTCATGGGCATGTCAAGTCTCCCTTGGGGCAAGTTGAAGCACATTTTTCACCCTTCCATTATCCCAAGCCCAAAGGCATGAAACCCATAGAGGTGGGAATTACACTTTTTGTAAAAGCCCACTGCATTATTATGGTCAATAAGGTGCCTTCTTAATATAAGGTTTTAATGTATTACCTCGACATTTTGGAGTAATTTTGGCTTTAATATAGCCATAAAAAAGCAACATCACCTTCTAAATTAAAAGCTTTTATATATGAAAAAAGTAACTAGTAACATGTTTAGAAAAAGGGCGCAACACATCATACATTGATGGCGGATGTATGATGTTGGATGTAAGTCCGCGATGGACAGTTGTGTAATTGGGTACCTAATTTGGCTTCCATTTTTACATGCAATATGTTCAATCCTTGTGCTTTCAGGTGGAACTGGATGCAAATGAATAAGGCTAACCCTCAACCCTAAACCCTATAGCCTACCCTATCATATGGAGGGCCCTCCTAGTTGGCCCCTTCCTCCAAGCCCACGTTTTGTATTACTATGCTAGGGCCGCACTGTATAGGCAGGAATCTAGTACCAACTGGGACCAGGGTTTTTTTTTAAGGGTTTAGGGTAGGGTTTGTCAAGTAAGTGGTGGACCGCCTATCATCCTCAAGAGGATTGAGCAAATTTGGCTAGAGGTCAGAAAAAAAAGTTGAATTTTAAATTAAAAAAATTGTGCCAAGTTTTGGTGACCAATAGGAACTCATTGTCTAAATATGGCTAACATGTGACTATTTTTCCTCAAAATATGGTGACTTTTTCTTTTCTTTTTTCAAAAAAAAAAAAGAGCCTTTGTACAATTCGCACTGGGTTTTGTTTTGTCATCACAGTGCAAGAAAATTCGACCCCAAAAATTAATTAAATATATAAAACACTGGACTTTAAAAACATACTTTTCAAACAGGTACACATAATTTGTATAGTTTTAATTTCTTCCTTTTTATTCTATTACACACATGGATCCACAAAATTTGGGAAGAAGTTACTATAATATCTCCAAGCAAATCTTTGCCATTTGGTAGGACAATTGCGATACATGAATCCAACCAGGACTTTAAAACATACTTTTCAAATACATGATTCTAGTATCATTCTAGACTTTGATTCTATTGCCCATATAGATACAAAATTACGAAAAAAAAGTTTACATAACATCTCCAAGAATTCTTTTGCCATTTGATGGGACAATTGCCATGCATTTATTCAACCGGGCTTCTTAACCATATTTCCAACTTCAAAATTTGCATGAGTCTTGGCACAAATTTGTTTCATGATGTTATGCATCATGAAACAAAAATGTTATGATTTTTCTAAGTAAAAAACCTTTGTTCTTTGGATACAAATCTTATCAAACATTAAAACCACTGATGAACAAACACATGCACACCTAGAGATGAGCAATGTGAACTTGACACATGTCAAGTTCTCATTTATAACCAAATTGGATGAATGTTAAAAATATTAAATTTCTTGTTCAAAATGATTCATCATATACCAATGGCTATGATCAACACTTAAAAAGGGTTTTCGATCTACAGTTTTAAGAATGCAATAATTTATTAACCCTAAAATATTGAACAAATAACCCTAACTAAATGAGCAGTTGGAGGTGCCCTCACTTTACATGCTCAAAGGTTTGGAATGTGGTGTCCTCCTTTCTTCACTTCCAACCTCTCTAGAGCTCTCTCTTTTCCAAACTTTGGAGAGCTATCTCTCTTCCAAACTCTAGAAAGCAATCCAAAAACCTCTTCATGTCCTTTGTGACCTTGCTCTAAAAGCATTTCTAATTAGTGTTGTATTGTAGCCTTGTGTTGCAACGCATGAACAACAACAATGCGCATGATGTAGTGTGCGGGAAAACACCAACGTGCATGCGTGTGGGAAGACACCAACATGGTTTTGATCTTCCTTTGTGTGGGAAAACACCAACATGATGCTACACTAACACATGTGCATGCGGGAAGACACTAACGCAAGGCATAGGGCGGCGGTCCTTAGAGCAAGGATCCTCTTTCAAACTTATTTTGATAAGCATTCCTTCTTTGATCCTCCTTGTGTATGTGTGTTTTTTGACTTTGTTTCATAGCCTCTGGGCATGCCCTACCCTCCTCTGATCCTCCTTCACGATGCTACACGATGTGTGTGTGTGTGCATGCATTGCCCTACCCTGTTTCTAGCCTTTATCTATTTGTGTGTGTGTGTCTTACCTTGAGATATTTTTTTCTATGTGTGTGGGTGTGTCCTGCCTTACCCTATTTGTGGCCTCTATCTATGTGTGTCTTGCCTTGTTTCCAGCCTTTATCTGAATGTGTGTGTCCTGCCTTACCCTATTTTTGACCTCTATCTATGTGTGTGTGTCTTGCCATGTTTAGAGCCTCTATCTAAATGTGTGTCTTGCCTTGTTTCTAGGCTTCCCAAAATTTGGAAAATATATTCTCCTTTGTGTGTGTGTGTGCGTGCCTTGCCCTACCTTTGTTTGTGTGTGTGTCCTGCTTTGTTTCCAACCTTCCCAAAACTTGGAACAAAACTTGCTACCCTATTTCCAACCAACCTAAAACTTGCTAACCTATTTTTAGCCTTCCCAAAACTTGTTGTGTGCTGCCTTGTTTCCAAAATTGTTGCCTCTTGATCCTATTGTTACAATGATCCCAACTTGTAAACACTTGTTATGATCCTAAAAAATTTAGAGATTAATTGATGCATTCATGGCAACAAGCTTAGGCTTTTCACGTTCTCTTATAATTGGTTGTTACTCTCTTGGCTACCGCTTTCTTACTTGAGCTTCTTGCTCTCTTTGTTGTTATTGTTACATTCATGCAGGAAGTACATGTTCTCCTACAATAGTTGGTTGTTACATTTCCTACCCAACATCCAAGCTTTTGCCTTTGCTCTAGCCTCCCTCTACTCTAGTGTTGTATTGCCAAAATTCAAATTGTTGGAAAGAGGCACTTGGGCTAGCACATTAATTGCAACTTGCCTTTGTAATCTATTTCCGATTTCCTTCACATTTGCAAGAAACCAAACGCTATTAATGATTGTTCTTTTTCATCTCTCAACCTGCCTTTAGATCCTCATGATATTTGCATTTACTGTTATTGTTGTTCATTGTGTGGTCTTGGCTTCCTTCTTTTGCCTTTTGATTGCCCTTTCTTTGTCCGCTACTTTTTGCATAGTTTTTTTACGTAAAATGCCCAAGTATTGGTTTGATGTAACAACATGAAACTTGGAATAATCTATTAATGGTTTTGTCCTTCTTGTTCTTCTTGTAGGCAAGTTTGGTAATAACAACATGTTAGCAATAGGGATCATTTGCGAAGTTCAGGCTATTGCATTTTGGACTTCAATTGTTTCAATTGTTGGTTCTTAGGTAAAGTTAGTTTTAGTTTTTGGTTCTTGGGCAGGGTTGGCTTCAATTGCTAGTTCTTGGGTAGATTTAGCAAAGTAAACAACTTCAGCTTCCATGTTGGTTTCACTTTACCTATGTATTCATGTTGTAACATGTTCATATATAGGTTCATGGACATAGTATTATGTTGTTGATTGCACAAGATCATCTTGGGTAGATTCACTTTCATAGAAATTGTAACGATGTTGATTAGTTCTACTATAGTTTTATTTTTGCCCCATTGGCTACCATATATTATTCTTTTTGATTGTCCATCTTCATCATTCGATATCTCCATGTCTAATTCTGTTATATACAATTCACTAAATCTGCTTTGGTAGTGCATTGCATCAAGGTTTAAAGGTTGTATACTTGTGGTTTGATGTTTTGCTTGGATAGTGATTGATTGAGTGTTCTATCCACCCAACTTGCTAATGTAACCTTGTTTGGCTCTCTATGGTTGTTCCTAAACATGCTTTCATTTCTTTCCTTTCTAAAAGCATATTTGAATGGCCTAAAGCAGCTTATAGCCAAAAGCTGTAGAACATGGGAAACATGGGATGGCAGGGTAACCATATTTAGCCCTACCTTATATGCTTGCTCAATTGCTTTTAAAGTAACATGTGATCCATGTCTGTCTAAAGTTCATAATTCAAGGATTATTATGATTATACAATAGAGACATGTCTTCTAACTTAACAAAAAGTAAGGCTTTATTTATGGCACTAATAGGTAAAGTTTTTTTTAATATTGATGATTTAACAATACATTCAACATTGAACATACCTATCTAACAATCCTTATCTAATTTACCAAACTTATCATCATATTCATTAAATTGGTTTACATGTCAATATGAACAATTCCAACTTGTTGTGATAGATGAAATATCACTTGTTGGTGCTAAAATGTTTAATATTATAGATAATAAGTTAAGGTCCATAAAACACATTCAAAACAAATTCTTTGGTGGTGTTGATGTTATCATGACAAGTGATTTCTATCAAACACCCCCTATGAAAGATAATTGGATTTTTCAAAATATCAAAAATAATGTTAATGCATTAACACCAAATTTTTGGCAAACGTCTGTATAATGAACGAAATAAAATTATGCAATAGTTTGATATAGTTTTTATACAAACTTTGAACAAATTTCATATTATAATAACAAATACAAAGGATATTCAATTTATAAATTCAATTTGTAATCCACAACCACCCAACAATTTTATTAGTTTGTATTTATTTTATATAAATAAACTTGTGCAAAAACACAATGAAAAAGTGTTCACTAGGGTGTAAACGAGATAAAATGAACTAACAATGTTATTTTAGAAAAGGATTACATTTTTTTTGCACAAAAGTAAATTTTTCATAAAAATAAATTTTTATAATAAATGCATAATTGTCTATGTAGATGACATGTTTTTTTAATATATTTTTTAATAGATGTGAATTTTTGAAAATGTGTTGATTCCTTGTAAATTTAGTGTTTCATTTTTTAAAATGATAACAATTTCAAATCATAACCAAAAAATGATTTTAAAATTTTTATGATTTCCTATATAATAAATTACAACTATTCTTAACACCTCATGTACATTATACCCCATTTATATGTGGTAAAGGACTTTTGAAGTTTCAAAATTTTGGATCAATTTTGGAAAGTTTTTTGAATTTTTAAAGTCAATTTCACATATTTTCGGGTATGAGTGCTTTTTGAATGTGGTTAATAGGTCTTTATTTTCTTTATTTTTTTCCCATCATTTTTTTAATATTATATGAGTCCTTTTGATAGTCCTTTGCAAAATTGATTCTTTTTGACACAATAGGTGTTCACTTTCAAAGGTCTTAAATCAAAATTAAACTTAAAATTTTATCAAATGGATTTTTGGTTTGAATTCCTTGACATTCATATGAATGAAAAAGGAACAATTTGCCATGATTGCCATGGTTTTAAATGGTAAAACATAAATAATTCTTCAATCTTGACTATTTTTAAGGCCCATTTGACATCCTTTTTGGCTCATTTTATTGTGACAACACCCTCTAACACATTAGATACCATGTTTATTTTCAAAGCAATGGACATCAACCATCAATCATGCCCACCATCTTACAAACTCTTAAATGATTCAAGTAAAACTACAAGTTTGCATTCTACAATTCATATAAATAGATATGTTGGTTGAATTATGTGCTAGTAACTATGCAACATTTGATGGTCTTGTGAATGGAGCTAATGGCATTTTTAAAGCATCAACAACATATTATGAAAAAACCATTATATAGATAATGTTTCAAAATTTTAAAATTACAACACTAACAAGAGAAAAATATAGTCATTATTATGACAACATTGAATCAAAATGGACACTAATTGAGCCTATCATCAAAGAAATAAGAGGTGGTAAATCACAATCATTTAATATACAACATTATCCCACATTCGAACAAAAGAAAACTTATTTTTGTTAGCTCCTTTCCAACATGAAAATTTCTATGCAAATCCAAGAATACATATAGAATGAATAGATTAAAAACATGCAAGTTGGATACCATTAATTTTTCAATTTAAAAACTTACATGGTTATCATGTAATTACATAAGCCTTGAATACAATTTCTTTACGCGAACATTATGAAATCATCAACCATGATCATAACCTTCAAATGTTTCGTACCTTATGTCTTATATAAACAAGAATACACCATGCATTAACAAATGTGCACAAATTTATAAAATCATTGAAGTATTCATATATTTCAATCCATGATGGTCATGGGTTAATGATGATGTATGACATACACATGCACTTAGATTTTTTCAATACAATAATTAGTGATGGTTCAAAATATATAGCATCAACTTTTAGTATTAATACATGAAAAATAATACATATTGTATGTGTGTATAAAGTTCATTCATGTTCAATTTCTACATTCCTAAACAATCTTCAAACTAAAAATTCAACATTTTTTCAAACATTATCTAATCATCATTATGAGAGATTTTTAAGTTGACATTTTAAATAATAATAACCAAGCAACAAATAAACAAGAACTATTAGATTTCATGAATAAATTCCAATTGAAATCATAATTTAGTGAAAACACCACAAAAGTTGGATCTCAATTAAACCATAGATGGCCAAATGTCCTTGGAAATGAATGCAAATCTAATGTAACATAAATATTTTGGTCAAATTTTCACAAACCGATTTATATTGCATTCAAACTATTAAACGCATTTCCAATGTATAACAAAAAACCATTAATGTCTCCATTTATTAAAAGTGTAAGGTTTGTGATTATATGCATGTAAATGTTGCATTTTTCACCTAATTAATTACTCCCAAAATTTTGGCACCTTATGGCTTGTATTTATATTTGTACATTTTTTTCATGGATCATGTGTAAGAAAATCATAAATATTAATAACAAGACAAAAAAAAATTAAATTTTTTTTAATCCACACATACACTCATCAAACACCATAACAAAACACCTTTCATGAAAAACCTAAACCCAAAATGTGACAAAAACAAATATAAGAATTGCCAAATTCTTAAACTTAAAAAATGAAAATGAAACTAAAAATAAGAATCTTTCCATTTAAATTATATCCATTCAATATTGATGTTTATTTCAAACATTGAAATACTTCATGCACATTGCTAAAACATTGTCTACATTATTCAAGTTTAGAAAACTTGGATTTTTTTTAACAATATGATTATTTACAACTTTATATTCATTTGTATGGTTAAAGGAAAGACAATGGGACTATGCTTTCAATTTCAAAATATCCATAATGAATTCTAAGAGGTTTAGAAAGTTTTATTTCTTAGTACAAATGTGAAAAAAAATAAATCATGGTCTTTCATAAAATGAACAAACTTTCATCCAATATAACTTGAATTCATAATACGACATTAAATGTAATACCTTATTTTCAGGACAAAGCCTCTCGTGGTAAAGCCACTTGTTTTAATCTTTTTTGCCAAGTGCCCGATGTTTCAAAAATTTGCAATTTGTGTAAATTCAACTAATTTTTCTATTTTTGGAAATATATATATATTAAAAAAATGTAAGAGAAGAAGAAAAAAATTATGTGAGTGATCTAGGTGACATCACCATTGTTTTTGCTTAAAAACAAAATTCCTAGTGTTTTTATTATGTATATGTTAAAAATTGGTCATGTGTTAATGAAACAAGCATTAACTTCTATCATAACATCATATGACAAATATGGTTAATGAATGGTCTTCAATTGTCCCCTAGGTGGTACTTAGGTCCCATTAATGATTGACTAGTTAATATTAATATTTAAATTGACTTGCCATAATCATGTTTATCTTCAATGATGTCTTTCGATTTACCAAAATATTGTGAACCAAGTGGGCAAGTGCACTTGTTGCCCCATCATTAATTGTCATATTGCAATTCGTCACTTCCGATCAAGGTCCATTTCTTGACATCCCATGAATGTCATCAATCATTTGTAGTACACATAAATAAGTAAGCTTAAGGTTTTTTCATTGAAGGTGTTTTGGACATATCCAATTTCCATTTGGAACCTTTTGAAAGGAGGTGTTAAACACCCATGTACCCCCCTTCTGAACATTTATTGCACGAGTTCATCATTGATGCACCATTAGCATGTCCACACAACATGCAACATAAGTTTCGAGGTATCATCACAAGTGACATATTTACATGTCCATTAATGTTTTGTAAGTGGCACAATGCACAAATTTGTAGATGATCCTTCCAAATTTGTCTATTTTGACCTTCCAAAATTATAACTCTAAATGGCAATATTTCTTGCATTTTAAAAATCACTTGCCCCACCATAACATCTAATGTTTTCGGAGCAGTTTGTTGCAAATACATTAATCCCTTAGCTCATACCATTGCAACATTCTTGGGTGACATCCACCTCCTCAAATGGTTGCATATTTTAAGGTGTCATGGCATTGGGCTATGTGATCAAATCTTCAAGCCCATGGGCAATATGGTTCAATTGAACAAATTGGTGCATTGTTCAAAAGCTTAAACCCACATATTTGGATTATCAAGGTCTATGTTGTGGTCACATTTTGTTGAATTGATGCATGCAAATCTAACTCATGGCCAAACAAAAGGAAACACAAGGAAAATGACATTATTGAATTTTCTTTATTAAACCAATACCCCATGGTCAACCATGGGAATTGATGGTCCCAATCCCCTAGGAGGCCTTTTTGTAAACCAAAATTGCACAAACCATGTTTGAGTATTTGGACTACATTTTTCACTAATTGGTTTGCTTCCAAATCATCTTGGGAGGTAGTCCATTGATCAATCAAGGCTTGTTCACATAGAGCTTGTAACTCTCCCAACAATTCTTTTCTATAATCCATCAAGACTTTTATGAAAGCTCCAAATCGACTTAATATGCAATCCAAAAATGCATATGCATCTCTTTCATTATATTTGTTTAAGAATGCAACAATTTCAATCCATTTTGGAAAATGTTCCACTACTATCATCATCACATATTGATTCTAATGAATGGTGAGAGGTAATGATTATGGCAAATCAAGATTCCATTAATAACTAAAACCCATGATTGACAATGGCTTTAATTTAGGTGTAGGTGCATTAAAAGATGGTCTTACCTTATCACACACCATACATTTTGTAATGAAATGTTGCACATGTGTGTGCATCCCTTGCCACCAATATTGCCCTTGCAACAAGCTATGGGTACAATGCACTTCAAAATGCCCCAATTATTCATGTGCATTGCACACCAAACATTCTTGTTGGTTCGAAATTAATGGGATTATACAAAATTTTCCATCCTTCCAAATTTAGAGTATGTGATCCCTTTCTTGCTTAATTTTTTTGGCTTGTTGCAAGATTTTATCTCATTCTTCGGTGCTCAACCCAATCATTCATTTTCCAATGCAAAGGCATGACATGATCAAGAGATCATCCTGGATGTCCTTCACATTACATTGTACTTCATTAGTTTCCAAATCATCCATTTCATTCATCTTAATGTCCCCTTCTATAGGTCCATGGTTTATTTCCAAGGCCACACAAATATATGGATGCATGCCAACCCAATACCATTTTTTCATCTATTTCCCTATCATGAACATGAAAACTACCAAAATAAATTATGAAAGGATAGATCTAAGTCTAAATCCAAAACACAAAACAAAAATATAAAAATAAAAATACAAGGCTAAAACCAAGAATACGAAGTGTGCAAGACCCAAGTACAAACATATATTTATTGTAATGAAATAAGCAAATATAAACATAAAAAAATATAACAAGGTTATAAACAAGATCGTACCTTAAACTAATGTTGAATAAACTGAAAGTAATGGGAGGTCCTACCTTTATTTATACCTTTTTGGGGACTTAGCTTAGAGAAACTTCCATGGAGATTTCCAATATGCCCACCAATTAAGGAAGCTTTTTGAGAGGCTTCATAATTACAAGCAAACTATGAATTGATTCAAATTTAACTAAAAGTGAATTATGATTTAACTGTGAATTAACTATAAGTCAATTAAGAATTAACTAAAAGTTATGAATGAGCTCCATCCATAGGTGAAAGTGATGTTCATGACACTCCCGATGCCAAAATCTTCGTATGTCATCCCATTGGTTTGTACATGGGTTTTGGTTCAACCCATCAGCATCTTGGTTCACTAACTTGTCGAATGTATAACTTGGAAATCATATTTTTGTAATATGACACTAGTAGAAACCTTGTCATTTGCAATTAATCACTATGCAACTATGTGCAACTAGGTGTCATTTGCAATTACATTGGTTGTGCGTGCGACTACAAAATTGCCCTAAGATCCATCAAACCAATTTAATAATGAGTATGTCAAAATCCATGAGCCATTTGAATGTTTGATGATAGCCATGAGGGTAAATGAATTACCATTTAAGTAACATTTAAAATGGGCCATGGCCTAAATGCCCACAAGGCGACCTTTTGTAAGAACTATAATTGGCTTTTGTTTCATTGTTGGAATGGCTAGTATAGGCCACCACAATTTTTTTGCCTTCATCATCCACTTGAAAAAATGTGGTTACAAAACCTAGATTGTTGCAATTAATATGTAATTGGAATGGTCATCTATGAATTGGTTGTCACAAAATGGGTGTGGAAGACAAATGTGACCAACATGTAGTTTGGAGACCAATGAAAGCACTATGCTTTGATTTCTTGGGTGAAATGATGGCAAAACTCATGGAAATCATCCATGGGAGGTCCTTCCAAATCTTGGAAAATATCTTTCCATGCCATGAAAGGGGTGAACAATGTGAAATTACTCATTTTTGGATGCCACTTTGCAAGTCAAGTTTCTAAATGAAGTCATCCAATTCAATGGTTCTAACTATCCCTAAAAACCTATGTGGACTTCACATCTCCATTGTGTCCCACGACATGTGTCAATCAATGGTTTTCAAATAATTTAATTTTGAATCAAATGATGAATTATCTTTCTTTGAGTAGGTGATGGTGCCTTATAACGAATCCCTTTGTTGCATGAAATTGACACTCAATAACCCTTGAAAGGTGCCTTTTAATGTCATTGTTATCATTGAACCTTAAACCAAATCAAATACACTAGAATTGGTTTTTGATGTCAAGGCTTTGAATCAAGAGGGGATGTGGTTCTACCTACATTCCCATAATAACAACAATCATTAATTGATTGGTCATCACCCCAACCTCACCTTTAGAATGACATGTGATCATGCATGTTGGCCATCAATGTGAGTTCATCAACACAAACCCAAAGTGGAATTACACATAACCATAAAATGGCCAACTTCATGCATGCACGCCCAAATAACTATGCCCCAACTTCAATTGAGTGAAAATTTAAATGTTGCATTAGTGGGACAATAAGACTTAAATCAAAAGGGATGAAATTTTATGAAACATCACTTTTGATCATTTGATTTTTCCATATCTTCGATGTTAATTACAATAAATTGTAAAGAATTGCATGGATAGTCTTTTACACTTGAAGCTTTTGATTTCATATGCACAAACAAGGAGGTAGTGGCCCAAAGGATGTGTGCATTTGGGACATTGAGGTCACATTTGACCTACCCCTCCACCTTCCTCCCAAATCCTTGCAAAATCTCAACTTTTACACAATAACCTTGCACCCACAAGACTTAGGGGAAATCCACCTTTAAATACTTCACAAATACATGCAAATGTTACAAACTTGCAACCTCCAATATATGCCCATTAATGAATGAAAAATATTGCAATTATATGGATGCAACATGAAACACAAGCATTTATAAAAAATTTAACATCCAAGCTTGAAGTATGAAATAATAATAATAATAAGTTGTTAAAACATCCTTTCTTAAATTAACATTTGATGCTTAATTTACATACCTTAATTAAAAATTAAAGTTTAAAAACATGAACTACTTTGAACATTAAAATCTAAATCAATTAGATGATCTAAATGAATTAATAGCTTTACAAGAATTAATTTGAAAGCTACAACTTTTGTTTCAATGTTTGGTGCAACAAAACCTTATCTTACACTTATCATCTTCAATTCAACTTTGTAGTCTTAAATCAAATGCCATGAAAATAATTTCTAATGGGTCTATAACTTTGGACAGTTTTTGAGCACTTATTGCAAACATGTTCACCAAATCTCACAATAATCCAATGGTATATTTAGTAAATATTGACATCTAAATCATGAGGTGTCAAATTGTACCCTAACCACTATTCATTTTTATAACTTTCATTAAACACCTTCAATGAAGTTGAAGTTTCACACACATTTTTTGAACTTTTACAATTAATCACACAAGAAATTTTAACTCAAAATAATTAGAAATCTTTTGGGATTTGCTTCTTCAAAATTTAATATCTTCACTTGTGTTTGACCTTTGACCATTATCATTAGGCATGAAAATTATCAAAACAAAATGAATTTCAAAGGACATGAACCAACCATGACGAAAGTAAGCCTAATTTTAAGTCCAAACATGAAAGATAAAAACAAAAGATAAAAACACAAAATGTGCAAAACATAATGGAATTGTATTATGGAAACATGAAAAAAACAAAACATGTTTATGGTGCAAGATTGTATCCAACTAATGTTGAATAGACTAAATGTAACATGAAGAGAATTACCTCCATTTATATATTATTGAGGACCTAGTTCAAGGAAGAATATTTCAAAATATCTTAAAATATTTTAGATTAACCAAAAATATTTGACTCTAACACAAGATATCTCAACAGATCTTACACTAATTCAAGATGTCTCAAAATATTTTAAAAGATCTCAACAATAACCATTCAAGCTTATTTAGGATAAACCTATGGAATTATTTACCCTAGTAGGACAACTTTTACCCTATGGTCAAAACTTACTAATTTTTACCTACGGAAATTTGTTTGACAAATATGTTGAGATTGTAATAAAATCCTTCAATATCCTTTAATGATGTGGTTTATGTTATTATATCATGATATTGAAAGAAATTTGAAAAGGCAAATGGCACACACTCTTGTAACCTAAGTTTTAAATCCAATTTTCAATCAAATTTTAATTTCTTTATTTTAAAAAAGTTCCAATGAAAAACTATTCAAATTTCAATATTTCCCACACTTTAGGTCAAAATTACAAAATCACATGCATGAAATCCCATTCATCAAGACCTTTTCAAAGGTATCATGACCACCCCCCAATTTTGTGAAAGTTTATTTTAAAAAATTTCATTGAATTTTCTAGGACAAAATGGTTCAGTATTTAGTAACCCATGCATCATAGGTTTAAACATTATGAAACTATGTTGCTACACCCCAATCATTGAGTGTTTTCAATGGGAAAAAGACTGCAACAAAAGACATGTGGGTTTGAGGAATATCAACATGACAAAATACAACAAAATGAATAGTTCATCACATACTAATTTTTCCCTTTAAAACAAGTTCAAACCATTGTTTTTCAAATCACTAGTTTTTCTTCTTAGAGTAAAATTTAAGAATCACCTTAGTTTTTATCTTTTTAAAAAATCCAAATTAAAAAACCAAGCTTGATTTTTTTATAAGACCCCAAAAAATACTCAAATTATTAGTTTTCAAATTCACCAATTTTCACCGAATTTTCATCAAGAATCAAGATTTAATCTCAAGACATTTAAAATTTTATCTAATAAAAATAATGTTGTATGTTTGTCTGTGTTGTATGTTCATACTTATCTCTTCCAAGCCTAACTATCTCACTCCTTATTTAATGACTAGGTCATTCCTTTCTCTTGTCAACCTATATAGATATGAAAAAGAAAATTAACATGTGCATTTTCATGTCCAGGCTATGTATACTAACCTATCTAGGTAACCCATTTCCGCTCTACATGAAAGATTTGACATAAATAATGATAAACTATTGGGAACCATATGAAAACATACAAGAAAATGAGAAAGGAAAAAAAGGGACAAAGGGAGGATTTTGCTTAGTTTGAAAGCTTGCCCAAAGGGCAAGGGCACATGGTAGTGCATAACATTGTAAAGTTTGAAGTGTAAATTTCAATGACTAAATTTTTTGGAGTTAGTTTAGGTAGATCAACTTTAGGTTCTATACGTCATTTTTTTGGATGACAATTCCAAATTGTAATCTATTTAATTGATTCCCAAACAAAGAAAATGGAAAAGTGTTTTCTCAAAGTTTTTTTTCAAGGCCATAATCACAAACAAAATTTCAATACCTTTTGCACCAATTTCAATTGCATTTCTTTTCAATTCAATTCAAGTTGCATGCAATCTAGAGTTTATGGTTTCAAGTGGTTCATTATGTATGTATGTAATAATTCAAATGATTACTTATTCAAAATAATTATTACCTTTTCAAAAGAAAAACATGAATAGGCACATGTTAATGTGCCTTTTCATGTCTATGTTATATAGCAAAATCAAAATTGAGATTGACACAAATAATGATGAATTGTTGGAAACCATATGGGAACATATGAAAGAAATTAAAAGGGTGGGGGGAAGGGTATTATTAAATGGATAATACCTTCATATCATTTATCATTATTTTCACCTTTTCCTCACATTTTCAATGTGAAGCTTAAATTAAAAATTAGAATCTAATTTTATTATTAAAGTACATTCCATAAATCCAAAGCTTTTCCCCTGATCATGGGGTTTTAGTCATTCAATATTTCCATTTGAATGGAACTTAATTTTTGCAAAATCAATGAAATTTTTTCATCAATTGATCATTATTCATAGTGCATAACAACATAGAGCCTTTGCTTTTTCATCTCCAAAATGGTTAGGTGGGGTACCCACCATTGTTGGGCGGGTATCACAATTTTATAATACCTGTCAGGTTAGGTTTTCACAAAGTAATGTACAAAAGGGTCCGGTTTTCCCCCAAAAAAAATTTAGAATTTTTATGTCAGGTAAAGGTATTAACATTTACAATAAATAAATAAATTGCTTTTCACAATGTTGGTTTTCAAAAATTTAAGAACAAACCAATTATCTTTTGTCAATTTTCACAAATCAAGTTTTTTTTAATTTTTTTAATTTAAAAGATTTATTTATTTATTTATTTTAACGATAGCTTTGAATTTTTTTTAAAATCAAAATAAAACCACCTCTAGTTCAAGGTTTTTAAAAGATTTAAAAAATAAATCATTGTTTAAAATAAACTTTCCAAACATCATTATCATTTGACTTGGCTTACCATTAATAAATACCTACCACCAAATACTAGCCCTCCTTTGGATCTGCCATCTCCCAAGGCAAATTAAACCTGACATGCAAATTTTGGTGTGGGTCTGATGATAAAGCGTCTTTTTTACAGTTTAAACCCATAATCTATGAGTGATCAACAAGATCTAGTAAATAAAACGTTATTCCATTCTACATAGAAACATAATTAAGTTTGATGTTGATAACTTCATTCTCATTGCTTATACTAATTTTTTATGACAACTAAACCCTAAGTCCTTGACGCGAGTAAGGGGTTCGACCATACCCAATTCTCAGATTTTTTAAATTATTTTTTCAAAACTGGTTCGGTTTTCAATCAGGGTATCATTCATGGTGATACCCAAGTGATGCTCAAAGGTATTTGTGATATCCGCTCAACACTGATACCCACTCACCACCATGTCCTTCCTCACTCCCCCATTCCATCATCCCAAAAGGAAAAACAAAAGGATCCACACCAAAAGGACCCACAGAATTACAGGGAATGGTCGTCCCTTCTTAATTCCCTCCATGAGTGTTATATATATATATGTAGAATGAAGAAGAGAGACCTTTATTCCAAATCCTAAACATATGTCCTCCATGGGAACAAGAGTGTGGAAGGGGATTGGCTACCACCCCATCTTTTGCCAATATATCAAATATTGCAAAAGACAATCACCTAGAATAATAATACCTGGCCCTGACAAAGTAGCAAGTCCAAAGAATTGATTTTTGTAACCGCCAAAATATTCAAAGACTCAAATTCCAAATGTGTCTAATCTTTTGGGAACAAAAATCTTGGTCGCTATTTCTCTAACATTTTGGTAGGTCACATTACACAAAGTAATAAAAAGAGTTTGGAAAAAAAATGATTTCACAAAAATAGCTAAGTTTTTATTGAAAAAAACCTATTTTACATCCCAAAAAAATTTCTTCAAAAAAAATGAATCACAAAATAAATAAATAAATAAATAAAATCCACAAAAATTATATCACAGAAGTCCAACCATTCAGCATCTCCCTTGCCTCCCCCCTCCCCCCCTCTCTTTCCAAAAAAAAGAATAAGGATAAAAAAAACAAAGCCTTGTAGTGTTACAAGCTACTGACCAATGGTTAGGGTTGTCAGGCTTCTTTCCAATCCCAAGCAAAATAAACACATTCACAAATGCTCTAATGATCTTGTGCACAATAGTGTATGAAGAGAAACAAAAGCATTGGGGTTCCTATCTTCCATATTTTCCAATAGCATGTTCCATTTTTTTGGAGGTATCTCTTAAGGATCTTGCATATAGTTTTTTTAGCCTTATAGATGATCAGCCTTGTGATTTCTTGCAGAATCTCATCTATTGAAAAATTTGCAGGAGCAGGTCTGCTACTTTCAGTAAGACCTGCAGCATTACCCTACATATATTTTAGGGTTTTCTCTTTAGAACCATCTTATCAATAGAGAACATGGGGTTTTTTTTCATTTCTCCAGGGAACAGATAATGGGCACTAGAGAAACTACCTACTGCATTAGTAGCTAGGGTATAGGGACATTATCATTGCAATTCTCAGCTTATTGTACACTAATAAACCCTAAACCCTATAGCCTGCAAACTGTTTGTGTGAGCTAAACCCTAAACCCTACCGTCCTCACATTGTTGGGTTCTTGTGATTGAAGTAGCAATTGTGTGTATAAGGTGTGGAATGGTGTGGTCACTGGGGTGTGCATGATGGAGTGTGCAAATAGGGTTTTTCTCAATGTTGGGTGGTTATCATAAATAGGAACATGTAAAATGCCCCCAGGTTGTGATGGTGGTGGTTCTTAAGGTTCATAACTGCAGTTCCCAAAAAATTTAAAGAACTGGTTCTGATATATAATCACAATTCTTAAGTTCTTTTTAAATTTCAAACAACTGTATATAAAACCATCTGTTTCTTCTTTTTTTTGCTAATTCTCTCATGAAAACACCCCTTCTTTGAGGTTTTGGAAATAACTGAAACTGTGTGGCTCTTTGACTCTTAATTTTTTTTCAGAAAATTGGGACTTGTGGTTATTCAAATATTCAAAATAACTGTGCATTGGAAAATGATGAACTCAAATTATATCAACTGGTTGCAAGCCACAAATTTTCAAATACATATCATATTTGAATATTGGGTTTCATAAGCAACAAAAAATAGGTAATATATTCCAAATTATATGTTTGGTGATAATTTATGTACTGGCATACACTAATTGGAGATGAAGTGTTTGGCACTTGGCACTTTTTTGCAGCTGCTGTTGCTTGGTGATTTTGATATGGTGATATATACCCATGTTGGGCAGCTCATCTTTCAACTTGATATACCCATGAGTATATAGTATTTCACACTTACCATGGCTTTAATTTACCCAACTAGTGTATAGCTGAGGTTTACCCTCCCTTGGATTTTCCCTCACCCAAGGGAGGGTAATTGTTTTGAAGGAGTAAATGAAGGGTGTATGCCAAATTCATTATGTAGCATATATGCATTTTCACATTTTGCAATGCACATGGCTATGATGGATTTGCAAATTATGATGACTAATTTTTCATTTAATTTTTGTTTTGACATTCATTTTGACTCATTACATTGAATGAAATTCTTATCATATGTTCTTCAAAACCTTTTAAATTTTACTAACATTTTCCATTATAAAAAGTGAAGATATTTGATTGATTTGATTATATATATATATGAAATTTCACATGTTCAAACATGTGCCATACCTTTGTAACAGGGTAAATGTTCATCATTTACTTCTACCTTACCTGGGTGATATATTTTAAGAACTTTTGAATTTCCCCTTCTCCGGCTGATATATATAAAAATCAATATACCTATCCAACACTAATCTATATGCCTAACATTGCTTGCATGGCTTTCACACAGCATGCGCTTGAGTTTGATGGGCGTTAATTAGGACTAACCCATCATGGAGTCTAGTTTGATTTGTGCTATACATGCATAGTTGTGACATTGGATTCTAGGATTTTATTTTGTTTTTCTTATAAGGAAAAGACTATGCAGTTGTGTAAGATTTGGGCTTCTAATTTGGTTTGAATTTTGACCCAATAGAGAAATTCATAAAGTGACCCTATCTTTGATTCCTCTATTCACCCTCTACCCACTATTATTTTAATCTCGAACTTTGCTATTTGCAAAGTGAAAGAATTTTATTGAATCAAGGTGAAACTTAGTACCACAATATTTAATGCAGAGGATTCGAAATAATTATGGCAAAAGTAAGCACAGCAACAATGAAGTGTTCCATAGAAGTGTAGATTGAACAATTTAAAGAAAGAATTCATATTCAAACAGACATATTTTGATCACTACCTATTACAAGTGTATGATCATCACTAGAAGATTATGTTGTATAATGTGGTTAAGAAATTGGCATAATCTGCCACACAAGACCTTAAGCAAGGAGTATAATTTGCTCTCCATCACTATTGTGATTGCAAAGACTCTTCACCAGCATTCCTCCTAGCTTCCTATCTCCTTTCCACCTCCTCTCCAACAAACCAACTACCAAATTATTTATATTTGAAGAAGCCCAACTACCTATATGAGCCCAAACCCATCTTCTTCTTCTTCTTCTTCTTTTCCAAAATCGAATGAAAATTTATTTTCTCTTCTTATCATTTGCATTTCTTTTTACTTTCTCCCAAAAAAAAAGAAAAAAAGGAAAAGGGAAAACATGTACTTTATGCTTTTGAAAGCTATAGCCTTGCCTCATCTAAGACACATACATCATGCTTTTGAACTTTATAGTAGCTTTGCCTCATCTACATCCACAAAAAAAGGGAAGAAATCTATATCAAATCAAAATTCCAACATGTGTGGATTATTATGTTTTTCGCCTTGTCTCATCTGCATGTACTGAAAAAGGGCAAAAAGGTGTAGAAAACCAAAATGGAATACATTGAAATAACAACAATTTAAAATCTTTAAGCCCAAAGCCATCTAGCATTTTACTCCAATCACTTGAACTGTTTTCTTTGTCCCTTCTTATCCATCCTTGGGTTAAAAAAAAAAGGGTTCAAGTGATTTGAGAAAAAGTGGATGTTTTTCTATTTTATCTTTACTGAGAACATCATATAAATCCAACTATTCTACTCTTTTGCAATGAAATTGGGTCCATTCTTTCATCACCCTTATTGAACACAGTTTGTGAGCTCAAAGTTCAAACCCGTTCTTATTACTATTATTATTATTTATTCAAGTTATTATCATGAAGCTTTCTTTTTCTTCCTTTTTTTTTCTTTGCATTTTTCAATAGTCTCTCCAAAAAAATGAATAAGAAGAAGAAAACAAAAACAAGATATTAAATCCTCTTGAACTCTATAGCCTTGTCTACATGCATTAGAAACAGGGGAAAAAAAAAGGTATGTAAACTTAAATAGATTAAAATAACACACTTCTTTGTATAGAAACCCAGGCCCCAAACCCCAAACTTGTTGAAAAGCATTTCTCGAATCACTTTAAGACTTTTTTTTTCCCCCTTCTAATTTTAATGTAAATTTTTTGTTTTATTTTTTGTTGAGAATATCATATAAATCCAATTTGTTTTACTGCATTTTTTCCATTCACATTGCTTTGCCTTCAACAATAGGTCAATTGTTTTCTTTGATTATGTACTTCTTTTCAAATAGGTACATTGTCTTTCTTGCTGAAGTTTGCTAGATTTTGTATTTTACTTTCTATCCCATTTGATGCAATGTTGTGCTTCTCAATTTGAAAAACAACAAGTTCTACAATAAATTTTTCATACTTTTGTACTAGAAAATGTGGCCATCCAAAGGAGGCATGATGCCCTGAATGTTTGTTGCTTTGGGAATGATTTTTCTTACTGGAGCACATAAATCTAATGCATAAGGTTCTCTTTCCGTTAAGGTGTTGTGACAAAACTAGACACAGTGTGCTGTGGTCAGAGCAACCTAGGGGTAAGTCTTGGATATAGGCCTTGTTTCTTGCTGCATCGATAGGTGCTTCCCATTGGAGAGCTGCAATTGGGTTGAAAATATGTAGTTAATCAATGTTAAGAATTACGCGAACATGTTCCCATTCCAAAAAAGGGGCTTCAATGTGTCATTTTGTGGCTAGCTAGTCACAGTTTGTTCCCAATTCTTGCATTTCGTCAATGCTTGACAGGTCTAGTTGTGTGATGACTATGAACACATATAGCAAGAAAATAATAATGGAAAGTCATCGTTCTCTACTCGCAACAACCTAATGGAAAGATGTCCTAAGAAGAACTCTGCTGGTGCTCAACACAACATATTTTGGATGAAGTCTAATATTTATATGTCAATTTGGGTTGGAAAATGCGATTCGGGTTAGCAAACTTGCACATCATCCAATGTTGGCGCCATGTAATAAAATGATTATTTTTTTATTGGTCGATTATAACAATTGGCTCATGTGATAGACAATGCTAGAGGCCTAATTAGGGGGTATGAGCATTAACATTGGTCTGAACATCAACAAATACATCTTGAAAGGGCAAAAAGGTAATTGAGGGACAAAAAAGAAGTAAGCAATATTTTTGTATTGCATGTATTAACAACTAAGTGCACATATAATGTTGGGGTTGGATCAAGTGTGAAAAGCCTTTTGCACAAGAGTTCAACAAAAAAAAATCCCCCAAGTGTTCAAAAAAACCAATCCCAACAAAAAAGCCAAATGTTTGGGCTTCTAACAATTGGGCTAAAAAACACTACTCCATTGACGCCACTATAATTGTTAATGAGTTACCAATAATTTAAAATAAAGTACAACCATTTAAAAATAAATCAAAATTGACTTTGTATTAGTAAATAAGAAATACCAATGTTGTTTGAATTCTTTGATTTTAAAGTTTCAGCTCTTGATTTTAAACTTTGGTTTCATTCCAATTCTTGACTTCTAAAGGATACCTTTGATCTCAGTTCTGAAACCTTTTTCAAAATTTTATGGAAATAACAACTAGAGGCAATATACTTATTCTTAAAATCACCTATCTTGACTTAGTCTTGCATCGAGCATGCATTCCCCTTTTCAAAAAGGTGTTTTGGGCTATCCTTTAAAATCATTTATATAAAGGACCAATGTCAATATTCAAGATAAGATCATGAAACAAAATTGCAATTGGGCCTACATTTGCCTTTTCATTTGACGACTAGAAATCACTTGCTTTGTGTTTGCTGCAAGATGATCAAACTCCAACAAGATTTTCTGAGCAAACTAGGGGTTCCAATCTTGTGTCTTTTGTCAAAACTGAAGATGAGAGGCAAGACAAGAAATTGATGCATGATGTAATCAAAATAACAGCAGACCAAACTTCATCATATGTGCTGCAAGTTGTTTAATAAAGAGCTCTTGTAAATTCACAAAAGTTGCAATACTCAAAAAGCTCAATTGATCAAATCTAATGTTGAAATATGATCATTTCAAGTAGGCATAGATACATTGTGCCAAGTATTCATAATCTTCTTGGTTCCAATAAATTGAATCTGCACACTATAGGGCACAATGATAGCCATCTCTCTAGTGCACATTTGCCCATTGGGACAAAAGAACAAAACCTTAAAATTGTTGTAGACATAACTTATTCCAGTGAAAGTTTGAGAAATCTAGACTAATATGTCGGTGTCCTCCTTCAAAATATTAACATAGATGTATGCCAATAAATATACATGTCACCATTCCACACATGATCATCTTCCATCCAAGTACATTTCATGTTAGTTAGAAGTATGTGAGAGTGTAAGGAGGAACCTTTAAGGTTTCCCAAGTGCATTATTAACTTTGAGGGTAAAGAATCTTATGGAATTTGAAGACCTTTGAGACAAGTTTTGGAAGATCCTTTATCTTGTCCAATTGAAGTAATTTTCATGTTGGGCTATGCAGTTGTGTTTACAAGCACAGTTTGCAACTCAGCTTCATTTGTGGCAGGGTATATACCATAGCTTGCCAAGGTTGGTTGCCCCTGTAGCTTAGCTTTTTCCCCCAGTGCCTGTTGTGCATGCAGCCCCAACTCCAGCATCTCTTGGAGGCCCTAATGCTGCTCCATTCACTACTACAATTTCACAAAAGTATCAACATTTTTTTCACGAAGTTTTTATATTTTTGTCATGGTTTCAAGTGTGCCACTCAATGTCATATTGTTGGATTTTTTTTTAATAATATGAAAATAACATTAAAATATCATTTGAAAAAATATCGTGGAAAAAACCATTGTTAAAATGACCTACGCTAATGCATTTGTTATACAATTGAAATGCATTACCAACGAATTTTACTTAGATTTTTTATGGTTTGGAAGGTGCCCATCAATGTGATACCATTTGGAATTATATAACTATATTATGGGAAATGTCTGTAAATTGCATTTTTAAAAATATTGTGGCATCAAATGTGCTTTTTTAATTGGTAATCCATACCTATATTATGAAAGAAATGTGTGAATTTTGTTGTAAAAATTAATATCTCATTGAATGTAAAACCATTGGCAATTTATATCTTTATCATGAAAGATATGAGCAAATACCATTTTAAAAGCATTGTGCAATTAACCATTGATAAATAACACATATTAATGCCTAAGTGATAAAACTGAAATAGATTTCCAACTAATTTTTTCCATTTCTTTAAAAACAAGTACTAATGTCTTTGTGATAATTAGACTAACATATATTTCTAATGGGTTTTTCCTAATTTTGTGATGATTTTAATCCCATGCATTGGTATTAGGTAATTTGTATGTACACTATGAAGACATACAAATGTTTTTAGTAAATAGCATATGTTAATGTTTTTTATGATAGTACTAATGTAGATTAGCAACAAATCCTTCTTATACTTTATAAGGTGCTTTGTGCATTGGTAATGCAATTGCATTTCATGGAACCAATATTAAAAATTTGTTACAAAAGTGTTTTGCATGTGATTTCATTTCACCAAAGCAATAGTAAAATTTTATTCCAAAAGTGTTTTGCATGCAATTCCATTTTGTGAAAACGACATTAAAAGCCTATTAATGTTTAGTGTTTTTCAAATTCTTTACATTTCATGAAAATTTTCCAAAATGTTTTAAAAATTTTCCTAAAGCTTCAAAACAACTTTCCTAAAACTTAGCAAGACAAAACAAAGGAATAGACAAACCAATTAAATAGTGAAACTTGAGAATGATAAAACAAACATGAAATATCTAAGGAGCCAAAGAAAGAGTGCAATGCTTTCTAGAAGATCTAGACCTCATAGTCTCCTAAATAAACCATTTTTCACCTATTGAAAAATCATTTACTATAACATCTATTGAAAGAATCAAAAGTCCTTTTGAAATGAATTTTTTGTTGTTTTTCAAGAACATTGTGTTTAATGAACATGTTTTTAAAAACTCTATATTGGCCTTCATTCATATGGACTTTGTGGGTATTTCTTTTAGGATTTCCAAGTGGCATTCATGATGACAAATGACATCAAAAACTTTTGATATAGGTTTTGACATAGGTTTATGAGGTTTCATAGATGGTGAACATTTGGTAATGAAAGATTACAACATTAAAATTTTAGAAATTAACAACCATGTCCATTTGATCACTTATTAAAAACTTACTATGGACTTGTATGGATTTTCTATCCACCAAAAATGAACCACTCAACCATGCATTCACCCATTAGCTACTTATGTTAGCTTGTTATTGTCAAAAATAATGACACTACTCCCCCTAACCATGTTTGGATGTAGAGATTGAAAGGTTTTTAGAGCTTTTCTTTTGGTTACTAAAATAAACATAATCACCTTTATTTCTTAGATATAGTCTTCTTCCTTTGACACATTTGAACTCATATGTCAAATGTTTCTAAAATTGTGCAATCTAGTTGTTTAATTGGACTTGAGAGTTCCACTTGTGAAGGACTTGCATGTGGATCTATTCATGGAATAAAATTCAAACATCATGTTCTAATACCACAAAGAATTTGACAACATAAATTTCCATGGTTAGATACAAAAGATTAGTAGTGAACAAAACACAAAAAGAACAAGGTATATATTACTTGCAATAACTAACAATTATTAATTTGAATAGGTAGTTATTGATCCACTAACTGAATCACATTTAAATTTAACTAACTTTGTTACCTGATCCTAACAATCTTTTTGTTTTGACATTGTTTTGAATGAATTATAGATTAAGTTCCATTATTTTACAATTTTTTTATACCTTTATAGTAGGTGAAGAAAAAAAACAACTAAAATGTGATAAACCTTGCAAGTTTACCAAAAAGTTTCCAACTATTGTTTATTCATCATCAATGTTCCACTACGTCCCATTCCATAACATATCCATACATTTGATGAATTTCAATTGTATTAGATTGATTTAAACATATTTTACAAAGTGAAAATTTGTCCATAAAATCTATTTGTTTATATGAATCAACCATCCACACCATCATATGTAATTCAAAAATGACATTATCCAATAATAAGTAATTTTTCTTTGGTGTAAGATTCATAGCCAACATAAAAATTGGTGCAAATATATGTTCAAAATTGATGTCATTAATGAGTTTTGAATCAAGGTGTCAAGTGGTGACACAATAATCATGATAACCACCCAAACCTAAGTAGATTACTTCATTTTTCCCTTCATTGTTTGTTTCATAATGTTTTTAATGATGAAGCTCACATTCCTCATTGTTTTTTTGATGTTGATATGTTATACAATATTTTTCAATTTTCTTTTACTTACAAAAAATGTAATGAACTATCAAAATTATGTGCCATGATTTGCATTTGTCATTGTTGACTTAACTAATTTGGTTATTGTAGTCTTGAAGTGGTTTTAAGTGAACATGTGACACACAAAAACATATTATTGTTAAACATTATGAACTTCAATTCTTCATGTTCAATATCTATGATTGCCTTTCAAATAGAAAATGTGTTGCCAATTTTTACAATTGTCGTGACATCAAAATCACATTACGTAAGATTAAACAATTTAGAGTTTTCATTCAACCACTAATAACCTTTGCAACATATTTTTTTCACATAAAAAAAGATTTGTCACATTTTATGTTCAAAACACTACATAATGCTTAAGGAAGAGAACATGTTTAATGACTAACATATTCCAAGGTGAGTATTTGCACTATCCATTCTTAAGATATGCCTTGTCATTTTAAGGTATTAGTATTTGAAAATCTTTTATTGGTGTGGTTTGAAATTAGACCTTTGATTATAATCCAATCATCCCCAACTCTCCTCCCAACAAGTTGTGTTCCCATATGATTCCCAATAGCTCATCATTTGTTGTGATTTCAACATGTCCATGTACGTGGGTAGGGGAAACCATTTAGATAGTTAAGTTGGAAAGAGGTAGGTTATTAGTTTATTATAACATAGTTAACATGAATTTGAAAATGAACATGTTTATGCACCTTTTCATATTCATGATTATGGGTAGGAGAAAGGAGTGAAATAGTGAAGCTTGGAAAAGGCAAGCTTAGACAACACATGGATAGAGAAGACTATTTTTTAATATATAAATTATAAGTGAATATGTACATTGAAAGTCACCATTTAGCACATGTGTTCAAAATACAATATTGCCAACTTTGTTATTTCATATTTGAGATTGATTTCGTACCAATTATTTTGTGGAGGTTCTTTGACCAATCTTTGACCCATATTCCCAACTTTTGTGAATGTAGGTTAAGTCAAAGAATCAATATTAAATATAATTGACTTTTGAGAAACATTATTAGTATTTGTGACTAGAAGGTATATTATTTTAAAGACTCTAAAGTGTTTGTGATAGTCAAAATTCTCTACTCACCCTAAATTTCAAAGAACCTTAACTAGAGGGATCATGTAAAAGAAGAGAATTACCCAACATCAATCACAAACAAAGGGGTATTCCAAGGTGCATGTTTCATTTGGTTGCTTTCAATACGAGTAATATTGATTGATAGACATTCTAAGATTACTTCAAATTCCCACTAATTACATCCACCATGTCCATAATTAACTAAGAAATCTAATCTTTTAAATTATGATGAAAGTATGTGGACAACACTTTTACATGTAAACAAGGTGACTTAGAATTTTGGGGGTATTGATTGAATGTAATTAAATATAATCATATAGTGAACATGTTATGACTTCAAGGATGTGACAAACATTTACCTCTCGTCATATTATGAATGTAGTGTAATAATATTGTTTACAACATTTTGTGCTTTCAACTCTAAACACAAATAGTTGTTAACATTTGCTATTCATGAAGCCATAGGTCTTATGCAAGTTCCAATGTTAATGACAACAAAAACATTCCAACTTTTGAATATAATAATCCACATGGTTGACTATTTTTTTCTTGTTCTTTTAGTCAACTGTTAATGTATCATGATAGGTTTTTAAGTTTTAGTCATAATAGTGGTGTTCTACTAGACACATGGTAGATTTTCATGCACAACCACCCACATGTTGACATACCCCTAGGCTCAAGTGGTATCAATAGATATTTTTGATTTTGAAGTAACATAATTCCAATCCTAAAACATGTTCCCTAGTTTTTCATGATTGAAATAAGGTGAAAGATTTGGGACGATTAGGACAAGTTGAATCTCTTCACATGAATAATTCTATTCACTTCAATTGCACAAAAGAGACAAAAGAATTGACTACAATTGGAACAAAAATTCAGTCATGTAGAATCATCATGGCCCCCACATAAACTCACATGGACTTCACCACAACTTGGACCACTAGATCATGCATTATACTCCCTATGGTAAATAATTTATAGTTTTCTATGGGAACTACATGTTTCAATGACATTTTCTTGAAATCCTTAAAGTTCGTTTCTTAATATTGAAATAATTTGTTATCTAGCAATTATGGAGGTCATAACCCGTAACAAATCAATATGTTTTGAACATGTGAGTAATTATCTTACTATTTGTAGTCTTCAATGTGCACATGCATGTTTGTTGTATTTCTATTCAATTGGCTCAAAAATCTTAAAAGGGGCAATGTGAAAATATATATTTTAGGACCTATAATTGAGGTGAAACATGATGGGTCAACACCACATGACCTTAGTAATGTGTGCCATTCCAACAATGAATATAATTCAATGTTTTGGATAAAGAGTTGACAAGTTGTTCTTCAAGCAATTTTAGTTCAAATTTAAGGCATGTGGGTTTTTGTGTTTTTCAAATTATTTGCAATACACTCCACTCAAGTGAAGCCCTTAGTAACCATTGCCATGTTTCTTAGAGTTTTATACACATGAGTTGTGGATATCTTGAATTTTGAAATGGTGGTTTTTTTGTATAACCAAACTCCCTCATAAGAGGAAGTTCCCAAGGTAGATCATTTCAATATGTAAGTACATAAACCATGAAAAAATATGTTGACATAGTGGTTGATGCCTTCATGTTGTTCAAAAAGTGTATTAACATTAATATTATATATGTTATATAACATTTGTAACCCATCATAGTTCCTTATGAAAATTACACAAATTTTTTTAACATTTGTGGAACAATTGATGGAATTCACATTCCATTAATAATGTCCAAACAAGAAAATTGAACATTTAAAATGAATGACTTTTAAAATAAGAAAAAAATTCACATCATTATTATGCAAGTTTTGTGTGATGTACTCAAGATATTTTGCAATGTATGTGTGGGGGTAACTTGGAGGAGTTCATGATGGTGGGTAGTTGAAGAACTCAAGCCTTTATAGAGCATTAGAGAACTTTGGGATTCCTTAGGAGCCTTTTGTGATTTTTGGAAATTTTAGATGTAATGTTCCATATTTTATTGGTGATGCAACTCATCCAATTCAAATATATATTTAAAATAATTAGAAGATTACAATCCTTGGGTGTGGAAAAATATAAAAGATTTGATGAATTGCTATGAAATCAAGGACCCAATTGTTATAAAAATTCATTTGGATCTTTAAAAAATAGATAACACATTTTATCCCACTTCAATTTTAAAAAAGATAGAATCGCATCAATTTTAATAGCTTGTTGTGTATTTCACAGCTATTATTAAAAGTGAAATTGTTTTGAACCAAGACTACCAAATTAGGGTCATAAACAAAATGACCTTGAGTATGGTTTCATGTAAATAGAGTTCTTACTTGGAGAAAGGGAATAATAATAAAGTAAAGAGGAGAGGGTTTGAAAGTGAAATTGTTTGAAAAATGGGTGTTGAACATCTAATTCCATAAATTTGAAATATAAATTTTATTAATATGAACAATTATTTGAACATTATATCCAAATTTATTCAAAACAAATTGAAGCCCAAACTTATTCCAGAATTGAATCAAACCATTGGTTACTATCAATTGGTAAATTAGTTGGGTTTCATGTTTTAGAAAGATTTTAACCATTTGTAATTGACTTTCACCTACAAATATCTATTCAACTACATATTATGGAACATTTGTGTGGTAATTCACTTTGTCATCTCCATCTTCAATATTCTCAGTGTCCTCCACACCTTTGGAAAACTTTCAATTTGCTATTAAACAAGTTAGATTTTACATTTAATTTCTTTTTCCTCTTCTTTGATTATTTATTGGGATTTCCTTCAACTCTAAGTAATTTACAAGCTTGAGTGCGTGGAATGTTTATAGATGAATGTTTTACATTGGTAGATGTAGGAATAACATTGCCGTCACTAAGAAGTGGAGTTTGTCTATTTGGAGTAATACATGCTTAAGTCTTAAGTACAACACCTTATTCATTACTCAAATAATTAAGAACCTTTTTGTGTCCTTTCTTCACACCTTGATTGGATCCTTGAAGCACACCATCAATCTTTGTTGTGCCTCCAATAATGTGATTAGAAGACATGTGAATGTGAATTTGAAGTAATTTGGCACGGTGAAACTACATTAGAAACAAGGTGATTAGGTTTAAAGTGACAAAAAAATGGTGAAAGGTCGCAATGGAGATAGAATGTAATGTGAAATATTGCCTTACTCATGCTGAATAGATGTTTATTGTTATTTTAAAGGGTCTTGCATTTTATGGCAATAATTGTAGATGGATGAAATGTAGGGTAAGGACCAAGAATGGGGCTTTTCTAAGGATGAATGCTCAACATGCGGTGGTGTGTTTCTTGTAGTTTTAGTGTAGATTAGAACGAATTGAACATAACCATTATAATATGGTGTTGTGCATTAAATTAATGGTGTGAAACGTTCTTCAAAGACAAAGTGTGAAGGTGAAAAAATAAAATAATTCTTCTAATCTAAAGTTAAATGTGAAGCTCATTTTCACATTTTCTTTTTGAAGAATCCAATGGTATGGCATAGGTATTAGCAATAATTTGGTAAGATGTTTCAAAGTTCTATGTGTTGTGGTGTTTAAGTGAAATTACATTCTAATGGTGTAGATGTAATTTTTAAGTTGTTCATAACTTGGACATTGTAATAATTTATGTTATGTTTTATGACTTGAATACTTAAATTTAAACAATGTAGTAACCTAATTATATTTGCACTTTCAAAAAACCATGATGACACTAATGAGGTAACATGGGCATCAAATAAATGAAATGTACATTCACATTGTAGTAGGTTGCAAAGTTTGATGTTGTCAATGTGGAATTTTGAACCACATGTGTTTTTGTATATTGGATTCTTCATAATTCTACAAACCAAAGTGGGTGAAATTGGGCTGATGGAAAGTGTTTTTGAAAATTATATAATTACAAAAAACTAGCTAAGTTGGGAGTAGTTTGCAAAGTGTATGCAATATATGGTGAATTGGAGTTTGTAAACCTTGACATTTGGCCAACTAGGTGAAAAGGTGGTATTATTATAGTTCACCAAAGGTTGCATGGGGTCAATGCATGGTAGGGTGAACTAATTTGGATGTAATAAATTCATTTTTCTACTACATAAGTGTGATTCTAATTGCCACAAGGTTTTGTAGATATTGGAATTGTTAAATGGGACTTGTTTTAAGATTATAGAATTCAATATGTACATGATATGATTAATTAATATATATAATTTATACAATTGTAAAAGCTACAAACTTTTCAAGTTGGAAACTAAGGATTATAAGTTATAACATTCATAATAATGAAACTTGAATGGACTTTGGTTTGGTACCATGTGGGACTTCAAAACTTGTTAAGGACTTCGTTTTAGTTAGAAAATGTATTAATAACAACAAGATTGAAAGGTTAAATTCATGAAATGAAATGAAGTTTGTGATTTATGAACTTTTATTGGGTGGAAAAGTAAAGTATTTTTTTCAAAAGTCCACATCATGATTTATGTTGGAATTTTTCACACATGTACAAAACAATGATCTTTAAGTATTTTAATTGAAAAATTAAAAAAATAAGTGCTTGGGTTTATGGATTGTTGTTGTCTACTAAAAAATCCCATGGTCCCAAAAAAGAAAAAGAAAAAGGGACATGGACTTTTGAATTTGTAAATTTTTACCTCTTTTTGGTTCACCCTACCATGTTTTTACCCTATGGACTTTGTGTTCATCAATCATACTATGTGTCTACATTAGAAGAATAAGTTGAATTGCTCAAAAAATGGGTTTATGAAGGCAATTTGATCATGATTGGCAACAATTTAAAAGAGGGATAAATATTTGTTTTGAGTGGTAACTATTGTAAATCAAATTTTTAATGCCCATCAAGCAATAATGGAACCATATTCATGAACAAAATATCAATTTGTGTGATGTAAAAAGAAGTTGTACTATTCACATTTGTGATATTTTATTGACTTGAAAGAAAAGGTGTTGCATATCATGGAGTGATCATGGAAATATGAGTTTTGATTTACAAGTGTCATGTTATTATTCTACAACTACCTACTCTTCACCTTAGGCTACAACACATCTTCTCCTTCTCATATCTTTCTTTGAACTTGTTAAATTTGTTTATTCATTGCTTCCAAGTGTGTTGTGTTATTTAATGAAGATAACATAACATTCAAAACATTGTCAAACACATCTCAATGCTTCAATTGGAAAAAACTTCCTCTCGTATTCCCAAATATTTTTCTTACAAATCAAACAAGTGAATTTTTTCCATTATTTGCTTGTGTTCACCATCACAAAAGTTTACTTTTGTATTTGTAGTGTACTTAGAAGGAATATTACCCAAAATATTGTTGTTTTATTGTTTGGGTGGGCTTAAAAAAAAGAGGCATTCATTCGGATGCATGTTCCATTTTTTGAAACACCTCCCATTTTTTTCCTTTTCTCCCCATGATACAAGACAAAATAGGTTTTACACTCAATAAAGCCCAAGGTCATGGGCCTTATCACAATAAGGGCTTGGGCAAGCTTTGCCAAAATTGAACCCATTCACACATGCATGATTTTGGTAAAGCTTGTAGCCTTAAGCTTTATTTTACAGTAGTGGTTCCATGTTTTGTTCTTGAATTTTTTAACATTTTTTTGATTGACCTATCATTTAAAATACAAAAGATGATGGATACCTATCCATGTTGAACCTTGAATTGCAAAAAAATTCTTCCAAACATTAACCTTCATGTAAAAAAATTGGAATTTGTTTGAAATGTATTTATAGAACGGGTTCTAATGCAAAATGACTCACCATGCCTTACATGTTACACCCTTGGGAGAAGCACCATAAGGTCCTTGGTATTGGCCATGGAACACCCTAGGGAATTGCCATAAGGTCCAAATTCCAAGAAAATTTCCATTGTTTTTACACAAGGGAAATCTCCATCGCACAAAATTTCCTAGAATTTGGCCCCACCTACTAAGGCTATTGCCCTTATAGGCATGACCTAATTCCAAGAAGTCTTTTTGGATGAGGATTTCCCTTATATAAGACCACTATATTGTGTAGTTGACCCAACTTCAAACCTCACAAATAGACAACTATTTATCCAAATTAACCTTTAAACTTAATATTTTTTCATATTTTCATGCAAATCCTAAATTCAAAGTTGTTTCTAATAAGTTTGGGGGGCAAAAAGAAGCAAACCCAAGGAGGCTAACCATTGTAGGTGAAGGGCACTATTAATCGCCATGAACCATTCTAGGCGAATGTTAACATTGTTTGCCATGTTGATAGGGGAAGTAACCATTCACCAATATGAAAATCAAAATGAGACATACATAACCTTTGGTTTGCACCTGTTTTTGTTTTTGTAGCATGTGCATAAGCTTAAAGTCATGCATTTTTTTTGCCATAATATTCAATCTTTTACATGGGAGATTGAAGATCTTAAAGATCTATGATTGAAAATATCATTTTTTAGAATGGCTAAATGGTAAGTAAGGCTCCAGCTTGAAGGTGTTACATGAACAAGGGTATTTTTCAAGGTGGCAATTTAAGGTGGTGCTTGCATTTTAGCTATGCATTTGTTTGAAGGCCTTATTAAGCATAAAATACTTCCTCCCTTAATCAATTTGTATGGACAAACAATTGAGAATGAAATGTTCTTCTTTAAAAATGTAAGATTTCCAAGGCATGTAATTAATTGAATCTTAGTTTTTTAAGGAGTTCAAATACACCATGAAATTTCTAGAAATGTTTTATGTGTTTTTTGTTTGAGCAATAGAGTGAAATTCAATGTGGAAGAGTTAATGACCTTTAAAGGATTTGTTGCAATGTGGATGGCATTTTATTCACAAGGAGTTGAATTTCAAATTGTGATGATTGTAAATCCTTTGAGAATGAAGGTCTTGATATGAAAATGGAAATATGTTGGTATTTTGGGGTTCCTCATTTTGTTTTGGGTTGGGAGGTAACACATCAAACCCTTGCCCACCTTGTCCAAATGAAGAGAATAATTATGGAAAAAAAATTAGGTTGTAGGTGACAAGCCCATCCATAGTCATATTCTTACCTACTTAGGATTGAGGTCAATTGTTTCTAGAGCTTTCACCTTTTACATTTAAGGAGACTCAATGCAAACAACAAAAACATGATTCACAAAGGAAAACATGCAACACTAATTGTGGTCTAACATTGTTTTATGTATTCATTTGAGTGGCAAAAAACATGAGTGTTCAAAAAGTTTGCAATTTTTCTTGGCTAAAAACATGTTTCCTTCCTTAGGGTGTATGTACTCTAAGGTGGTTCATTTTCGGAGAATGCTACACTCCTTAAAAGTCCATACAATAATGTTAAAATGGTAGTCTATTTTGATATCATTAATTTAGTGAGGAATTACATGGTAGTTAATGAACTAAAAAATCCATATGAAGAATAGACATTCTAAACAATTCTTAATGTACATGTTATATGGAATTATGAAAATATGGTTCATTTTAGGCCATTCAAAAGTCCATAACTTTTTTTTGGTTAAATTTTTTCTAGCAATGTTTTCACACATATGTTTTTCTTGTTTGAACATATCATATATTGAGTCCCTATAATATATCCCAAATAAAATTCATACACAAAAATGCATGTATATAGAAGCACAGATAACAAACCAATTCATATTTTTCAACTTCAAAAGTCCATTATTATATATTTGGTGTATATATATGTTGCATTTTTTTAAATAGATGTCTTTTTCTTCGGGTTCAAAATCTAAATCTAGCCACAAATTTAGAAGATTATTGTTTTTATGCCATGTAAATAACATGTAAATGCACGCCACTTTGCAAAAAAATAGATTATGACACAAAAAATGAGCCATGGGCTACCTTTTAACCACCCCTCAAATCATGGTATCAAGTTACACCATTGTAGGTCAACATAAGTCCCTTGTCCATTATGATCATTTCATGTCTCTTTCTACAACCCTTGTGGTAGCTATGGTGATTTGCATGAGCTCTGATCACTTTTTTTGGTGTTTCATTTCCATTCAAAGTTCACATCTATTTTGTTTTGTGAAAGTATTGTCAATTTTCAATCTTTGTTTTGTTGATGTTGTTGTTTTTGAAGTATTATTTCTCCTTTGATATGCAAATCTTCTTATAAGGAGATTTGTTTCAATGTTTGAAACTTTTTCCCATCTATTGTTCAACAATTTCAAAGAAATTCATCCAATCAAAGCACATGAACCCCCATATAAGAATGTGGCTTCTTATCAATGATGAGATGCAAGTGTAAGTAAGATTTCCATTTTTGTTTTGAAAGATAGATAGCTTGAAAGAAAATTAATCTAGGGAGATAAATACCATTTAGCATTAAATTGACATTTCACCTTGAATGTTGGGAATTTAATCAACAACATGATTCATAACTTGAACACCATAGAGTTGAAAAATGCATGCATTGATTACATCATCAACATTCTAAGGAATGCTTATCGATGATGATTTGGAAACTAATGATGATTCCATATTTTGCATGGAATATATATATATATATATATATATATATATTGGTCCTTTGTGCTTTGTCAAATTTTTATATATAATATGATTCAAAAAACCATCACAAATGCAATCAACATGCTTTTGCAAATAGAGAATTCAATAAATGTTGTTCTTTTTGTTGAAGTTGTGATCCACTTGGACTTTGATCGACTTGTTATAGTGCCTAGTTATATTCCCTTTTAAAGATGATTTGAAAAAAAGTGTTTTGTCAAAGTTTTTTTTTGTAATATGAATCAAAGACCATCATAGGTGTTATTGACATGTTTTAGCATATTGCAAAGAAATCAAGAAATGTTGTTATTTTTTTTGTTAAAATTTCTTTTGATTTTTTTGGAATTGTTATAATTTCTTGTGGAAGTTTGTGACAATTTAAGGGGGTTTTGATTGCTTCATTATAATACCTACTAGAAATAATTTGAAAAAATGGGAATGATTTTTATTTTTACCATGGTAGGTTGGCTTTTTTTTCACCCTTGTGTTTGTCAAAATTCTTTTTAATAATAGGATTCAAGAGACCATCATAGGTGATGTTGACATGATTTTGTGGACAAAGGATTTTTAAAATGTTTTTATTTCTTTTTGGAGCTTCTTACAATTTCTTTGGAATTGGTACAAGGTCCACTCATGGTTGGGGTACCCAAAAAAAAAAAAAAAACTTAAGGACTTTTTAAAGCTACTTTTTACACATAACATTTACATGAAACAAATTTAAGTGAGAAAAATTGAATAGTCCAATATAAAATAATTCATGTATTAATGGTGATTTTCACATTCATACATAATTGTGTATGAATATTTTAGTTTAATGCTAGAAATGTAGAAAATCCCAGCACTACTACAAAATGTGGGTGTAATTCACTAGTCCCCATTCACTAAACCAATGAATTCACTACTTTTTCACTAGTCCCCATTCACTACAACTAGTGAATTCACTCAAAATCCAATGAAATCACTTGGCATATAATGACACCTTTCGTTATAGTGTAGAAAATCCCAAAATGAGTTTCAACAGACAACTAAACTTGTTTTTTAGCAAGATTATTTCATGCACATGTGACTTGCTTCTAAAGCTAAACCTTTTGAACCCATTGAACATAATTTTTTTATCAAATGGTTTTAAAAATGAGTCCTTTGCCTTGCAACCTTTTCCTTCAAAATTTTAAGATTTTGAAATTTTTGTATGATTTGGTTTTTCATCAAGTTCATCCAATGAACATGTACTTTCATAGAAGGGGGCATGTTTTTGTTGTACAAAAAATTTGAAATCAATTGTATGATTTTATACCTTCCTTTTGATTGTTTTTTTTAAAACAATATTTTAGACACTTGATTCCTTTAGTTTACAAAACTCAAAATGACATTTACATAATATCCAAATTATTTTAAAATATTTTTATTAATTTAAGAAGACATCATTTTATCTATTGATACAATAATGCACTACAATTATAACAAAAATCCAAAGTTGTCATTTGCAATCCTTTTTCAATTAGACATTCCTTTTTGATACCCCAATTGCGAGCGTGTTCGGGAGGGACCTTCGGCATCGCCAATACCTCCCTTTACAACTTTTTGTTGAAGTTGTGATCCAAGGGCACTTTGATTGCTTTGTTGCAATGCTTATTGGTGAATATTTGAAAAACAATTGAATCTATTTTTGACATGGCAAATTGCATAAACTCTTTCTTTCACCTTTGAGTTTTGTCCAAGATTTTTTGTAATATGAATCAAGATAAAATTGTAGATGTTGTTGACATGTTTTTACTGATAGAAAATTGAAAAAAAATTGTTGTTATCTTTGGTGATGGTTTTTAATGATTTCTTTTGAATTGTTTTAACTTTTTTTTGAGGTTTTGATCAAAGGGGACTTTGATTAATTTGTTCAAGTAGTGTCCATATTATTATTTTGTAAATTTAGCATTTTGTGCCCATAATGTAATTAGTGGATGCTATCATTTTTTTTCTGGATTTGTCATGGTAGCTTGTCATTATTATTTGTGATGAAGAAGGTGATGGTTTGACATTTTGTGATGAGCAATTGATGTTCACAAGGTTAGGATTACATTCATTATTAGGTTACCTTCAAAGCATTGTGAAGATTATTTTTGCAATTTCATAGATATGATTTGCATGGTTGGTCACTAATGACAACAAATGCATGTAATTTTTGGTAGTACATGGTTGAGCTTGTGTAATGCCCCATTATGCCTCCTATTGATGTTAAGTGGTATATATGTCATCTCCTACCTTTTTCTTTATTTTTTAACTATAAAATTATTTTTGGTTCATTTGGTTGTGATAGACAATTCGTGACTTTTGTTATGTTTTCAAAAAGTGAGGGTTTGATAGAATGTGGTTATTTCCATGTCATTTGTTTCCTTCTTGATGTTGATTTTAGCTTACATAGTAGGTATTGTATGTTGATATGTCATGGAAAATAAGGATATCACCACTATAGGTTATGGGATGGGCAAAGTCTAGCAACACATCTTAAGAGTAAATTCATGTGCTTAACAAGGTTCTTTTTAGAAGGAAAAATTGCAATACATGTTTTGTTTGCAAATCTTGAAATGACCCAAATGTAATCCAAAGACAAATATCAAAGATTGTGTTTGATAATGCCATTTTGCATGTAGAAAAGGAGCCATATTTGATCCTAGTCTTACTTAGCAAACAAGATAATGGGGAGAAATTGATTGACCAATGATGTAGAAGTTAAAACTTAATTTAAGAAATATGTTATGATTTCAACATTTTTTTTTTCATTGTGTTCCAAGCTATCTTTGTAAGTTTAAGTGATTGACATGAAGGTATGATGTACAAATTTATGAATTGAACCTTAACTATTTTGTAGCTAAAATCAAGCATCACCAAGGTTCCACACCACTTAGTCTCTAGTATGCAAATGTTCTTAATAAATATGGTCCCCATTTGTCTTTTTGGTGGAAAGATATCAATATGATATGAAATTGTAAAATAGTGTAGTATGGCTAGGAGATGCTAAACCATCCACTTAATGCAATTGTCACATTTGATTTTAAAAAATGTTTGGTCAAGCTTAACATTTTATGTGACAAACTATGAAGAAACATTTTTTTTGCATTTGATTTAATAATTTGGGATGTTTGTTGGTAACAACACAACATCACCACCGTGTGTAACACCAACAACATAGAGCATGTCATGTATAACACTCATGGCACACATCATGATACACCATAGATCCCTTTTTATGTGTCAAGAGACCAATGATGTTTTATAACACCATGTTGTTGTAGCTATTTCTTTTATTCTTCAAATTGGTATGTTTTCTTACAAGCTTTGTTTGGATTTTGTTGCATCCACCAACTCAAGTGTTCTAATTGCTTGTTGTTAAGCAAAATTAACTAAGTAATGAACCTTTAAGGTAAACCTTAAGACCTTTGAAATCAAGGGAGAATGCCCATTGTCAAATGTAATACATTTTCAAACACAAGTTATTATGGGTGACATTGACCCAAATAATACTTTTCTAAAAATTGTATAATCAACTTTTTGAGAAAGTTATAATGGTCATTTGACATGTGGTTCATAAATGAATTACATTTAATTGATGAGCATTGTATGCATTTTTCACTTTCACCAAAAAAATGATATTTTTCAAAATTTCCTAAGAAGCTCTATTAGACAATAGGCCTTATGGAAGTGTGTATGACCTAATTTCAAACAAGTGTGAATAAAATTTTGCAACCCATTATTTAATGGTTGATTGACAATATATTTGATGTATAACCTTGTACTATATTCTTGTTCATCTTATTTGATTTGAAAGCTTTTCATATTGTGAATAATACTCTATGTTAAGTCTTTGCATAATTTGTGTCATTACACACACATATATATGTCCTTGTATATAATTAGGATTGTGTTTAAACTAGTTTTGTTATAGTTTGCCATATCTTTCAAGTTCATGGATAGTTTTTGTGTTTGTGATAATTCTTTGGTTCATGACACAAGTTTTACATGGTTATCATGTTGAAGTATCATGTGTGTAAGGGCACACGTCCATTTGATGTTTATTTCTTGTCATAGCGATTTTGTGATAATCCAAGAAAACTATGTTTAGGTTTCACCCTCGGGGTGGGGACCCTACTAGAATAAAGGGCGTAGGACAAGGTGCTACCAAATCTCACCTCAATTTTGGGAATGCCTCCACCTTGGTGCTTTATCCGTCATAAAGCACAAGGGGAACATATCCATGAACCTAAACATAAGTAGATCATGAGACATAGGAGACCCTTGGGTTCTTAGTTCTTACACCTTCTCTTCAAGAGTGAGAGAGTCTTTAAGCCTAAAAATCTGAGGAATCCTATGCCTACTTGAGGAGAGGGATCTTAGAAGTAGGAGGCCTCTTGTAGACCTAAGATCCCTTCCACTCTTAAGGAGTAAGCATAAAATGCTTCCTCTCTTCTAGGAGGGATATGTACATGTAGGGTAACCCCAAGGAGTGGGGAGTTCCCAAAATAACCACCCCCAAGGTGGGAACCGAGGGTAGTTATTTCGGGAACACACTCCTGTGAGGGAGTTACCCAGCATAAAGCCTGCAAGCAATTTTTTAATTTATTTTTAGTTTTTTTTTTCTGTGGTACCCTACCCACCCAGTATCATGAGCAAAAATGACACTGAGGTTTTAGGGTTTAGGGTACACTAGGAAATTTGGCCCTGTGCTTTACAGATATAAGGTGCCTTCCGGTCTCCAAACACACTTGGGAGAATTCTCTAAGAGCTATAGGTAAAGTTTTTAAATATATGATCTTTCCAAACTGCATCATATAGTGCAGTCCAAGGGCAGCTTCAACACATGTTTGTGAATTAAATAATTAACCTTAAGATTCCATGTTGAAAATAAAATGTTCCCAAATATTCCAAAAGTTTTGTCCATTTTCCTTCACAAGATTTTGTTCTTGGGAAGAAGTATTTTTGAAAATTTCAACTTTTCTAGAAATAATAGAATTAGTGTCAAAGCTTCAACATTTCAGCCTTAAAGAGGAAATGCTTTGCCTTGAAGAAGAATATAGGAGGAAAATAGGAGGCCACAGTGAACCAGCACCCACTAGCACACCATCCACTGGATGCCTGTTATTACTCAGTTGTGGATGAACCTCAACTGAGTTAGTGGTTGGTTTCACCTTGGTAACTAATTCTGTAAGAAATAGGTCTCATATATAGATAGGTAGGTAGGAAAATAGGTAATTACTAGGTAAGTAGATGGTTTATACATAGGTAAGGGCTGTTTTTACTACCTACCTACTAACAACCTGCTTGTGGGTTGTTAGTACGTAGGTAGAAAGAAAATAGCAACTGAGCTAACCACCATGGTTAGCTAGGGAACTGGAACTCAACAGAAAACTGTTTCATGACCACTTACCATCCATCCTTCGCTGGTGGGTGCTGGTTCACTGTGGCCAAGGAAAGTAACCAAAAGCAATCTGAACAGCAGTCACATGCATGTTCAGAGGTCTGCACTAGCAACATGTCCATAGCAAACACAAACCTTCTTTGCAAAACTGTGTTTTGTTCAAATAGAAACCTTGAGGGCTAATGTTCCCTCTTCAGAAGACTAGACTAAGACTCAAAGAACAATGGGCAACTATCTGTGCCACTTCAGAAGGTTAACTAAGACTAAGAAGCAGTGGGTGGACTAGGTGTCCATGAAGTTGAACATGGGCCTGATGGGTGGATCCTTAACACCTAAACATCAGAGAAGTACAGAAATGCAGTGAGCAGTGGACCAAATTGGTCTGTCCTGATGTCTCTGGGTTAACTATCTGAAGAGCTTGAGAAATTTGATCTAGGAACTAAGGAGAAACTAAAGCATCAAAAGTGTGTTAGCAGCTGGATTTCAGTAAATGGTTTGTAGCAAAAGGTAAGAGAGATCTGAATTCTGGCATCAAAATGGCATATAAAAGAAAACACAACAACAAAACAGTATGTTGGTCCTGTCTACATATCTCATGAATGCATTGATGGGGCCAATAAGACAGCTCTTCCTTGAAAAGTGAAAGGCACAAAATGACTATCCACATTAACCTATTGGAAAGAAGAAGAAAGACCTGCAGGACCCAAAAATTTAACAAACAGCAGACTGACTAAACCATCCCAAACCAGATAACATAGCTTTCAGAAAAAAGATCCTCTTCAGCCTCAGCATAATTCTTGTTATACACAATCATTGACAAGGAAGCCTACAACAAAACCTCTCCAATCCAAAATGTAACCATCTGCAATCATGAGACTAAAAAATTGTGTAACAAAGGGAAGACTACAGATGCAAAGATAGTTGCACATTTTCCCAAATTTCTGTCTCCAGGTGGAAGGGGAGGCAGGAAAGTACTTCCTTGAAAATCTGCCTCACAACATATGTTTCAACTGGAAAGCATGTTCTGCTTCAGTGTATTTTCTTCAAGATCCATTTCCATTCTTAGTCCTTCTTGGATGATTTATTGATGAGGGATTTATGGATGTGTGGGATGACACCACCACCAGCAATGGTGCCCTTGATTAAGGTGTCCAGCTCTTCATCTCCACGAATGGCAAGCTGCAAATGCCGGGGAGTAATACGCTTCACCTTCAAATCCTTACTTGCATTTCCAGCAAGTTCTAGTACCTCAGCTGTCAAATACTCCAAAATTGCTGCTGAGTATACAGCAGCAGTTGCCCCAACCCTTCCATTAGCAGCAGCCCGTGATTTCAAAAGCCGATGAATCCGACCAACTGGGAACTGCAGAACAACAAAACACACAATCCTAATGCACTCAGTATCAGAAGACAGAATCTTATGATATTGGTTGAATACATCACCCTTTCACCTAGTGGATTGCTTGGTCACGACATCCTGATCAGTTATAGGCTAGTGTACTCTATTGGTAATTGAGGAAAACAGATATGACATCCTGATCAGTTATAGGCTAGTGTACTCTATTGGTAATTGAGGAAAACAGCATATCTGAATATCTTGAACAAATGTGTTTCAGGCTTCCTTAGATATTCAAGGCAATAATTTGTCCTACATACTGGTGCTCTGGACAGCCTCAATACTGGATTATTAGGAGAGGAGAGAACAGCTTCTTTACAATTATGTCACATCAAAACTTCACATGCCACTGTGCACACACACCCATATGCACATTGGTGCCTCTATGCTTTGCAACCTGAAAGTAACAATGCTGGCAAGAAACTACTGCATTAGAACATGAGCTTGAAAATCTAAGCTGGAAAAAGCGGGAAATGACTAAGACTTAATTGAAATTATATGATTGCCATCACCCAGGAACAAAGCCTGGCCAAGACCTCCACCAGCCCAAACACCAAGAATATCAGAATGGTCTTATATGCACCATCAGAAGGCATGAAATGAAACTACAAGAAGGGTAATACTAAGAATGTGAAAGAACCATTGTGCTTTGAGAAAAGCCATGAACCATTTGCATTCAGTTCTTTGATCATGTTGCAGCAGGTACCAATTTGAGATTGCTAGGAAACCCATGAAACATTGCATTCAGTACTTTGATCCTGTTGCAGCAGGTGCCCATTTCAGCTTGCTAGGAAACCCATGAAACATTACATTCAGTACCTTGATCCTATTCAGCGGGTACCCATTTCAGATTGCTGGAGGGAAGCAAAGAGCAGTGGGGAAAAGATTATGAAGAAGGGAAGGATATGGGATGGAGAGAGAGAGAAGAAAAGGGGGCAGCGGAGGAGGAGGAGGAGGAGGGGAACCTGAAGACCAGCACGCGACGATCGAGAGATGGGTTTCTTCTTGTCCTTCTGATCGCCCTGGTCTGCTCCCTTCCCCATTAGCAGACCCTTCGCTCCCTTCCCCGCTTGGTTACCACCCACAACCATGTTTTCCCACTGGCTCTTTCTCGTCCCCTCGCCAATTTAAAAAAGACCCACAAAAGAAACTTCCTTGGTAAACAAATTCTTCCGCTAAAACCGGGCTAGATCTCTGTACGAAATTTATTTCAAGAAGTCCGTGCGTGCGTGTGTGTGTTTCCCACTTTTCTTCTGAAACTCGAACCGACAAAGTCCGCACAAACAAAGAAACCAAGAAAAACTTTTGTGGGACCAAAATGGGGGTGGGAAGAAAGAATCCCGACAGACAGCTTTTGAAAACTGAAAACAGAGAAAAGAAGCTGAACGAGAGAGAGAGAAAGAGAGAGCGAGAGAGAGAGAGAGAGAGAGAGAGAGAGAGAGAGAGAGAGCGCGGCAGGAAGAGACAAAACCAAAACCACAAAAAAAGGAAAGAAAATCCGAATAAGCGCACTGAAAAGCATATAAAAAGAAGTACAAAAAAGAAGCTACCCAGTTCCCAGACTGTTACCGGGAGTATGATATTGAGAGGGTGCTACAGGGGGAGAATGGATCGTGTCAGACAGATGAGAGAGAGAGAGAGAGACGGAGGGAGAGGCAAACAGACTAGAGACATGATCTCACAAGAACAAAATAGCAAGAGGAAAACGAAGGTTGAAGGAAGGAAGGCGCGCACGGACGACGCTTGCTCGCGGGGATTCGATCCCGGCACCGCACCTACGTTGACGTCACCTACCCAGGTGCCGTGTGTTTGCTTCAGGTCTCGTCATTTTCAAGACCTCGTTGGGTGTGTCCGTTTATCGGCTCTGCTTGACTCTGCCTGTGAAAAGTTAGAAAGGGAAAGGGAAGGGAGACTATGGAGGAGCCATCGTAGTGTTTTCATTTTGGTCCCACATTTTGAGTTCATTAGGTGGTGGCCTAGTGTGAGTTTGTCAAGCACTCCAAGAAAAGAAATTTCAAAGTGTACCCATTTGGAGGGCACCTTTGCATCCGTGCATATTCCTCTTACAAAAGAGGAGTGATCTTGTGCCTACTCTTGAAGAGTGGGAGGGAAATTATGTGCCAGGTGAAGCTTGCGGTCGTCGGCTTTATCAAGCATAAAACACTTGCTTTGATTTTTAAAAGTTTTTTCCATGATGGGGAAAAGCAAAAAAATGGAATGTCCCCTTTGGCATGCATTCTATTTTACTAAATGTGAGGAATGGGCAATCCATTTTTCAAATTGCACCCCTCACCCACCTCTCCACTGTATGGAGGAAACAAATGAGCTAGGAAACATGCCCTCCAATTACATTGAAAAAATTGAAGTAGGTCTTTGCACCTACTTATAGGTGTAAGAAACTTTCCTCTCTTTTTGATCTACACTTGTTTAAATTTTGTGATAGCATTTTGCCTCAAGCTTTTATGTGTAGGGTAACACCTGAAGCCACAAGCATTACTAAATTAAGGGCTTGTGTGAGGTGGAGCCCAAGGGAGGCCCAATTCTGGTAATGCCCATGGCCAAGGGTGTTACACAATATAAAAATTTAAAATTTAAAATAAATAAATAAATAGTGATACAAGATGATTATAACAGAAAAAAACTTATTTTCTTTGAAAAAGTTCCTGTTTGAATTTTTAGAACATTTTTACAAATAATGTAATTAGTAGTGAAGCTGCCAAGGTAGGATGGTGGTTGCTTGTCTTTAACTGCTTGATCTAGTTGTTGAGTGGTAGGAGGTCAGACCAGGTAGAGTAGAACTGCCCATCATTGAACACATATTTATCATCAAACACTTTTCAATATTTTAAAAAGTCTTTAACCAATTTTTTAAAAATTTAACCAAATTGAGCGATTTTTGTGTCATTGGATGTGCAAACTGAAGGGCTGCAAATGTTGTTTGAGCATCAGAAGCAAAGGAAGAATGCAGAAAACACAGGAAGAGGATGAGGGATAATTTGCTTCAAGTTTTTTTTTAAAAAATTACTTTACTCTCTTCTCTAGTTTCAGCTTCATATATTTCTCATTTTTAGTCCATTTTGAGTGATTTAACACTTACTACTGGGTGTGTCAACTAAGGCTTAACAAAGCCTTTTTGTGTTCCAGGGCAAAGATGCAATGATCAAAATCCTAAGCTCAAAATCCTTGGCTGAGCTCCAACATATACTTGTTTGGAGAGTTGGTTCAAAGAATTTTTCGTAAAAATATTTCCATGGGTTAATTGTTCAAAAAAAAATTCAAAATATAATTTTAACAATAATTATCATCATGGATGAAAGTGAATGATGTTAAATTCATCTTTGATGTTATGAAAAAAAATTGTAATTGAATTACATTCATGAATGATAAGTCAAATGATGGATGCAATTCATCCATATATGACAAGCTAAATTCTTGAACCATATATATGAAATATTTTTTATGTTGATTTTAAGGTTTTCAGTACATGATTTCTCATCTATGTTGGGTTGTCAGGAGTCATCATTGATCACAATGAGAATTTAGCTTCTCACTTATGGATGATTTCATATAGTTTCAATAATAGCAAACTTCAATGTTATTGCTTGAATGAAGATGGAAGACAATTGCATCCTTTGCAATTTGTTGTGAGCTACATAGTGGTTCCAAGTTCAAAGTAAAAATTTACCCAAAAGATCTTGCATTGATGCAAAATCTCTTCCCTTTAGGTGAAGCCAAACAACCAACTCAAAGAAATTCACAAGTTGGAGCATCTATGAGCTTGAAGCTAGTTAAGCCTTGCAGATGGGTTCTTTACTTTAACAAAATTTCAGGAAATCTAACCTTGTATTTGCCGCATGTCATATTTTGTTTTAAATCTCTTTTTGCCATTTTTACTTTTATTGTTGGAATGTGTCACAAGTTGTAACTAGACTTGGGGCAAGTATATGATTTACCACACACTTATTAGTAATATGATAATGATATAAAATCTCTCAAATTTTTAAAAAATACCATAATGGTATAAACATTAAACAAATGTCAACATGACATCTTGCAATGATATGAATCATGATAACAAATTTATAGTTTTTAAATAATGATATGAATAAAAGTAGTGAGGAGATCAATACCATCAAGTATTGGGCATCATTTTGCTATTATGTTAAAAAACCCATTATATTTTTTATTTTTTTAAATTTCAACTTTCAAGTCAATTACAACAAATACCTATTTCAAACTAAAGATATAATCACTTGTAATGATGGGATTAACCACATGGGCAAACCCATGACTGTGTTCCATGTAGGACAAAATGGACATTTTTTTTTGTTGAAGTTCTAGCCAATTATTTTGAATTGTCAAATTTGTTCAATTTGGGCCATTAGTTTAAATTTAGTTATTTGACGTGTGACCTTCAATTGGCCCACCTTTTTTTTTCTCGTTTGACTTGCAATAGGATTATTTGGACAATCAATAGGATCAAGAGGCTTCAATCTTTAGATAAGTTGAATTTATTGTATTAGGAACATTGTCAAAATCTTTCTTCATACCTCTGATAGTTTCCATCTCCACTTTATTCTTTTGAAATATTATGAGAGCTTGAGTTCATTAAGTTGTTTAGTTTGAGTGACAAAGAGATACAAAGATCTAAAGAGAAGTTGAATATTACAAGCTTCAAGAAAGGTTACATTTTGATCTAAAGAACATTAGCTTGTGATGTTTTTAGAAAATTAGATTTGTGTACATGTGACATGAGTTAGTTAATTTTTTTTTATAATCTTGTAGAAGCAAATGCAAAGTGCATGAAAGATTTTGTGAGTGATAGAGTTTCACGGTTTTGGAATACTTGCAATTTAGGCTCCCAATTATACATAGTTATTACTCATGGAAAGAATATGAAAAGGGAATGTGTTTAAACATTTTCCTTTTTGACCACTTTGACATATTCATTTTCCCAAATGTGACTATTTTTGAAGAGCATGTTTATGATCATAGTAGTTCCAATTGTGTCCATTGTCACCCATTGCACATTTTGATTATGGTCCAAAATATTGCATATGATAAGAAACTTATATTTTTTTAGTTTAAACCATAATGAAATATTATGTCTTGCAATATGTGAGGCATTCTTGCACACTTCAACATGAAGATATGCATTCACAAAACCCGCTTGGAAGTGAAACTACTATGTAGTTGTAGTCTAACAAGTAAGGTGATTCAATGTAATGCAATGAAGTTCATTAAGAATCTAATGCGTTGTGTCCACTTGGAAGATTCAAAGACATTGTGGGAAAATCGTAACTCACCATGATGGAATGTGAAGGGGCATTATGTTGATGTTCATTCAATGTCACGTTTGATGGTTGAACCCCTCTTGTTCCATTCATCATAACATCAACATACAACCTCATAATCTAACATGCATTGGATTTTTGAAAAGTTAATATAAAAAGGAGCCATGTTACAAAATCTTATAAGTTTTTTATTTTTTTGATCAAGAGTTAAGCCTTGGGATCAAAATCACTTTGCTTAGATTGAGGAAAAAACAAACAATTTCAACCCCCTCTACTTTCGGCAAATGTAGTTCCCTTACAGCCAAACCGATGATGCTGAAATTTGGAGAGAACCTTCTGCACCTCCTAAACAAGAACTGTTTTAAGTTTGACACAAATCCAATGGTGGATTTGGGAGAAACAGTTATTTGAAATAAAACTCTAGAGGTTTTGTCATGAAAATCCTTGCATGAACTCCACTGTCGCGCTCCCAAGTTCTTCGTAGACCCACTTGAGGGTCCAAGTATGCGGCAATGCGAAAGGAGTTGGAACTTGGAGCACGATCCCGACTTCCAGCACTAGAGGGGGTGAGAGGGGCGTGCTAGAAGTCCCGGGAAAGACTAGGAAGAATTGACAAGCTTACTCACTCACAC
>Ga0116227_10000417_pt1 | contig 81415 bp, 42 predicted proteins | sample S1TSphgellanicum_FD_89693 | JGI IMG/M metagenome (GOLD analysis project Ga0116227, IMG submission 89693) | Host-associated microbial communities from peat moss isolated from Minnesota, USA - S1T2_Fb - Sphagnum magellanicum MG | ecosystem: Host-associated > Plants > Peat moss > Unclassified...
GGCTGGAGTGAACCAGCAGCCACCAGTTCAAGATGAGGCCGTTCAAGCTGTTTTGGGGATGAACCGAAAACACATCCTCTTCCCCTGTCCAGGGATTATTCAGCCCCCTTCTCTGCCCCAAAAATTTTCCCTCCTACCTCCCTCCTACCTCCCTCACCTCATTTCTTGCTCACTCTAGAGCTTTGGAGAGCTCCCGAGCTTGAATAACACAGAGCTTCAAGGAGACATGAGACACAAGGCTTGAGGAAGGTGGAGAGCTCAACGTTGAAGGAAAGTGAAGAGGAGAAGGCAAGAAGAGTACTTCATCCCAAATGCAAAAGCAAGAGAAGAAAGATAAGCTCCCTCCTTTCTTTGCATTTTTTTTTTCTCTATGGTTTTTTTTTTTTTTTTTTTTTGTATTTTTTTATTTTTTTTTTTTTTTTTTTTTTTTTTTTTTTTTTTTCATTTTTTTTTTGTTTTTTTTTTTTTTTGGGGTCTGTTTGTATTTTATTGTGAATTTTTTTAATGAATCAGACTTTAGTTGACCTTTTGCTTAGCAAATCAAGAATGTAAAAAAATATTAATGGAACAAAATGACATGTAATGAAATTTACAAAATTTTATCTTAATTATTTTTTTTTTTGATTACAACAAAATTATTATGTCCATGCAAAATAATTCAATCATTGTCATTGGGAGTGTGAAACAACATGGAGCTCAAATATAATTAGTGTCAATTTAGCTGCCAAGGTAGGATAGACATTCATATTTTGGTTTGACTAGGTTTGTTGGTAAGCAAATCTTCAAACCCAAATTTGCAGGCATTGGGACCAAGAGAAAGTAAGAGGTGAGAGTTCCTATTTTTTTTGCCCTTAATAAAACTGAACTTCACATTTGAAGTCCATGTGTGATGGTGGGTGTTCATACACTTTACCCTAAGGTTAGTTTCATCATTAAATAATCCTCAAAATAGTGAAATGAATTTGTGTGAAAAATATGAAGTTGACATGTTGAAAATTATCATAGGCTACACTCTGAATAATTTCACTACTCATGGGACAATATCATAATAGAGAATGAAAAATTCAATAAATTAAAAAAAAATTAAACGAATTAATGTTTTTTTATAAAATAATTATTTTTTTTGTCAATGTGAAATTGACCCTAGGCTTTTATATAACTAAAGAGTGTGGTGAAAACCTGCCCAATCATCAATAAAACAAAGCACCTGACAACAAAAGGGTAAAAAAAAGTACAAGATGGAAAGTCCCAAGTCTTGGCAAACAAAGAACCTCCAAAGAGGGCGAAGGGAACAAATCAAGTACTCAAACCCCTACACCCCCCTCTCTCCCTCAAGTTGCAAGAAGCATATAGCAAGAATTTTAGTCAAAATTTTAGGTGAATGCGTGTGAGCTTGATGGCCGGACAGGTGAGGAATTGTGGGGACTTGACATTAGGTGTTTGGTGCAGTTTTGACTCAAAGAACAAATTTTTTAAACGCCCTTCTTTCTAAGAAACTTGTTCTCTCTAAGAAAAGAGAATACCGAGGTCACGAAGAAACACAAAGGACACAAATGTCAGTTTAGAATATGGTCTCGTTGCCAGTGTTCTAGAATATGGTCTCCAAATGTTAGTCCCGAGTTCTTACGGGGACTGTGCAAAAGGGTGGCAGCAGCTGACTCGGCATGTCTGACCCACGGGATTCAGAAAGTACAGGACCCTTACCGACGACAGTTGTTACAAAACCCGGCGTTCAGTCGGGTCTTCTCTCTCTCTCTCTCTCTCAGCGCAGGCGGCGTTGGTGGCGTTGGTAAGTGTTTGTAGAGTTGCATCCATTGCACCACTTGCGTGTTTTCCAGATGATGAGTCCAAACCGCCGGAGCGCCGCAAACCTCTGAAATTCATGGGTTTTTTTCCTGTTGAAAAATTTCCCCTTTGTTTGCACCACACTTCGCAGTTTCATATTCGCGATTGTGGCGAACCAGAAATTTTCAGGAACGCCCCACCCACTTATCCATCAAAAAACGAAAAAACCTCTAAACGATTTGGAACAAAACCAAGTTCTAGAAAATTGCATTATGTCAATAATATTGCTTCACTCATTCAGACAAAGCTTACCTTCAACCTCTTGACCAGAAATGAAAATCATGTTTTCCTTATGCAACGGTTGAGATTCTCTTCCAATTGACAAAGTTCCTAAATTCATGATTTGAAAATATTTAACCAATTTAGTACCATGAACAACCTCAAGCAAATTACACACAAGTTTTACAATAATTCTCACTAGACTTGAGAAATCTTCATACTCATGTTTCAAAGCAATCCAAAATTAGCGGATTTGTTTCTCTTTTCCAAGTCAAAGAAAAAAACTCTTTTGATAAAGGAATAAATTACAAGTGGGACGCAAGGTTGCGAAACATGGGGCATGTCAATTTTTTTCTCAAAACCTTTGAAGATGGAAAAAATGAATGCACTCCAAAAGATGACTATGCAATGCATTCTCTTTTTCGCATAAGAAAGTAGCCATGTGTTGTGTGTGTATGTGTCCACTAATGCTATTGGGCTCCACATTCTTTTTCCACCCACAAGTTAATAGCCTAGTTGATGGATGTGTCTAAATTTTCATCAAGGTTAATTATTTTCATCCCATGGATGAAAATCCAACATTTGTTTTAACATTCTAGTTCACTAGTCCTGAGAATCTACTACATAAGCGTTCTCAAGTTGGGTATCAACACTTTTCATAACCTTAGTTTGAATCAAATGTTCTATTTTCCTTTTCATGTCAAAAAGAAATTTCCCAAATATGAACTAAGGAACATGGGACAAGAAATACACAAGAGAGAAAAATTGGTTTTGAATGAATCATAAAAACTAGTAATATGAACAATGACAATCTTTTTCATTTGTTTAGGGCCATCAACAAACAATAGGGGGATTCAAAGATTGATTATGTCATTCACAACATCAATGTTTTAATGTTTAATTATGTAATCATTGAATGTGAAACTTTGAATGCTTCATGATTTTTTAAAATAAAAATTTCATGATTATTTTGTCAAGTATTACAATTCAAACATTTTCACATGAGAAGGTATTTTTGAACATTTAGAGTGATAAAAAGTAAAAGTCCATTGTTATAAGGTAAACCCTATTCTCATTTGTCAAGTTGGAGTTTTGAATCATTGAGGATGCAATAATTTATCAGTCATATGAACCTAAATGGACATTTGAGATAATCTCTTCTCGAAATAATCAACTACTATGAAAAATAATTGAAAAATAATCAACCTTTGAATCTTCCTAATCAAATTTTAATTACATAACTTTTTCCATTGATTTTATCATCTCCACGTATTGGTTATAAGCTAGTGATACTATTAACTTACATGCATGTTGAGTTGCATGTCTAACAATGCAATGCAAAAACTCAAACACAATATTGGGATAGCACTTAGCAACTTGCACTATCCACAATGTAATTTGAGTGAAATGCCTTTAATATAAGCATTTTGAGTTACTAACTTACATAACTTCAATGTCATTTTCAACATTTTTTTTAATGTAGCCATGGTGGTCCATGTGCCCTAGGGGCATTGAAGGAAATTGTGTAATTGAATAAATGTGAAAGCAATACAAAAAGTGTATGAGACAAAAAAATGTAATATAATAAACAAAAAGGAGAAGTCTAATGAAGATTGAGGGGTTTTAGAAAACTCCTCACTTACAATAGTCTACACAAAGTTACTAAAATGTTTAGTCTCCCATTCCCTAGTTCCAAATTCTAACAATGAAATTTTAAAAAGAAAATTTGTTTTATTGAAAAAATATTTGGTCCATTTTAAAGTGAATCTTGAAATTCCAAAAATCAAATTCTTTTGAATGAGAAAATCTTTTGATTTTCTTTAAGAGAACTTTAAGATAGGAAGTTTTTTCCTTTAAAAATGGTATGAAGAAAACAAGAAAGCTTTAAAAATATTTAACATCTAAAATTTTCATTAATGTGAATAGATAGTGGAGTCATTGGTATAAATGAAAATGTCACTATGTATTTCACTTTGAGATTATTCTTTTCCATTTATCTAATCATAAACCCTATCCACAAGTAATTTATATTCATTTGTACAAATATTATTTTTGAAATGATATCCTTAAACTTATTTTAGCCATCAACATATTCTTCTTGAGTTATGGGTCTAGGGTTTTGGATGTCTTTCAATATACATGATTGCATTTTTCATTGGTGAAGTAAATAGGATTTAAGCCTTCATGCATAGATGCACACATAGATTACACATTAGTGTACAAATTTGCACATAATTTTCATAGTTCCAACATAGTCGGCCATTTGATGAATTTAAAACAAAGATTTTGTTATGGTGGTTGTTAAAGGATATTATTGCCATGAAGTTGGAAATAATGTTTTCATCCATTTATATATTTTTATATGTTAAAAATACATATTAAATTTTTTAAAAAAATAATATGTAAAACATATTGATAAGTTAGTCAACATGAATTCAGGTTTAAATCTAAGTTGTCAAAATTGACATGACTTGACCATTTAGTGTTAGGCGTCAGGTTAGCGTATGTTTGACATGTTTTGTCATGTTCATCGAATCTGTTAGGACGCCACAAAAAATAATTATTGACACTTGAGCAACCATCATTACAAATGGTGATCGAAAACAAATTTCGGTCGTCAATCTTGCGATGATTGAAAATTTTCAATCCTGTGGCAATCAATAATTTTCGATTGTCAACCTTACAACAACCAATTTTTTTTCAAACACCCTTCTTTGTAACGAAAGGTTTCCATAAACATATGACATGCCCTTTTTTTTGGTGATCGAAGAAATTTGGTCACCAATGGATATTGGGGTGTGTCAAATGACATCCAAAATTTTTTAGTCCCCATTTGACACACCCCCACCATTAGATGGCGACTAGAATTTTTTACTTGCCCAAGAAAGTAGGGGGGATGATTTTTTTTTCAAAAATGATATTACATGTGCCCTTCGTTTTTGGTAACTGAAAATCTTTTGTTGCCATTCATTGTGGCGACCAAAACTTATCAATCACTACATAATGGGGGTGTGTCATATATTTTGGGAAAACCTTCAACAAAAAATTTCAATCGCCATCCAACATACCCCCATCATTAGATAGTGACTGAAAAATTTCAATTGCCATTTAACATACCCCCATCATTACATGGCAACTAAAAAAGGTGGGCTTGTGCTACCATTTTGAAAAATAAATAAATTCATGCCCCGTTTTCTCTCCTAAGCAACGAAGAGCTTTAGTTGCCATTCGATAGTGTGGGTGTGTTGGATGGCGATTGAATTTTTTTGACAAATTGCCATTATCCGATGGCAACCAAATTCTTTCAGTCACCAAGAAACAGGGGAATGTGATATGTTTTTGGAAAACCCTTGACATTTTTTTGGAAAGCCCTTATTAAGGGCTTCCCAAAATCATATGACATGCCCCCTTTTCTTGGCAACCAAAAAACTTTGGTTGCCATTGGACAAATGGGGGTGTGTTGGATGGTGATCAAAAAAATTTAGTTGCCATTTGACATAACCCCACCATTGGATGGTGACCAGAGAAATTCGGTCATCATCCACCACACTCACACCATTGGATGGCAATTAAAAGTGTTTGATTGCCGAATAGGGAAAGCAAAGGTTGAATTTTTATTTTTATTTCCAAAATGATAGCATAGGCTCACATCCTTTTTGGCGATTAAAAATTTCAATCACCATCCAATGGTGGGGGTGTGTTGGATGGTGCCTAAAAAAAATTCGGTCGCCATCCATAGACTAACACTATCCAATGGCAATTGAAGTTTTTTCAATTGCTAGGAAGGGGAGCGTGTCATATATTTTTCGAAAGCCCTCATCAAGGCCTTTCCAAAAACATATGACATGCCCCCTTTCTATGGCCATAGAAAGGGGCGAGAGGGGGTGATTGAAAATTTTGGTTGCCACAAGGTATGGTGACCAAATTTTATCCTATGGTGATCAAAATTCTTTTCAATCATCAAAGGGCTTGTCAATTGATTTTTTTCAGTTGCCACAAGGTTTATAATGACCAAAATGGGTTCAATTTCGGTTGCCCATAAGTTTGCCTTGGGTAACCCAAGAATGCTTTTGACCTAGGTTGACCCTATGTTGATGTAAGCTAACCCTATATTGATATGACGCAAGAGTGCATTTGCATCTAGATGTGTTCGTCATGTTATGACGGATACATAGACGTGATGACAACCCTAGTTTAAATGATAAAATCATTTTTTAAATTTCAAATTAAATAAGTTTGTCAAAAAAAAGATTTAAAAAAAACTTAAAATGTTATTAGACATAGTATTGTTTCACAAATTTAAATAGTGATGTATAAATTTTCATTAATATATAATATTACATATGACTTTCCCATGGGAACACAATTTGTTAGTCATTGCATTCATTATTAGTCATTGTGTTATACATTTTTATTGATTGAATTTTGATACTAACATTCATTTCACAACTCCCTTGATGGGAATTGCACATAATTATTTGACATCAAATAATTATTTTGTCCATTCATGGTTGCAGTTCCAAAAAAAGGAAAAAAAGATTTTGGCATTTTTTTAAGGAACTTTTTTACAAATGAAATTTAGACAGTACATGTTTAAATGAGAAAAATTGAATAGTTCAAGATAAAATATCACAAATTTGAATTCAAAGTGAAAATAATTTGCACAAATAAAGAAAAGGCGATTATTACAAATTAGAACCAAAATGGTGCATGGACCAAATCATTGAAAACACACATTCACATGACTTGTCATGGCATGGACTTGGGAGGAATCATTGATGTTCTCTCTCGTTCATAACATAGATTATAAATGGTGGTGGAAACAACATCAAAAGTGGCATACATTTTCAAGACTCCCAAGTAGGGGTCTTAAAATTGCCAAGTTACGACTTTTGTTACATTGTAGGCTCATAACTCCTTGATACATGGACTTTTATTTAAGATATTTCAAAGGAAATACCATAGCCTTTAAAAAGAGCTTTCCAATGACACATCACTTTGGAAAGTTGATTTTGATCCTTTTATTGAACGTTTTAATGATTGGGAGTTAATTATTAATTTGATTCTTGACCATTCAATTGACCTTATAATTTGTGTTTCAAATCTTAAATGGGGAATGTGATATATTTTTATAATATAATTTTCAAGACTTTTTCTAACAATCTGAAAAAGGTCCAATTTGGACAAGGTTTGAATCTTCAAACCTTGTTCCAAAAATTTAAAACATTCTAGGACTCCCAACCTTCAAAATAGGAATCCATTAGTTGGGAGTGTTGGGGGTCACTTTTTTACATTTTTCCACACTTGTGAGAATGTGCTTAAATCCTAGCAGACTTTTAGTGCAACTCATTTCCCTTTTCATGTCTTAACCTTAGTTGCAAGATCAAGGGTACCCTAGCCATGACACTGTTAGAAACAAATCAATGGTTATTTTTGTGGCATATTTTCAATATTTTGTGAATTAAAAAAGTTGAAAAAATATGTTTAAAATGTAAATTGTATTTTTTTAGCAAATGCTTGCCACTTTTGCAAATTACAAAAATGTTTAAAAACATTAAGATAGATCACACATAATCACTATCAATTTTCTTCCAATCATAACTTATTTGAATAATTTATTAGATATTTTATTCAACATTAATAAGTGTCAAAGGTGCCAATTGATGCCTTACACTTTCACAAAAGCAACAACAATTTTAAATATGTTGTTGTCAAGTGTTTTAATATGCAACATTGTGTGTATACACCCTCAAATCATGTGACAATGTGCATTGCATGCAATGAATCTCATCAATTGCTCCAATTTTACTCACAATGTAAATTATATTTTATTTATGAAAATGAATCATGTTTAAACCCTACCATTTGTGCAAAATCATATGATCATTTTGGACATTCTCAAGTATTTCAAAATGAGGTTATAAAATATATTCTACCAAAAGGACAGATATTTTATTATAAAACTTCATAACTGAAAGATTGTGAAAGGCAAAGCACCTCACATGCAATTCATTGTTTTCATTGGGGAATTGAATAAAAACATTTGTTGACCCCTATAATGGTTTAACAAGGACATGGGACTTTTTTGGATCCATAATTGATTTTATTTTGGGTTAATACATTTAGGATTGAGTAATTTGTAGAATCCCTTGATATTTTGATATTGTGTTGATAGAGCATGAAATGAGGTTCCCCTTGGGGTTGAAACTTGAAACTAAGTCCAAAGACATATCATTACATCTTTCACAGCATTGAGATTAGGCATTTTATTGAAAAGTTCAGACCTTGTAAGAATGTTAGGAAATATGTGCACGTGCAATCCAAAATGGACCAATGTATGACATTTTGATCCCATTGCACATGTTAAATAATAAATGATAATGAAAAAATAAAATGTATCAGTGTATAATTTTGAAGTTGAAAATGATTCAGCTTGGTATCTGACTTTTGGCAGGGATTTTTTATTATTGTATTTGTATAAGGGTTAGCTTGCGATAGGTGACATCATATGTTGCTTATGTAACCTAACAACATGATATTTTGGTGAAAAAGTTAATGTTGTGTTTGAAACACATAAATCCAATAATTTGTTTGTAAAACCATGAAAATATATGTTTTGTCAAACTAAGCTTCATAGATGAAGGTTTGAAGGTTTGGAGAAGCAAAGTCAAAGTTCTTGTAGCATTTATTCGAAATCTATGGCCCCAAATGTTTTGCATGAAACCCAAAAATTACAAAATTACTTTTATACTTTTTTGGGTTTCATGCAAAACATTAAATTAACCAATGGCCAACACCTATACATTCAGCATATTATCAACTTTGTTCAAATCCAATCACTAACATAATGGCAAGTAATAGTAGCAAGAAACATATCATGAACCATGAATTAGTTATTTATGTCTTAAGGAACACTTAAACCTTAAGAAAATTGTTCATGCATAACAAAAAATGAAAACTTCCAAAATAAAATAAAATCACAATATCTCACAAACGTGAGTGGCAAGGATGCACATATGTTTCATGTGCTAACAACTAAACCAAAACCCCAAATGGATATTGCAACTTCCCGACCACGTTGCACACTTGAGACCCTTGGATTAACCATGTAGGTTAGCATGTCGACCCTTGGCTTCCAAGCAAGTGGATAATGGAATCGATATTAGGGATGTAGTTAACAATGGTATTTGATAGAATACTTCTTCGACTCCAAAGCATTTTGTGTAGGGTAAAGCCCGAGGCCTGAGTGGGCTTAGTGGAATTAGGGTCTGTGTGAAGCAGAGTCCAGACCCAATTCTGGTAAAGCCCACTTCCAAGGGTTTTACTGTGTGTAAAATGTAGTTTGATTTCTAAAAGATATATTCCTGTGATACCCGAAGGGTGTCATGGGACATACTTTCAACAAAGAAGGGTGTTTTGAAAAATGGGTTAGACAATACTCCAAAGTGGGCATTCATATATTTATGGAAAATGAAATCTTATACATGGGATGTAAAATCAAAAGAAACATTCTAATTTGTTGCAGAGCTTTTAGAAGTCACAAAGCTCGTATTTGCACAATGCACATTTGCTAGAAAATAACAAAAGCACAACTAATGTGCCAGAACCCAACCTCTTAGTATGATGAGGAGGTTGCAAGGTCGCAATGGTGTGGAAAAATGCTAGGGTTTGTGCACCTCCATCCTAAGCTAAAAGCAGAGAATCATGTTTGTTAGAAAAGCTCCAAATTCTTGTGAAAAACTCTTTGGAATTTGCATGTCTTTTGCATGGACCCATGACCAAGTCATTCACTTTCTCAAGTCTCTTGTCTGCTTTTGGCTATGTCCTCTGCTACACAAACAGAAACAGAAACTTGTAAATCTGTCTTGTGATCTGGTCCCAAAGTTGAGAATCAAATCAGACAAAAATTTCATGATGGATTTTTTTTGAGTGTCAAGTTCTCAATGGGCAACAGTGAGAATGGACATGCAATCTGATTTCTAGTAGTTGAGAAGTCTATCAGTAGACTAGGAGTTCTCGATGATCAATGGTTCCACCCACACTGACTGTTCTGTAAATTGTAGGCAATGTTAACTACGTAGAATTGTACAGGGGTTTAGGACATGTGCCACCAAATTGGAGCCATCTTAAATTCTGTTGTGGTTCATACACAACTAAGACATAATATATCTGTTTTCAAGGAACCTTGCACTTATAGGTGCTGGGTCAAATAAGTTACAGCTCCCTATCTAAGTAGCTAATAATATAGTAACGCATTGATGCAGCATATCATACAGGGAATCTCTCTCTCTCTCTCTCTCTCTTTCTCAGGAGTGCCTGAACTTGAATTAGCGAGATTCCTTTGTCTGAAGTTAATGATAACTGGCCTTGTGGAACATGCGCACCCTCTATCATATGACAACTCCTTTTTATAACAGCAAATTATGTGGTGGGTCCGTGAGTGTGTGATTCCCTATGGCATATTCTTGCATGCAAAAAACATTGGCACAAAAGAAAGGAAAAAAACAAAGTCTGCACTTGAACCCCCTTCCTTTTTTACACTTCCATTTGGGTTTCTAAAGACAATGTTTTTTTCCTTTTCTCAATTTGCAAAACAAAACTTTCTTTTGGGTCTGGAGAGTGCTACCTGTAAATTGGTAATCAGACGTGGGCTGTGACGAGGCTGCCATGGCAACCATGAGGCACTCTATGGTGCACTCTCGTGTGTTTCAGTGCAGACACCCACATGGTTCTACTACAAGGTTTGTATAAGCATTGTAAGATAATGAACTGCGCAACCGTGCAGGACATGGAACATTGACACCCACTGTAAGTGGTGTTGAATGTTCTCCCTGTCTGATCAGCTCTCTTCAAGCAGATGAACTTCCTCACAAGTGGGTATCTCTTGTGTATGTTTTGTGCCCAATGATTTGATTTGCTGTGCTTGATCCAAGAAACAGTGCAAAACACACTCTGTTTGTTGGGCCTTGCCCCCACAGGACAGTGACTATTGCATTCAATCCAACTTTTGGAAGTTTTACCTTATTAGAACCGGTTTTTTTTTTTGTGAAAGTGTTTAGACTGTTTAGATTGAAACACATCTTCTTGGTGTTCAGAGTGCGGACAAAGCAGGTAGATGTACAACATCTTATCTATTGCAAGGGCCAGCATGTTTGTGATGCCTTGTTGAAGAATGAATCTCATGAAAACACTTGGAATTGACAGTTGAAAAGTCTCATGAAACACTTTGTTTCTAGAATTAACCGAATAAAAGAAATGCCTGCAGGCTCAAGATTAGTTGAGAGCATGCAGAAACTTGAAAGGGTCAACATGAGTACCACAACATAGAACCTATTCATAGAGACTCCTCCAAATTTCCATATTCAAAGATAATTTTTTATGTTGGTCCTTTGTTGTGGCTTTCTACATCATCTCTATAATTGTCCTCTACTATGAAGACTTCCTATATCTACTACAATCATTGAATTGAACTGTTCCCCCAAAAGGGTAAATTTAATCTTCAAACTAAAATTTAAAATCTTAGATGTACTAAACATATTTGCATCAGAATGTTCCTTTTTGTGTTTTTGTTTTTTAGATGTTGAAATTTTGTGAAATTATTGAATTTTTTTACACTATTTACATAAATAGGTAGATTATAGGTAAGTTAGTCTAGGTAGGTAGGAAGAACCTTAGGCTTGGGAATTTTTTTTGGTGTTGGACAAATTCAATGGCACTATATTTTATGCATAGACTCGAAACACATTTTCACTTTGCATACACATTAAGAACTCAGGTTTTATTTTGAATTTTCCAATGTTACTTGGTTTGGTAGGCTACTTGTTGCCTAAATGACAACAAGTTTATGTTCGGTCAATTGGGGATTTCAAGAGAAGGTGACCATTGTGTTGGGTGGGGGGGGGGAAAAGGGTGGGGAGGAAATGGATCAAGTCACCACATTATGAGGAGAAAATATTTGAAGTCAGGTATTTAGGTTCCAACATGTTGCAAAAATATAGGAGCAATCCTAAAGGCTAAATTTTTCTACTTGCCTTTATTACATGTAATCAAATTTGGCTAAGTCCTCTTGTGGATGATCACTAACCCCACCAACTTCACAATTTTGAAAAAAAAAACATTAGTTCAAAATATACCAAAAATTTCATGAAAAATCACATAACTTCTAAGCCCTTTTTATTAAAAAACTGGATAATATAAGTGAGAGATTTTTTAAATGCTACAAAATTTTCAAGTGTAAAAATTGCTTATCAACAGTTACACCAAGGATCCTCCCTTGGCCTAATCCTCCCCTACAGTAATCCAAGGCAAGGACAATAAAGATTCTAGAGTTTAGAGAATTCAGCCTTTTATTTAAATTAATAACCATATTGTTTAAACAATAAAACTAGGTGAAGTTTTTATCTTATAGGTACCCTTCACATTGAAAGTTTGAAAAAAAAAAGTTGCCTTTCATGTGTGAAGGGTCCTGCAATTTTTTGCCCTTCTAGCAAAGGGCACACTGAAGGCTTCAAATTTAAGGCCTGATTGGGGCAAAACTAAATGAAGGTTCTACTTCATGCATGAAGTAGAGTTAGAACTGCCCTAGCTCAAGGTGGTTTTGTGAGAAATCACTTCTCGAGTTTATTGCCAAGAGGAATCAAAGAAACATCATTGCTTTAGGGAGGTTGATCATGAATTTACAAGGTTTCAGGTTTAGGTGATTTTGGTGTGTGTTGTTGTATCTAGTAGGTTTTATTTTTATTTTTATAATTTTATAATTTTTATTTGCCTTGTTGTTTGTTGTTTATTTGCAACAAGCTTTGGCGATTCCTCTCAAGGGGAACCTTTCCTTTTCAATTCAATTTTTTTTTAATGAGTAAGAATATAGGATCTCATTTATTGGTTGTTGCATAGAAATGATGTTTTACAATAGGATCATGATTATTCTTAAAATCAAGTTATATATGTAAAGTATTACTTAATTTTGTCTATTAGAAAAATGGTGTTTCTATGGTATGGTGTACACACTTTGTGTCAAAATTGAAAGTACATATAGTATAAAAAATAGTATTATATTAAATTTCACTCACTTTGAATTTGTAAAAATCACATATAATTTATTTTGGCCCTTGAAAGTAAGACAAGTTATATAAACCATGAATATGCGATTAATTCATACTTTTGTTATTATGTAATTGTACACCAATAATTTAGTAAAAGTTATTAAATTTTTTTGTTAAATGATAAATTATAAACTATCATTTTTCAATCATTTAAAATTTTCATTTAAATATTTTTTAAAATGATTAAAAAACATTTTATCTAATTACATCTTTAATGGGAGAACATTTTACAACTTAAAAAAATCATAATCATCAACATTATCAGAACATAATGCACTACTAAACATTTATTTATCATTTAATATGGACATCATTATTTTAAAACACATTAAAAGATTCATGAAAAAAATTGTTCACATTGGTTGTTTTTATGTATGTGCAAAATTTCATGGATAATTTTTTTTTTAAATTAGTATTTCTTAATCTTTTTATTAAATGGCAAACTTTTCCTTGTGTGGTACCATTAGGAACCACCTTACCAATATCATAGGAAAGTTGCACCCAAATTAATAAATAAAAATTATATTTTCTTATACATTGGTTTATTTGATTGGACTAGGTGGGCTATGTGTTCCCCACCTATCCACACACTCATGAAAAATAATGACCATCCAAAAATGTATAATATGCATTAACATTTTGATTCTTGAACCATTCTTGACCCAATTCCTAATTTTTTATTTTTAATGTCTTTACATTTACATATTAATTTTTTTTCTTATTTATTTAGTACATGCACAAGGGAATGATTGTTCAAATGTGCATCAATATCATAACATAATGCAAGTTTATGATGTGATCCATTTTTAATTCCACATTTTTACCATAAAATCTTCTCCAAATACTAAGAAAGCCACCTAAAAAATGTGTTGAAGTGAAAATTACAACATTGTGAAAACTACCATGGAATCAATAAAAAAAATTAGGAAAATATAACATCTGTACAAGACACTTAACTATCAATTGTTAATATGTTCAATTATTTTTTATGATTCAAAGTTTTAGTTTTTTTGTAATTCCTAAGGTTTTGAGTTTCTTCCACATTGACAACTTTGAAGATGAATTTTTTTAATCTTAAATTTGTTGTAACACCAAGGTGTTTGCACACTATGGTGACCTTATATGGACATCACAATGGTAGTTTTTCTTGTATTTATTAGATACAAGAAAAATAAAATAAAAATTCATTCAAATAATTAAAAAGGGGACTCATTTATTTAAAACTATCATAATAAACCTTTCAAGAATGAAAAAATCAGATTAAAATTGTGGATAGCCTATTAGTAATGGACTTTTGAATTTTGCCCACATTTTTTGTCACACCTATAAAATTTATGGATATGGACTTTTATCTTACAATGTGTTAATTTTATGTGTTTGAAACTTTGGGATATTGGATGAATTATGTTTAAAAAAATAAAAATCCATTGAATGAATGGAATGTGATTTTAATTTATTATGTTATGGACTTTTTAAAATCCTAAAATTGTAATTATTTTAAGAGCCTTTTTAAGCATTTAAAAAAATTATTAAAAAAAAATTCTTTTGTGATATTTTTTATATGTGTTATAACATCATGATTTGAAATTGGAAATGGAAAAAATGTTATTTTCAATAGTATTTAAATATTCATATTTTAAGCTAGTTTTCAACTACATTAGAAAAGGAATTTGAAAATGGATTATAATTTGTCGAAATTATGACACCGTAATGTGCTTTCGCCCACCAAATAATTGAATACTTCTTCATTCATACTATTGATAAAGGTTTATTTTTAGCTTATGATCTAAGCAAACATGAATTCTTTTGGTGATCAACATTTGGCCTCTTTCTAACATTGGAAAATTTTAATGTTTTTGATGTTTTTCTTTCAATGTATAATATTATCTTTTTCAATTGAAAAAAATACAACCTTTCTTTTATTGGGTAAATGTTCTTGGCTCATAGTAAACTCACCCTTGAGATCAAATTTTGATTCACAACATTTGGAATTTTCCTAAGTTGTATACCTTGACATTTTTCAAGTGTCTTAGAATGCTTTAGATATTGTGTTGCATAACATCCAATATAAATTCCTCATGTTGGCCTCAAAAGTGGACATGTGCATTTTTGCGTAGAAGATTACAAATTGTCAGATGACAAATTTTGGAACTTTTTTAGGATATATCTAGATGTTTGCAAGTGAAAGTTGTATTCATAATCTTTGCAAGACACTTCAAGCTTTTGTTTTTAATTGTGAGAAATCAAAGAATAAAAGAATTCATGGTGGAAAGGAATCTACTATCTATAAGGAAATTTGGTGCTTCAAGCAACTAGATGGGAACAATTTGTATTTACTAGGTGCATTCATAGTTAAAATACTATAGCAAAATCCACATGTGACTATGTTTTGTCCTTTATCCTGGATCCTATGGTTAAAAATGAATGTTATGAGATGTTAAACAATGAACGTTGAATATTTATGTTTAATCTTTCAACTTTCAATATGTGTTATGATGGATGGTAAAATTAATTTAATAATGTGCAATGTTTGTTTTAATCATAAATCTATAAAGAATGTAAGATTCAAAGACATTCTTATCATAACATTTTCACATTTTGAGTGCAAATGTTGTATTAAAAAAATCATATAATTATTAAAAAAAATTGTATGCATTTATTTCCTTCAAAATCTTTAGAATCTAACCTAATTATGAACAAAATTAGTATGACTATCCTTTTCCTTGTAGCCCAAAAATTATAAAACTTGAGATTCTAACATGAGTTCCATATTGGAATTTACTGATTTACAATATTTTTAGAAATGGTTGTCATGAAAAACATGCTTTATTATATTTGTGGTCAAAACATGAATTGATTTGAAAATATATGGTTATTGTTTCCAATAAAATTAAGCATTGGGTCATGGTTCCTAAGGTGTGTTTCAAAACATATAAAAAAATTCAAAATTTATCATTAATTTAATCAACTAATAAAAATAATATAACATGTAGGTTATATTATTTATAACAATAAATTAAAGTTCAAGTTCAATGTGATTTTGCAATGAGACATTCCTTTTGTACACCCCAATTGTGACCTGAAGTTAGTAGACTTCTTCAAGAACTTCTTTTAGGGATGTGGATAGTCTTCAATGAAAATTTTGGTTGAGTATTTGCTACACATTTGTGTACCAAAAGAGTTTAATCAAGCCACATTGCACAAGTGGTTCAATTTTAAAGGACAACAAAATTGTGTGTTTTGAATGTGTTTTAAGCTCAAACAGATTCAATCTATAAAGAGGAGTATATGAAGTATAGGGAAGAAGAAGTGGAGTTCTACAATGGTTGCAACATTAGCTTGGCACAATTAACAATTTTCAAATATGTGAAGAATATTTCTTTGTCCAATTCTACAAAGTAAAACAATTAATATATCTTTTTGTGACAACTCAAATGTTTGACACTATTTCACACACAATTTGTCCATATAATTATGTTTTCTTTCTGATTTAAGGCAAGTGTTTCTTCTATAGCAATGAAAAATAAATAATAAAAAATGGAGGAAAGACTGTGCCAAGAACTTTTGGCTACAACTAGCCTAGAATAGTTCCAAAACCAAAGGTTTCTAATGGTGGTTGAAACTATCCAACTAAGAGCCGCTGGCCAAAAAATCAAAATAAAAAAAATCAAAGGTTTTGGGTTTTTGAATATTTTTAAAAATATGAAAATCATCCTTACACCAAAAAAAAACCAAGAATTAGAACCTAAGGCTCTTAAAATTGGCCAACATTAGTTCAAACTAGCATTGTTGTGCGAATAAGTTTGAATACACATATACATGTTGTGTAAAACTAGATAAATGTAAAAACAGAACTATTGTGTAAATAATTTTCTTACTCTTTACATTTATCCTATCCATCTTGTAAATAATTTTTTTACACTTACACAACCCTAGGTAAATGTTTAGAGACATGTAAGTGTATAATATCATATACCTTTAATGACTATACTTATTTGCAATCCATATTAATTAGTTGTGAGTGCTTCCCAAAGCTCAATTCTTTTTTCTTTTGTGATTGGTCACTCTAATTAGCCCTCACAAAAGAACTAATAAACGCTTAGGGTCGGTCATTGTGAGTTAAAAAAAATCAAATACCCATTCTGATATATAATTGTTGTTCTCAAATGGTTTTGTGAGGAAGTCACATATCCACTCAAAAAAACTGTTGGTTCTGTCATGAAACCTGGTGGGTTTTTGAATAATCAAAATTGGTGGTTCTTTGATTCTGATTTGTTTCAAATACCTGAACCCAACGGTTATTAAAACAATCAAACATCCATGTAACACTGGTATTTACCTAAGGGTACACACACCGAGGATATATAAAATTACCCACCCAACATTATTTTAGACCCTTGTATTGTTGTTAATGTTTGGATCAAGGTTTCATTTTTTCCAACTACTTAGAAATGGAGGATACTAAATACCTCGTCCTGAGCTCTATCTAGGCCTATTTATGGTGGTGCCATGCGAGATTTGTGTCCATGATACACAATTGTCTTTGCTAAGGACAATTTGTTTTTGGTACAAGTTCCTTGTCAAGATTGAAACCACAACTTCAAGGAAGTGAGTTCAATCTTCAAGGAAGTTGGACAGGATACCAACTAGTGTCTGCTTCCAACAATGCACAACAATAAGATCCTGATTTGAACTTTGTTTATGTTTTTGCAGAGCATTAAATCAAACCCCAAGGAGAATTTTGCAGGGACAATGCTCCTGCTGTATAGGAGAAGGGCCTGAGTACAGGCCCTTGCTTGATTTGAGATGTGTGCCCGACGGAACAGGTCGAAATTCATGGAAGGGCCTGTACTCAGTTCCATTTACTAAGTAAAGCAGAGCCGGGATTTTTTCACTTTTTAGAAATAGTGACAGGCTAGCTGGTACCTTCCACTGGCCAGAAGATCCCAGTGTAGCCTGGCTGGTAACTTTCCCCTGCATAAGATCCTGTTTTCAGCAAACAGGTTTCTTCACGCAGGTAAGGGAGCCAAAAATACAAAGGAAAAATCCAGGCAGCGCTTTACGGAGTATTTAGTCTCTTTGAGTAGAAATTGCAGATAAGAAGTTCAGAAAATTATGAGAAGTTCTAAATTATTGATTGAGAATAATTGATTGTCAAATAACCTAACTTCCTAGTTTTGCTGCTCTGTGGGAAGCATAAAAGAATCCTCAATCAATTGTTCTCAACCTACCCTTTTGCATACCCAATGACTATTACCTATTTTTTGATATTGATATTGATAACCGGTGTGACTCCCCCAAAATTCAAAAAATAACCTACCTGGTGGTTATTAAAATAATGAAATAACTGGCCAAACACTGGTCAGGACATGAGACCCAGCCAACTGAAGGAGCTGCAGCTGCCAATTGATTACTCAATACTAAGTTGTAGGGGAGGTTCGAATTCGAGTGGGTTCTCCTGAGGGAGGGTGGTAGCCCGAGGATGTTCCCAACCGATGGAGAACATACGAGTATGGGAACCTCCATGTGTGTAAAAATCTCTTCTTTTTCTTTCCTCCATTCTTTCCTTCTTGTTTTTTTGAATTTTCCTGATCTGCCCCTTTTCCTCCTTGTGTTTTTGAATTTTCGTGATTCATCCCATCAAAAAATCTTTCCATGGGGACATGGGAACATAGAAATATTGCAGGATCTCCCCCACCACATAACTCCCTAGGGATCTTCTGCTGGGGGAGAAGATCCCTCAAAATACAAAGAGAAATAAAAAGAGAGGTTTTTATGTTACCAAGTCTTCCCCCAAACATGAGTATAAAGTATAAACCAGTTAAATGGGAACTGAGCACTTACAATATGGATTTGATATGATTAGGATCTGATCATCTTTGCTTTGCTTTCTCTGCAGCTATTAGGCAACACAGGCAGGAGTACATTCTAGACAGGGCAGTGGGTCAACTTGGGATTTAGCTGAAAATATCATGAGGGCCATAATGAACTGAATTTTGGGTTGTGTTGTATCTCCCTTAAAAATAGTTGCCAGCTTGGAGGTGCTGTAAGATATATATAGGTCTACACTCCACACATACATACTCGGAGTGAAAAAGTTTGTGTGAATTGAATGCATGTAGGTTATATGTAGTATGCCTGTATTTAGCCTTCCCTTCAATTGTGGGAGTAGAACTCCATTGTGATTCAAAGCAAACGTTGTGGGCTGAATTCTGTAACGAGCCACCAAGTGGGAGAGTTCATATTTCCTTCTTGGCTGGCTGACTGGCTGTCCAACATCCAATACTGAATATTATTGATGAAACCCTGCCCATCGTAAATAAACCAAAGCACCCAAAAAAGGGAGAATACAAGGAACAAAATGGAAAGACCCACATCCAAGAAGACAATAGAATCACCTAAGAGGGTGAACCACAAGGGGAACATCAAGTTCCTGAACCTTCTCTTGTCACAAGAAGCATATCAAATAAGGAAAAGAGAGGACCTCTTGAAAGGATGCCTAGCCTAAAAGAACCTTCACCTATGACAACAACTCTTCTCAAAATAGAGATTGCATGTGCACATTATAATGCCATTGACACCATTTGTTTATAAAATGCACACAAAACTGAGAGCGGAGGGCCTCCAATGCCCTTTGCTCTCCACATCATGTCAACACGTTGATGAAAAAAATCCATCTACTTGCTAGTGTAAACATATGAAAACCTCTACAACTAAAAGACAAAACATGTCGATTGAAAATGGATTGCAATAAAAACCATTCTTCGCTTGAATCATGACTAAAACATTCATGGACTTTGTTTTAAAAAAAATTTAATGACACAAATGAAAGAATTCATTGGAAAGAGAAGGAAGAAGCTACTCAAAGGGCAGCCCAAAACCAGTCTACCCATCTGCTTAACTAGCAAAACCTCTACAAGGTCTATCAAAGAACCACTTGACATAATTACCTGACCTATAACACATTACTTGGGTTTTTCCTCCATTGCTTATCAAAGGCTTCAAGATTTAAAGCATGCCAAGCATGCAAGAATTTATGGGTAAACTCAACATGCCTTTGACCTAGGCATCTCTACCATAATCTAACAAGTCATTTCACATGAACTTTTGCATCTTTTGTAAGTGCCAATGTTCATTAGCAATTCTTCCATTCCCTTCCAGCCAAATAGCTTAAGGTCGAAATATAACTCTTGCACCTCTGACACCACAAAATACCAGAAAAATTGTTTTATGTTGTCCTTTTACAGTTTTGAGACTCTAACCTGTGCACATCTGCCTTCTATCTTTTGGCAATCATATTGTGAGGGTTCTAACACTAGATTGCTAGAAAGAATAATTGTTTGTGGTTAAATTGAAAATGTTTCCACCAAGTTTGGGATGTTTACCTAAAATATGAACATTTGGATGTTATTAAAATGAACATATTTTCTTCTCATTTCAAATTTCATGTTGTGATTCTATAAAAAATTTAAATTTTTTTTCAAGAGATAATTTAAGAAAGTAATCATTCTTGATGTTTAAAAAACATTTAAAAATAATTATAAGTTTTAGGACTTTGAAAAGTCCATAACACAATGAATTGAAATCAATGCATCTTTAGATTTTAAAACATTAATCATGAAATATTTAAAAGTTTCAAAGACATAGGACTAATACATTATAAGATAAAAATTCATATCCATAAGTTTTGGACATGCAACAAAAATTGTTGGCAAAATTTTTTAATCCATTATTTATTGACTATCCATAATTTTGATGTGATTTTTTTATTTTTAGAAGGTTAATTGTATTAACTTTACATAAAATAATTTTTTTTTGATATTTAATATATTTATATTCTTTTATTTTTAAAAGATATAGGGGAAATTGCCAATGTGATATCCATATAGCTTCACCATAATGTGTTTTTTCATTTTTGAGAACCTTTTTTCACATAGTTTGTTGCAACCTTAGCCTTGGGCTCATGACCAAAGTAAGGGTTTGCAAAAGTGTGACTGGGTTCGAGAGTCACATATCATGTTCTCAGAAGTGCAAAAGAGTGTGAGGGAATGAACTCTCACACTCCAAAGTGAACTTCCATTTTGGGAGTTGGAGTCTCGGTGGATTCTCAAATTTTCAGAAGGCAATTGCATGGGTCAAAACTTATATCATTGGAAAGCTCTTGGAACGTAAGTGTCTAAAATGGGCTCGCATGACCCATTTGGACACCTAAAACACAAGTTATGGCCAAAAGAAGAGTCAAAAGTCAAATTGCCAATTTGACTCCCAACCATTAAAAGTTAGGAATCGCCCCAATTTCCTTGCGTGCAGGTGACGTGCGATATATCATTGGAAAGCTCTCGACAAGGGCTACAACTTTGTTTTAGACATCATCTTGATCGAAGGTTTGTACACAAAGTTATTGGCCCCCAAAATCACGAAAGTCCCAAGTTTGGGAATTTTAGGACTCCCACTTGGGAGTCCTGGGACAAAATGCCATTTGGATGTGGGCTTCATGGAAAGGCATAGAGTATACTATAAGGGGGAAGGTGGTGGCTTCCCCCAAGTTTAGGCCGTGGTGAGTTTTGTGAGTTTAAGTTTACCCATGGCTCTTCCTAACACCAAAAGTGTTCAAATTATGCACTAACCAATTTGTTGATGATGGAAAAGAGGTGTATATTATAAATATCACATGATAAGTAGTAAGTTGAAATTTTAATGACATTACTTAACAATCCTAAACATAAGCAAAAAAATTAAAATGTGCATGACAACACTTGGGAATTTAAAGTTCACTTTAAATCAAAGTTAATCTTGATACAATAGCTAAATGAAAAGGATTGGATAAAATCAATGTACATAAAATATATAATTTACATTTTTTCAACAACCATAGGCTTCATGTTTATATAACCAAACAAAAAGATATTGAAAAAAAATGCAATGCGCACCTATAGAATTTCATTTTCTTTCATAATATGATTTTTATTTTCTTTTAAAAAGAAGAAATGATTATGCATTGATTGTTCAAGAAGTGCCAAAAAAAAATTTTGAATGAATTTTCAAGCAAAATTGTAAATTTCTAAATAGTCCTAGATTCAATTGATGTATATTGATCAATATTATTCATTACAAAAAATTCACCCAAATGGCAAAAACACATTAAGATGGCCCAATATGGGTGGTTGAAAGTTCATCCTTGAACCATTAAAATTTTTTTTTGAGGTATTTAAAAAAAACCTTCAATGATGTTAAAGATTTAACATTTTGATTTATGTCCAAGTTTTCCATATCCTATTTTCAACCTTTTTAAACAACTTTATAGAAGATAATCTTGAAAATCATAAATATAGATGGTTAAATGGACTTTGCCAAAATCAATACTACATTCCAAAATATTTTCACAATTTTGTTTTCCTTGAAAAGTCCATTCCAAGTGGTATAAACCTTTAAAGTGTCATGTCCCAAAATTGTGGTTCTAAATTATTCAATTGGACATTAGAAGTAATAAGTCCATTATCATTTTCTTATATATGGATTGTGACAAAGTCTATTTGAAATCATAAAATTCATTATTGTAAATATATTGATGTTTTTGGTGTAATTATTTCAAAGGGAAGTCTATTAAAAGAGTTATGTTTCATTTGTTGAAATCATTTTTGTTAAATTATCCAAATGCATTTGTGTAAATTATGCAATAATATTTGTTTAACCCAAAAAACTTGTCATTGTGATATTCATAAAAGTCAAAATTATAACACGTGCTTTCACCCCAAAAAATCCATACACAACTCTAATTTTGAAATATATGTATAAATTTTCAAACTTTGTGATGGATATTATTTTGTCACAAATATATTTTATCTATGTTCTAGTTTTTCAATGTTTGTTGGATTAAAATAAAAACTTGACTAGCTTAAGTCTAAAGTTAATTTAATATATTTAAAAATAAATAAAAATCCATGATGTGATGTCAATATATTACAAAAAATAATAATTATCAAAAGATTATATATAATTGTGATTTCAAATTTTGAAGGGCTTAATGTGTTTTCACCCTAAATGTTTTACAAATTAGTTAGATTGCTTTTGTTGAAGAAAGATTATGTACCAAGGTTATCTAACACCTCAATTGGGAGTTTCTTAGACTTTGACCTTTTATACAATTATTGTGTTAGCTTGAATTGCTACAATTACACTTGTGTATGTATGTTGTTGAAGTGATTATAAGCAAGTATGTGTCACATGGTTGAAGTTTGAGCTCAGATTTTTGCAAATTGAGATTTAATTTCATGAAAGAAGATTTTTTTCAAATTTCAGCATACCAACCAAAAAGTTTCCTTAAAATCTCAGAATCTTAATATGAAATTTCTCAACAAATTAGGCATTTTCATTTAGAATTAATTAATGTCAAATCTGACATCAGCGTGAAATATTCATGTAATGTTTAGAAGCAACCTGGGCAAAAAACAATTGAGGGTTAATTTAGTTTTTTTTTACCATGTTACCAGTCTCACTGCAGGTGCTAGTTCACTCAAGGCACAAGTGCTAGGCTTGGGTGAACCGACACATACCCTCTGCACTAACTTATGGAACCTTCTTTTGGGACAATTCTGGGCAGGGAGGCCTCACTGCAGGTCAGGGATGCCAAGTCATGGGACAGGGAAATTGGAGTTGACAGTTTGTTCTTCCAGATCCAGCCCAGTGGTAGTGAGGCTGCCCTGCCCAGGATTATCCTAAAGGTGCATTCACACTCGGGGTGTTACGGAGTCTAGTGTTGAGTCCCCTAACACCATGCTAGTTAGTCATTTAGGACTTACGCCTACTTACCATGAACATTTTATGTTAAGTTAACAATCACTTAAAATTAAGCTATCACCCGTTTAACATTGGGTGCCACCTAGGATGCCACCTAGATTTGTCATTTAACACTGACTTTTAACATCAAGTGTGAATGCACCATTATAAGGGGTTGGAAGTTAGTGCTGAGGAGGACCTACACTGGCAGCATGATAAAAACCCTAATTTTTGGGGGGGGGGTGTAATTTGAAGTATTCTAGATATCCCATTTTTGACTGACATCAGGTTCTCTGAGTTCAAATTTAACATTTCCTCAATCAATTTAACAAGACTGGTAAACTAGTAACTACTCAGTTGTGGGTTCATCATCAGCAACAACGTCCGAGTTCGAAGGAGTTGCCAAGGGATGGTGCACACTGGATGATGGGTGATGGGTCACATATTACTCCCCATGAACTAGTGGATGGATCAGGGAGCATGATGAAATTAAAGAAACAAGTAGCGAGCTCATTAAATGGCGGCGAGCTTTTGTACATGCAAGCCATGTCTTGTGTAGGCTCACATCAAATTAAGTATTGTAAGTGAGAAAAAGCGTCCGAAAAGACGGGAGAAAAGTAATCAGCTGATCTAAATACAGGCCTCATTTTTACAGCTGTGGTTGCGAGATTAACGCGCCGCCCGAGGCTCCGAAACAATAGTAAGCCTCATCACTCCTACTAACTGCCACTTTATCTTGTGTGCATGGAGGGTAGATGATGGAGAGCAGAGAAAAGAGAAAAGAGAAGAGAAGAGAAGAGAAGAGAAGGCAGGAGAGAGAGAGGGAGCGGTAGCACTTCATGATCTTGATGATGGAGAGCAGAGAAGAGAGAGAGAGATCAGTAGCACTTCATGATTATGGTCTACTAGTACATGATGGATAGCAAAGAAGAGAGAGCGAAAGAGAGAGATATCATTAGCACTTCATGATGATATTGCTCTACTAGTGTTAGAGTAGATGATGAAGAGCAGAGAAGAGAGAGAGATAGAGAGATCAGTAGCACTTCATGATTATGGTCTACTAGTACATGATGGATAGCAGAGAAGAGAGAGAGAGAGAGAGAGAGAGAGAGAGAGATCACATCTGCACTTCATGATCGTTATCTACTATTGTTTCTGAGGAACCTCGATAGCCTAGTAGTTTAGCATCCCATGGGCCAGACATGAATATTGGTTCACCAGTAGCCGCCATTCCAGCCTTGGTGGACGACATTATATGTAGCTTAGATTGGGTTGCAGTCGTGAGTCTAGCAGCTAATCAGGAGTTGTAGCTTTGTGAATCTAGTGATGCGTCGACATTGTTGCTTATCTAATTTTATTTATTCTAGTCAGGAGTTTTGATCCTCTATAGCATTATAGCTCCGCTTGATGAATCGAATATATTTCAACTATTTTTTTCCATTCGGAAATGTGGAAGTACCGTTGATACGGCACTTCATCTCCAGAGTCCAGTTTCTGCTGTCGTCTCATTCATGCTTTCAATGTCTCTCTGGGTGTCACTAACGTCTGGTGAGAATAAAATGGTGGAGCATCGATCGAGCTCTTCCTTAGGTCATAGCTTCACCCTTTGAACGTCTTTTTGGCAGCGAATCTGGAACAGTTAGAAGTTTATGGCCGCTAGAGGTAAATGCTACCAGCTGCCGCTAGCCGATGATGAGTTTATTGTATTCTCGAATCAAGCCCAGTTTTTTTGTAGTAGATTTGTTGAATCGGGTTGCTGTTTCTTTGAGCAAAAGTTATACACATACAAATCTTGTGTACTATAGATCGATGTATTCCATACTGAGGTGTTTTAAAGTTCTTTGCTGGTAGTGTCTTTCTTCAGTCTTTAGCTGGTTTTGTATGCGTTCCTTTCGACTGGACGGTCGCAACTTGCGGCAAGAGGAAGTGCTGCAAAGGGGTTGATAAGAAGCTGCTTGTCAGGTTCTCTGGATTCGAAACCTAGTCCACAAAGACTTGAATTCGTCAGCTAACGTTCTTGCGCTACTTATCTAGAAATTCAGGTCCTCGTCGAGATCAGAACCGGGTCAAAACCTCAGCCATTTTGGCACGCGGTTTCATGTGCGCCAACTAGCTAGGGTTCAAGGGAGGGTGCCTGGGGATGTGAAGGAGAGCAGCTTAGAGGTCAACTCTGCAGCACACTAAATAAGCTGACAATGTCGTCGCGGGATCGACAGAGAGGGAAAGCCTGGAGTTACGTTCTGAAACGGATTCAATGCATATTGTTACTGTTGGAATTTCTTTCAACAGCAATTGAAGCTCTCAACTCGGAAGGCAAGTCTTTCAATCGTCTTCATGATCCCTAGTGTTTGAGCTTCAAGAGAAAAAGTATTCCTTCCGAATGTTCTTTGATCCAGTTACAACCAGCTGCTGCAGTTTCGCAATCTTGATCCATAGAACCGTAGGTGCTTGCCTTCCAGGTCTGCAAGCAGCTCTAGTAGTGTGAAACATGGGAATCCATGAATATTTTCCGAGAGCGTGGAGTAGGATCCAGGGGGGAAGTCCCTGGACATGAAATCTCCAGGCTTTTGTATGTATGATCATGGGAACAGTCTTGCTAAAAAATCCAATTTCTAGAGACTAGAAGTCTTGCTCAGTTAGGACCATTATCATGTGCAACCAGCTACCACTGTGTGATTGGTGCCAAGGGTGGTCTGGAACCATGAGCATACTAGGGTTTTGGTTTGTACAATCCTGGTTCCAGATAGCCTGTTGTATGTACATTCAGCTTGTTGAATGTACATACAACAGGGTTTTTTACAGCTCCTGATGAATGTTTGTGTATTTATGCACTTATATGGCGGTCTACATGTGTATGGCTTTCACTTGATATGATAAATGACCGGCACCAAACATATTGAGTCTAAGTTTAATGGTATGCTGGGTTTTTCTGTAATATGTATACAGGTATGGCCTTGTTGGCCTTCAAAAACAGTGTTCAAGATCCAGATGGGAGTCTGAAGAGCTGGGATGCTGCAGTTAGTACAAACCCATGCAGCTGGGAAGGAATCCAGTGCAACACTATCACCAATGTCGTCACATCTATGTACTGTAATTAAAGTTCATCTCTTGCAAGCTGAGCAAGATTTAACTTCTTGAAAACTCAAGATACTGCAGTCTAAGTCTCTGAAATTCAGGGCACAGAAAACTAGTAGCATGTCATTATAAGTTCTAAACTATTGCTACATCAATTTATGAAATTGGGGGAAGCTGGGTTTGTTTACTGTTGGCTGATGAACAACAATAAAGCATCAACAATAAAGTTCATATATAGTTATAATATTTATAATATATATTGGTGGTCTGGATGGTGTATGCAGAAATCTGGGAAGACATCATTTGCAGGGTCCAATAGCTCCTGAATTGGGAGAGCTCACTAATTTAAGGAGATTGTAAGCCTCCTCCTTCTAACTCTAGATAGACCACAGTATTCTAGAATTAGATACCAGGGTAACATAGGAAACTTTATATCATATAATCCAGATCTTCAGTTCAGACTATTTTGAACCTTCCAGTTTGTGCCTGGATATATTCAGGAGTCTTCAAGAAATTGGAACTTCACAGGATAACTCTAGAGATAGACTTTTGGAGAGAAACAATTTTCTGGAACTTTTGCAATCAGGATCATTACTGTAAGCTAATGATATTCAACTGTGTTTTGCCAGAGCCCTACACTATAACAACTTGAATGGGAGCATCCCCACATCTTTTGGAAACTTAACACGAACACGAGCAATGTAAGTGTGCTAGACTAGATACTATCTCACCAGTATACAATCATTTTCCATATTTTATATTCTCTTTTCCAGATGTAAACTGCTCAAAAAAACCATCCTCACCTACATGTCCAGCTCATGCAGCTATGCAACATGTTAACCCTTGAAGTTCTCACAGCCTTTTTGGTGAGTCCTATTCTTTTCAGGTATTTGCATAATAATAATCTTTCTGGGAGCATTCCAGATGGTTTAGCCAAAATGATAAGCCTCCAAAGACTGTAAGCCTTTGTCATAAGCTCTTTACTCTTGAGTTGCTATCTATTTCAATTAGTTGATGATATTCTTTAATTGATCTAGATTATGCATGTGGAGCCCTGTGCACATATTTGTGTTCAAGATGCACTAGAGCAGGCAAATTCAAATTGTTTACTACTCATGAGCATCATAAAATCTAGATTTCTTCTTCACTTGCATATGTCCTGAGGACTCAATTTCTTTAGTTTTAGTACAAAATTGAAAACCAGTTATGTTGTCTCCTCCTGCTGTATTTCAACAGGAATTTAAAAGATTTATGTATGTAGATCATTCTGGGCGCTCACACTTGGTGCTCTAGAACAAAGTTCATTGACTTGCTTTGCAGGATTAATCATGTATGGAATACTCTCTATATGCAGCCATTTTTCCAACTCCAGTGGAAATGAAAACATGGCACATTCTAAGGTTTTGTCATTGAAGTTAAGTACATATATATTGCTTTTGTGATGTCCATTGCAGGGACTTGTCAAATAATGAGCTTTCTGGACCAATCCCAACAGCAATTTTGCTGCGCTTCAATTCATCCTCGTGAGTGATGTTACATAGTTTTGGTACCAGCGCCTTGTGCATGTCCATTGTCTAGCTAGATGTTCCCAGTTTAATATAAATTTGTAAGTTGACTCAAAAGAGGGCTCCAATGATCATCAAGTGCTTGTTAAGCCTGATCTTACATAGTCATCATTTGATCAACTTAGAGTTGTGATCTGTTTATTCAATTCACTCAATTTGGAGCTAATTGAGATTGATCACATATATGTTGCCACAGTGCCATCAAACAACTTGGCGGTTGGGTTTTGCTAATCAGCATTATGGGATGATCAGGCTGCATGGGCTCACCATCTAATATTCAACCGTTGTCCTCATGCTCCTGTTTGGTTAGGTTTTCAGGAAACCCAAACTTGTGCGTGAGCATTAAAGAACAGCAGCAAGAAGTCCCCATTTGTCCTGCCACTAGTACGGCTGGTCCAAGTCCAGCAATAAGTCCTCCTGTTGCAACTACACTAGGTGAGCTTCAATAGCTGGTAGGCTATGACTTTCTTTTTGGCACCTGATCTTCATCCCAATTTGCATGTATGCGGTATTCAAATCAAAGCGATTTTCCTATAATTCTTCAGGGGGCCAGTCTTGTAATAAACTATACTTCCTTGCTGATTTCTCAATACTTCAATCTTCAAGTGCACATTAGAATTCCATTCTATGGTCATCCATGAGAATATACTCTGATCTTTGAGAATCAGATCAACCTCATATAAGGATAAATCTTATAAGAGTCCAAATTGCTGACAAGTTGACAAACCAAGGTAACGTTCGTTCTGATGAATGCTGCAGGACATCAAAAGACAGGCTCAGCTGGTTTAAGCCTCCTGCAAATAGTGTTATTGTCAGTGGGAGTCTTTCTGCTGTTGAAGCTTGTCTTGGGCCTCCTTCTTCTGCGACACTGGATGAAAACAGATACTAAATTGGAAATAAATGTTGGAACAGGTAATTCATTTGTTTTCTTCATCATTCAATGCCAGTGCAGCTCATTGTAGCAGCTTGCATTTTCCTGCAAATGGTCCACTACTGATTAATCTGCAAGTAAACATTATAATTAGCAATTATGTAGTAATGATCTACACTCCTTAAGAGTTCCCTGTTGTGCAGATAAAACTGTGGCATAATAGCTCACGGCCTGATCTATGAAATTGGTCATATAAATGGAGCTTAGAAATGCTACCATCAGTCTAAACAAGCTGATCCTGATATGCCAATTTTGATCATAGTTTTGTGGGGACTTATTTACTGCTGCTGCATGCAGGTGGCAAGCTAGTCATGTTCCAAAGTGGAGTAATAGTTCCATCATCAAGAGAGATGTTTCGAGCCATAAGCAGAGTACGCAAAAGAGATATTGTTGGTGAGGGTGCATATGGGGTGGTGTACAAGTTGGTACTTAAAGACGATTCCGTGTTTGCTGTGAAAAAACTGAAGCAGTGCTTAGAAAATCAGCGCAGCTTTGAAAACGAGCTCAACACCTTGGCTACAGTCAAGCACCGGAATCTAGTCAGATTAAGAGGCTTTTGCACTGCTCCTCAATCAAAACTCCTCATCTACGACTTCCTTCCCAATGGCTCAGTTGATGAACTATTGCATGGTAAATATTCATCAACTCTACGTACATTGATTCTTCACGAGATTATAAAGTATTCAAGTCAATATTGTATGAATGTCAACTGATCGATCTAGATTTAAACCCTAAACCCCAAGACCAGTACTCTACATGATCTAAAAAGGATTTTGTATGAGGATCTGTGCAGCTATGGACGTGCAGGTGCTCAACAAGCACGATGCACCAGTACTGCAACGTCTAATCTTTTTTCTGTTCATACTTATAATGAGTGATATGCCTACTTAGAATCATGTATTGCACGTTATATTAATATTGGTGTGAATTGGGAATTTCCGATTTTTTTTCACAGAGAAATCGACAGAATTGAAGGTGGTGAATTGGGTGATACGGTACCGAGTCGCAATAGGTGTGGCAAGAGGCTTGGCTTATTTGCACCACGGTTGTGATCCTTCCATTATACATGGGGATATAAGCTCTACCAATATTCTCCTGGACCACCATTTTGAGCCTCATATTTCTGATTTTGGATTGGCCAAACTCCTGGATTCCAGTGACACTCATATCACTGCAACTGTTGGAGGAACATTTGGTTATATTGCACCAGGTACCAGTTGTACAGATCTCTAATTTTTTATCCATAAATTATCTTCTAGACTTATTGGTAATCATAGCTTTGAAATGATCACAAAGTATGAATCATCTTTTTGAAAACTTTGATTGCTGAAGTCTTCATGAATTGCATGAATTAATTTACAAACTGGAGCTGCTAAATGGTTTTGGATGCAGTAACACTAAAACCTAAACTCTAAACCCAAACCCTAAAAAACCCTAAAACCCTGGTTTTGATCTCTAATCTAATATGGGTTCTTTTTCGTGTTTGGTCTTGGGATCTGGCCCGAACTGGTATGACTGGACCAATATATTCTTTGTTGAAAATCAGATGAAATAATATTGTTATTAATTCTTTTTCAGCTGCTAAGAATTCTTGTCACTGTGCCTTGCAGAGTATGCAAAGACAGGACAAGCTACAGAGAAAGTGGATGTTTATAGTTATGGTGTGCTTTTACTGGAAATTCTTAGTGGACGCAGGCCGACTGATGATTTCTTCACGGTGACTGAGGATCATGTCAATCTCGCTGGCTGGGTACGAACTTTTGCTTTTTCTTCAATCATACCCTACACAAAATTGAATACATAATTTATTAGGCATGTATATTATTGGCATATAACAACCTCTCTTGTGAAGTTCTGATAGCACATCCATCTTTGTAGGAATACAGTCTAAACTTATGAATCATGTGTTGCCATTGTCAACATGATCTAAATGACCAGAATTTTTCTCAACATGCATATTGCACATGTATGGTTGGTGAGTAATTAGTTGAGTGCAGTTTCTGGGTTGAAGATGATCTACTTGCTTTGCACCTGATGTGATCAATGTTGTATTAACAGCTAGCTTACTTTGGTACTGGTGTACTGCAGGTGCGAAACTTATGTAAAGAAGGACATGAATCCGATGTGGTAGATACATATCTGAAGGACCGAACGCCATACGAAGCGCTCCGCCTGCTACTAGAAGTGGCATGCCAGTGTGTCTCACTCTTACCACAGGACCGACCTTCAATGACTAAAGTAGTGGAAGCCCTTGAAACATTAACTGATAACATCGAGTCCGTATGTTCGTCAAGCTGCTTGCAGACACCCAATTCCGAATTATGGCCGTCAGTGGGTGAGACAACAAGCTATAATTCTGGTTCTTTTAGATTCTGCAACGAAGTCTTCAACCAAGCTGACTTTCTAGAAGCTGGCTTTGTGGGCATCAAAGGTGAGCCTTTCCTATTTGACCTAACTCTCTAGCTGGAGTATATGCAGCTCCCCAGCCCGAGAATGTACAGTGTAGAAGAAAACTAGTACAGCTGCAAACCAAGGCTCTAGCTAGTTCCGTGTATGCTTACTAGTTGCAGGGTTTTCAGGTCTGCAGATCAGCTGCTGCAGTACCGAAGCTCTCGCCTGTTGAACATGGGTGCTAAAACTACCTGATTATTAGTTCTCCTAGCTACCTGATCTTCACACCTGTTCACCTGTTGAAACATGGGTGCTAGAACTACCTGATCATATTTAGCTCTTCTACTGTTGGAACAAGGATGCTAGAACTGTACTACCTGATTCCTACTAGAACTATCTTCTCAACTGTTGAACATGGGTAAGCTAGAAACTTACCTGATCTCCACACTTGACTAGTAATTGGAATTTAGCCAGCTTCACGTTTCCAGGATAATATTACAGAGAAAAGGGAGGTTTGAATATATCAAATGATGATCCATATTTATCCCACTTTGTATAGAGCCCCAAGTCCCAAATTCAATGGTGTAATTTTAAGTCGTGTTTAAGCCTTTTTACAATTACATCTTAAAGCTTATTTTGTCAGAACCTTGTACCCAAAATTAGTTAAGAGATCTAGGTCTAAGATCCCTGGGTTTTTCAAACTGTAATTTAAGAGCGAGCACAGCGTTTGTTCAAGTTATTCTTATTTGCATTTAAATTGATTTTAGTTGCAAATTTATTGAAGATTAATCCACTTCTTTTAATTGTTTTTTTTTTTTCTAATGTGCACACTTCTCATCGTTATAGTGCAGTTCTTTTGCTACAGTAAATGCTTTAAGAGTGTCCTTTTAAGTTTTGTCAAAAACATTTGCAAGTTTAATGGTTGAAAAGATTTTTTTGACAATTGTTTTGGCTCTAGGAAGGAATCAGAGAAGACTTAAATGCAAACTATTAAACGAAATGAAACCATCATTTTTGACATGAACCTCAAGAGTATTATACATGTTTAAATTCTGATTTTTGGTTTCAATAGATTTGAAAAAAATTCATAATGTTTTTAATGTTAGGAAATTCTGTCTATTTACCTATTCTCTATAATATTATTACCCTCCTAGTTCAAGGTTATGAACTACAAAAGGAACTGGGCCAAGAAATTTTATATCGAAAAGTCAGTTTTGTATTCAACAATCCAAGCGAAAGGGGAAAAGTTCATCAGAAGAATATTACATTTAGCCAACCCAACATGGGGGCATTTGGGGCTCACCCAGCTTCCAGTGTATGGGGGCAAATGTTGGGCTATGTGTATGGGGGCAACAAACAGACCCCATACACATAGAGATGGTTACCAAGCTCAAATCATTGGGGGCAGGGGGCAGGGTGGGGTAATACAAAGTCATGCATCTTGGTGAAAATTTTAAGCACATTAATTAGCAGTCCACACCCAACAAACATCTTCAAATGAGTTCCAAAGTATAAAGAAGCTTTTTAGTCTTCTAGCTTCTCCAAATTCACATCAGCATGATTCGGCTTCTTTTCTGCCAATTATTCCAAGTTTTAGATTTCTGCAGATCAATTTGCAAGTCTGCCTTTTGAACTTGGGCATTATGTCCGACCATAGAATTCTATCAATGCTTGATTATCTCTTAAGTCCATGTAAATGTAAATGGGTCCATTCACTGTTGGGGTGCAGAATCAAAAGACCTGCATAACACTGGTTTTTACATGTGTGGTGGGATTCTCTCTTTTTCAAAGAGTGAACTGAGGGGGTAAGGGTCAAGTATATAAACTAATGGGTGGTTACTTTTTTTGTAAAATAGTGGTTGAAAATTTATAGCCCTTTTGTTCCATAGGATGAATATAGCCACCAGGAGAAATATTTGGCCACCAATTGAAACCCTATTAAGTTTGAACATACTTTCCACTCTGAATTTTCTGGCAAATTTTGCAATATTTTGACCTTTAAAAAAAACTGATTTCAAACTATTCCAAGGATTTTCAATGGAAAATGACCCTAACTCGCCAGATTAGGAAGAAATAAAATCACCAACATTCTATTACACATTCAGCAAGTAGCCAAATATAGAATGATTATTAATTTTTTTGACTTTCATAGCCAATTTTGGGCAAATCTTCTTATGGAGGTTACTGTTTCTTCAGCCACATTTCAAAATTGAAAAAAACAAAGAGGGGCCAGAGTGAACCAGCCTCCATCAATACAGCATGTAGGATGGATGGTATGTGGACAGGAAACACTTTTTCATTTCATTCCCCCTCAACTAACCACAGTGATTACCAATGTACTAACTACTAACCACCCACATGTGACACACTTACCTAACTACATAGTGACCACTTACATTTGCTACCTACTAACTTAATATGATACTTACTCACCTGGGTTGTGTGAGTTGGATGTAGGAGGGTTTAGAGAATGTAAAATGCAAATGAAAAATGCTGGGCATAATTTTGCAACAGAAACCATGATAGGTGTAACCATGGCTTGTTTTGGCTGGATGCCACTTTCATATTATGGAGCATGCCAGGTACAGACCACTGTGATCAGGTGGAATTTGGGGCAGCCTGGAAGCTGGGTGAGCCCAAATTTTGGAATGGGCAGCAAAAGGGGCTGTACCTAGCACACTTCCAAGTTTTCATATGGATTTGCATAATGGTCATGAATTTTATAGAATGGTCTTGTAAATAATAGGTCTCCCAACCTGCCCAAGTTAGGTCCATTAGACCACATAGGATCCCTCCATTCATTCAGACTTGTAAGGGCACTAAAAAGAGGCAGACAAGGCCATATAGGAAAACCATTACTTTTACTTCAAAGTTCTGTAGAAAGCTATATATGTAGCAACTAAACACTAGGGGTGGCCATGGGGCCACTCACCAGTGCACCATGAAGGATGGATGGAGAGTAATCAGAAGGCAGTTTCATGTTGGGTTCCAGTTCCCTATAGTTTACTACTTATAAGCTAGTTACTAGGTAGGTAGTAAAAACAGCCCTTACCTATATACAGACAATCTACATAATATCTAATAATAGTCACTAGTATTTTCATAGCTAATCTATCTCACTATATGTAGGAGGTCCTACTTCTTGTAGAATGGGTTAGCAAGGCAAAACCAGATATTAACTTGGTTGAAGTTCATCCACAACTGAGTCATAATGGGCATGCAGTGAATGGTGAGCTGGTGGGTGCTGGTTCACTCTGGCCCAGTCCTTCTTTTTACTGGCAAATTTAAAAGAAAATTTAAAATTAGAAAACCAAAATGAAGTGATTTTGAAAAGTTTCAATCACCAGAAGTGAGGATTTTTTTAAGGCCAGATTTCGATACTTGGCTTTGAGTTTGTATGAAAAAATGATTAAAGATTTGTACTTCATATCTGGTTTGTGACCTGATTTGGCTACTGGCTACTGCTTTATGGTGCCATTTTTTCTGCATCTTCCTATGTATGATCACCACTTAGGCTAGACATTAAAAAATTTATTAAAAAACACTTCCCACACAGAATAACTTCACATATATTCCCCTCTGTGTTGCAAACTTAAATTTAACACTTTTGGTGTTAAAAAAATTAGCAAACAACTTGTGTGTTGAAAGCAATGTTTTTTTTAAAGAAATTTGTTATGTAGTTAGTGGCACTCATCTATCTATGAAGGACAGTGGTTTGTTTGTCAGGTTGAGATCTCTTGAACCATGACCTCTTGGAGGTCTTGGTACAGTTGGAAAGCCCTCCATGAGTAGGGTTGCATTGTTGGTTTATAACACTTTCACCTATGGTGGAGAAGTTATTGAATATTGAATATTTAAAAATTCATTTAAATTAAAAAATTTTTTAAAGGAAGTTTGGGACACACTCTTGATGTTGTTGGAAAGCCCTTGATGAGTCAGATTTAATGAAGATGATTTGGAAATATTTGGACCTAAGGTATGGGTGATATTGATTTTTTTTCATGGGAAATTCAATTAGATAATAAAAACATGGTGGGAGGTGACAATAGTTCAGTAACCAGTTCACACTTGGGCCAATGGCACAGGCTATTTGATTATGTAAAAAAAAAAGGCAGTTTCTTCCCTAGGAAGAAAATACAGATCTTTAATCAACCTTCTATATTTATGGCTGAACACTGCAACCAGATTTAAAAACTGACGATTTTAATGTTTTATTTAATTTTTTTTCTCTCTCTCTCACTTCTGGCGATTAAAAACCCTCCAAATTCACTGAACATTTTCGGCTTAAAAAAGAAATTCCTTTTAGGCGAAATTTCGCCAGTGAAAAATGGGCTCGTGCAAAAGTGCCCAAAATATCCTTAATTGTACACAGAAAGTTCGAGTTTGGAGCTGTGCGCGCGCGCGCCAAGGCTCCTCCGTCGTGAGGTCCGGGACACGGAACTGCGAACTCGTTTCCAATTACAGCAACTTGTCGCTGTGCTGCAGCATCGCAGGAATTAGGAGAGGCTAAAGCTTCTGATCTGATGATCTCGAGATCGGGACGTGTTGTGATCCCGGGATCGGGAAGGGTTCCAATTGTGCAAGCAATTTTTTGTTTGTGTGTGTTGTGTGTGCGTGCTTTTGCCTGCTTCAAGTACAATGGATCGAGGAGACGCTGCCGCAGCAGCTGATCGAGTCCCATTCTATGTCGCTGCCAGAGTCGATGATGCAGATCGTCACGAACAAAATGGTGAAGAAGCTACACCTGCACCTGCTGGCCCACGCACACCAGTGATGGATCGCGAGCCGGAGAGTTCCATCTGCACCCCGTCGCGGAATCGTACTATAAAATATCGACATGACAGCTCCTCTGATTCTAGTGATTCGGAAATGAAGCAGCCGCGGCATCGATCACCGAAGCTGGCCGTGAAATTCGGAGCCAATGTCGCCTTCGCTGAAGAAGAAGCCGCCGCTGGTGATGCTGATGACGTTGAGCGAAGAAGCACTAGTGAACCGCGGCGACGTATTGTATGTGATGAAGAAGCAGCTCGGAGCATTGCAAAAAGGGCTCTTTACAAACGGCTGCTCTCGAATCCGAAAGACGAGCTGCGGCATTTCAGATCTGGACTCGCATGGCTAGGACTAGATCAATCGACTCCGACCAAAGTAGTCCTGTCATGGATCGTTTTCTGCTTGTTTGCCGTTGTCGTTCCGGTTGCCAACTACACTTTCGTGTCATGCTCGGAATGCGGCGAAGAGCATAGCCATCCCTTTGAGCAGTTGGTGCAAGTCTCGGAGTCTGCACTAGCTGCCGTTTCGTTCTTCTGCCTCTCCCACATTATTCGTCATTACGGGCTCCGACGCACCCTTCTTCTCGACAAGATAATGAAGGAGTCCCACGATGTTCAGCTAGGTTACGAACAGGAACTTCATGTGAGAGCTCTCTGTCTCTCTCTCTTCGTGTGTGTGTGTGTGTTTCTTTGAGGCCTCAAGTCTAGTTAGCTGCCTCCTTTGTCGGATTTTTCGTGCTCTACATATCTGCAGTTTTCTGGAGGTCTTAGATTGATTTGCGAGCTGATTCCATGAGAGATCGGGTTTGCAATTGTGAGCTTTGCAGAGCGCCTTCTCATTACTGCGATGGATTCTTCTTCCCTGTTTCCTGATAGAGCTGATTTTCAGGGTATGGTGGTATCTATATGTTTCAATCTCCATTCCCTTCTTCGTACTCCCCGGAGGGGCGCACCCCAGAATGATCAACGTGGTGCTGTGCTTTGCTGGTATGCTGTCATGGCTGTACCGCACCTCAGTTTTTCTTTTCATGTGCGTCCTATTTAGACTCATGTGCTGCCTCCAAATCCTCCGTCTCAAGGGCTACAAGAAGCTGCTGGAGGAAACGCCCGACGTCTCTATCATCCTCTCTGAGCACATGCGCATCAGGAGTCAATTGCTTACTATCAGTCACAGGTTCCGGATCTTCATGGTCTCGTCTCTGTTCACAATCAGCTTCAGCCAGATGTGCTCACTCTTTGTCATTCTTGGATCCGCCAAATCCATCAATTTCTTCAGGGCCGGTGATCTCGCGGTAATGATCAAAGAATATTCCAGAATCTTTAAAAGAGAATATTCCGAGACTCTCAAAACTCCCAGGACTCTCTAGAAAGAGTACATTCTACAACGTCTAGAAAAGAATATTCCAGAATCTCAAAAATTAACAGAATTCCTGAATCTCTAGAAACAGTATACATCATCATTCCAGAGTCAATCTCTAGAAACTGCAGGATTCCACCAGAATCTTTAGAAACAGGATTCCATCTGATTCTCTGCAGATACAGAAATTCTCCATGCTGATTAATCATTATACATGTGCTGTATGAATCTGTACATGATGTTGTATGGGCAGGTGTGTTCTGTGGTGCAATTGACGGGTCTTGTACTATGTCTTCACGGAGCAGCCAAGATTACGCATAGAGCTCAAAGAATTGTGGGAATAGTGAGTCAATGGCACGCTCTGGCGACTTGTAATCCATCAGCTGTCACAGCTGCATATTTCGCTGCAGATCATGCAGCTGCAGTCGATAACAGCATGAACTGCAGCTCTGGAGATCATCCTCCTAATTCACAAAGATCGCCTGCAGCCGTGCTCTATGGACCAGCTCATCCTCTTTTGTACAATGACTCGTTTGATGATCTCGCTGATTCTTCATCAGTACCAAGATTCAAAACTGAAGTTGAGCAATCCATTCATGACTTTGAGGCTTACCAAAAGCGTCAAGCCCTGGGTAAAAAGCACAGTGCACTCCAGACTCATCAAAACTAGTTATACTTCCCTGGTATAATGCTTGATTTGTAAGGGGGCATGTACATCTCGATCAAAGTCATGAATTTGATGAAATTGTGGCTGTGATTGTTGTTGTTGGTTGTTGCAGTGACATATTTACAACATTCGCGAGCTGGAATTTCTCTATATGGATTCGTGCTAGATCGTGGCTTCCTATACGCGATGTTTGGGGTTACTTTCTCCCTCACACTCTTCATCCTTGGAAAAACCATCATATAAAAAAAAGACTTCTAGTTTTGTTTTACTCAAGAATTCTATTTGAGGTTATGTGAAACCAGCCTTTCTCATCATGTCAAATTCTAATTACATATGATCCTAAGACTAATTGATTGCAGATCAATTAGTCTTACAACCCTCTTAAACCCAAAGAATTGCCTAGATTAAAAATGCAGTCTTAGGTTAAACTCTTGTTGATCTCTGGCATATTAAGAACAAGATCAAAATCTCTTAAAATTAGTGTTACCCATTTATCAAAGAAATTACCTGCAAAAAAACTAGCACAAATTTTCTACTTTCAAGCAGGGTTCTTTTCTGTTTTTCTCTTCCAATTTTGTCATGTAACCACACTGACAATCATCCATAAGAGAAATTAGCCAAATTTGGCTATAGGTCAATGAGGAAAGTAGAAAATTTCAAGAATCCTGCTATATTTTGGCGGCTTGCAATATACCTTAGCTATATATCCTTCGAATGGAAAAGCTTCAACTTGATCTTCAGAAAAATGCATCTAGCTAGATCAGTTCTCTTATTTAATATGACTAATAATTAAGCTGATCTACACAACTGATTCTCCTGGAGTATTGCATAAGGGGGGGCTTGGTAAGTCCCGACTCTGGGCCTGTCTTTGATGGATTTTCTCAGAAAATAATGGACTGTAAAACCCTTTCGGATTTAAGTTTTTTGGTCTAGAAGTTTGTTGTTTAGGGTTTAGGCGGAATCTGATCAGAGATCAGCAAGAACATATGTTAACGAATTTCATTCCTATTGAAAGGGGACAACCAATTTGTTGTAGATCTTTTCCAAGAATTGGGTGAATTTGACATGTTGACTATATATATTAATGCAGGTGGTGATGCCGGGTTTACTACGAGCTATTCATTAAAGATATATGACTAATGACATATTGCTCATATTCTTATGACATGTTACAATGCATGTGTTTTATTACATCATCAACAAAATTCTTTTCCAGAGGAGGTTTGCTCAATGCCAAGCCCCACTCTGATCCTCTGTGATGGTCACACAGTTTGCTGGATTTTGCCATGATATTATGCTGCCCAACTTCACTCTTTACCCGTAACTTTACCTGAAATTTGGTAGGAATTAAATTTGGTAGCAATTTGCATTTCTATGTCCCGGAGATTTTGATTGCTTCAACATCACCCAATATAACCAAAAACTTTTTCTGTGCTCTTTTACATAACTGAAAATCTATCATTGCAAATTGATTATTGAAGTAGTTTGTTCACTAAACCGTAAACATTTGTAAAGGTCTCAAAAATGATTTTAGGTGCCTCCTGAGTTTTCTTCAATGTGAGCCTTAATTGGAATATACTATGCAAATCTTAGTGGCATGGGTCTACTGCAGATAACCACTGACCCTTCTTTGGTTCATTTACTGAAATGCAGCCTTGTTATGAATTTCATGTTAAGCCATACTAGGGAATTGGTGAGGATAATATTTTTGTTCACTATGCTCTTAAGCTTATATGTAATTAGTGTAATAGAATTGGAATAGTAGCAAAATTCTGACTCTGATTTTTGATGGGAACACTGTTGGTTGTATCATAATGCTTGTAATTTTAAGTGCATGGGATCTTGAACAAATAAAGGTAAAGTGATATGTGATTTGTTTTTGGATGATTCTAATGGTGACATCTTCTTATGATGTTGCATTTGTTGCATAGCTTTTGCACTTAGAATGTTTTAGACATGACAAGGAAGCCTTGTTTGAATGAATTTATTGCACTTGCAAAAGGCATTGAAGGAGGAATGTTTGTTATGAAATGGTTTACTATACATATGATGTTTTTAAATGAAAGGAATGAAAAATTGTGCCTGCTCATACAAGATTTTCATATGATGACTGACAAATGGTTTAGGACTTACACTTCGTGTAAATGTAAAGCACGAGATGTGCAAATGTAAATCCATGTAAATTTATTTTATGCCATGTAAAACAGTGAAAGTGTAAAAACAAATACATTTATATGATTTTACATAAACATGTAAAACAATGTAAGTGTAAGACAAATACACTTATATGGCTTGCAATGTAAAACAATGTAAAAAATGTGATTTTTACTTGGGGAAGGAGGATTTCATATTTTTTTGGTGATAGGCCAGCCAAATGGCCCATTGCAAAACATCAAAAATCAAAAAATTTGTGCTTTGGATGCACTCACAACTAATTAGTATAAATTTGCAAGAAGGCATGGTCATTAAGGGTATATAATATGTACATTTACACCCCTCAAAACATTTATCCAGGCTCGTGTAAGTGTATACATATATATATATATATATATAACAACAACATAAATGTAAGTGTAAATCATTTACACATACACAAGTTTTACATGTTGTATATACAACTATTGACACTTCTACATCAAACACTCATCCAAACCAGTGTTGTGTTGGACAGTTTTCAGTTTTTATGAAAATTGCTGGTTCCATTTTTTGTGAGATTCATAGGTTTGCCATACCTATGTCAAGAATCTCACCCAATACGAATTGCCCAACATTGGTTTTACACTGATTTGGATTGGTCGAAACAAATGTTGTCCAGTTCTTGATTTCAAGATTTTGTTTTTATCCAATCTCTAGTCCAATCTTGAGATCAGTTTTTTGAATTTCAAAACCCTTTAGTTTTGGTTATTTTCACAAAAAAATTAAAATGAGTTTGATCTAAAACAAGGTCCCCTTCCATCTCCACTACACATAACTAAATAAGTTTTTTAAATGTGTAACTATTTTGTTCAACTAGTACACACTTCAAAATAAAGATTATATAATATTAATTATGTATAACCAATTAAATACAATAACTTGTGTAAAATATAGGATTAAGTTTATATATTTTACATAAAATTATGTTTATGTAGTTTAAAAGCATAAACCTTATAAAAAAGGGTAGCACCCTCAGTTCAAGTTTTAAATCAATTTGAAAATAGATCAGTTCTTTTATTAAGTTTCAATAACGGTTTTAAGAAAACTTTAAAAGTTGAAGATCCTAGAACTTGACCTTAAAATTTGACCTTATAACCTGATTTGAACAAGGTGCTGAAGTTCAAGAATTTGCTAAATATTGGTTGTTAAAATACCTAGTTGGGTAGAGTATTTGAAAAATAAAAATAAAAATTCATAGGTTATCAAATGACTAGATTTTGAAATTTTAATGGACCCACTCAATGTTTTTTTCTTCAATTTTGAGATGTTGTTCAAGTGGTGATTTTCCATAAGTAAATTTAACCAAATTCGGAAGTAGAAAACCTTAAGTACCCTTTCATATTGTAGGTCAATGGAAAGAAGATTGTCATATCAAAGATGGGTTTGGTTCAAAAGTTGCTCATACATTCCTTAATGAGCTACTAAGTTTGTGATAATTAACAGTGATGAACATAAAACCCATGATTTGTCATAAACATGATAATTGTTAATTCAGTAAAAAGTTTTTAAATAGTTTTTAAATTAGGAAACTGGATTTTCACAGAACAATATAGAGTCTGAAAACTATGTGACAGTATGTAGTTAACAACAGCACATGCCACACTAGTTATTAATTAAAATTAAATCATTAGGCCTAACAATAACAACACAACAATTGTTGAAGGCACATCAAACATAATTCTGTTTCTTCAAATTTTTGAATTTTTTTTTTTGAAATCGCTTGACTGTTTATGTGTTGAATCAACATTGTGAGATAAATGATGGGTTTGGTTCAAAATTTGCTAATTTCTGTTTCTTAATTACCTAATGAGGACTAGGTAACTGGTAAGAGGCTGCCAATTACCAGAAGGCTTGCAAGCAGCACAGAGGCTATCTCTGGTAACTGGAGCTGATTACCAGGCATAACCGACCATAATGAGGATTGAGGTGCCATCTTTTCATCCATGGAAAAAAACATTCATGACAGTTTCATCCAAGAAGCAAAGCGCTAACTAGTAGGTTGCTAATTAGAAGGTTGCTTTTAAGGTGCATTCACACAAGTGGTTTTAAGGACTCTAGTAAATAGGTTTAGGTTCTAAATGACTAGCTAAACATTTTATGCTAAGTTAATATTCACTTAATATTAAACAATCACCCAATTCACATTGGGTATCACCTAAAATGCCACCTTTTTTCTTCCCTTAACACTGAGTTAACATTAGGTGTGAATGCACCTTTAAAAGAAACAAAGGAAACAAAGGTCAAAGGTTATGGCTTATAAGTTATAACTCATGACCTGATAGCCAAATCAGAGCATTCTCAGTCCTAATAATACTACACAAAATTCAAACATATGATCACATCAGATGTAATTAATTCTATGTTTTCGGAAGGAAAAAAATGGATTTTGTTTTTCAAATTCATTGCCTGTTTGTTTTGTGTGTGGAAATAAAACAATAATTGTGATATCAATTTAAATGTTTGTTTGAAAAAAAAAAAAGAGAAAAAGTTAAATCAATACGTTTCTTAAAATTAGCTACTAAAGTTAAGATAATTGACAGGACCACGTAATAATTCAAACCCAAGATGAGTACTTAATCTTAAGCATGATTACTAGTCCTTAACACGATTTAGTGCCTAATGACAACAGCAGCCGCCGAGGCGCCTTTGAGACGTCGTCGTCTTCTTCTTCTTCCTCTCTTTGCTTGCTTGCTTGCTTGCTTGATCGATCGAGAGCACACATGCATTGAAGCTTTGATTTAGATTATTAAAACTCAAATCTCTCGCACAGATCCTCTTCCGCATGTACGTGTGCTTGCTTCCTATAATCCAGTTTTTTTTCCTCTTTTTCTCTTACTTTTTAAAAAGAAACTTCTAAACAACTTGAGTCTCGTCGTTTTTGTCTGCATCATGTAATTGCTTACTTGGTCATAACTTTGTGCAGTTGATCCTTGAAGAACACTTCCGGATCGCTCCTTGTCGTTGTTGTCGTTGTCTTCGTTTCTATGGTGTTATATTTTACTGTTGTTGTTGTTGTTGTTATTGAGTGCGGCATTGGGTTGTTGTAATTTGTACATTGCGGTCGGGTGGCATGAAGTTAGATGTCTGTACCTGGATGATCAGTTTCGGAGAACTTGATCTTTCCTCACACTGTACAAATAGATTGTTGCAGAAGTTGCTGGACGTGGAGTTTCTTCTTCCTGAGCACAGCTTTTGTTTGTTTGGTTTATTGATGTCTAAGTGAGTACTTGGGGGTGTCGTCAGTCAGGACGTTGTGTCGGGAGGTAACATTGGGAGCTATAATATTCTGATCAGAATTACGCGTTTTTGGGAATTATGAGAGGGATCGGAGACGTGATGATCCTACTGCGCGGAAGAAGAAGAAGAAGCAGCAGCGAGCGCGTTGATTCTAGTTGTGTATTGCTCATCATGTACTACTCCTACTACTGGTTGGGTGTCTTGCTCACGGTTTGTACAGGACTCTTTGAGGTTTCGTCGGCCAGACAGGTGTTCTCAGATACTGCTGCAGAGAAATCTTACGTGTACCAGAGTCTGGATGTTGCGGGAAGAACTTCCAAAGCTGCGTCATGGCAGGACAAGTTCAGTTGGCGGCCGGTGTCTGAATTGCCCATGAGGACGGGCTCGACCACCACTTCCCTGTCACATGAGCATAGCCGGGGTCACGGAGTGCAAGCAAACCTAATGCACAGGTGGGTGGGTGGGTGCAGCTGGGACTGAAATCTTTCTTGAGAAGCCCTGAAACTTCGTGAATTGATTAGTATGCTTGGTGCAATTTAAAGAAAGCTAGATTTGGTGTAAGAAGTTCTCTATGTTGGGATTTCCTTTTTCCTGTTGCAGAGTTTTCCAATAATTTCTAAACCCTAAAACCACATGTGCAATGCTTCTCTATCCCTGGGCATCCACCTGTCACAGGTATGCTCCTTCATCACCCTTCCGCCCGATCAATGCAACACACGAGCAGCTGATGAGAGAAAGCATAGCAAGGGATCATGTGCGGGTGACTGGCATCCATGCTTACATACAGCAGCGAATGCTGTCAGGCCGGATGACGATACCAGCACCTCAGGGCAGATTTCACAACCTAGATCAGCAGTTTGCAGCTGCAGCCAGTGATCTTCAAGCTCCAGTTGTGTCAGGATTGACCTTGGGAAGTGGGGAGTATTTCGTTCGACTTTCCATTGGTACACCTCCCAAGGCAACCTATCTTGTGGTTGATACTGGCAGCGACATTTTGTGGTTACAATGTGCACCATGTTTGAATTGTTACCAGCAAGATGATCCTATCTTCAACCCTTCGGGATCATCTACATATGCAACTGTCACATGTGGCTCGAAGCTATGCCAGGATCTAGATATAAGTGGATGCCAGATGAGTGATTGCCTCTACCAGGTTCATGCCAGACCTTCCTCAGGATTGACTTTTGCTCTTGTTTTCCCCAACAGGCTTCGAATGTAAGAAGTTTGTTCTTTGACTCTAGGGTGGCATGATCTGGACCTGTGATATACATGAGCTGAACATTTGCATTTTGTTGGTGTCCTGGAGACGTGGAGCACAAGATTTGTTAATGTGTTTTTCCGCCTGCAGGTGGATTATGGCGATGGGTCTTTCACTGTGGGAGAGTTCTCCACTGATACTATCACGCTAGAATCTACAGCATCAACTGCTGAACCTGGCCATGCGGCTGTTGTTCTGAACTCAATTCCGATGGGTTGTGGACATGATAATGAAGGATACTTTGTGGGAGCTGCAGGGCTTTTGGGCCTTGGCAAAGGTCCTCTGTCTTTTCCCAGCCAAGTGGGTCCTGCAATAGGGGAGAAATTTTCCTATTGTCTTACAGACCGTGAAACAGACACCAGTGATAGGTCACTGCTCATATTTGGAAATGCTTCAGTTCCAGCTTCAGGAGTGACATTCACTCCACAAGTGAAAAATGCAAGGATTGGTACCTTCTACTACCTGCAATTGACAGGGATCAGTGTTGGGGGCAATCTGCTAGACTCCATTCCTACACAAGTGTTCCAACTGGATGATGCTACGGGTGAAGGTGGTGTGATCATTGATTCTGGAACTTCAGTCACTCGCTTAGCCATGCCTGCTTACAGAGCAATGAGGGATGCCTTCCGAGCAGGAACAAGGAGGTTAAGACCTGCACCTGGATTTTCCCTTTTTGATACCTGTTACAATCTTGCAGGGATGATGAGTGTAGATGTCCCCACAGTGACCCTGCATTTTCAGAATGGTGCAGACATGGACTTCCCTGCAAGCAACTATCTGATTCCTGTAGACAATTCCAACACCTATTGTTTTGCCTTTGCTGGGACCACAGGACCCTCAATTATTGGCAACATTCAGCAACAGGGCTTCCGCATTGTTTTTGACAATGTAAACAACCAAGTGGGTTTTGTTCCTGGCCAATGTGCATAACTGCGCATTTTGCCCTTGACACATTTGATTGAACATTATAGACTCTGTAATTTTGCTGTAGACACATACAATTCTTATGGAGAAACTTAATGGGTATTTATAATAGGCCCATGAGTGTTGTCATCTCAGTTGCTGGTCCTAGTCTTTCATTCTTTTAGGATGATGAAAGAAAGATTGCCTCCTTATGCAGAAACCCAACTTTGTTAATTATTCAAAAACAACCTGCATCAGGTGTGTGTACAAGTTGTATACAAGCTATATTTTTGGACATCTCCTTTCCATGAATTCCAGAGTCTTGTAACTATCACAGAAATGACTTTGCGATACTCTGGGAGCCCCTTTTCAACTGTCCATTTTTGTGAGTTCACTTTCAGCTACTTGGTGCATTATTGGTCTTCTTTCTCCCAATGAGCTTTGCTCCATTTGAACTGTGTCTCCACTTCAATCATTGTTCCAAGAGCCAGCTTTCTTGGGCATTTTTCAGGAATTATGGTTGGTTATTTCACAGGCTGCAGTGTAGTGCAATGGATGACCAATTACTGCACTGCATTAGGGTTTCTCCTAAACTTGTAATGCTCTTCTTCAGAGTCTTACTTACCCTTTTTGGAGATTGAGAAGTCATTGGTTGATCCAGCAGTTGTTGGTGAATTTGTGTGTTGGCCAGCAGTTCTGGTGAATTTGTCTGCCAGTTGGACACAAAACTCTTACAAATTTACAAGGAACAACCAATGTGAGCAACACGTTTTAGCAGTCACACAGGCAGGCTCTCACATATGCCTTCTCCCTTTTCTGTGCAATTCAGATGTGTTATCAATTTCAGAACAGCATCAGCATGATTCTGATGAACTTGACTGTTTGAATCATATGTGCATTATTCTCTAGCCATGATGGTGGTATCACTTGAGCACTTACCAGAGATTTGCAATGGTTCCTTGACATAGAGTCGTTGGCTGATTGTGAATTGCCTAGTCTTTGACCAGTGGCAGCAAATTCCACAAATTCCTCTGCCAGTTGGACAGGAAAACACTTACACTTGACAAGGAACCAATGTTAGCAACATGGTATAGCAGCGCAGGGTCCAAGCAATGGTGATCTGCAACACGTGTACCACTAGAGCTGATGAAGTCAATGGAATGTTACAGTGGATTGGGCCATCATCATACCATACATTTTGCTGTTGAAAGTCCTGAGCATTCCCGAACATTTGTACTGCCAGAGCTGATGAAGTCACTCCAATGTTACTGTAGATTGGCCCATCATCAATACCATGCATTTTGCTGTTCGAGGTGCTGAACACGTGTGCCAACTGCCAATGTTTGTTCAACCTGCTTTTCAGTATAGTCTTTGCTCTTATTTTCTCATTTTTTTTGGATTAGGGTTTCTTCATTTTCATGATCAGGATTACAATTGGTTTCCATTATGCTATTATTTAGTGAAATTTTCATAGAATTTCTTAAACTTTGATGCTGTTTACTCAAAAAACCTGTTCAGATGAATATCCAGTGAAATGTAGTGAGGATTGATTTAGTTTGGATGAGGAGAATGAGGTACCTGGAGAGGAGCATAATCAGTTGAAACAAATGATGAGACCAGAACCAGGGATTGTAGTGGGAGCTGCAAGCAGGAGCTGCAGATTGAAGAACTCAAGCAACTAATCAGTCCAGGAAGGCCTGAAAGATTTTGCCAATTTATGAAGCACGGTTCACTCCATGCCCATCCAGCCATTCCAATAGATAGATCTTGACTATGAAACCAAGATGCAAGAAAAACCATCTCTTTGACCATGAAACCAAACAAGAAAACCAAAACAACATCTCCATGACAAGGCAAACTTTAGTGTGCAGTCATAACCTTTCATGAGAGTTGCTCATAAAGTGTCAGACCATCACCTTCATCATGGATGGCAGTGATGATCTGGCCACAGGTACTCCTTGACTTCATCAGCTCCCAATGATGGGCATATAGATAAGTATATCATAATCTGCCCAAAATCTGGACAAACAATTATACAAAATCTGCACTGTAATTCATTACTTACTTACAATTCTGAGTCTTTTGCAGATATAACCAGCTTTCCAAAGAGCAATCTGACTGTCAATGAAGCCTGATGTCATGATGATTTGTTGCAATGCAACATATAGGAACAATGAGGGGCAGGAATTGGTCACACAAAAAATTGACTGGAAAATTAACAAACAATGACTACTGGTGAGATGTATTGCACACAAATTGTGCAGTGCTTTTCACGTGCAGGATTACTGATTAGTTATGAAGTCACAAGCTGATTGTGGCTTTTGAAGCATCATAGTCTGATATTAGTGATTTCATCAGCAAAAAAATCAGACAAGAAACATATCAGATGTATCACTGAGTCAGTCTACAATGAGTATTTCTTTATGACAGATAAAGGGTGCACAAAGTACACAAACAACCCTCACATTTCTGTATTTCAATTGACAGTCTTTCCTAAAATGCTCTTGAAGCAGTCTAAATAGATGATGCCCCACCACTTGCATGATCAAATCCTCTTCTAAAGAATCACTTGAGGTAGAAGCTACTAGGGACTTATGGAAATACTCACAGGATCTTTTCTCCCCGACAGCACCCAACTCAGTAGTTGCGCCTTGGGGCAGGCTTCTCCCCTGCCAAGTTTACTCGTAACTGTCTTCCATCATACTCCTGTTGAAACAAAAAATGGTATCAAGCTTCAACTTGAACCTCAGAAGCACAAAACAGTCAAAGAAGAACCGCATTTTTGTGATGAAGGAGACTACATAATTACCAGCCCTTCAAAGATGACACCCTCCTTCCTTCCTCAAAGCAGCTAACTGGAAATATAGAGTGAGGAACTGGAAGTAAAACTTACAGCTCCATCCAAGTTCTTGATTGCTTCATTCACTTCAGTAGCAGAAGCAAGAGTTACAAATCCAAAGCCTCTTGACTTGCCAGTTTCACGATCACTGATAACTTTTGCATCCAAAACCTTTCCATAGTCACTGAAAATAGTTTCAAGGGCAAAATCATCCACATTCCAGGAAAGATTGCCCACAAAAAGCTTGTTGGGGCTGTCATAGCTACCACCTTCTCTGCGCAGAGGCCTGTCATTGTAGTTGCTCATCCTTGGCTCTCTTGCTGATGACTGAGGAAAGTTAACCTTCAAAATTCTCCCGCCAAAGTCCTGGAGAAACCAAGCTCTGCAATTTAATTTCTGTGAACAATACAAAATAGCATTCATGACATGCAAGGTTGGTAGTTTGCACTCCTCATGGACAAGTTTACAGAATCAGATTCCAGATGAAATGCAACCTCCCAATTAAAATCAGTATACTGCAGACTCTGAAAGATTGCCCAGCTTGATGTCAAATGGGGATTTTGGGCAATGTTGAACATACAGAGCCATCCAATTTTTCAATAGCAGCCATGGCATCTTGAGTTGAGCGCATGGTGACAAAAGCAAAACCTCGACTTCTTTGAGTCACTCTGTCATACATAACCTGCAAGGGAAATGAAACCCAAAATATAAGACTGTCATTAATGTAGTTCCTTAATAGATGAAGACTGAGTTATGCATGGTGGCAGGTATGTCTCGCTGATAAAACAAATCAGAGAGAGAAAAACCCCTGTAGCGCATGGATAGATGCCCAAGAAAACAGATGATCTCCATTGAAGCAAAAGCGCTGTAAATCATTACAGAATCTAGTTGGATATTTTTGCAAAATCTTGTCGGAACTTGGAAGCTGAAGATGGATAGGAGCATCGTTACTATATAAACAATCCAACCATAGAATGTTGGGGCTGGCATTGAACGTGTAGCCACTTTGAGAAGTACAGAAATTATTTTGATGTCTTCACATTGTATTGCAAGGAGAACTCTAGTAAAACTGCAAGAAAAAGAAAGGAATATGATAAGTTTCTGAAAAAAGAGAGCACCTCAACAATTTCAACATTTCCGCAGTCTTCAAAAACTTCAGCCAATTGTTGACTATCGCAGGTCCACGGCAAGTTTCCGACATACAGCTTGGAACCTTCAAGAGCATTAGGGGAATCGATGGCGTTCAAGCTGAGGGGCTCAGTTTCAGCCTCTGCTTGTTCGACTTCGGACGCGTATACGGAGATGCTCGTGCTCTTCATAGGCCTCCTACTACTGCTTGACAAGTAGCTCAGCGACAAACTCGAAATGGCGACGACGGATATAGGAGTCGATTCCACATTCACCCTTGTAACCAGCTTTGGCTCCGCTCTCCCAGAGGCAGCCGTAAAAGAACCGCTCGCCACTGCATAGGATATACACGAGCTGGCCGCCATTGCTCAAACCAGCTCCGGATACAAAGGAAGAAGAAAGACAAACGAAGAGAAAACAAAGAAATCTGTTTCCAACGCACAAACAAACCAGAGTCCAGACACCAAAAACAACTAAAATAAATAAATCAACAAAATTTGTAACTCTTTCAGAACAATCCAAACTATACTCCGTACACACAAGAGCAAATGGAACCACCACAAATTGCACGCACAAAATTCGCAATTCTTCGCCGAAAACACACACACACTTCCCAAGAAGACGACTGAGCGAATATGGAAATCCAGGTTTGCAAACGGCATTCCCTTTAAGTACTCCATCTCAGTGCCGTCGATTCATGGATTTCCACGGCCACGATGAGAGTCCATGTCCAGTTCCATTTCCTGACCTAATTCTAACCAATTCATAGCCGTTCAGATTGGGTGTTGGACGGCTCCGATGTAAGTGAGGAAATGAGAATCCTCTCATCCGGTCAAGTACTAAAGGTGCTTGCACATTGTGGCCGTCGATCGTGCGAACTGGACGGTCTCGATGAGCGTTCCTTGTTCTGACCTAATTTAACCAATTCCTAGCCATTCAGATTTGGATTTTGACGGCTCCGATGTAATTAGGGAATCCGGTCAGCCAGTCGAGTACTGAAGGTGATTGCGCATTGTGGCCGTCGATCGTAAGAACTGGACGGTCTCGATGAGAGTCCAAGCCCAGTTCCTTGTCCTGACCTAACTTAACTTATCCATAGCCGTTCAGATCTGGTTTTTGACGGTTCTGATGTAATTAGAGAATTCGGAATCTGGCGAGCCTGTGAAGTAGTAAGCGTGCTTCCGCATTATGGCCGTCGATCTCCAGAACTGAACGGTCTTGATGAGAGTCAATGTTAAACTGCTTGTCTTGACCTAATTCAACCATTTCATAGCCGTTCAGATTTTTATTTTGACGGCTGCGATGTGAGGAGAATCCAGCCAGCCAGTCAATTACTAAGCGTACTTGGGCATCGTGGCCGTCAATCATGAGAACTGGACGGTCACGATGAGATAAGATTAGGGTTGCTGCTTCATCCACTAGGTGCGATCTTCGTCGTCTTCTGCTTCTCGGACAAGAGAATTCGGAAGTGCTGTGGATCTGCGACATTGCGCGCTGTGATCGACCGAAGTTGCAGCGGATCAGTGGAAATTGGGTAGAAAATGTTTTATTTCAATTCGGCTTCAGAGCAGCCAAGCTTTTAGAACCGATCGCCAATGCCCCAGGTAATTTTTTGAGGCCATAAAACTGTTTTATTTCCGCTTGCAAGTTGTTGGTAGGACATAACTCCTTACGGGGGATTGATGATGATTCAGTCTTCCCGTTGGTGATCGTTTGATTGTTCGGCAGAAGAAGAGTCTGCTCTGCTTATTTAAAAACCTGGAAAACCCCCCTAAGAAGTGATGTTTGGAGGGGGGATGCGGATGAGGAACATGTTTAAGGGTTCTGAATGGTTATTTATCATGTACTTTTTGTTTGCCAGGTGTTGGGAATGATGAAGTATTTGGAATGAGCATTCAGAGATAACAATTCTTGTTGAGGTCTCAGCTTATGTCTATCACCAAATGTCCGAATTCTACAATGCTCTCTACTTATAAAAGCTTTCTTCTCCAACTTAGAATACCAGCAAAATTGACTTTGAGAGTGAGAAACTCAGAGCTTCTTAATAGGAACAGTGTTACTATAATCCGTCCAGTTCCAAGAAGAATAGGATCCAGAGCCTACAATCTGTGCAGTTTGTCTTTTTTTTCCTTGTATTGATGATTTTGCTGTGAATATAACTGCTTGACAACAATTGCATGGCATCTCCTATTTTTGTTCAATTATTGGTCTGTGCTACTGTCATCATATACATATCAGTATGGCAGAAAAATCTAACGAAGCAAAAGGTTTTTTTGGGGAGCGAGTGATATCATGAAGATGAATGCCATTGTCAGTCCTTCAATGTAATTGCCGGTAATTCTTTGTCCAGCACCTCTTCAATTTCAGAGTTGTAATTTTGTGTCTTGTTTCTTCTGTTTCTCATTGCAGACTATATGTGTCCAACCCCCTTCCTAGTAAGCCCTTTGCCAGATAATTAGGATAGTAAGGTCATGCCTAGTATTCCAAACATTAGAACCCATGCTTTGATTCCATAACCTCTAAAAGTTTCAGATTGTTCAAACTTCATACTTGTTGACAACACTAGCATTAAGATTTTTTCTTTGTTTTATAATGAGCTCTAGATTACTGTTGGACACTAAAGTATTGAAATCTTGTATCACATGCATATGTTATGTTTTCTTTTGTCTCCACATTCTAAATTGAACCTCTAAGCATCATATTTTGGAGGTGCAAGCCGTTTTCAGCTTGAAATTTTCTTGTATGAGAACTTCTATGCCAAGCACATTAGACATCACTAATTGTGATCTAATTGTATTGTCAAATTTTGGGCTGACATAGTAAAAGACCATGGGTTACCTTATATGTTTTTGTGAAGTTTCTCTCTGCATAGCACCCACTTCACTTCTTAAGGTCTTTCAGCTGTTGAGTAAATGTACAATAATATGCAGGTTGAATGCCCTAGAACTCTGACCAACAGATATGGAACCTGGCACATCCAAAACAGTTGGGTGGGCAAGGCAATTGGTATCTAACACTCCATTGTCGAAGTTGCAAAATCTAGTCTCAGTTTCAACACCCAGGAAGGAAAGTCAGAAAGTTGAAGTCTCCATGTCTCCTCCACTCTTAAAGCAAACTGTGGTACAGAGTTCTGATGCAGAACTTGAATCCCTGGACTCAAGCCTGATGGAGAGAACACAATTGAATGTTTCTAATTTCAACTTAGCGATCTACATTGGCCTAGTACATGCTGGATTGGTATTGTGTATATTGATATTTTATTCAGTCAGCCAGTTATTGAAGGATTATTGGAAACCCATCCGATGGGCAATTTTATTGTCCATGCCACTAAGAAAAGTGCAGGGTGAAGTTGTCCACTTCTGGGAGACACCCCTACAAAATGGATTCCTGGAGACAGTCATAGCAATTCCACAGGCAACCACCCATGCAGTAACAGAATCAGTGGCTGATGCATGTGACGCACTCTTGGAAATGTGTGGTAAACAGGCACCATTTCGAAGGCATATTGGGTTTGTAAAACTTTCACAGTGGCTTCTCACTTTCACACTGTTTATTTTAGGGTATGAGTTTCTTGGCCCCGCTTATATGGGAGCAATTATAGTCTTGATGGTGTCAAGCCAGGCTGCTTTAGGTCAAATTATGCCAGTGTTTGGTGTGGCCATTGAACTGTCTCCAACAGCAGCACCCCAATCGGAGCGCAGGAGTAGTTTGGCCCAGCTTTATGAATTTACAGTTCAACCTTTGGTAAGGATGACCAGGTATGGACTCTGTCATTTAAATTATATTATTGCAAGTCACCAATGTTCTTGTTTTGTTGCATTTGAGTAGTTTGGAAACTATAGGTGTTTGGGACAGTCTGTAACAGTGCTCCAGCAGCAGGTCAATTGTTAGCTGGAAGATTACCATCTGTGTAGGCCTCTCTATCCCTTATGTTTGAATGCTTGCTTACACAGCCTGGGCAAGCTAAACTGAATGAAACTTACCTTCACAAGCTCTTCTGCAGCTTGAATGAGGACAAGGAAAGTATATTCCGTCTCCATTTGTTTCCACATACACAAACACATCTCTCTGTCCTCTCAGTCATTCATAGAAGTGCCACTCAATCAGCAAGCTATATTACTGGCATGGCAAATTATGTTTATGAAGCTTGCATGGCAGAAAGAAAAGTTTATGAACAAATGCTTCTGTCATGTGTTTTCATTTCATTTTTCTCTTTTGAAGTTCCACTTGCATTTTTCATGAGGTATGCCAGCACTGTTTGCTGCCAAAAAGGTTGACCAATAGACCGAAATGTTGCAGAATTGTCATTTCAGGTGGACGAATCGGGGGGTGACACAGTCATTAATAGAGAGCCTTCCAGCAGCTGTGGCTGTTGTACTGATAATTGTGATGTGTATTTTGCTGACGGGTGGCATCCTGCTTTTCACGTACAAGGTTGGGATGGAGAGCAAAGATGCAGTGATGGCTTTTAAGAGTCACATGCAGTCAAGTGGAGGTGCAGCCCCTGGCACCCTTTCTCGATGGGTTGAAGACAACAAAATTCCTCAGTATATTGACTCTCATTCAAACAAAGCATACAACATACTTGTGCTCAAGGTATCCCTTCCCTCCCCTCAATGTCAGGTTTCCATGATCAGATGCCCTAATGTTCCGAGTTTCACCTTGACTGTGAGGGCCTAATCCTCTGATCTAGAAAGGCATATGCTGTCATATAATGCTGGGTTTGGGACCCATGAATTGGTGCTTCAAATCATACTATAATGGAGTTTGGAGCAAATTCTCAGTAGTTTTTCTGTATGAGACCACTATCATCACTAGAGCTTTCATTTTTGGGGGCACCATTCAACTCACATTTGTGCTTTCCACTGTCCTTCAAAGTGACTGTCTTTGAAGTGTCCCAACTTTCTGTAGTTTCAAATTGGAACAGGTGGATGAAATTGCAGCAAAGAACAATATGACAGAGTTGGTAAATGCAGTCAAGGAGTTGTTGAGTCAAATTGCAGAAGGAGGGACAGCAACACCATATTTGAATGACAAAGATTCAACTGAGGATACCAGCCTTCCTGGAAAGTCTGAGGCAAGTCAATCATCTTGTACTCATTTGGAGCATTAAAAGGACTGAAATTGTACATCATTCCATAAAATACAATCAACTAAAATTGATAAAGAATGTTATACTCATGCACACCAATTTTCTGCAGAAGGATGTATACTCTGCTGGAAAGCAATTTCTTGTCAGCAGCAGCAAAATAATGACAGGAGGCATGTATTTTATAGTTGTGCTTGGGTTGGGTGTTTTCAATTTTATATCACAAGCCCTCGTGTTTTTCTCCTTGTTATATTTTCTGATTACCTCCAAATCGGGTGGTGTTATGTATCAAGTGTTAGATATGGTACCTGTCTCTGACCAAACTCGCCAACGGTGTGCAACTGTTTTAGACCACGCAGTTAGCTCTGTTCTATTGACCACTACCAAGACTATGTTCTACCAGGTACTGTGCTTCATCCCAACTTTTCACTCTCAGACAACTTGACTTCATGATATTTCAGTTGTCAGATATCTTGGCTTTTGTGTTTTTTTTTTGAATTTTCTTTGAGAAATTTGGAAACAAAAGTTTTATCCACACTGGGCAGCTGCTTTCATCTCTTGTTCAAATATGGGGACACCTTTTCACTAGTTCAAGCTATGAGGGTTTCCTTCTCAAAAACTTTCGAGGGAGGATGCAAGAGGGTTAGAACAGTAAGAGAAGGAATAAGGGCTTCAGCCATGCTGATAGAAAAAACCCAAAAAGCTGTGGGGGAATGTCCAGGCCTCACTTACGTACCTCCTGTTTCGGTTCTTTCAAATCCATTTTCTATACATGTCAACACTTATTGCACTTGTGCAAGGCCTGATTCCACTCTTTCCCAAGGGAATGGCATTATTGCCGGCAGTTGCACAACTTGCTCTCCAGCGACGTTATTTGGGAGCTGCAACAATTGTTGGCACATATGTTTACTTCATGCACTATGGTGTGCTGAAAATCCAAGGGACAATCTCCAAACATAACAAGTATCTCACAGGTCTCAGTATTGCTGGAGGTCTAACCCTTTTCTCGCCATCTATGGAGGTGGGGCTAAATCATGTCACTTCTCTAAAACTAAATCTGATTATTTAATCTCAATGATTACACAACATTCTTCTTGCAGTGGAAAAACCTAATCCTCTGTTCCTCCTAAACAATCTTCTATAGTAAGTACAAATTTGATGCAATTCTTATGTAATTCTCAAACCAAAATTTGATATGGGATAGTTGTATTGAGAATTTTGATATATATTTAGATGGATTTAATGTCAACATGTCTTGAAGGTCTAAGTGTGAGCTTTGTTCTATGTGCCATCTGCGGTTGAAACTGTGTTCTGTTTTCTTTCTGCAGGGTGTCTTTTTGGGACCCTTGATTATGACTGTTCTGTATGCGGCGAAAAATTTATACACTGAGTTTGTATTGGACGTTCATGCAGAGTACACAGCATGAGATAGTTAGACATTTTCTTAGTCGAATTTTTTTCAAATCTCCTGTATTGGTAAATTCACAATACACATTTTTTATGTAAATACTGAAAAATACCTTCCAACATGAGTGGTTGAAGAGTTTTTATTTCTTCCAACAATCGAGAGCTGTTCATGCTCCCAAATTCAATCTAACTAAATTTATGGTTTAGGTTTTAGGGTTCAGGTTTAACAGTGGAAAGTTTCCCAGTAATCCCCCAGCATTTCTCTGACTCTGGCTAACATCTGGGGGTGAGTATCTTCAAAAAGTTCATCCCATTTCCTTTGCTGCAACCTCCAATTTCTGGAGTCTATTGTGGACCCGAAAAGAGTATTTGTGTTGCATCTCCTGTCAAGGAAGATGCAAGGGTTTCTACTGGCAGCTTGTTGTCAGCAAGAAAGTGGGCTTTTGGTTTTTGTACTTCTTCGAAATTGACTTTGCCCAACCATAAGCTGTCCCTTTTGCCTTCAAAAATGTCAAATTTCCCCAATCACAGCCTCAGTCATTGGCCTCCAAGCTTATTTCTCCAATTTCTTCCTCTTGTATTTATCTACAACACAAGATCATATTTTTGAAAGTCAAGTGATCATCCTATCAGAAAACTGAATAAACTGCCAACTGTACCTACAGCTCTCTTGTCATGATCATCACTTTGTCATGACCTACCATGAATTTGTCATGGCCAGTATTGCAATGGCTTTGTGTGAGAAGAAAACATTGTAATCCGGAAATAAATGGAACAGCAATTGGGTGATGTTCATTCACACGTGTGACTCATATCCTCTGGATGTATTATGCAGAGGGTGTGGTCTGGTGGACAACTTCAAAAGTCCTAGTCTAAAACTGACTTTGTTATTTCTTGAACAAATTGTACATGAAGCTCAAGGGAAAAGCTCTGACCTGCAAGACTCTTTCCAGGGTGTGTTTTTGTGCAGCAGAGCCTCTGCCTGCTAAACCTGACACTCCATGGAGCTAAAGCCCACTCCTTTTTTTCTGAGTAGGATGGTTGTTGCTACACCAGATCTCATGAAGGATTCTCAAAGTTAAGCACCTTGTAAACTTTGGACTTATGTTTAACCCTTGGAAGGTTTGTAAAATCACCAACAGTAATCACCATGTTGTGTAGCAGCAAGCATGTAAAGTTCACCTGTGAGAGGAGAGTCATGAGATATGTAGGATGGCACAGTAGCAGAGTAAGAGGCTTGTTGTAGTCACAGCCACAGCAGAAGCTTGTAGTCATGGCACAGCAGCAGCAGCTTCAGCTACAAAGTAGTTGTTGTATCTTCTGAGTAAAGCTTCCTTGCAGCTCTGAAGCTCTTGGCAAATCTGGGAAATGTCTGGTCTATTGCTAGGTTCAGTTTCCCAACATCTTCTGATGAGATCTGCAAGCTCTGGTTGACAGTTGCTTGGCAAAGTAGGTCTTTCACCTTGACACAATCGTTTGTAAGTGATTGTCTTCACATCATAGAATGGGGTTTTACCAGAAACAATTTCGTAGCATGCCATTGCAAAACTGTAGACATCTGCAGCCCAGTTATAGGTTGAAGTATTTTCTGCAAACACTTCAGGAGCTCTCCAATTTGTTGCTCCCTTCATCTTAGTTGCACTTGTAGAGTTTTGTGGAAGCTTGTACTGTGACAAACCCATGTCTGTAAGCTTAACTAGGTAGTACTGGAGCTGCTTTCGTCCATGATGCTGATCATCAATCCTGGTGGTGGTATTAGCAGCAGATGATTGCAGAAGAGGTCGATCATTCACAAGGATGTTTTTGGCTTTGATGTCTCGGTGCATCACTCGTTGGATTCGCAGAAACTTGAGAGCTTCAGCTAGTTGTATGATGATGTCCAGGGCCACAGGTGCAGGAAAGGGTACATCTTCGTCAAATTCAGGACTCTCAACAATTGCATCCATAAGCCTGCGAAGATCGTTGCTCATCCTCTGCATCACCAGCCTATTTCTGGTTGTTGCCTCTTGTCCTCTGATGACGCAGCAATAGCCTACAAGTCGCACCACATGAGGATGTTCCACTCTTGCAAGCATTGCAACCTCCTCGAACAAGTCCTTAAGTACATCTGACTTCATGGTTTTCACTGCCACTGGAAATTGCAGCCACAAGCGCTCTGACACATACCCAAAGCTTCCATCCGCAAATGGCTCACTGTTTCCCTCCAACTCATTGTTCTCAATGCAAAGAAACTCAGGAAGATGGTCTGGCGTTGGCCCACCTGGCTTCGGCTGATACCTAAGATTGAGCTTGCCAAACATGTAGCTTGCACAACGGAACTTGCTGCTGCTCCTTGTCTTGTTTGCACTGATTAGGTGTTTGCACTCACATAAAAGCTCATAAGTGTCTTTCGCAGCATTCACTCGACAAAACTCTTTATCATTCTCAAGCCGGTGATCCAGTGTCTTCTTGATCACATGTGGGGGAATAAAGTGGAAGATGTATCCACACATCTCATTTAATTCAGCATATGCTTTCTCCACCAAGCCTAGGGCATAGTGCAAGTCTCGAAGAACCAGGTAGAATGGAGACCAGAGAGGCTCCTCATCATCATCAGCAGCAGCAGCAGAACTTAGAAGGCTTGATGATGAACCACCCACTCTCAGGGCTTTGTTTGAATTCTGGTGTCGAGCTGCTCGATTGGTTTCATGAGATGCTAAGATGCTTTCTAGGATCCAAAGCTCAGGCTTCCAATCTTTGCTGGATTCAGCTACACAGTCAACAACCAGAGCTTCCCCAATTCTCATGACTCTGCTTAATTCTAGGAGTGCATTGGCACAGAACAACAAAGCATGGTCAAAAACTGCTTGAACCCCAAAGCTTTCATGTCGACTGGGAGGTTCTGATCTCGAATCTGCTTCTGCTGCATGAGCTCGCAACCATGGAATGATGTTGGAGTACAGCGGAAACAGTGGCGGTTTCTGCAACCAAATTAGCCTGGCTTTCAGGTAATCAGCTTGTAATCCATTCACCTTTGGATCTCGCCTCAATTCCATCAGCCGCTGTTGTACACCCATGCACGAGTCCCGAGCATCCTCGATTGCCTGCACCAGTTCCCTCGTAAGAGTACTCTCCATACCTTCCAAATCCTAGCACACATCACAACTTCTTCTTCGCTCCGTCATAGAAACTCCAACTGATCCCGACTTTCCTGCAACTTCCGGCACAATTGCATCATCAGTTTACCTTGGATGGCTCCTCTAGGCATGCAATTCTTCATCGTCTTCTCCGCCCCCTAATGGCTATCAGTGTAACTTCGTGATCTCCGCTGCTATTAAAGGTGGTGCACTACTCCTCTTACTCCTTCTCATCTCTGTTCTCTCTGTCTCTCGACTCTCGATCATCAGTCGAGCTTTGGTAGCTTCTGATCAGAATCCTCGTCGAGCTTTGGTAGCTTCTGATTAAAATCCTTGTAGAGCTTTGGTAGCTTCTGATTAAAATCCTTGTAGAGCTTTGGTGGATTCTGATCAAAATCCTTGTCGAGCGTTTGTAGCTTCTGATCAAAATCCTCGTCGACCTAAACTGGTAGCTTCTGGGAATCCTTAAGCAGCCATTTCGTAGCTTCAAATCCTTGATTTCGAGTAAAAGGAAAAGGTGCGTGCCTTCGACGTCAAACCATTAAGTCCAGAAGAAGAAGAAGAAGAAGAAGAAGGGTTGTCTTTCGAAACTGCGACGACTTACTGTGCATCGGCCACGTACATAGTAGATCAGATGAGATGAGACTTTTTTTTCTGCTGCATCAGCTCGCTGCTTTCCTCTGTGCCTCCCGGTTGGATCCGTATATTCTTGGTAACGTCGGTCACGACAAGTGATCTGATGAAATGACAAGCGATCAGATGCGTTGTGGTCGGTGCTCCGGATCCTCTTCCTCCGGTGAAGAATCTCTTTATGAGGAAGAAAAGAGGGAGAGAGAGAGTGTATGGGTGTGTGAGCGAGCGAGCGCGAGAGAGATGATTTTGTCCTTGCAAGTCTTTCCAGAAACAGCAGCGGAAGTTGCCCGTTCCCTCGACTAGGTCTTATGTCCGTCCCTTCTGCACGCAAGGAGGCCCCCATTCCTCCTCTTCAGGGTCTTTTAGTGTCCGGTGTGAGGAGCTCAGCGTGCAGGGGGGCATTTCCTTTTGGTGTACGGCGTAAGGCACCAGCCAGGTTAAGGCCATTCCCCTACCGCATAAGGTTCCCAGCCAGGGGGGAGGGGCCATTGTTTTTTCTCAGGGGACGAATTTTGCCATCTTTTCCACACAAAAATTTGGAAAATCTTGGACAATTTTGAAAATCTTGGAATTTTTAATTTTTAAGAGTTAAAAATTTGACTAAATTTTTGAAATTTTCAGCAAATTTTTGATATCACAAAACTTGAAAGGAAAACCCTTGGTGGGTCCATTTCCTTTTGGTGTATGAGCCAGCCCTAGCTAGAGTGTCTTAAAACAAAGGGCCGGCCTCAAATGATAAGGACGCATGTCTGCTCAGCCACAAAAAGGCAGCATCATGTTGTAGGGGAGGTTACTTACTCTCTTGAGGGAGGGCCATCTGAAGGTGTGAACGTGTGAACCCATGAGGGTGTAGTTTCAGGAGAACCCAATGAGTACAGGAACCTTGGCGTACATAAACTATTGTCCTTTTAGCGGAATGCAGGAACTTTTGAAAATAGAAGGATGTCCCCCTCGTACAACCCCTTGGGTTCCTCTGCTGGGGGAGATTCCTCAAACTACACGGAGAATTAAAAAGTTAGTCATTTATGTTAGCGAAAACTTCATTTTTGTTCCACTCAGAGGTTCTTGTGTGGGCTGACTTGCACGTCCACTCTCATTCCCTCTAGCATGAACAAAATTCATTGGTTGGAAGGCAATAAACAAACTTTGGGACTACAAACATCACTAGCTGAGCTGTGAAGCAACAAGGGCAAGCTTTGCTCTTCAGCCCTGTTGCTCAGCCTCTACATCCATCATTTGCCAATAACAAACATAGCTGGATGAGCCATAAAAAAAACAAGGGCAACCTTGTGCACCACCCCTATTGCTCAATGCTCACATTAGTTGTACACCCAAGAGGTTTACTGCCTGGCTCAGTTAACTTGTTTGTGTACATGTGCACAGCCTTTCTAGCTTTTCAGACAAATTTTTGATAATTAGCCCAAAAAAACATTCTCAAAACTGTGAAAAATTGAGTGTTCTTTGGGTTTGTGATCATCAAATTTTGGAAAAATAAATTATTGTTTAAGAAATGATCAATAGGTTCTTTAGGTTATATATAGGAGATACCTATGTGTGATGATGAAACCCTGCCAATCATAAATAAAACAAAGCACCCATAAAAAAAAAGGGAGGGAATACGACGAACAAAATGGAAAGACTTGCGTCCAAGACAACAAAAGAACCAGCTAAGAAGGTGAACCACAAAAAGACTTGCATCCAAGACAACAAAAGAACCAGCTAAGAAGGTGAACCACAAGGAGAACATCAAGTTCCTGAACCCCCTCGTGTTATGAGAAGCTACCTTACAAAAAGAGATCCTTAAAATCAACCAGTGTCGTGTGTCTCTTTCCAATAACAAGTATCCAAACTCAATTCAACCCATGAATGGGGCCATTTCTTCTAAATTGCAACTCTGCCTAGGGGGGGGGGGGTTTACTTAGGGGTCATCGTACCTACTTATCTAGGTTACCTAACCTCTCCACCTACTAGATCGGATGGAGATTTTTAGGGTTTATTTATAGGGATCATTTCGGATGGGATGGAGGATTGAAGGGGAGAATTTTTAGGGTCCAGGGTGTTACTCTCCTAGAAATTTTCAATTTGGAAACTTTGTTTTACTTTTGAAACCTCTATTTTATTTCTGGAATATTTTATTCTATTTCTGGAGACTTCTATTTTATTTTGGAAACTTTTATAGACTTGTAGGACTTTTGGAAACTTCACAGACTTTTAGCTAATCTAGATCCAAAATTCATTTTATTTCTGTTTGGAACTCCTCCTCAAAGATTACACTCAAATCTTTAGCTTGCTTGAGATTTGCAAGTTTGACCTTGTGTTCTTGTTGGGTAATGCCAACGTGGGCCACTAATAAAACATCTCTAATCTCATTATTTGTTTGGAACTATTCATCCATGGATGTAATCCTGAATGTTCAACATTCCAGCCTTTGACATGAACTTCTCTAGATTTTCAGTTGATACATTATGATTCAAAGTTTATTGCACTACAAAATCACCTTCTTGGAGTCTTCTTCATTGGACATCTATGTTTTTTTAACTCTTTCAGTGTGTCTCACAACAGGTCCTTGAATATTTCCTCTTGGAATTGAAAGCTTGGGTACATTGTTTTTAGAAGCATAAACAACATTCCATGCTGCACAAGGTATCAACTAGATTATTTGTTCTCTGCACTTACTATATTATTTCCCAAAATGGATGTTATACATGGTTGCCATTGTGCTATGGTGTAAAGACTCGATGAGTGCTTTACAAGGTTTTTTTTTTTTGTGCTACCTTGGCATTTCAGTGTGCTTCCACTAAGGGACCATGTTCTTGTGTCAAACAGTGGAAGTCAGTAAAAAAACTTCAGAGAAAGTATGGGTTTGCCAAAAAAGAAATAAACATATGAAAATGGGTTTGTCCAAGTCCTAGAGGGTTTACCTAGTTCTTAAAGGTATGCCCAAGTCATAGAAGGTCTATCCAAATATTAGGGTGTTTGTCTAATGTCAAGGGGTTTGTCCAAGGTTTGTTTAAAGTCTTAAGGCATGTCTAGGGCTTTAAAAAGTGAGGGGATATGTATAAGGTCTTCTTAGGTTTTCAGGTTTGCCTAGGGTTTTAGAAGAGGTCAGGTGATAGGGGTTTGTCTAGGGTAAGTTTATTGTTTACCCAATCTTTCATAAGCATCTCAAAATCAAAACCAAAAACCATATCACAACCTCCCTTTCAAATTCCCTAAGTAGATAATCCAAAACCTCCAAAATCAAACCCAAACCTTTCAACACTCCTTCTCTCAACATCAATCCAAAAACCTCAAGAAACAAGTTTTCTTTGAAAACAATTGAAACCTATTCAAAATGTTCTTTCTAAAAACTAAAAATTGGGATCCGCCAATGAAAATTGAAACATGTCTTTCTATGACTATTTCACCTCCTCACAAATGCAAGCTTTGACACATGAGTCCTACCTCACTCATTCATTTAAAAAAGAGGTGCAACAGCCTAATTCATTATGTGACTTTAAAACTAAATTGGGTTCACCCACTTTAGACAGGGTCACTATAAAATAATGACATGTTTCATTATTAGTTGACATGATTCATTACTAGTTGAAATAATTAAGTACAATAAATCATTTTTGTTGATGTTTCAAATATCCTAAGTTATTTTATTTTAAATTATTATGTCCTAACCTATTATAAGTAATTTTATCTTAAATTATTTTAAGTTGTTTTATATTATATGATTTTTAATTTTTTGTAATATTTCACTTTAAACTTTAATTGTATCCTAATTTTTTTAAATTATTCTAGGTTATTCCAATTTAGGCTATTTTCAATTATTTTAAATTATTCCACCTTAAGTTATTTTATATTATTTTGAGTTATTTTAAATTAGTCCACCATAAGTTATTCTAAGTTTTCCACCTTAAGTTATTTTAGGTTATTTACCCTAAGCATTTTCTTGCTTATTTTAAATTATTTGACCTTTAACTACTATAAATTATTTTCAATTAAGCTAGGTTATTCCACCTTAAATTATTTTAAGTTATCTACTCTAAACATGTTTTCGCTATTTTAAATTATAATTCCACCTTAACTATTATAAGTTATTTTTCATTATTTTAGGATATTCCACCTTATGTCCTTTCAAATTATTTTGCCCTCAGTTATTTTCAATTATTATAAGATATTATTCCACCTTTGGATATTTTTAATTATTTTATTCTAAGTTAATTTCAACTATTTTAAACTATTTCACCTTTGATTACTCTATGTTATTTTACCCAAGGTTATTGTCAACTATGCTAAGATATTATCAGTTATTCTAAATTGTCATCCTAAGTTATTATAAGTCATTGTATTTTTTTAATACTATATAATAGTCTAAGTTCTAACCTACAACAAGTTATGGTTATGTAGTTTAAAATAACCAAAAATTATCTAAAGTAAAATAACTAATAATAATTTAAAATAGAATAGTCAATAATAACATAAAATAAAATAATCTATAATAACTTATAATATAATAACATATAATATCATAAGATGGACTAAATTAAAACAACCAAAAATAAATTAAGATAAAATAACTCATAATAACCTAAAGTAAAATAATTTAAATTAGCTTAAAATGAAATATCTTACGATAATCAAAAATAGCCTAAGGTGGAATAATCTAAAATAATTGAAAATAACCTAAGGTGGAATATCCTATAATAGTTTTAAATAGCCTAAAATAAAATACACTAAAATAACCTAAGGTGAAATAATCTAAAATAGCCAAGAATAGCCTAGCATATAATAGCTTAAAATAGCATTGGGTGAAATAATCAATAACAACTTAAGGTGAAATACTAAAAAATAGCTCAAAATAACCTAAGCTAAAATAACTGAAAATCATTTAGAATAATTTAAGGTGAAATAACTAATAATAGTTTAAAATATTTTAATATGGTGAATTTAATTTAAAATAATTAAAATAAGTTAAAGTAAAATAACTATAATAACTAATAATAACTTAGATTAACCAATAATAACTTAAGGTGGAATAGCTTATAATAACATAGCCTAAATTAGCCTAAATTAGCCAAAGGTGGACTAGTTGAAAATAACCCAAGGAAAAATAACCTAAAATCACCTAAAATAGTTGAAAATAACCTAAGGTAGAGTAACGTAAAATAGTTTAGGACTAATTGAAATCCTATCATATAATAGCTTAAAAATAACCTAAGGTAATTTACATTAACCTAAAAATTTGTAAATTAATTGTTCCTTAAGCATGGAGGTGAGGGGAATTGAGGTGTTTCAAACCTTTATACACCCTAAATTGTTGGGTTAAGTGGGCTAGGTTAAGTTAGGTTTTTAAGTGTTTAACTTAACATAGGTTCTTAGTTTATTTTAAGCTAAGCTCCTAAATGCCTAACCTAGGTTTTTAGCTTAATTATAAATTAGGAAGGTAATTTAATGAATAAATTATTAGTGAATTTGATTAGTCATTATTGAATTAAATATTAATAAACTTGATTAACTATTAATAAATTCACTTGTCTATAACAACTAGTCCCATTCACTGGGGGGTTGGCCACTTTTGGCATGGTAAATTTGTCAAAGTTCATTTGAAATCTAATAAAATGCAAAATGAATTGAGATACATATTGACGTAGTGTGTTCATGTTCTCATGCATCTCACACACATTATTTGTTTAACTTGGGGTAAAATTCAGATTTCATTGAAATTGGAGCATTTTCAATTTTCACCCCACCTTTTTTTCCTTTTTTCAATGTTCACCTTGAATTCAATGACACCTAACCTTGTCTTTTGCTCAAACATATTGTTTACATCCTAGGTTTTACAAAATTTATGGATATCTTTAATATAAAAGGATGTTTAAAGCTCTTTTGCTTCCATATTTTATTTATAACCAATTTTGGTTAAACCATCTTATCGATTACCACCACTAAAAGGTTACATCACAAAATTGAAAAATTGAAACATTAGTGATAGCCAAGCCTCCCCTTGCATTTTGGAATGTTCCTCATGTATTAGTATTACTCATGTAATTACATGTCCAGTTTTCAAATGAACTTCAAAAACATTTAAAGTATTTTCAAATGTTTTCAAAGAAGGAAAACTTGATAAGTCTCAAAAACCAACCTATGAAAAATTGTCGATGTAAACACAAAAGAAATTTGAAGTTGGAAATTGAAATGCAATTAACATTACTTGGTTGATAAAAGTGGAAACAAGTTAATATGCAAACTTCCAAAATGTGATTGAATGCATTTGAAAAATTTCAAAGTGACTATTTTTCTCATTAATCATTGTGCATTAACCCCATATTACATACCTAAAGGAAGGCATTTTACAATGCCTACTTGCACACAATCCAAGCCCACATTTTCACAAAAACATTTTTAAGAATCAAATTGTAAACCTTGATGTTTCTTGGAAAAGGAAAAACATATTTGGTGAAGATGTAACACCAAAATAAGTTAGGTTTTTTTGTGTTAGGCTAAGGATTGGGGTTGTTCCCCTAATCATGTTGATTTTTTTTGCTTTTTTTAGAACATTTTGGAAGTCCTCTCTATGGATTGAAATTCACATTTTTTATAACATGTAATTACTTCAAGTTTCAAGCTTGAAAGCTTCATTTAAATGGACCTAGGAAAAAATGGTCATATATGCAACAAGGGAGTGGAAGGAAACAAAATGGGGGACATGAGTTATAGTGTGTGGGGGGGAGGCTAGGCACAATGTAGTTATTATGGAGTGTGTTGGGGTGTTGTTATTAAAAAGGGTAGTACCCAAAGGAAAAGAGAGATGATGATGAATGTGCAAAGTTTCTTTATGTGAACAATTCTACGTTCTTGATGCATGGAATGGTAGCTTTCTAATGTGTATTTAAACTTGAGAGGAGTTGGTAGAAAGTTAAAGGAACACATATAGGGAAAGAATCTAGTGGTTTTAACATTAACAAGGTTGGCTTTCTATGGATTTGTTTGGGGATTTTTATGGTAGGTCAATCAAGGACAATGTAGGTGTGGATGAGTTTAAATTTAATTATTGATGAATTTTTGCCTTTGGTTTATGTAATGAGGAAATAAACCAAAAGACATAATGTTAAATTGAATGACACAAGTCTCAATGTGATTTTGATCTATGTGAGAGTTCTTGAATGCTTGATTGTTCTTTAAATCGATTATGTAGAAAAAAATTCAAGTATGTGCCACACATTTTGTTGGTTAAAGTGATGTTAAAATTTTGTTCTAATGTTTTGGAATTAGCAAGTGATTTTGTAACATCATGTTAAGCAATGACAAGATATTTGTTTGTGTGAATGAAGATCAACCATCAAAAATGTGGTTCACTATGGTTTTTTCTTCATTTTCGAATGGTTTAAATGCATTGATTATTTAAACTACTAATTTTTTTAAAGAAGTATAATGTTTTCATATGATTAATACAAAAGTAATTGAAATGAAAAAATGTTAAATTGATGACTATATTTAATGATTTTCACAAGTGTAATTATTCATACACATTAAAAGTAAGGAAAACTCTTTTTGAATTTAACTTAACTTCAAACAATTGCATATACAACTCAACCATGTCTAAGGATATTAGGCCAACTCTTGCTTATGAAAATCAACATTTCAAGAAAAGTTAATTACATTCTTATACATTTAAATAGCTTAATGAGGACATAAGTAATGAAAATATCCCTTTTGTTTCCGTATGCAATTTTGCAATACTAAGAATGAATCAAACAAAAAGGCCAACATCAAAAAACATTATTGCATCAACAACTTTGGGCATTAGTAGCTCCAACATTTTATCTTCTTCCATCATGTAAGGTACAATTTTGGTAGTTAGTCATTGATGTAGCATTATGTGGAACTTTCTCTAATAGTTCAAATGTTTAAAATAATATCTATAAGTTGTATATTTGTAAAAAAACTCATATGTGTCTTTTGTATTTGCAAAAACATGCCAATATAAATATGTTCATCAATGCACATGCCCAACTTTATGTCTAGTGGGCATCCAAATTTTGCATACCCATTATGCATGCCCTTTTGTAAAAATAATCCAAATCTATGTCCATGCTTAAAAGGCCTAAGTTTGTTAAAAGTATAAGGATTCTAGGCTTCACATATGTTTTTTATTTTTAATATATGTTTGTCAAGTACATATGCTTGAAAGTAAAGACACTTGCTGAACACTAATCAAAACCTATGTTGCCAAATTAATGAATTTTTCATAATTGGTCAAGTCAGTTATTAGTTTTTATTTATTTGGACCACATAAGGTATCAAGGTGAAAGCACGATCAAGTATACACAAAACATAATACAAAACACATGCACTTTCATAAAATCATGTTTTGGACATATAAATGTAAGAAAGTAGAGTCAAAATCTCTTCAATTGTTATTGTTAAACCAATATTGGAGCCATTAAATTTACAATAAGTTGTATACAAAGTTTGAAAAACATTATTTTAATAAAAATAAATTAAAAATATGTTTTAAACTGGTTATATGGTATTCAAACATATTTTTATATTACTTGTTTGATATATTAATTACTTCTACATTAGAGATTGAAAGTACATCAATACTTTTATTCAAGCCTAAATTTAAAAAGTTAAAAAAATCAATATTTCATCTACTAAATGAAATAAATGGGTGCAAATAAAATACAATGAACCAACAATGTTACTTTAGACAAGGATAACATGTCCTTTTGCCCAAAAATAAAACTTTCATACCAATGAATTAAAAAATCAAATCTAATTGCATCTATTTGCATCCTTAAAAATCAACTTACATGCATATTTAACATGTGATTCTTTAATATGATTATTATAAAATCAAAAAAATGTTCTTATTAATCATTGTCATAAATAATATTTTTAAATTTGACACATTAAATCTTATTTTTATGGCTATTTTTCACTTATGCTAAGAAGGATCATGAAATGTATACGTTCATCCATCAATTATCAAGATTCTTAACAAAAAAATCCTATTGATTATCAATTTCACTATCAAAATCATTTTTGTAATTACCAATTTATTTCATTATTTTTAGGGTAATAACCAACTATTATGCATATGGGTTGGTTTTCAAATATGTGCCTTGAAATCAACTACCTATTATATTTGCCTGGTTAGATAGGTTTTCAGTTTCAATACTTCATCTTTGTTGGCAATTTTATAACATTGATATGACAAATTGGTGCTAGAAATCAGGAAACAACTCAATAACATTTTGTGAGTATTGAAAATTGATAATGTCAAAACTTCAAAGTCTTTAAAATTGATACCAAACAAATTAAAGACATCTACAATGTAAATATACTAATGAGATTAAACCATTCCCATGCATCAAAAACTCTTGTTCCATTATCTCTCCCAAAGAATCATAATCCCTTGTAACCCTCTTGATACTTATGTTTCAATCAACTAGACTAATAATGCAACTTTGACAACCCAACTTCATGTTTAACCCACAATGGTTGAGTGACCCCATTCCATTTTGCATACATTCCGAGTTGACCATTCACCAACTCTGCCATCACACTCAATCCATATCAATTACCATTATGACCCCTAGACCTAATCCCAAGTAATAGACCTCATCACTTTCAAGAGTTGCATTCTCTTCTATCCTCATGGATGGAACTTTGGCAAACCTTAAGATTTTCATCATGATTCCTAGAGCAGTCACTTCACTTAATTAGGTTCATATTAACTTTGCACTTTCAAAAATCATGTAGTAGAACACAATTTTTTGCATTCAAGCCAACACACAAATCACCCAAGTCCTACTACACAACAAAAATACTGATTTAGCACCAAAGCCAAAGGGGAACTTAGGCACATTTTACATGCATCCAGCAAGTCCAATGCTTCAACATTTGGGGATGAGCCAAACACATTGATGTTCATGTATGAACTGGGGCATTTTCCTTATCCATCAAAGGCTTGAATTCTGTCATGTGTACAGGCAACCATCTGTTCTACAGGTATAGTTATAATATCAAAGGAGCAGGTCACCAAATTTTCCACCTTCAGGTATACTGGCCACCTTCAAATTCACAACATAGACTACATAGGAGCACCAAAGGCCAAGATTCAAGAATGGATGCAACAAAGCAGCACAAGGGTATTTTGTTGGATACTTTCTTGATGGCTCGATAGCATATTTCATGGAATGGGCACATGAGCTAAGAAAAATCTTGTTGCAACAAACAGGTATACAAATTTACAGATGTCAAGCCTCCAACTCAAGTGGAAATCTGAAACATATGAGATTTAAAATGACAACAAAAACATCACCTGTGGATGTTGCAAATGGAATTGAAGTGGAGGATGGTGGTCATTGTCGTGCACCACCTGTACAAGACCTCTACCACAAGGTGGAAGTTTAACAAGATAATTGTTGACCAATGAGATTAGATGCAGAAAATAGTATCAGTACCCATTTAGTGAAATTATTATTGTAGCTTTCACAATTATTTATGTAATTTTCATGCTGTATCAGATCTGTGTTACACAATATTGTAATTATTATTGTGGTTTCATAAGTTAGTAATCCCTTTGCATATTCATTTGGCTTTTCGATTCTTCCACCCCTAGTCTCGCTCCACATGATTTGAAAAATTTGTGATCACAAGGTCCATATTTGACCCTAGTTCAGAAATTTTGAAAATCTTCAGTTTCAGTGCTTCCATCTGTATTTCTTTCAGTGTATCTAGATTCACTAATCCAGCCCTTCTCACCACTCCAATTAGTAATGGCTAAAAACTTCCAATCCTAAATGCAACCAAAAGGAAAGCTTCTGATTTGGCTGGAATGAATTGAAATTTTGGGACAAGTCAGTTTTGTAAATTGATGAAAAAGAGGAATTAAAGAGGGATTTTGTCGATGCCACATTTTGGCATGGTATATATAGTTTTGCCATATTTCAGATTAGCATGGTAAATGGGTCATGAAATTCTCAATTTGTTGAGGTCCCAAATCAACCATTGTGTGCCTTCATTTGTAAGAGGCATAGAAAGACTTTAATGAGCCAAAAACTGATCATAAAGCATTCAATGAAATTTCTCTCTAACTTATATTTGAAGGGCACTTTATTATCCACATTAATAATGATCTCAGTCAAAAACATCAGGAGGCACCTTACACCTACAAAGAGACCTCTTGTAAGGCATAATGTGTGCCTTTCATAATGATGAATCTAACAATGTAGATAAAGAACATCATGATGATCTTCTTGATGACATTGTGAACTTCATCATTGTAAGGGTGGCATTGGAGTTGAAGATGCACTGATTGGTTACATCAACCATCTTTTAGCAGCTTTATATGATTAGGGTTATTGATCACTAATTCTTGCCTTGTGCTAGATAGATAGACATAAAGGCAGTTGACGCTCACATTTTGAATTTTGTGTACTTCACGCGTGCTTATGAGTTATTTTCAGTATATTGTTAGCTTCATATATATGTGTATGTTTAGCTTGCCAGGCTTTTTCATTGTAGTTTTGTTTATGTTTATGCAGTTGCTAGCTTCGAGCTTCTATTATATTACTCTTTGACCCTTGCAATATAAAATGAGCACATGAGTTGTCTTGTTCGATGAGATAGTCCTTGGTAAAATTGTCCTTATATGTTGTCCAGTTTAAAATTTTCAAAACTAGAATCAAAACCTAAAATTAAAATTAAAATCTCCTAGCATTAATTTGATCATTCAGCATATTTTAATCATGATTACCAAAGATTTTAAATGGCAAAACATAGATTCAAATGATGGAACATAAATAAATCTATGATAGTGTACTGTTTTCACTGCTCTAGGACGAGCTTCTTGGCTCCTTTGACAGTGTTTTTGCTCAATATGTTATATAAGCAGATGCAAGCACTCATGTTAGAGGAGTATTCATTTGCAAGTAATCAGTACTACCCTAGTGAAGTATCAGTTGAAGCAGCAGATGTCCCATTGTTGATGTAAATATATAGAAATTGATATAAGCACCTATACTGCAGAATGGCATTCTGGTGTTATAGCTGGATCATGCAAGCTGGTGCAGCAGCAGCTAGTGCAGGATCAGATCATGGAACTCTGAAGGACTTGCTGCAGGTGGATCAGAAGCTAGCCTGTAATTACATTCTAGAATCAGTAGTGATAACCTGCAACGGTTCAATCTAGACAGGCAGCTATCGATCTAGCAAGCAGCTGGAGGCAGCAGCTAATACTGATCAAATCCAGAACTTCTCCATCTCCATTATATGGAGTAATTTGCAGGTGCCGCACATGACTGCTTAATTTTCTATGCCCTGCAAGCTAGTTATTTATACATAATCTCTAGTTTAGTACTGTAATAAAGCATATAATCACACCCAGCACCTCTCTATGTTCGCAGGATGCTGCAATATTTGTCGACCAGCTGGATTTGCAGAACTGGGCAACATCTATGTAACTTGGATTCTGCTGGATTAATTTCTCGAACTAGATTTGCAGAACTGGGCACTGAATCTGTGGTCGGATGCTGCTGCATTGATTTCTCGAGCTAGGTTTGCAGAACTAGGCACATCTATGTTTGGATGCTGCATTAATATGTCGATCTTATAGATTTGCAGAACTAGGCACAATATCTATGTTTGGATGCTTAGACTGCATTAATTTTTCGAGCTAGATTTACAGAACTAGACACATCGATCCGTGTTTCATTGATGCATTAATTTGTCAAGCTAGATTTGCATAACGTCTAGTCGTAGAACGAAAACCTGATGATCAGTATACAATTGATGATACAAGCCTGCGATGTATTGGATCTCAGCAGCTAGAGTGTTGCGGTACTGCAGATATTGTCGAGCTGTTTGACAAATATATTCAGTTATAAGGTTGTAGTACATGGGAGTTCTCATCATCACGAATGCATTGACTGTCGTCTACATGCGTATACAGTAGCAGCAGCAGAGCATAGCCATTGATTTCGGACGCGTGCAGCTCCTAGCCTAGACACTTAATTTCCTCTGGGAGGATGTGTACGAGGATCGCTGTAGTCCAAATGTGTGTCGTCGTCAGAATATGATGCCGAGTCGTCATCATGGACTGATGGAATTCTTGTAGCCCTTGCTGCTGCTGCCATATTCCTGGTGCTAGTCATGAACAATTTCCTTGTTTTTCTGGGCTGCGACTGTCGACTGGATCGACTTTTAATAAGTGACGTTGTGCGCAATGTTGTTGCACCATCGACATGCATCAGTAGGTCCCTCACGGTCTTCATGAAAGAGTACCTGGGCAGTGCAGGATTTTCATGTGCCGCCTTCATCTGCAGCAGGCGCTGCCAATATAATGAATGCGGAGTCGTCGCTGTTGTTCGGAGTTGCACAGCAGCTGCACTAGGCCGCAACTGCAAACAACTAATAAGTTTTCTGTGCATAGAATATTTTTGTGCCTGCATCCGGGACTCAACTTCATCGACATTTCTCGGCTCTTCCTGCACACTCGAAATCACTTGTGTGTAATTGACTGATTCGATTGATCTCCCCTGCACTGCAGATGCCTGCAGTCAAGAGTCATCTGAAATCGGTCAAGAGCTGATCCGAGAGAGGCAAGTTTTCTTCATCCATGATCCCACATGACACAAAGAATTCGAGCTCCCGACAAGAAGCTAAGGCAACTCGAACTGTTAGAGGAAAGATCTTCAAACATAACAATATACATCACTTAGTCGCTGTCCTGTGGATCACAAGAGACTTCATTGTAACTCCTGAGCACTACTTTTACTTAGTATCCTCTTTGTAGCGTGGAGACATTTCCGAGAGACATTTCTTCGACTGTGTTCTTCAGGTTGGGTGGACAATTATCTCAAGCGGAATGATCTTCTAGCTAATCAACCATCTCTACAAGTGATCTAGTCGACCAAAAGACTGCGATTAAGGCCCCTTGATTGTCTGTAGACTCTTTCAAGATCGTGAAAGTTTGAAACCTTAAACACCAATCTGCAATCCTAGTCGAGTGCCGCTGCAGCAGCAGCTGTGCAACTTTGATGTAAGAAGAAATGCCGGAACTTCGTGAACTAATCCCAAGGATGATCAGGAAGACTTTCAAGAAAAGAAGAGACCATAATGACTGCAAGCCTGCACAATGTATTCAATCATCAATGACAGAGATTCGCGGGGGTACCTTTGTGCGGGTAAGCGGAGAGGACGTCGTTAGGTGGTCTGGTATTTCAGGTTGTTGGAAACTGGCGTCTGTGACCTTCTCGTGATTTACACCTGCGCAGATACAACAGGGGGAAAACATCCGTCACTTAGAACGTTTCTCAGTTCCTTGTCAGATTACCGACGTTTCTCTCGAGTCCAGTCATGAATGCAAAGACATTCAGAACCTTGCAAAATTCCGATTCTGCTCTGAATGGATCTAAACATTAGTCTCGGAGCTGTGGTGAGATTTTGTTGCAGATCTGGCACACAAGATCGAGAGTGGAACTCGTTAGATCACTAGTTTCACTCGAGTCTGGACGATTCATCATATCAAAGAGATCGAGCTCACCACAAGGAGGACGAAGGCCTGCAGCGGAAGCGGCGGAGATAGATGATGAAAATTCTAGTTGGAGCAATAGAAATACGCACAAAACGGCTGTGGCTACAGCTCTTACGGACTTGGAGCTAGGGCGCGTCTTCCTGCATCCTACTGAGGTGAACATTCTGAGTACTTGCGCATGGCTGCCTCAGTACTACTGCTTTCAGATACAAGCTTGACGTGAGTTTGTAAGGAGAAAAATATGTAGCACGCAGCTTGGTTTCAACAAGTATGCCAAAATCCAAATTATAAGAATGCTCAAGAGGTGAAGGGCAAGTTGCTCAGGGGCTAGCTAGCTTCTAAGAGCTGCTGCTGTTCCAGAGCTCCAATAACCTTACGGAGATGACTGAAGAAGACAGTGTACAGAACTAAATTGAACACTGGGAAATATCAGCTGATCACAAAAGAGAAGGAAACAAGCAACATAATGTAACAATACGCAGCTGCGGTTCTACTATTCAAAGAGGTTTGAGAGAGCAAAACATAAACATATTGTAGTTGCAGCTAGCAACAGGAACGAGAAGGCTGGAGGAGACACGTTTAAGTGCGTGCTCTCGCTCGTACAACAGCTCACTAGTCAGAGAGCAGTTACAAGTACTTTGCAGCTGGGAAGAAAGTGGCTTGAGGACGTAGAATGACGCGCGGCCAGGACTGTAATTTAAAAGGAGCTAGTTCTGTTGCAGCAGACATGTGGGCCAAGCCAAGGAAGCAGCTAAGCTGGGGCCAAGAACGCGGAGTACTCACCGTAGACCTGGGCAGCTCATTTGATCAGCACTAGGGTCCACACCATCACTACAAACAGGGACAATGAGACAGAAAGAGGCAACGAACAGAGCAGAGTCTCAACTTGGTAGAAGCAAGTGGGAAGAAGCTGCCGACGTCGTCAACCGATGGGTGGATTCACCAGCTACCAGCTTCCGCCGATGTCCGGGTCGTTATGTCTAGACTTTGATTCCTATGAGTGCTCTAGAGTTAGTCTTCTTTGCTGTGTTCTGATTCATTTGTCTGGGTCGGCTTGATGAATTACTGTCTGACATTTCTACTTCTGATCAGCTGCCAGAAGGTGACGACGACGACGCGAGCTTCTTCCATTAAACTCTGGACACTTGTCCATCTCCTTCCGGTGGGCAGCAGCTAGCTAGCTTCACACCAGGTGCTAATTTCTGATCATCAGCAGCATATTACTCCGGGGCGCTAATGTCTTTGGTTATAGGAACTGCTGCTAGCTAGATAAACAGAGCTTGTTGTCTGACTAATTTGTCTGCGAGGAACGATCTCACCGCCCGACACAATTACTTCTGATCCTGCAGCAGTGGCCAGGTCATGGCCGCGAGGACTTAGACTTCCTTAAGTACTATTCCTCGCCTTTCTCTGGATGCTGTCCACCTCTAATATGCTGCTGCCCCCAGCCACGCTTAAATTATTCTTAATCAAATGTCGCTATTTCCTCAATACTCTCCTCCTCTTTAATTACTCTCTTGAGCAGCGGCCAGCCAGCTCCAATATCTTTCGGATTTACCCATATACAATTTCTGTATGATTCTGGCTGCAGTAGAAAAAGCTCCTAGCTAGCACTTCAAGTGCCGTGATGATGATTTCAGGATTGATAATATTCAACCCCAGATAGTACTTTATACAAGTCTTCTCTTATATCTATTGACTCAAAATCAATCATACAACTACTCAAAAAAACATGAGTACATGATCTAACTTGTTAAGTGTTATCATGGACCGTATATATATAATGGAATTGTCCGCAACTTTTCCAAGACTAGAAGGATCAATTCATGTCTAAGACTGATCCGTAAGCTACAAAATGTGAGTGCAGTCCATTAGTCCTAGTTCACTAGGCCAATAGATTCACTACTGCTTCTTTATTAGGTCTAGTCCACTTGGCGTAGAGAGACACCTTTTGTTGTTTCTTCATTAGGTCTAGTTCACTTGGCGTAGAGGGACACCATTTGTTGGAGGGCGTATAGATTCTAAGAATTCCAACCCTTGCTAATAAAAAGTGCACTATATCTGATGTTCATAATGTCGTGTGTGGATCGATGCTTCACTAACTAGCTAGCTCATCTTAATCATACAATGGAGAAATCCTTGCCAAGGATTATAGCTGCTTCTAGTGATGAGATCCACCGAGTGAACCCATGTGTGAACGAACTCCTCTACGTATTTCTTGGCCAGTTCAGTGAACCAGCACCCACCAGCGCAAGATGAAGGTTGGATGATAAGTGGTCAGAAAACAGTTTTCTGTGGGGCTCCTGTTTGCTAGCTAACCATGATGGTTAACTAACTCAGCTGCTTTTTTTTTTCTAACTACCTGCTTACTAAGTACCTGCTTGGCTTGCGGGTTCTTAGGAGGTCTACTGATCTGAGCTTGATTGGGGAAAAAAAAATTCAAAAGTTTTGAAAAGGTTTTGTAAAGCACTTGGAGAAATTTTCCTAAGTGTATTTGAAGGGCACCTTATACACTGTATAGTACCTAGCCTGGTTAGGCACTAATTAATTCTTTTTAAAATTGTCAAAAATTCTGAAAAAACATTTGCCTGCCATGTCCAAATTCTGAAAGAAACTCTCAAGCAAATTACCTTAATATTTAATATAGTGTGTAATTGTAAAATATTATTATTGTTGCAGTCAAATTTGTAAACGATCAAAAAAATTAATTATTAGGCACCTTGTTGCTGAACCAAGCTAGGAACTACAGTATGTGAATGTCATCAGTAGAGAACAAGAGGCAACTTATGCCTACTCTTTAAGAGTGAGAGAAATGTTATGATTACTTATATCTATAAATCCCTCATACTGTTAAAGAGAAAGTGTAAGAACCCTCCCCTCCATTGCCTTGTGATCTAGATGTATGTTTAGATTCATCATAACATTCACCTTATGCTTTAAGATCAGTAAAGCCTAATATATAGGGTGGGGCAGATCCCACAATGTGAGGTGGTACTTGATTACTTGGGCTTCTTATTTTGAGAATTTCCCAAAGTTTTCACCCCACAGAAAAATCCCAAAGTTTCTGAAGAAGAGACGTTGAGTCCATTGGCCCCTGGGGAACAACACACAAAGTTTTGCAGCTGTCTATAGCACAAATCTGTAGAACTTGCAGGGACAACTTGCGGGACAATGTGAGCACAAATTTTATTCCTGCAAACCTGCCAAATCTGTTACTTGGAAGAAGAGTGTTGTGTCTAAACTCTGAACCAGGAGAAAAAAATTAAGTCATAGCCAGAGTTACCTCTGTAGGAGTATGTAGACCGGTATTCATGCGCCAGTTGTTCTCTTGAAGACCACATGTACCTCTGCAAGGCAAAAGTTTTGTGCCAGACACTAACTACCCCCCTCTATTACTAAATGCACGTGATTCTGGTAAAGCCCATAGCAACTTCTTATCCAACCTAAACCCAATAACATACTGTAGTAGCTTGGCAGCCTCCACACAAAATATTTATTTTCACAAAATGTTGAAATCTTCAAAAAGACTCTTTCCAAATAATAAATTGTTTCTCTATTTTGTGAAGGAAAATAGACAATGTTTTAGAATATTTTGGAATTATTCCACACTGAAATGTTGAACTTGTCGTGGTACTACAGTAAACCCTGGCAGAAATTTTAGGCATTGGTGGTGTTGGACACCAACAAAATATTGAAAGGTCATGGGTTTGTGATTCTTGCAAGTACACAATTAGAATTGTCTACCTATCTCATGTTTGTGTTCCAAAAGTTCCTTATGAACCCTGATAGTTTGGTTAGCAAGTTACCTTATGTGTGTGGTATGTTAGAATATCACAAACTTATTTTAAAGTGTACACATGAATGATATACACTGTACTCAAGTACACAATGCATACTGTGAATATACAGTTTTTAAGTCTGTGTTCCTAAAGTTATATACCTTTCAGTTTTTATGTGTCTTCAACTAACTTAGTAAAAAAAATTGTCTTGTTGTACATTATAACAAAAGGTGTCTTTATACGCCAAGTGATTTCCCTGAATTTTGAGTGAATTCATTGGTCATAGTGAACAAGACCCAGCTAAGACGCAATGAATTCACTGGTTTAGTGAACCAGAACTAGTGAATTGCACCTGCATTTAGTAGAAGTGTGTGTTGTATATGGTACAAAACTGAATGTATGGATATTGCGAAAGTACACTATAATTGTACTGTCCTGACTCTAAAAAGTACACCACATCCTGTACCATATAAATGATGTTCCATATACAATTTACCTTGAATTTTATGTATGAGTGGTGAAGGTGGTAAAATGGGAACACCTATGCAAGTGGACCAAGAAAGATACAGTGTACCCATGTAAAGCAAAGTGCAATTCACTGTAGATGATGTTGTATGTTGTATAAGTTGTTGTATACATGATTTGATTATATACAAAGTATACCATTTGAGTGTGCACATGTCATGTGTAAAGAACACTCATTGTACACACATAATTGTGTGCCATAGCGTATTATTCTATTTCCATAAGTATACATTAGAATATTGGATTTGCACAATTGCCACATTCATATTCTTCTTTGTGCATCATCAACATCATTAATGAAGAGCGTAATTCTACCTCATCTGGCTTTTCTCACAAAATGGCCATTTTACTAGTATTGGATACCAAATTTTCAATCACCAAACGTTACCTAAATTAAGTACTTGAGTTCTACTCTTTGTTCCCAGAACTGGGGAGCAAAATTGGAGTTGCAAAACTGACAGGAATCTTTCTGGTCACTCAGACAAACATCAGACCAGAAGCAAAGCAAAGCAAAGCAATGCAATGCCCCCATGTCTGAACTGCGAAGACATTTTGAAAAGATGGTGAGAACCAGCAGAGCCTACTTGTCGAGGAAATTAGTTAATATTCTCCCCAAGTCAAAATCTCACCTTATTTAGGACACTGAAATCAACTCTGTTTCAGAGCTGTTACATAGGGAGGCAGCTTTTGTGAATTTGACAGATGACAAATTGGGGCCCAGTTGCCAATATAACCAGAGGAAACTAGTTGAAATATTTGGGACCTCCATGTGCTCATTCTAATGCCCAAACCTTTATATAATAATATACCGCAACTGCAAGACTGCTTTTTTAAGTTCCGAGTCCAGAATCTTTCTCCAGGACTGCTTCCATGTATATGTATGCCCATTGCTGACAGAATGAACCAACACGCATCCGAGGGGATGAATGGATGGATGGTGGGTGGACAGGAAAACACTTTTTCCATTGGGTTCTGGTTCCCCTAGTTAACTAATATGGTGATTAGATCAGTTTCTGCTTTTGCTACCTACCTGCTAACAACCTACTAGTCTAGACCTGCATATTATTAACCAACTACATGCATCCACTAGCCAGTTAACATCTGTGAAACCCTCCACTATTTGCCGCGGTGTTAGTGGAGGGTGCATTATCCACCGGAATCCACATTAAGAGGGCATTCTGAAAAAACGAAATGCTCACATAACTTTTTTATTTCCTTATCATGATACCCACCTGGTACCTACCTGGTACCCACCAGATATCAGAGTAAAAAAATTAAGTAAAAAAACCTGTCAGAGTTTCATACCAGGTAACATCTTCAGGCAAGGACATTCCTGAAATAACAGGCCCTCTGCTTCTGAAAGCAGGGGTCGTTATTTCAGGAATGCCCGAGCCCTAGGGCATTACCCTACAGTAGCCTCCCACTTAAGTACGCACCCGTTTAAGTACGCATTTTATGACAAAATTTTTAGGGATCAACATTTTTCAGTGGAACATATGTACTATAGTGTGGCCCGTGCCGTTGGCCCGAGTGTTACTGTGTCCTCAACTGATTTTTCCTTCCAAAACCTCATTTTTTGGAATTTATTTGGAATTTTCTGTGTCCTCAACTGATTTTTCCTTCCAAAACCTCATTTTTTGGAATTTATTTGGTATTTTCAGCGCCAGAAATCACGTTTCTGAATCCAAATCTTACCAAATAAATTCCATTAAATCCTACTCAATCTTTCCATCAACACCAAAGACACATTCCAATTCCTCCACAAAAAAAAAAGTTAACGGCCTCGTTTATATCTAAACTATCTGGTATATTCAGAGGCCGGGCCCGTTCTGCCATAGAAAACAACAGTGGAATTGCCGCCATAGCAGACAATTCCACTGTGGGGACTTAGTCTGTCTGTGTGTGCAGAACGCCGTGTCACAGACGGACTAAGCAAATTAATATATTAGATAGAGTTATCCCTAAAGTAACCCTGTCTTCACCCTGGCCTCCTTTCACCCCTACCCCTCTTTCAGTGGTATCCGCCAAATAAAGACATTTTATTAAATCTCAGTATGAAATGCTGAAACCCA
>Ga0116227_10000418_pt1 | contig 81386 bp, 69 predicted proteins | sample S1TSphgellanicum_FD_89693 | JGI IMG/M metagenome (GOLD analysis project Ga0116227, IMG submission 89693) | Host-associated microbial communities from peat moss isolated from Minnesota, USA - S1T2_Fb - Sphagnum magellanicum MG | ecosystem: Host-associated > Plants > Peat moss > Unclassified...
AGCCTTTTTCATATGTAAACCAAATTGTGGGAGCATTAGAGGATTGTTCAAAAGGATTCCCACATGCAATGTGATTCTTGTGGGGGATGCCATGATTTCAGGACAATCCAAGAAAGGGCAGAACGCCTTAGCACTATCACAAGAAACCCAACAGGAAGAGGTGAGCCAAAACACTCAAAATTTTGTGGGGGATTTTTGTATGCATGTGCATTGTTGCACTGTTTGACGTTGGTAGGTGTGTTCGTGAACAGATCATTACTGTTCGTTTGAGTTGAACGTGTATTTGAGTAATAACAGCCTAATTTACGTGTATGCCAACTGCGGGAGTATGGGAGATATTTGGAAAGTGTTCAACAGCATACCTGCACATGATGTGATTACTGGAGTGCCATGAACTTAGGGACATGTGAAACATGAGCAAAGGGCAGAAGGCATCAGCATTGTCTCTAAAAATTGTACATCTGTGCTGATGCTAGCTAGACTGGAGTCTTCATGCAATTGTTCAACAACAAATTTTGGAGAGAAGGTATGTGAGAAGACAGCAGAGGTGCATCTGGGAAGAGGTGAATACTGATGCACATGTTGCTACATATGACCAAGAATATCCTCAAACAATAGACATGGTTTTTGTGGCGTGGGTGCTGTTCATACATATCTTATTGCACATAGTCTGGATTCTTGATCTCGTAGATCTTGGGTCTTTCCATGGGTACCTACCAGTATTGTATTGTTGTGTACCTTTTCACATACCAGTCGGATACTGGTATTGCGAATTTTCATACTAGGTGGGTATTAGTATTGGATTGGTATGTCCCTTTTCATATACGAATCTGGTCCTGGTATTGGACTGGTATTGGGCCTAAGGCTGATTTATGCCTAGTATGAGGTAGGCATAAACCCAGTATTAAGATTGGTGGATATCAGGTTGGTTTTAACTCAGAGGACCTACCAGTCTGGTATTGGTATAAGATTGGTATTGCCTCAGTTGATACCAAACTGGTATGTTCTTTCACACCCGCAATACATACCAGAACTTATATTATACCCAAATAATAAACCTCAAATTGTACCTTTTACACATTGAATCCGTAGAACCTAAGTCATATTTCTGGACTCCCCCACTGGAAGTTCGACCTTCTGCAACAGCCACCAAACACATGCACAAACTTACCTGAAGTTGGTGTTCCTGTGACCAACAATCTATGTGTGGTTTCTTACTGTCGGAGTTTTGCATTGACTTTGCACGATCATGCAGCTTCTGTAAGGTGGAGGCTTAACTACTAAAGGGGTGCCTTAAGTTGTGCAAAACATACTTCCCTCCGGCTCCAATCATATGACTCTGCCTCTACTAAGAGTGAAAGCTTTGCCTGTCAAAAATTATGGGCATTGGGAACAATAAGTACTCCTGCACATCATATAGAACCTTAGGTGTAACCTTGATCTTTTCAAGCTTCTGCAAGTAGCCATCTAACATTTCATAAAAATTCCCAAGGCTCATGGCAATAAAGACCTCATCTGCCAACTTGCCAATTCCTTCCTGGTAAGCTTAGACAGATGAAGGCACTAGAAGCTGAACCTTACTAGTGTTGTACCTGTACGTTGCTAGTGTTGTATGTGTAAGTGTCAATAGTCATATATATAGTGTGTAAATCCCATGTAAGAGCATGCCAACAGCTGCTGGGTATATGGCACTGCACAGTGAATATCCATTGGAAAAAGTCAACCATATCGTTTTGGCTCAACAAAATGTTTGTAGGCTTGGCTTTTTCACTCAAGATACCGAGGCAGGCAAAACGCTCAACAAAGGACATTACCTCCCCTTTCTTATTTGATATGCTTCTTGCGACTGGGGGAGGTTCTGGAACATGATGTGAGAGCCATGCTATCAGGGGCAGAATGTGATAAAGTCGGTTTGAGCAAATCCTTAAGGCAGCCAAAATGGTGATAGAGCAATGCAATCCCAGATGTCTTGCTTTGGTTATGGTGTAATTTCGAACTTGAAAAAGCTAACAGAAGCTCCAGAAATGAATATGTTATCTTTAGTGAATTTGTATTTTTGACCTGAATTTCCTTGTAAGCAACATGGTTAACAAGACATGCATGATGATAGGGTAATGAATGGGATTGAGCTCTGAATCTAACAAACTATAAAAGAAGGTAGTTGTAAAAAAAACATTGAAATCACCAAAAGAAAACAAATGCCAAAATATTGAACAATGTTCTAAGGCCAAAAGTTGGAGTTTATAGTTGGTGTCGCTAACCAAACACCCTATATACAATTATGCAAAAGAAATTTATCATGACATCTACTTCTATTGGTGCTTGTTGGCAAATCTTCAATTTTATAAGTTTGAATTGAGTCATTGGCCATTGATAGGTATCTCTTGGGTGACCAACATTAGAGTTTGTTTTTGACAACTTGTATTTATTCTGAAAGTTTTAGTACTTGTTATTTTCCAACATGTTATCTCTACTACTCAAGCCACCTTTGGCAACTTTGAACAATACCTTCTTTTTTAAAGATGCTCCATAGTTGGGTGGAAAGCATGATGGATATCCTTTGTTGTCATTCCAAGATTACACAAGTTTCTACCCCAAGATCTTACCATTTCAAATAGTGTGTGTTGTGAGTGTGCGGCAAAGTTGCAATGCATGTTGACATTTGGGCTCTTGGAAGCTGTGATGGAAGTTAAAATCCTTGAAAGCACCTTGCTACAAGTTGACAACAATAATGAGAGGAAGGTGTTGACAAACAACAATCTCCTAGCATTACTACATGATTGGCGGAATTGTGTTCAACAATTTGGAAATGAAGAGCAATGTCGACAATGGGCAAGCCACATTGAGGTTACGCTCATGTAGGCAGAAGGAATGTTCATGAATGAAACATTTTCATATAGTGAAACAAGGGCTACATGAAGTGGAGGATATAGGGTTACAATTGCATGAAGTGGAGGATATCCTCTTCCAAATAGGGTCTATTGTTGAAACATTAGTGATTTCAGCAAGGAATGTTTTTCCACAAAACTTTTTAAGGCCTTGGAACTTTGGGTGGCAAATTATATTGACACCATATGCACAACATAAGATAGACATGGTTGTGAATGGATGGTGTCCATTCATGGTCAATATTTTGTCAAGTGTAAATGTGTGAGGATATGTACACACTTGCAAACATCCCCATATTAGAGGGTCATATGAAGGACATCGGAAATGTATCACACAAAAATGTGTGATAAATACAGTGGATATTAGTAGTTATGTGCCCAAACATGTGATAAGAACTTGCAAGTATGTCATGTTTAAGCCATCATTGGAAAACGTCATTGGTTCCTTATCAATTGGTAAGATATCAGTTGTCCAATGCCCTTCACCACACAGTGAGCTACATTGTAGTGACTCCTTAAGGATGCCTTATGTAGCAATTTCCCATGTTTGGGCTAATGGGCTAAGGAGCACAACCGAGGAGGGATTGCTAGCATACCAAATCAAACAGCTTGTGGCATTAACCAACCAATTGACACCAAGCAAAACATTTTGGATTGAGGCACTTTGTGTTCCTAATGTCAAGGACATGAAAAAACAAGTTATTCGGTTAATGGCCAAGACTTACAAAGATGCAAAATATGTGTTAGTGATTGATTTTGACATTCGAGCAACTTCACATTTTGCACCACTTGAAGAAATATTATTGTATGTGCTATGCTAAGGATGGATGCAACAACTTTGGATTCCAAGAAAGGCTTTTGGCTCAAAAGTTGATTTTTGAGTTTTCAAATGGCTTGGTAGCCTTGGAAGAACTTTTGCCAATGGGAAAAGAAAGGTTTAACCCTATGCTTGCAAACCTTTCAAAAGAAGTTTTTCAACTTACAAAACAACAAAGAATGCAACATTAGCAATGTGGCACGTGCTCTTAGGTGGCAAACTACAAGTAAAGCAAGTGATGAAACCCTTGCAATATGTGGGCTATTGAACCTCAACGCCTTTGAACTAGCAAACCTTCCACCAGAACAATGCATGCAAACTTTCTTCCTTTGCATCCAAAAGCTACCCAGTGATATCATCTTTCTAAGCAATGTAAAGTTGAATGATGTGAAATTCCATTGGGCACCTAAAACATTAATGTTATGTTCAGAATTCAACTTGAGTTTCAGTGAGTATAAGGCATTATGCACATCTACTGGCCATGGTAGAATACATTGTTGTATATTTTCAAGATAAGGATTTTGATGGAGAGTGTGAGTGGTGCATTCGTGACTTAACCCAACAATGCATTTATAAAGTCACAAATCTTTGGCTTGGGATTAAGGCCATGGAAGCTAGATATGTCACTTCTTATTCTTGCAACACTATATTGCTACTTGAATGGCCTAAACCATAAGTTGTGACATCTTGTGTAGTAGTTCTAGTTCAGGGTGTAGTTCCAAAAAAACTTGGAGATGAAAGAGATAGAATGTTATGTGAGTTCAAGAAGCAATTGCTTCTAAGGGAAATCACTAAGGTCGAGTTGAACAAAAGAAATAAGACTTTGAAAATTGTGAATGCAAAGTCTGGGAGGATGAGAGTGAAGATCATGTGAAACATCAAAGCAAATAAATCAATTTTCCAACTCATTAGTGCCTTACTGCATTTTTCCAATTTTCTTTCTTTGAATCATCCCTTTGTTTTAATTTAATCACTGAGAAGACATTACACCAATTTTTGTAGTGTGATCAAAGGGTACCTTACCCAACACAATTTTTCATGAGTTGTTTGTTGGGTGTTTTTAGAAATGGAATGCCCATTCCAACTAACATTCTGTTTTTTGTAAGGCATTCAAAAAAATTTCTTATTGTATTTCAAAAGTACCTTTATATCAATGAATATCCTTCTTAGAAAAGAAGAGGAATATTATCCCTACTCCTTAAGAGTGGGAGGGAAATTTTGCCCACTTATAGGTGTAAGATCCCTCTCACTCTTAAGGAAAAGGTGTAAGAATCCTTCTCCTAGGTTTCATGATCTATTTATGCTTAGGTTCATGATAATTTTTCCTAGTGTTTTACCATGGATAAAGCCTATGGGTGGGGACATTCTCAAAATAAGGGGCCTAGCACAAGGTGATAGGCATTCTCGATTTGTTTTAACTGCCAATGAAGTCACTTGTAAACCCTACTAGCCTTGCAACAACATTCCATTCTTTTCAGAGTTTTCTAAAACCGATTTGACATCGTCTAAACAAGGGTGGTGGTGCTCCAGGCTATAAATACTGAATCAAAATTTCAAGTTTCCACAATAATATACATTATTGGAGGGTTAACATCAGTTAAGTAGTCTTATAAAAAAGAATTGGTTCAGAAGAGAGAGTGGACCCTATTGAGAAAAAATTATCAGGCTGTGAAGATCAAATTGCCACAACCCAAAGCTAGTAGGGAGCTTTATTGTCAAAACATAGAGATGGAGGGGACCAATACGACACAATGCACTTATGGAAATGCCAATACATTCAGTTACATGTACAGATGCAATTTTTTACGAGAGGAACAAATTCTGCTCAAACCTATATGAGAAATGACAACCAGAGGCTTCCATTTGATGCAAATCAAGTGATAAGGAGGTTCACTAGCTTGAATGACAAAACTCAACACCAAGTAACCAAACTTGTTGGTCTTGGTGTCATAGAATGTCCTCAATTTATTCATTACTGACATTCTTTAAGCTGTGGCAGATATTTGACAGCTCCTATCTGTGGCATAGAAGGACCTCCTACATAAGGGTTGCAAAACTCATTTGGTGTTTAAGATTGCTTGAATAGGATACAAGATCAGTACCTGATTCCAAGAAGTTGTACATGTGGAACGCCCACCATAGTGTATGAAGCTCAGTGGTTTGGGTCCCAGTTGTCTCCATTATCAATAATTGCTATCATTGCCTACTGCAGGGCCAACCCAAGGGGCACCTTATTGGTGAGATGTTTGTGCAGAATACCCATGAACTTGCACGCAGTAGAATCTTGAACTTTCCAAAGACACAAGATGGCAGAGGTCACCCCAACTTGCTGCAACATATGAGACCAGTTAAATAGCTGTCAGCTGTGACCTTGCCCTGGCAGATTGTGGACTTGCAAAGTGTGCTTGCATGACATATTGTAGAATCTCTTCAGCACTGCGAATCCTGTCTGAATCTGTGGCAGCAGCCCTCTGGTACACAAACGAAGGCTGGAATGTCCTCCAAGCCATGAAAAGTTATGCAATTATAGCCACAAGGCATTTCCACAAAGTTGATGCAATTGTCTGGCCCAATAACAACACACGTGGAGAGGATATTTTTCTGAAACAAACCCATGACATGCAAAGTGCACCGAAGCTGCCTATGGTAAAACTTTCATGACTGCAACCTTATTTGCATAGTGTCCTCTAAGACTGCGAACACATGAAGAGCCTTGACTTTGACTTGCATACATTCTGCGATAGTTTGAGCCTCCAATTCTGCTTCTCTCAGTGTCCGAAGTCTGGTAAGTGGCAACAAGCCCATTCTTTCTCATGAATCCAATGGGAATTGATTTGAGACAACTTGGACAGCTGCTATAGTCAGGTCTGTCCGGACCTCCATTCCAGGATCCCTTCTCTCATTGTTTGCATATGGCCTTACTCACATGGACACAACAACAAGATGCCATTGAATGAGGTACTCATCCTCAAGCTTCAAAGCTGCAAAGGCACATAGCCCAGTTCCAGCACTGAAGGCACATATTTGATTGCATAAGGAGGGGAAACTGTCACCAAGAAACACATTCTCTAACCTATTATTTGTCCTCCCTACTTCAAATCATGCAGGTGCACATAATTGAAATGTTGAAAATTTGGAAAGATCGACTGAATGCAGTTGGACTGCAAGATGCTGAAAGTGACAGGCACTTCCATATCATAGCTGTAGTCATGATTTCTAACATTTCCAATACAAGATATTTGACCTTTGACAAGATTTGTAAACACTGTAATGATGAACAAAATCAAGGGCAGTACATGGGATCAGGTTTTCATGGTCATCCTTGCATTGAAAATCAGGTTGAAATGGGACAAAATTCTAGTTAACATCTAAATAGATCTTAACTAGCTGAACTAAAATGTTTACATGTGGTTTGCATTGCACAATAGCTTTTCCTTTTTCTCTTGTTCATTGAGATTCCAAGAATTTTTAGCCTGGTCATGAATTGCAACCACAAGTGCATATGTTCCATAGTAGGCCTTGTGTCTCAGAACTGTTGAACTCCTCTTGATCACCCAGATCAAGATTTCCTTCTCTGTTAGTGCATATTTGATGGGACAACACCTTGACAAGAGATCAAGAGATCTTTTAAAGTCTTCAGGGCAGTGTGCTTGTCTCTGTCAAATTTGTGGGTTTCAATCAAAGAATCCTTCTTGAAATTGTGCTCCATGGCACAAAACAGTGTGCATGTGCAAGCCATTCAACCCACACAGGACCTTCTTCACATATAGTGAGATCATTTTGTGTTGCTATGCATGACTGCAGACATAACAGAAAGTTTGATTCAAAAGTTGTGAACATCTCAAAAGAATAACAATTCATTGTAATTTTCTCAAAACCCATGAGAATATTTTGAGGAACTTGATAAAAATGGAAGGCACTAGAGGAAAACAAAAAAGTGAAACAAGTTTAATCCTAGATACATCCTACAAAAATGCAAGTAAATTCTTGCAGATTGACACTTTGAGAATATGGGGTTGGCCTGGTGTCAATGTGCTCCAAAATATTTCTCCAGAGCAGACTCCATGCTGACACCGGTCATGTCCTTCCAGGTCACTGGTCCTAGGGTTTGTTCTAAAGCTCCAAGACTAGTCTGAGAACACAGGATGGGAGGAGAAGAGAAATAGCTGGTGAGATATATGAGGGACAAGCTTACCAATAGAACAAAGTAAGTTTCACATGTAATATATGATGCACATTTCACATTGATTCTCCTATGCTAAAAAGGTCTGACTAAAGCAAGACAGCCTCACAATGTGCATCTTTTCTGCAGTGTAACAGTTTGTCTGAAGAACACTGAAGCCATGACTGGGATTTAGGCGTGGATCTGGATGGGGCAGCATTAGATGGTGCCATTCTGGCCCACTCCAAACATTCATTCCATTCAACCAGTCCATGGCTTTAGTGCCTATAGTATGTTGATAAGTATAGCTGGATAGATAACCCTTAAAAGAGATAAAACTGTAATGGCAAACACTATCAGAAGCAATAGGTTAGGATCCAATTGAATTGGATGTGAAAACAACATAACAGTTGAAATTTGTGCTAGTAACTACATTATGTTAGAGTTAACAGAGGCATTGGCTGGTTATATTTTTTGTTGACGATGACATGTTGATAAGTATACCTCTCTGAAGAGAAAGTTCAACTGACAGTGTACCTCAGTCATGAACCTATGTACCTGCCAAGGTGAAAATCATGAACATGTGACATAATTGGATAGGAGGATCACTAGAATCATTCACACAAGAAAGCTCTAATTGTCTGTTTATGAGGACTACTGATGGTAAAAATATGTCTGACATGCTTGATGTAGTGCCCAGGTTGATGTTGGCTGTCATGTTCCTAGAGTACATGCAATTGCTTGCAAGGTTTAGGTCTTTGGCCTAAAATCAAGACCTGAAATTTCTTTGATATGATTGAACCAGTCTCCAGATGGAATCTGTTGTGGAGACAATCACCACAAGGATGTGGAAATTCCAGATACATTCATTTTTACTCTAGCTCTACAGAGATCTGCCCCTCACAACAATTGAACATCTTTTGACCAAGACCTCATTGGACTCTGTGAAAGCCAGAAGACTGCAAGACTTTCATGTACCTTTCCAGAAGTGGAGGAAAACAAACATGGAACTGTGTTCTGACAAGAGACTGTAACCAATATCAAGATCTGCAGGCAGGTCACATCCACACAGAAGACTTACTGTTGAGCATTTCAGTACATTGATGAGAGTGTCTGCACCATCACACTCCTCTGCAGCCTGTTTGCAGAGTGAAGTGAGTCATGGTCTCCTCTACACAGACTTCTGTCTCACTCTGTCCCTCATCAGCTCTATTCTGGTCCTTGTAAGCTACTAACAGTAAGAAGAAATGAGCTTTTGTCCCTTAAACTTTGCTGCCAACAACTTGCCGTTGAACAGATCAAAAGGCCCACTCCATAGCAACAGCTTTTTTCTCATGATGAATTGTCATCATCTACCATGCAGTAAATGATGCAATCCAGGTTGATTTCGCTACAGAACTGGAGACATTGTTCATAGTTGTGGGAAAGCCTGAGTAGTTCAGAGGTCTGTCCACCCCCTACCCTCAGTGCCCTTTCCCTTCCCAACAATATGATGATTCCTTTGACCCGTAAAATGGTTCATTCTCTTGTGGCACCATTGATTCATACAAATCAGTAACTGTTTGGACTTATTGACCATCTTTTGCTGTGCCAGGCAATCCACAGCAACAGAACAGAAGTGTACAAGCATCCCTGACTTAGTGCAGGTAGTGCTTGTGCTTGCTTGAGGTCAATCCTGGATTATTGCGATTATCGTCTGCCTCCCCACTCTAAATTCACATATGATTGTGGATGTACAACTCAACACCCCTTTACATTACCCTCAAGTTTGCAAAACAGACTGATAGCAACATCAAATGAGTCACTGGCTTTCTCAAACTCTGTTGGGTGAGAATAAGCTAAACTGAGGTGACAGTGATGATAATGAACTAACATTCTCATCAGGTCCGAATCTTCAGGCAACCTGCCTAATAAGTCAAAGGTCTGATGACTACTGTCCAAAATAAGTTGAGGATTGTACATTATCCCCAAATAGGCATGATTCAACCCGTACATGTGCATCTGCTCTCATTTGAATCTTCTTTTACAAGTTCCAGGTGGTATTGGTCAGATCTCTTGTGCATTGGAGCATTTCAGTTCTCAGCGCAGCTAGTGGACTGCAATTGTGCAAACTGAGCAAAAAGTGATTTAAGAATTGTGAGATTCATGGGTTTGACAAGTTAGCCCAGAGAGATTGTTTTCACCTCTTTTCAAAAAATTACTTTGCATAGTACCTATTGCGGACTGTATGGCTATATTGTGAATATTAGTGACTCAAATGAGAGCTTTACCAACAAAGTTTCATACACACAGTTTCTTTACAAACTGAAATCAAATTTGGATAACAGATCAATGCATACATGACAGTCCTAGGTCAACTTCTTGGCCAGTGCTAGTCCTTTCCTGTAGTACTTTTGTGACTTTAGGCCGATATGTGAGTCAAGAACTGCTTTCGCAGGAAGTGACTTATGGGTGCCATTTAGAATTGTTGATCAACATAGGCCTCTTGCAGGCTGCTTAGGCAGGTACAACGTCATGGGACATGGCTGGTAATTCATTGGAGAATGTTGTCTTGTGTTGGCTTGTTTTCTTGGACAGTGTCTGTGCTCTTTGTCTTATAGAGAGAAGATTCAGGCTGGAACTGGAGATTAAGTTTTAATTTCTTTTAACATTTGGATTGTTAATCCATTCTTTACTAGATGTCTGTATTTTGACAGTCCCTTCATGTTTTTACAGCCTGGTCAGATGAGTATTGGAATTGGAAAGTCTCGTTAAGTTAGTTCATTCGAGTGCAAGGTGGTCCTTAGATGATGAAGCTCATTGTATGAATCAGATTTTGACAGAGTCTAGACATTCCACAGTTATCTCCACTTTCTAGAAGGTTACTAAGGAGTGAAGTTCCAAATACAGCCATCCTATATATATATATATTCTTGTTGTCAAAATCTGTTCCGATGTCCTACCATTTGTTTCTTCCAAAGAATGAATTCTGACAAAGATGGTGGATAAGACCGACCTTTACTACTCAAATGAGTTTGCACTTGCCTTTCATATGCACTACTACCATCTGCAATGCATTTCCCACTTCTTCATAAATTGATGAGCATAATATATCAGATCTTAAATATATATACATATATTCAGTTCCCGGGTGTCACATTTCACCAGGGCTTTGTGAAGTCACCGCTATGTGCCTGTCTCTTTGTCATCTTTCTTGTGTTGTAAGAGGGCATTTTCTGGTGGAGAGCGGGGAAGTTCTTTGGTTGAGCGTCAAACTTTGCAGAGGAACGTGCAAAAGGGCATCCACAGCAGTATGTCACAGTGACTCTCTACACACTGACTCTGTAGTGAATGGAAGTTATTCTGAAAATGGTACGCCATTCAGAATTTGCTTCTCATAGAAGTACATGCTTTCCCAAATCATCACATAAACCTTGAGTATTACCAATTGCACATTGCACATGCAGCTAAATTTGTTGAATTCTCAGGTGGCAAACTTATTTGGTGGTCAACTTGTCCCAATGCCGGAGACTACTATACCAATCGCAACTGATTTTCTGGACAAAAGTGGTGTACACATATAGACACCTGACAACTGATAAGCACTCCGTTCATTCACGTGAATGGTTTTCACTGATTAGCCTGCTTTGCCAAGCTAGAATTTATACTGAGTACCCGTTTGTGATGGGTACTTGTGATACTGTTGTAGACAGAAGATCACAATTAGCAGTGGAGCAAATATATGCATGCTTATCATGTGAACATTTGGGTGAAAGATGTATTGGAGGTACCATTTATTGCAGCTCAGTTTAAGAGCTTTACAGAGAAGAGGATATTGAGAGCCATAAAAAGCTATAGATGTCGGATGTGGAATGGGCAAGTACACTGAGATTGCTACAAGCAGGTGAGGTGGTGACTAGCTGTGGCAGTTTAGATTGAAGAGGCTCCTTTGTTTTCCAGCTCTGACCACATTTAAATACATGAATGCAACCATCTAAGATCTTGCTTTCTAAAATTTTCATTGTCTTTCTTGTTTCCATGGTAAAGACTTTATCAATGAATTTGTGCAAACCAGTGGTGGAATGAAACTAAGCATACTTTATCTCCTGCCTCAACATAATATCTAGTGAGATAGAAATACTTAATCATGGCTGATGTTCAGTGCAGTGAAGGAAGGTTCTTTTGTCATTAAAATTGCTCTGGACCCAGTGTGGGATTCTCGAGAGGTACTTGTAAGATAATGTATGGTCATATTTTGATCTTGACTTGATGTTGACAGATCATAAACTGAAAATTTCTTAGGTACCGCTAGGCTAACAATAGTCACACAACTTTTCTGGTCTCAGTGTAGGGGCAGGTTATCTACTTTGTCGATCATACCTTTATTAATACCACTATCACATAGTTTCTCAATTTTAACCTTCCCCCCACTGTTCAATCTAGAATTTCTACGATGATGAGTTCTCTTTAGTTCTTAGTATAAAGGAATTAGTGTACATGAGTATTTTGAACAAAAGTTCAATGCAATTTTAAACAGCAAAGATCATTGAACTAAAATCAACTTAACATTCATAAACAATTGCATTACAGTGTAGTTCTTGTATCCCCACATTCAGTGTAGAATATGTTCATAGGTTGTTTCATCTTCAATTATGTGTGTAAAACTCTCCACTCTGTGCTACCATTGAATCTCAATGAACCCCAGAGATGCACATTTTGACATGAATTTTGAACTGGCATGTCAAATGATGCAATGCACAGCATGTTGAGTATCCAATTTCTCTTATTGTGATCATGTGGAGTAACTACAGGTACAGCAGGCACTTTTGGCAATTTGGAAACAGTTTAATCTTGATAGTAAGTTCATGTTCTATGAGCTGCATGACGTAGAATATGTGACTTTAAACAATGCTGGACACATTGAATATCTACCAAAAGAAGATGGCAAGGTGTACATGTATTTTGAAGATGAGGGAAGATCAAGGATGGTTAGTAAACACCTCCCAAACTACAGACTGCATCTCCTCATAGCAGCAATAATTAAATCTGTAGTTTGTTGTGGAAAGTGTACACATTACACAAAATTTTGGAAGATGTGTATTCTTTAAGAAGATGATGCATGTTGAACTGGGTGCATTCCATCATGTTCATCACAATCCAGACACCTGCAAACCCAGACACCTGAAACTATGGTTGACTATGCTCTTTCATTTCCCACTTGTGTGGCTGCAGCTGCCTAGGGGATTGCCAAACGATCTTGGCATTGGTGTTGAAGTATTATGGGCTGGTTTTGAGGTATTGCAGGGTATGTCTTAACTTTCTGCTCTCATAAATCATGTAGAGAAAAGACAGCCTGGGAATGAGGGCATCACAAAATTTGCTCATTTCTTTTATCATAGACTAATAGTGTTTACAAAGGCTCAGAATGTGGTGGGTGCAGAATAGGATCATTAGAGGGTTATCTTTAAAACAAAGAACGGCAAGGCCAGTGTGGTGTAACTGTGAAGAAAACAAGACAAGAGTCCTCCCACACTGCTTTCCTGGCCGGGGCACTGGGTAACCTAGTTTGAGCCGCTCAGTACATCTTTGCCATTCCTTCTTCTCAGAGATGGTTTATTGTTCAATATTGATCATTCTCTAGTCTCCCGTTACAAATTTGCAAGACAATCATTTCCCACAATTGAACCTAGCCAACACACCATCTCACATCGTCGTCCATTACTTTCACTTTTACATCTGGCTTAAAATCCCCGCCCTCCTTCGCACTTACCAGTGCCTCGAACTCCACAAACAGGGTGCCTTCCAATTTTTCCCGTAAGAACACAAGGGCTGCTCTCTCCGTGTAATTCGACCTCAGCACGACGAGCCCATCCAAGCCACTGTAATCACTCCACCGCCCTCCATTCACAAGCTCAAGCTTCACGCGCACATGATCATCGAAGCCCGTACCGACCGTATACAGCATGCTTCTCTCAGGAAATGTCGCTTTCTTCATCTTCAAACCTGGCAATATGACCAGCAATCCCCTTGGATGCAAACGTCCGGGCTTTGGTGGATCAACAGCCCTCAGCAACTGCGGCAGGGGTTCGAGAATGGTGTTCATAAACGACGTTGGTGCCCATCGGTATCCCGCTTCCGACATCTTTAGACCAGGCGCAAAGATCAGATCGGGAGGCACAGTGTCCACCAGCGAAAGAAAAGTTTTCATCCTTTCAGCTCCGCGACAGTCAAGGAGCGGCGTGATGTCTAATCCTAAAACGCCCCCTAAGCACAGAGTCTCGTCTTCAGGCTTGCTTGAGGTCCGGGTTCCCAGCACCGGAAGAAAGTCGTAGAGAGTGCTCCCGGGGCAGTCTGCCCATCGCAGTCGACCAGGGTCTGGAGGTCGGAATAGATCTCGAAGGTAAGTGCCACCAATGGCCTTCAGTAGAGCCTTTACACTCGAGGTATAAACTATGCTCGAAAAGTTGCTGCTTAGTTTGCGGAAAAGTGCAATATCGTGATTGTTGGGGAAGTCCACACACTGACTCGCCAGAGATTTCCACTGCTCCTGTCGTTCTGGACCCCCCGGAAGCTGGTGCACGGGTTGGTCGGAGTTGAGGGGAGTTTGCAAGCCACTGGCGAGGGCTCTGACCAGCCTGAATGCAGTGCAGTCTACGGAGGATGTCGACATCGAGTCATCACAAAGAAAGTTGGCGAGAGCGGTGTGACCTCTGCCCTCCGTCTGCGACCTGATGTCCATTATACTGGGTGTGATCGTTCCATCGCAAAACTGAAAATGCAATTGAAAAGCTAGTACTCCTTCCTGAAATGTCCACAATCGTGTCGCCCACGGAGAGGTTGTGATACGCATCATACACTCCTGGATTGATTCGTGTACGCTAATAGTTTGCAGGGACGCATCTAAAACCAGCACTTTATCAGCATTCAAGTAGGTTTCGGACATCCGTCGAATGGCCATCTTTCGAAATGCTGGCTCAAGTGGTACACAGAGGGTGTCCATCCAGAACGGAACCGGGTGCTGATTTCCTGCTCTATCTTGGTAAAGAGCATTGACGAGACCCTGTATCCTCTGAAGCTGACACCATGGCAGAGTATTTGCTTTAGCGTTTCCAAGGCCGTCCGACCACACATGGGAAATGGCCACATATGGAATAACAGCCGGCCATCCGGGGGTCGCGGGGGTGTCACAAGCCGAATTTCCAACATGAATCTTTCCATCTTCGAAAAACCACACAACAGGAATACCTCCTTCACCCAAAATGTCAAAGATGGATTGCAGTTTCTCAGTCGGGAGATGTGTGCATTGACATTTTGGATCTGTGTGTCTTGTCTTATAGGTATTTTCATTGACTTGGTTCGCAAAACATCTCTGACCACATGAGTCATGATTCTTGCCAAGTGCTGAACGATCCCAAGTACTGAAATAGTAGAGCGAGGACACATCAGGGAAGTCCCTACAAAGAGCATTAATCTCGCCGGTGCACCAACCAGCCTCCAGGAGAAGTCTTTTACCAAAATCTGGAAGCTCCCAGGTCAAAACACCATAAAACTCCTCACGTCCCTTGAAGAAAACTGTATCACGGGCTGCATCCAATGTTTCTCCCAGAACTGAGATTGAGAGGAGCACGTTATCTGCGTGAGAACTGGCACCTCCACTTACGCACTGGCTTTGAATAACACCGTTAATGCATGCATTAGCTAGCTCAAGAACCCGCGCAGCCCCACCCTGTTGCTCTTTCCAACTCTTGCTCCCTGGATTCATATCTCTTGCCCATGCTATGCTGGCGGCCCAGTACCAGATGTACCTTGGCAGGTGCTCTGTCGAAACAAGAAGCTTGCTGGAGTCACTTGTGCGGATGAAGTCCTCCCTCCTGAAGGTAACACTGGCATGTTCGAAGATCTCCTGCAGCAGGCCAAAGAAGAGCCACTCCTGGAGGAATGGAATGACACTGTCAATGGTGCAGGCGTCTAATTTGCCTTGTTGCAGCTCCTCCACCTTAATGCCGCACCGTGAGGGAAAGTCGTCGAACCCACCATTGCACTTGGGTTGGAACTCCAAAAGATAGGGAACCTGCAACGGGAGCCGCACAGCCGACCGAATGGATGGAAGATGGTCCATAGGAATAGGTTCGCTGACTCACTCACTACAAAGCTACATACACAATGACAAGAGCAGAAAACACAACAAGACAACTCCTATCTTACTACACACAGCTGACCTTGACCAAGGAAGCACAAGATTAATTTCATGAGATCTCTAATGACCTATTTTGCTACATGCCCCCAGGATCTGTCTAAGACAATTTTACAAAGTACATCGAACTGTCATCCTTGCAAGCAGTGGCCTGCCTATACTAAGAGCCAGAGATTGTTGGTCTGCGACTCTGCTGCCAATTGTCGGAGTACTGGTTACAAGCAAATGCACTAGCTATAAAGACCTGTATGGACCAGACCAGAACAGAACAGAATAGTCTTGGTAGATGACGAAGCTCGAAGTGGACTACCAGCAGTGGTGATGGGCTTGACTGGGCCTGAAGACTTTAGGGTTTAGGGTACTCCACACTAACACTTTGAAGGTAATCATTGTGTCAGTTCGAGAAAAATCGAAACTACCACGACCATAAACCCCATTGTCTTCATCAGTTCCAAGTGTACAATAAACTGCCCAGAATTTTGGCTCAGAAATTAACAAAATAGAGTTATCCTTCAAGTCATCCTCACTCCCATTCTTAATTTCACACCCTATTTTAGTTTCATCCTTTATATTTGGTTATCCTTAAAGTCCCCAACTTAAGGGATGAAATTAAAAATTGGGGATGGGAAGGAAAGTTAGGGGATGGATTTATTATTTTGGACTTTTTTTAAAAATTCTTAGATTTGATTAATGACTTCTTTTCAAGCTAGAAGAAAAGAAAGGTGTCAGAAAACAAGCTTTAAAAAAGGGTTTAGAGATTGACGAAATTATTCTCACGGTGCGGACAACGATGCAAGAAAAAAATAGGGTGTGAAACTAGTTTTGCACTGATTTCAGTGCAAAAACTAGTTTCACCTCTTGTTATTTTACTTTGTAAAATTTTGATACCCAGTTATGCCCCTCATCCCCTATTTTGGAGACTTTAGAGATACCTTTAATATCTCCAACCTGAGTTTTTAAATGTTTCCTGAAGCAACAAGAATCTCCATCTTGAGTTCTGTCATGAAGTTGGCAACTTTAAGCTCTCCAGGGTAAAACCTTGATCAGACATACACAACGATAGTGGATTAGATCAGGTGCCCGGTTAATGCATAATGCCTCTGCTGTATCCATCACTCAAGTATCTGGTGTATAAAACATGAAAAATGGAATATAGTCAATTTACCTCTCAGCTCTATTTGCAAAAACTGAGAATCTTCGACTAAGCCACTTGTATGCCAGTTGTTCCCATCCACAGCCAGCACCACCACTAGCACCTATAAACATACATTCCCTATCTTTGTGAACATCACATCCCTTTTGAAAGGAAAAAGAGAATATCCATTGCTTCTTTCAGCCTTTTCCATCAAGGTGGCCCCTGAGCATCCAATTCTCCGGGGCCTCCAAACACCGTACAGCAATGTCTAACCTTATCCCTAACATCACAGATATTCAGACTCCAGAAACCAGATAAAGGACACTGTGGCTGTTATCGTTATTTGCTCAAAGCTCTTGCATTTCCAGCCATGAAACTATGAGAGATGATCTGATTTCATGCTGACCACAACTTTATTGTTTCTCAGTATAAACAAAATGATCCGTGATCAAGAGCGACATAGTTACTGTATCCACCAAGGGAAGGATAGTTATCATCACACCACTTGAAAAGTGTCACAGATAAGAGCTTTAATTTGATCCCGAATCCCCACATCCTGTAAAGCATTTTCCAGGATTGGAGTCCAAAATTCCACAGAGTTCACACCCACAGCTCTAAAACCTTAAAAATATAAATCCAAGAACTGCCTGCAGATGATGTCCTGAGGAGGTTTCAGTAGCCCTCATTTGCACAGGTGCACTTGGTCATGTCCACCTACCATACAACAGCTTGTGTTACTTTGAGAACCTCAACCTTGAACCCTAATTGTGCACTATACAGCAGCCCAAGAAGCACCAGATACAAGACATATTTGACAAAGGTATAAAACTGTCAAATGTAAAAGTCATATGAAGAGTTGCATATGTTGGGTAACAAGAAGTTCAACAATGGGCATAGCTCTTCAAAGTTGTTTTGAAACACAAGAGTCTAAGCCAGGTAAATCCCAAATGGTACCTTTTACACACTGAATCTGTAGAACCTACTCCATACTTCTGGACTCCACCACTGGAAGTTCCAGATTCTGCAACAGCCACCAAAACAAATGCACAAAGTTACCTTAAGTTGGTGTTCCTGTGACCAACAATCTGTGTGTGGTTTCCTACAGTCCGAGTTCCCCATTGACTTTGCACAATCATGCATTCTTCTGTATGATGGCCCTCATCAACGATGTTGTAGTGCCATGGAATTTACCAGTGTTGTGCAGGTATATTGTTTTCGAGATATCCTAGGGTAAGGGCATATACATATTTTCAATTTATTTACCCAGTGGGTAAGGGTGCATTATGATTTATTTATTCCCATTAAGGTAGGGTCCGTGTAAACAAATTTTATAATTTTGGGTAGATGGGTAGGGTCCGGGTACCTCTTATCATATATCCTTGGTTAGGGTAAAAAGAAAGGTGAAGAAAGGGTAAATGATTGTATCTTATTTAATATAAACGGGAATTTGACACTTTGGAATTTATTTAGACAACTTTCATAAGCTCAATCTAGTGGGACATTGCACACATGTCATATACAATTACAATAACAAAATTCACAAAAATACTTCAATTTTTTAGTATTAAACAAAGATAAAATGAGACGCCATTGAGATCAAATTGGACAACAAGTCACTTGCCCTACTAAACATAAATGCAAATCTAATAATCAAAAGCTACCATATCAACAAGCTTAACATAGTGATCCACTTGGTCTTCAAACTCCTCTTTGATTTGATCTAAAAACTTTGCTTCAACATCCCCAAAGTCATCAAGGGACTTAACCCCTACAATGCTTCACAACCAAAGTGTGAATCATTTGGCCACTTCTTGGAAATTAATACATGTTAATTTAAGCTTTGAGTTCCAAGTCAACATCTTCGAAGTCCTATTAAAATACCAACAATAGGAAAAAAAAAATATTTTGCTTCAATTTGGTTTCCCACAATACCTAAAATTTGACAAGCCAAGTATCCAACAATAGGAAATTATGCCTCATGTGATTTCCACCACTTTAATGGATCTTCACAAGACTTTGTAATCAATTGCAATTTTTGAAAACATGCAAGTTCCCATCAATTGCACCTATAATCAAAAAGAAATTATTAGCATTACACATTTGACTTAAACATGTTTTATTAAATTTTTAATTGCAAAAACCAAAAATTTACTTGTTCCATGGCAATTTGATTTTGGATTAATCTTGCACCAAACATTACTAATGGTTGTTCATGAGGGCCAAAATTTGATGGTTGTTTTGCGAAGATGAATTTTTTTATAAGTTGAACACAAAAGGGCAATTAGAATTTTAGAATCATACTTATTGCTACAATCATGGTTTTTTATATTCCCACATAATTACTCAAAAGATAAAGATCCTTAAATCTAGGATCAAGCATTTGAACCAAAATCATGTTATTTTTAAAAAAATCAAATTGATGCAAACATTCCATAAATGGAGTAAGCACATGAATGACTTCCAATCCCAACCTACTTGTTAACAAGAACAATTTTGCATCAAAATTGAGATGGGGGAATATAAATTATCTAGATTTCCAGTTCAAATCTCTCATTGGTCAATTTCACACAAAGGTTATTTACAGTTGGAAGTGCATCATTTGGCAATCAGTACCCACAACATTGATTCAACACACAACTTGATACAATTGAGGCCAAGGTTGAAGCAATGATTTTTATAATGGCCCAAATCTATGGTGTTGGAATTTTGCCTTGTAAAACCAATGTTTGTTGACTGTAACAAACATGAATAACAACCTTAAATTCAAAGGCTTGCTAAAACATTGCCACTTTGGAGGCAAACCTTGTCCTCACCAATCTACTTAGTTTCCATGGTCACAAACTTGTAACCAAACAAGCTTTTGTCCATTCTACCCTTCATTTTCTTGATTTTTTTGGCCATGTTATGTAAGCTTGAATTGAAAATTGTGCATATTTGATGTTCACAAGTTGCAAACTTGAACTTACTTTCTCATTAGAATTGGCATATTAACAAACTTTTAAAAGGGCATGGCCAAAACAAACACCTTCAAATGGTGCCAATATCCCCAATTTTTCACAAATAACAATTTGTTTAAAAACATTTGTTATTGTAAACAAATTTGTGCCTTCATCTTTCACATAGTAAATAATTTTGTTAATCAATTTGTACTCCTCAAAAAAAAAACTTGCAATTGATTGGCAAGATTTATTTCAAGTTGCATTCATTGGTGGGGTACCACAATAGGAACCATGACACCCTTTTGTCCCATGTCCTAAGTCTTGAAGCAAAATGAATGTTTTGAGATGTTAAATAGTGAAAAGGGGATATGTATGTTTAGGTTTTCAACCATTAAGTGTTATAATGCATGATTCAAATCAATTGAACAAATTTTGAATGTCATGTTCAAGTATAAACCAAAAAAGAATGCAAGAATATAAAACAATTCTTGAATGACATAGTTTCATTAGAGTGCCAAAAACCTATTAAAACCATCAAATGTCTTTTTGCACCCATATCTCCTATATTTCTTTCCAAACCTTTGGAATGTAATTTTGTTGTTTAAAAAAAAAATTGATTGTCCTTAATATCATTACCTTTTTTATGAAAAAAAAAAGATTCTAACATCAATTCCACAAAATCTGGTGATTTATCAAATTGAAAATTTATGCCATCATATAGAACATGTTTTATTTTATATGTGGTTAAAATATGGAGCAATTTGAACAAATATTGTTATTCCTATTAATTCTTTATTAATAAAATTGTGTGGTGAAACATAGTTTCTAAACCATCTTTCAAAACACTTAAAAACATGTTTTAATCATCCAAACCAGTCCATGGAATGGTCACTAAATGTGAAGGCCACATGGTAGACATGAAGTTTCAGTGGAATATGAACATAGATTCAATTTTTTTGTAGTTTGGAAATGATAAAATAGTCACTTACAATAGAAAAATTACTTCTGATATCAAATAGATTTCTGGTTTTGAATAATTTCTAGTAATGAACATACATTATCAAATTTCAAACAAGTGCAACACTACAAACACTAAATTCAAAATGAAAGCATAAGAACTTGAAAGAAAACTTGAATGTAAGTTCAAAAACACACTTTATGGAGAGAAATGTAAATGGAAATGCAAAAACATAAAGAAAGAAATGTGCAATTGGTTTCTAGAATGTACTTTTACATCAAAAAATCCATTGTTGTGGAATTGATTAAGACAAAAATGCACACAGTTGGGCTCCAAAATTAATCGACCCTTAAATACAAAAAGTAAAAACGATGGAACTTTGAATGAAAGGCAAGATTCCCTAAATCATCTCTTTAATTTAGCATTAACTTCCAATCGAAAATGTATCTACACATTTCCAATTCTAAGAATTGGTTTTTAAAAATAATGTTTAAAATCGATAAATCATTTTCAGTATAAAATTGGTACTAATCAAATTTGCAAAACCAATTGTAAAAATCAATACAAATTAGATTTCCAATTTTGGTTTTTTGTCCAAACTATTAAAATTCCTAAATATGTTTACATTTAACAAATGCACCAAACTTCACCCAAGGTTGCTATACCTAAGGCTAGACTAACAACAACATTAGAAGGTTCCAAGAAAAACAAAAATTCATAGGGTTCTACATAGCCCCTAAGCCTATTGGATTATTCACACATGAGGTGCACTACTAAGAGGAAATTGAAAAAGAAAAGGTTGGTTTGGCTATTAAACCCAACTCTAAAAAACTCAAAAAGGAGCTTATTCCATACAAGGAGATGTTCAAAGAAGGCTTGATAGAGCAATTCCCAAAGGAGGAAGAATAAAATATATCAATATTATAAACCTTGGGTATTGAAGAAGAGGAACCACCATAAGAGGAGGCCATGGAGGTCGGAAAGCATGTACTAGATATTGCCATTACTATACTATTAAAGTTGTATGCACCAATTCAAGCATCTGAACCCCAAATCCCAACCTCTTTGGAAATTCCAAGTACCAAACACTACGGTATCTTCTCCATTAGCAACCCCACCAACTAATCTTGTTCTAACAATGTTCAATATAAGTCCTTCAGTTAGTCTAATAGGGGTTATACCAATGAGAAAGAATTTAGCAAGGTATGGACCATCCATGTCCTACTTGGCATCTAGGTTAAGTAGGACACACCTTTGATATCTTCATTGGGCCCTCCTTCATCAACATCATTCCTAATACTACCAAATGATTTAGGTATGATCATAAGTTCTATTGACATATCAACATTTAGGTTTAGCTATTTGCTATTGTCATTATTCAAATGCAAGAGATGAAGTTCTAGAAGGTGGATGAATCAAGGAGCTAGGGCATCAATACATGCATAAAAAATGGCCAAACAATACTATGAGCATGCTACATTAATGGAGGCTCACTTGGAGCTTGAAAATAACAAATTTCAAAACTTGGCACAATTATAATAAAACAATGTACGTGCTAGTTATAGAGAAGCTCTTACCAAAAAGTTAGCGAAGGTTAATATCATGGAGGTTACAATAGATAAGTTTTAGTTACCTAAGCATTGCAATCAAACCTTGGGGCTATTGATAAACACACCCAAACATTAATTGTGAAAAGGATTGAAGGAAATAATCATTTTACAATAGATCATGTAGGGGACCTGATTCAAATTGGCTATTAGAAGCCCAGTTGAGGGATGCAAATAATAGAAGTGAAAATATTACAACAATGATAACATAGGCAAAGGCAAAAGCTATGTAGTAGTGTAAGAGGAAAATTAGGACAACTCTTGCCAAAAGGAATTAGAGTCCCCCATTCACTTATTGGAAATGGAGCTGAAATTGCATAAGGCTACTACAAAGGTTTTAAATCCTACCATAACCTCTATAACTAGTAGTCAATCTTAAGAAATAGGTATTGAAATGGAAAACTAATGTTGATACAATAGCCATTAATGATAATAGGCTGCAAGATTCACTAAAAAAAATCACAATTTATTTGACTAGAAAATTAGACCAAATTTAACCATTTATTCTAACATTTGGTCAACATGACCACTTGGTCATCTAGGACAAGTTGATTTGAACATATTCAACTTGACTAGTGGTTTTTTTAATTGGTAAAATCAAACAAAATATTTGGGTAATTGAAACAAATTAATCAAAACCATATAGCCCAAAAATTTTAATTTTAAAAATGAATAAATAGTTTTTTTTGTCATGTAAGAAGGTACCTAGACCTACCAATCTACCCACCTACCTACCCACTTTGGCCACCTATCTACCTATTCACAACCCAACTATATTGTACATGTGTATTATACATTTACATGTATATATATATACAACACATGGTATATATATGTTAGTATGGGGGATTGAAACTTGATTGTTTTGACTCCAAACCATTATCTTCACCATCAAACCACCACATCACTTTGTAAAAGAACATCATACAAAACAAATTTAGTAGGTTTTTGAATTGCAATGATAGATTGAAATCTCATCTTGTATGTAATATGTCCAAGGAAAAAAGGGGAGAGGTGGGGATTAAAGGGTGAGGAGAATTACCAAATGCATATGGTACATTTGTATGGTTTGAAAATCTATCTGAATTTTCTTTTCATTCTAAAGTTTTTCATGAATATTGTGACAATTAAATGATTATGGAAGTATAAAAAAAACTTTTATTTATTATAGAGATGGCGCATTGAATCTTGCAAACAATACCCACAATTGTCAAATTACTAAAATAACTAAATGCCCATTTTTAACCTTTTTTTCCTTCCTTTCAATCAATTATTGCATCATCAAACCATTTTTTGTATAATAATAATAAAAGTGGCAATTACCAAAAAAAATTTGACCTTTATTTTAAAATTGTACATGAAATTTTAACATCATACAATTAAGTTGTAGATATAGTTGAATGTATCTAACAAATACAAATACATGTTAATAATTAACTTTTGTTGTTTCTTTCAACTTGTTTTACAAATCCAAAATTTCACATGCACTACCCACCTACCCATCTACTTATTAATTACCTACCTATGACCTATATACAATGTCTAACTTATCACTTATTTACTATTTACCAACCTACCTACCTACCTACCTACCTACCTACTTTTTTACATGGATTGTTTTTAGGTGCCTACAAGTCTATTAATTTTTCATTTTTAAAAACTATGTAGTAGATGGTAAATATTTATTTATTTTCATTGAAAAATAAAGATATTATTATTATTTTCGACAATAATAAAAATTAGTCATAAACTACACAATTCGATAAAGTTTTTACAATTTAAAAAAAAAAGAGATTTAATAATTTCTACTTTGGTTAATATGCAAAAGATGTTATAATTAATTCTACATAAAATAAAATATTTATCCAAGTCCTCAAATTTTAACAATTTAATTTATTTTTATGGTTTAAATTTTTAAAATTAAAATTTGAATTTACATTATGGATCTTGAATTTAATGTTTTACAAAATGGTTATTTCCTTTTATTGAATTAAAACTTGCACTAAAATATTGATATTTTTGTAAATGTTTTGATAGGATATATCCTTTAATTTTTATTTTTCAACTCATTCAATATGACACATTGTAATATTGGACAGATTAAAAATAATTATACAAATGATTGACACTCCTATCCATAAAGGCGATACATATAAAATATAGGAAAAAAATATTCCTACCTTATCTACCTACCCTATTTAGCTAGTATGTCATGACTTTACCCTACCTAGCTACCTACCTTATCTCACCCTACATATATGTAAACCTACCCTAGGAATTCATGCAAAAAGAAAAATTTCTATTTATTTACCTACCCTACATCCTTAGCCTATTTTTCTTGCCTATGTATTTACGACATGTGTATAATATCAACTATATACTTACATAATATTGTTTTCCAAATTTTATAATCACATGTCCTATTTGATTGTATCTCTTAATTGATTACATATTTGTGTTTTTTTATTAAAGGTGTTCATTTTTTGTCATATTTGACTAAATGTGAAATTGACCAAGTAGTCAAAAAAATCCCATTGAATTGAACTCATGAAAGGGGGCATGTGCCATTTTAGCATTTGATGCTTGTAATCAAATTGACAAAATTCATAGTCAAAATGGACATGGCAATGAAGATGAATAACATGAAAAACCATGATTTGTGTAGTGTGGTAAAGCCGAGGAGGTTGGGATTTCTGAACTCCCCATTATTGCATGGGTAAGGGCATTAGTTACATCAAAGGTCAATTTCGATACTAAGTGTCCAGTTTTGATATCTTTTGTACCTTAATTTCTTCTCCTTGCAATCTCTCATGCGAAGTATGGAAAGAAAGGTGAGGGGCAAAAGTTTGTCCAACTATTTCCTCTAGAATGGGAGAGGTTTGCAAATCAAGCTTCCTTTAATTAGGCTGGGACTCCTCATCCTTGTTGTCTTCTTTGAATTGGGCACCTTCTTTAAGGAACACAATGATGATGCATTCACTTGTTGTGTAAATGTGCTAGAGGTGGTGTGGCCTTAGTGAACCCATAGTATAATTCCAAAAACTAATATTCAATTCTGGTGATGGCATTTTGGTGTTGGTCCCAATACTAAGTGTTGATCTTTGGATAGGTGTTTTATACTTTTGTGATAGTTGAGTTTAGAGGACATCTTCTTGCTAACCTAGTTTGCCTTTTGAAAATGCCTTTGCACCTTCATTCAAAACCCGACGATCTGGTTCCTGAGGCTACCCATCCTCATAATTATCTTCATTATTGTTTTTTTGTAGTTGGATTCTTGGATCCACTAGAAACGATTTTTGGAGCAAGATGTCCATTACTTAAGCTAGTCCAAATTTTGGTTCCTTATCACCCTTCTTCACTTTTGTGGAAAGGTCCCTCAACCTTATGTACACCTTATGTACAAGTTATTCATTATCACAGATTTGTTTTCTAGTTTATGCCATGGCTACCAAAAGCATAAACTTTTTTACCACATATGTGCTTGGCTCCTTCAAAACCAAAATGTTTGTATGAACACCAACATTCAAGCAATATATTTCCCTTTCAAACAAGAAACCTTCCAATGGTGACCATGTTGCATCCATGCGTTTGGGTGAAAATTTCACCAATTTTCTATGAAAAATACATGGCTGCTAGGAAGGAGAAAGGCGACCTACTAGGTATGTATGTATTCAGAATCTCAACCCCAACCATTGTGTGTAACAACTACATACAATGCATTTTCAAATTATTACAAAAACAAAGTCTTAAGAAGAAAGGGTCAACAATTGGCTCACAACTTTACCTTGCACCAACCCAAACATTTTTACTTGATTTGGACACTTGTTAATGTGGACATCACATAACCTCTACTAAAGTTGGGAAGCATCAACATTAGGTGTAGTCATCCATATCATAGTTAGATATTTTGGAGGGTCATTATCTACTTACATGATGTGTACCTTAGTGGCATCCAAAATGCACCATGATATGGGCAAAACTAATCCAATCCCATGTTGGCTAATTATTGAGTTTTGACTTAGTTATCAGCCCCATTATTAATAACCTATTAGTTGGTTACTATTTTTTTTTAATTTGTTAAATTGATAATTGTGTAATATTGAATTTTAAAAATCTAATAACCTATCTTGATGACTTAATTTTCTATGTAGGTCATCAATATTAAATCATTAATACAAGAAGTTTAAAAAATAAATAAATAAATAATTTTTTTCTATTTAAAAAATCCTATAATTAATGTAGAACTAGCATGTTAACATGTGATTTTCAATCGATTATTTGATAACCTAACCTCGTGCATAACTGGTTAGTATTCAAAAATTGGGTAAATTGGTAATTGGAGTTATTACTTTGATATGAATATTGATAACCTTAATTGAGTTTAAAATAAGTTCAAAAAACAAAACCTATTAGGTGGTTATGAAAAAAATTCAATATTTGGCCAACATTGGTCCATTCCCATCGATAGTTTATTAGTAATGGCTAAGTCAAGCCCATTCCCAAGGACAGAAAACAACACCCAGCTTGTGTGGATTATTTCAAAATGTTTGATCTCAATGTTAACATCTAAACCATTACAAAAATATATATATTATAATTTGCCAACTCAGAGCATTCTATTTCTTAAATTGTATAAGGATAGTGGAAGAATAATCCATTATAGCTATTGGTTGCACCATGTTAACAGATTGGGGATGTGACATTTTGTCACGTTCTTCATTTCCCAATGCTTTGAGTGATTATTTTGAAATGTTCAATTATGGCTAAGTTTGATTGTTAACCAATATTTTTCTTTCTGACAACAAAGTGTCATTTTCTTTACCAAAGAAAAAAAAGGAAATTTTGGAAAAACATGTTTTTCTACAATAAATTCAAATAATTTTGCTAAAATTTGTTTGGAAAGATTTTGCCAAATTTTTTATATCACAAAATTGAAAAAAAAATTGATTGTTACCAAGTGAATTATCTTGCCATTTCCCACAACATGAACAATGAATGATGGGAGAGAGATGGGAAAGATGTGAGTATTTGTTGTGCATCATCATTTTAGGATGGAATATGAATTCACTTAGTGCCCATTCTAGAGCATTTGCAGTTGTTTTTGTTGTTCTCCACAAGCATATCCTATGAATCAAAATTAATAAACATTTAGTGAGCCAACAATTAAAAAAATCACAAACTAGTGACAAACATACAAATTGTAACAAACAAATTTTGTTAAAACAACTAGAGTAGAATAGGGTGCATGTACCATCACAACTCCCATGATTGAACTTTCATCAAATTTTTCATCAAGATTCAATAAAATTTCAACAAAGTCTTTTGTAGTGGAATTAATGACCATTTTGTTTCCTTGTCAATACTCCTCCAATATTCTTGAAAGAAAACTTTTCATCTGATTTTGTAGGTGTTTCATACGTTTCTCAAGACCTTGCAAGTCGAATGGTTTCAAGATTGGTATGAGTTCACTGACATTTGAATATACTTGCTGCTTTTGTGATGTTTGTTATAACATTGAAAAAGTCTTCCAATATGTTTTCAAATATGTTGTTTGATTTCTCATGACATTGGCCAAATAATTTTTGACAAATGTTATTGCTTCTTAGTCAATGGAAAATAGGCCTCATTTCCAAGAGTTTCCCTTCTTGGCTATGTTTGGTGATGTGTTCCACCGTATAACTTGTTTCCTCTTGGCGCCTAGGTTGAAATGTCTTGAATTGTGCTTGTGTGAAGAATTGATTAGCACATATCATGCAAAGTCAGCACCAATGATCTCCATACTTTGAAAAAATGATGTCATAGTAATCATAACTTGCATATTTGCCTACAAGTGATTGAGGCCTAGATGCAAAGTTTGCATCATGAATTTTCAATACCTCCATGGCCATTTCAGCATGTAATTCAAGTATCCCAAACGCAAGTACATAATTGGTCCATACTTCTTTGCAAGTTCTACCATGCATCAACATGGGATTTTGTTCAAGTAAAATAAAGATCCAACAATGGGCCAACATGGTGGTCTAGGGGGCCAAGATGTTGCTTTTGGAAAGATTATTATGAAGCAAATTAGCAATCCAAATGCCCCAACAAGGAAGAACCAAAAATTGAACACAAATTCCATGTCTTGCAAACCAAAAATATTGTGCAAGATTATAACTTTGCACCCCTTGTTTCACAAATTTGTGTGGCAAAATAACAAGTCTTCAACTATGGCCTCCTCTTACATGTGACAACAACCAAAACAATAAGATTGCAAAGCTACAAACATAGAAAACAATTCTCACTATTGAAGCAAGGGTGATGTTGGGTGGGAATTAAACAATATACCTAACCATGGTTTGTTCTACTAGAATTGGACAATTGAAGCTTTGTGAGACCATTGTTCATCAAGTGAAAGACAAAAAAAAAACCTAAAGCACTTTGTTGAAAATTGGTAAAGGACATAACAATTATTATAGTAGGTAGCCATTTTTGTGTCAAATCTCTAATTTTAAATGTTTTGACTCGCTTTTGTGCTGAATCTTTATTTAAAAATGTTTTGATACTTCAAGCATATCCACTAATAAAAGATGAAAACTCATGAATTTTTTTTTCCTTTTTTAATGTCACCTAATTTTGGGTTTATAATTTCGTAAAACAACAAAATATTTTTTTTAGTAATTAATCTATGTTGCTTGTTTACTACAAATGGTATTCAATGAAAATTAAGACAAGAATTAATGACTAAATGACAAACTTAAGTTTGGTTAATAAATGTTAGTTCACTAAATAAATGACAAAACTTAACATCTCTAGTTTCATGCTAATTTGCCAATTGCATGACCCAAAACTTGGGATTTGTCCACTACCCAAAATTAGGCAATTATACTATGCTTTTGCCAATTTTGGCATCACCTAAAAAGTGGGAATCGTATAATTTGTAGTTTCATTGGAAAGTTTGTGTTACCACTTGCAATGTTTTTTTGGGCTAGCTATATATTAACTAGAAAGAGCTATTGAAAATAATTAAAAGTGCTAAAATCAAGTGTTATTTTTAGATCTTCAATCTAGCCATAATTTGACCATAATTTAAGAATAATCGCTAGATTTCATACCCGATTCAAGTAGCTACCGAAAATATAGAAATATTGTTTCTAAAACAATACTTTCATTATTTAGCTCATAGCAATATTTGGTTAAATCTTCCTATGGATTATCATTGCCATTTTGGTGACATCATAAAGTGGACATAAAAAAATACTTGGAACTTTGAATTTGTAGAACAAGGACAAAAAAGAAAAAAGAAAAAAGAAAAACCACTTGAAAATGTTAATAACCACTTGGATTTTTGTTGATTTTATTCTTTTTCCCATGATACAGGCATTCAATTTTGTTGTCTTCCCACAATACCCATTAGATGGTATCATGGGAAAACAAACATATTGGATGATACCCATTGGATGATAAAGTAAAAAAATAAAAAATATTGGAGGGCATTTAAAAAATGTAAAATAGCCCAAGGCCTCATGCGGCTCTACCAGGATAAAGGATGCTCAGTGTATTTATTTATTTATTTATTATTCTTTTTCCCATGATGATACCCATTGGATGGTATTATGGGAAAATGAAAGTAGTATTGGATGATACCCATTGGATGATATTGTAGAAAAACTGAAAGTATTGGAGGGTGTTTAAATTTTTTTTTTTTTGATGATGGTTTCATACAAATGTGCATGCATGCAACCGAATTCTAGTCAACAAGTGGATACAAAAAGCAAACACTGAAGGCTATAGGTAATATTATAAATTCAAGAAAAAAGCTCTGTTGATTTCAATGTGGAAAAAAAGAAGGAAAGTAGAGGCCACAAGGTGGTCTACACTCCAAAGCTTTTGGTATCAAGTTGATATTGTCAAGTTCACAAGTTGACAGCTTGGATATTGTCAAGTTGTTGCAAAATGACCACACAATTTTTTACCACATTTTGCAACCCTACAAAGTTGAAATACTTGTTTCGAAAAATAGAAATTTCTTGAAGTTTCAATAAATTTCCTTCACAAAAGAAAAATCTTTGGAAAAAAGAAATAGTTTTTTGAAATTTTCAACACTTCAGAAAATAATAATATAATTAATGTTGAAGTGGCCAAGGATTTTGACAAAAGAAAACACTTATTGTGGCTATGGGTTTGTTTGTTTTTTTTTCAAATTCTATGGAAGGATGTAGGTGGGTTGGCGATCTTCCACATAGCCAAATTTGGTGAGAGGCAAGAAAAGAGGGAAGGCGAAAAAGTTGGGACTCCCCCTATAAAAATTAGCAACTTGTTGGAGCTTATTATCTAAGTTAAATTTGGGGATTTCATCCTTCCCTTTCTTTTTTTTCCCCTCACGTGATGTGGCGACTTGGGCTCAATTTTTCCGAAAAATCTCTTTGTATCTTTCGCATCCCCTGTTTTTTCTCGTCAAGTTGACCCCTAAGTTGTTAGCTGAGGGGAGGCCCAAATTTTGGTTAAGCTCCCCCTCTCAGGCTTTATGAGATCAGGAACTTGAATGCATTGGTTCAATACGGTTTTTTTGTCCCCTCCATTGGTCGTAGACATTTGTGCATAATTATTTAAAAATTTCTCATTACTATTCTCTGCCAAACTTTATCTCAATTTGTTATCTTAAAAGGAAAACAAAAGTAAACTAAAATCAATGATTAAAGAGGGAGTTATTTCTAGAAAATATTGCTCAAGAGTACCGTAGTAGACAAACAGGTTTGGGATAAGTTAATTACTAGAAAAAAATTCCACTCTTTTGGGAAATTAAGAATTCAAAACTGAGTGACATTAAAGAAGGAGAATCCAACTTTTATGAGTTTTTGTCTTTTGACAATCAAAACATTTAAAAGTAAAGATTGGGCACAAAAGCGCCGAACCTGCCTACCTGTACAGCAGTACTATTTTGAAATAAAAATTTGGAAAACTTGTTGAGTTTGCCCACAAAAGTCAAGCCTCAAACTTCAAGGACATTGATGCAATCTGGGTTTTTCAAAAATGATCCTTCGTATTACAATATTGTTAATAAGCTTCTCTTCACATTTTATGACATTAAAGTAATTTTCCAAACAAAAAAAACATTAGAATTTTAGATGAAAAAAGGACAAGTACAAAAAAAATCTTTTGAGAGGAATTGCATAATGTGAAAACTTCAACTGTGTTGTGTTCAAAATCTTGAAATGTTTCGCATTTTCAAAATATGGCTTTGGATTGAGGTGCCCCATATGTTGCATCCCATGATCACATGAACAACTACAATTGCATGATTCCTATATGTCTAACTCCCATTTCATGCCCGATTTGATTAACGTAAAGAAATGCGGAATTTTTTCCTTTGTATTTTGGTTACCCCTCCTAGGCCAAAAGATTGCAAAAAAAAAATTCTGAACTCTGGAAGTTATTAGATAGGCTAGTAGAGTAACTTACAAACCCTCAAAAGTTATTATTAGCAGTCCCATTTTTAACAATATTTTTCATTTCTATTTTTTTCACATTGTTTTCTTTATCTTTTTTCTTTTCTTTTTCAATTCTCTTTTTCTTTCACTTTACCCAAATTTCTTTTAAAAATGAATAATTTTTTATGATTTCTTTTGCTTTGTGCGTACATCAAGAAATTTAAAATAATTCAGATATAACCTTTTATTTCAAAAGTATGGCCAAAATTTTGAAATTCAATTTAAATGCAAAAAGAAAAGAAAAGAGGGTCATTGAAGATTGGAGTTCAAGCTCACTGAAAGTGCAAGTATTGAAAAAACTAAATCAACAAGGCTCAAAGGCAAGTCTCACAAAAAATGACATGGCATAATGGAACTCAACATCAATGGAAGAAGTAAAACCATGATGACACAACCATGATGAACATTGCTGCTTTATGGGCAGAGCTGTAAAAGCCAAAAGAAGCCGTAAAGATGGTAAAAAAGTAACAAGATGAAATTAATTTTTTTTGCAGTGCTTTATGCTGGGAAAGGCCTAAAGACAGACCCTTTGCGTCTAAACAAAAACTCTTTTGACAAATTATGGGAACTGCTTTGTTAGTGAATCCAACTTATTCTTTCCAAATGGTAGCATTGTGAACCAAACCTTATTAGTGAACCACCATGTAGATTTCAGTTTCAAAAACATAAGACGAGAGTCAATTATTATTTTTTGAATTTCTAATAATGATAACGATTCTCTCAAAAGTATCAATGATGTATGCTAAATAAGCCCAGAGAGGTTGTTACAGGTTAAAATTTCACACTGACTGAGTCAAACGGAGGATTGTTTGAGAGGTATTATGTGAGAGGCCTTCCATTTTCCCCACCCTATTATTACCTAAATTTCTAATAGTCAGTCATTTAGGTCACCCTAAACTTAATTTAAATTTGATGCTCCAGTCAAATTTTGGTACCATATATTAGTTACAATTTTTAGTTTTAGTTGAATTGAATTTCACAAAAGGCAAACTACGGCACTTCAGTTCAACACTAAAATCTAATCAATGTCATGAACTATGCAACAAAATCCATGTTAATGATGAGATACATCTAGTGAAGCTTTGGAGATGTGGAGCCTGCAACATCATCAAAACATGCTCAACATACTCTCCTAAATTCAATAAGTGTCATGAGAAAAAATCAACATTGTCCACATTAGTAAGCAAATTAAAGCCAACATCTTTAGATCAAAATAAGATCAACCTCTTACTGATGAAGTTATGACAGAATGTCACATATATGTAACACACAAGAACCAGGCACTGCCCCGTAGCTTTTGAAACTCATTTGCTAATTCAAACTACTAACAACTAATACTTAAATTTTAAAATAAGTATGTTATATTATATTTACAAAATTTCTAATACTTAAGATTTATATAGACCCTATATGAATTATATGTTGAATTTGAGAATAAACATAACTCTATTATACCTAAATAATTTATAATTTTTACATAACAACTAATATAAAGGACCCTATACTTTTACTCACATATTTTTTAAATTAAAAAAGGAGTGACCCCCCCCCCCTTTGTAATAAGACAAGATCAAGAGTGAGTTGATGTGACAAGCTACAACACAATAATTCACCTCTTGACTCTAGTTCTTGCATGCACCTTGTCAATAATTGTATGAAATGCCCAATGAGTTTAGAACAAGGAACAAACTTCAAATAAAGCGAGATTGAGTGAGAGGTTCTTGCACATTATGATAATTTTTAGTGCATTAATAGCGAGATAGAGGATTGCTTTCAGGTCATGTTTTGAAAGTTTATATATCATTGAACATCACCAACAAGGATCGTGCTTTGAAATATTTTGAAATCACTTGACCTATCACTTGAACAATGGATTGTACATTGCCACAAATTACAAAACTTAAATGAAGACTTCCACAAAAATTAATGAATTATAATCTGAACTAGCAAATTATACAAAACGTCCATGTAATCCTACTAAGTGGATTATAGAACGCATCGCAATCTTTTTGTCTAACTTGTATTACAAAATACATCAACATGCCAATGGAAGGTGAAATGTTTCTAAGTTTCTAATTATACAAAACGTATCCATGGGTATAATTTCACATTTTGTAGATTGAAACCTTAGCATCTTTAGCCTTTTAAGTTTTAACACTCTCCTTGAAACACACACTTAAGTTATTTCATATTTATGTCTTGAAAATGGTGAACAAGAAAATTATAAATGTCCTGATAATTAATATCATCTTTTAGATCAGAATGTTCATTTAAATCAATCTAAATACAATAACATCCTTAACAATAATATATAAACTTGTCATTCAATATTGTTAAACTACATGATTGAACCAAAGCTAAGAACTTGTAACTTATCATGTTTTTCCAAATTGTGTTTGGGACAAACATGTGAAGATTTTTTAATGTAGTGGTTTGGAGAGTTGAAAGTTTCAAACTTACTAGAATAAATAAATATGGATGATTATAGGATGATTATGATTACCATAAGGATTATTCAAAATTCTTCGCATGCTTCACATGAAATAAGCAAAATAAAAAAATGATCGACAGGATAATTTGTTTAGGGTCTATGATCAAAGCTAGCAAGTTGTAAGTCAACATCATCATAAGCATTGAGTGACAAGCACAGATAAAACAGTTGTAAAACCATGGACACTAATAGAAGTACCAAAAACTTCTCAAAGAAAACATATTGCATAAGAAAGGACATGGAATTTTTATTACACAATAGAGAAATCTGTAAAGTTTAGGGGCTAATATGAGAAAAAAATAAAGTCAAAGAATACATTAATTTTAACATTAAGAAAAGACATGTTGTAACTGAGACTACAACCAAAATTGGTGGTAATCTCAGTTTCATCTTGTTTTTTTCCCATGCTGCTATGCTTATTGTTACACAATTATTTCAAAGTATGTCCATTAAATGTTGTTGGAAGGGAGTTGATGCTAAGTTTTCAAATTTTGGTACCTTATTGTAACACTTTGTGGACAACAACCAAGAGGGCATGAAACACCAAATGGGAGGTGAAAGTCATGCCCAACATGGCATGACTTTAAGGAAAACTCTAATGTTTCTATGCACACTCACTTCAAAACCATTCATTAATTTTTACACCGATCCATCAAAGAAAGAAAAATAGAGTCCCCTGTTGTGTGGCCAAATGAATTTGGGCTGATATCCTGCACCCTAGGGATGGTACAATCTCACACCCTCTGCCTTGGGCTCTTTGTGTTAAAACCTAATTATATCCTGATGTAACCCACCCTAGAAATACATTAGGTTTTTGGCCTGAGGTTGCTACCGGTGTTGGCAAGTTCTTGATCTTTTTTGAGAACCAGAGCTAGGTAAGTTATTTTTTTCAAAAAAAATTGAGTGTTGGGTAGGTTAACAATATCAGTATCAAAATTTGAGTGCCAGGTAGGGTATCAATATCACAATTATTTAGCAATACCATTGCATAAGGGTAGGTTATCAAATACCCAGTTGATAACCATTGGTTATCCGGTCGGTTATTACCTAGTTGTAGATTTAGTGGAATTAAAGATTTGATTTGTTATTTTATTTTTCAATAATTTTATTTTTCTAATTGAAAAAATATTTTAGGATTAATAGCCTACCCAGATGATAACTAGGTCATCTTGGTAGGTTATTAATTGTAAAATGTTTTAAAAAAAAAATAGATAACTGGATCATCTGGGTAGGTTATAAAAAATTTGAAAATTCAATACCGTGAGTTATCGATAGGTATTAGTGGGGTATCCCAAAAATCAAAGAATCTATAGGTAGGTTATACATAATACCTGGGTTGATAACCGGGTCAAAACTCAATAACCGGCCAACAATGGTTATTAGTTATTTATCTACTATGAAATTCAAATTACAAAGTGACAAGTATCAACCCTAATTTCATTTGGCATGGGTCCATTTTGATCAACACCCCCAATTTCTTGGGATGAGTTGTTACAATGGGTTGGGAAAACTAAATAAAGGAAAATTTGCATTATCAGCACTCCCGTACAACAAATTTTTACAAATTTATAAATTTCTTACATGTCACTTCCACCAGCTGCCACATGCTCTCTCAAAATCACCATTCATACACATTCATCCAACACTCATCCTACATTCATCCACCTTCATCCGACATTCATCCACATTCCCCCTCTTCTCTTAGCATACCCATAATAAAAACCACAATATAATTCATTTTTCCACTCATAATTAATTCATCTTCTTCATACAAACCCAAACAAATTTTCCACCCACCGAAATCTCTTCTCATTTAAATCTCACTCTTTTTAGCTTTGAAATTGATCTGGAGTTTTTTTGATCAATCTAAGTTAAAGTGTACTTTTGTTTTGCTCAATCTAAGTAAGTGTCTTTTTTTGTTTGCTTTGCTGTTTGTTAATTTGTATTGATTCCCTAATTCTTGTTGATTTGTTGTTCATTGGGTTAGTGGGTTTTAGTACTGTAAATATTTTTTGCCAGTGCAACCTTTTTTTTGGTTGTTTTTCGGTGGGTTTGTGGAGGGGAGAATTTTTTGTTTTCTCAGCAAAATGGCAGATGATAGCACTAGTACTGGTGCAGCTGTTGTTGATCCTTAGCCATGAAAAGCAGAGTATGCGAAATCAGCTCAGTCTCATTGCAGAGCTTGCTCTAAACCCATCTCCAAAGACACCTTCTGCCTTGGACACATGCAAAAAGCCCATCAATTGGCAGGTTTCATGCCTGTAAGTAGAATTTTCTTTCTTTCTGCTTGCCCAAAAAATTAGATCCAACAATTAATTTCATGCATTTTCAATCCCAAGGTGCTTTGCTTTTCAAGGATTTGTAACTATACCCTAATTTACTTTTTAATTTGTAATCTATGTGTAATTAGGGCAAGTGGGTGCTTGCAATTTGTGACTGACATGCATTAGAAAGTTCACCGGATGTGATTGCAAATTCAGAAGTGACTGAAAATGCATTCAGAAGCTCACTGGAATGCGATTGCAATTTTTTGTGACTGGAAATTAACGCATTAGGAAGCTCACTGGAATGCGATATGCTAATGGAGTTTGATTTTTTGTCTGGCAGGTGTGGAATCACGCAAGTTGCGTCTTCAATGAAGGTGGCAAAATCAAGTCGTAAGTCCCATTCGGGTACCCTTAAAAAAGGGTTACCCTGAACCCTTCACAATAGAAACATGCAGCAGGATAGGGGACTCGATCTTTCAGGCCTAAAAAAGTTTCTTCACTGCTAACATTGAAGGATTCGCACATACAAACTGGACTGAAATGATGCTTGATCATGAAGGATCGATCTTTCATGATAGAATATTTTTCTGTGATAGAAATGTTGTTGGTCATCAGGGATCATCAAGGACAAAATTTCGGAGTAAAATGTGTAATGCTGCTGTTGTCTCCAGGTTGGATGATGTGGAAGGATTGAGCGATCTTCGTGTTGGGGACCTTCAAAACCTCTGCAAGTATGTTGATGGTAAGCCACGTCATGATCCTTCATTAAATCTCGACATCACATGGCACTGCCAATGCCCACAAATCCTATGTAACCCTAAGCCCATTTCTCCTGGTAATTCCCACTCTGGTTTTGATACTCTGGTCTTGGTATGACGGCTTTGGTCTTGATCAACAACAAATGGAATTCCGTTGCTCGGATGGTGAAGCTACACTGGAGCATGTGGTGAATGAGACACCTGACAAGGAAGAAGAAAACACTAAAGAAGATGATGCAGCTGGAGATTGAGATCGCGACAAAGGCACCGGCGAATATGAATTGAAAATGCCAAACGCTCATGATCCATCTGCAAGAGCTGCAACAAAAAGATCGGGAAAAGGAGGGGTACGCTTGAATCTTTTCTAGCGGGCTCTAGACCCTAAACCCTAAAACCCTGAATGCAGATATGTATGCATGGGAGTACGCTCGATCATGATGATCCGCAAGTTTTACTCTCAGTTGTGGATTTGATGGAGAATAACAGGGTGTGACATAGATTTTTTCTTGCATTGATTCTCTTGCTTATGATTTAGAGGTAGGGTTTAGGGTGAGCTCTAGCAAAATCAAGAGCGTGGATTTGATGGAGAGCAAATAGTGTGTGACATGAATTATTTTCTTTCATGGATTCCCTTGCTTAGGGTTTAGGGTTTAGGGTTGAGGGTGAGCTCTAGCAAAAATCATGAGTGGTGTTTTGTGGTGGTGTTGGGGTAAATGTGTGGATTGCGACAATGGTGGACAATCCTCGATTCCAGGGTAAACAACCGGCATAGTGTCACATCAAATGTTTCCTGGAGAAGAACTGGTGGATGAGCCCGATGGAGGTGATGCCAGTATGACATCACCTCTAGGTCAAAGATCAAGCACATGTCCAAACACTGGCCAAGGATTTCACAGGTCGGTTTAGATCTCGTCAAAATTCGGAATGAAATGATGACACAAAATGAAAGAGTGAGAAGGTTTAGGGTTTAGAGCACGAGAGTGAGTGAAAGAGAGTGTCTCAAGTTGAGACTTGTTGTTTTCTAGGGTTTAGATCTGAGGTGAAAATCCTCATGCTTCATTGTTGAAGGGTTTAGGGTTTAGGGTGTATTGCTCACACATTTTTGGCATGTGGGTTTTTGAGATTGTGCAGGTGGACGAACAGTAGCACTGACAAAGGAAGAGACAACAACAACAAGAAGTCCTGCAAAGACACCTGCGAAGCCGAAAAATGTGGCAGCAATCAAGGAAAGCTCAAGCCCGAAAAAAGGAAAGCAGACAATGGAAATGTCAAGCCCAACAACAAAAGCTGCCCCACTGTGTCCAGAAACTCAGAAAAGGGTAGTAGCACAGCAAAAACAGCAAAGAAAAAGTCGGCTAGAAATGGGTTCTGATCCACTGTAGGCGGAAGCAAATGAAGCTACATTGTGTATATTGTTTGTTGTTGTGGAGATTTCTCTGCATTTTCATAGATAATAATGTGTACATACATAAGCTTCACTTCCAGGATTTTTCTTGTGCATGTTTTCTCGGACAGATGCTTATTGTGTATATCGGTGAGTGAATTACTGCAGGATTCGCCATTTGAGCAGCTTATGCACTATGTACCACATGTTTGTGTAGGAAAAGATCCAAAATTTGAAAGTATCCACAAAGATGATCAGAGTCATACCCATTTCCTGAGAAGAAATAAAGTTACACAAAAGATTCAACGTTTCATTCAATAAATCACAATCGATTCTCATTTGACATTTCACAAGGAAAAATCCACAACAAAGCAAATCTCAAAAACGGCTGAAAAGGAAAAAAAGAGAGCGGAGAATTTTGCTCCAGAAATTTACTGCTGGGACCCTGGGACTTCAAAAGGGAGGTTCTGGGTTCAAACCCAATGGTGTACAGGTGGAAAATAAGCCTTGCCAGCCTTCTGCCATTGAACTTGGCTTCGGGTGTCAACGGCTGCGAGACCCTTGTTAGTGGATGAAAAAGGTCCATTGCAGTAAGGGAACCTTTTGTTGGTGGGATGAAAAAGCCCCATTGGTGGATGAAAAAGCCATTATGTTGTGTTACAGATTCTGTTCCTATCTTATCTGATGATGATGATGATGATGATGAAGATCATGTATGTGATCTTGGATGGATGGGCAATAATGTTCCCCTATTCTTGTGTCTGTGGTTCAGATCATTTGCCAGCAACAACCACCAAAAAAAAACAAGAAGCAGCATCACAATTCTCTCTTTTCTTCTGTGATGCTTCAAGAAAATTCTTCTCAAAACCTTCTGTAACAAAACCCACAAACCCATTTGGTTCTTGCCCACAGGAATCCTTTATTCTCCCATTGTGGATTGGGTTTTTTTTTCCCCATTCTCTCTGAACTGGGTTTTGCAGAGAATTAATTGATTGGGTTTTCTTTGTTTTGGTTTTTTTGCGGATTGGGTTTTGTGTGTTTTGGTTGTTTTTGTTTCTGGGTTGAAAAGCCTTTTTTTCCTCAGGGGGAGAGATGGCTATGGCAATGACAGCTGCAAAGCTTCCTGGTACTACTTCTGCCATGGGTTACCACCAAACTGCCATGGAAAAACTCTCACAGTTTCCATCAGGCTTCTTGCAGCTGCAGAGAAGGAAGAGCAGCAGAAGAAGCTCCACATCCTCCGTACAAAGAATCAAACCTCTCTGAAACAGCAGCAACAGAGGATGATTGTGGCAGCAGCAGCAGCAAACAATGCAACAAATGCAAGCATGTCAGCTCCGTAACCTTCATTGCAGCTGAGGTTCGTAAAACACAAGCAAGAGGCATTCTGGTTCTACAGGTTCTTGTCCATAGTCTACGATCACATGATCTACCCAGTCCAAATCCAAGGAATTGTCAGGTTTTACAGATTGATTGGCACCTGGTTGCAATGGCTCCTCGAGCCAACGCTCAATTCATTCAGTTAAGGCACGTCCCTCTTTGTCTTCTTCGAGCGATTCCCATTTCTTGATACACCAGCGGCCTGCGCAGAACAGTGGGCCCATGAGTCCATTGAACATCTTGAGGAGAAAGACAGACTGAAGATCGTCGAGCTTTGCACCAAAGAGGTAACCCTCTTGCCTTTCAGTCGCATACCCTTGTCGGAAGAGAAGAACGTCAGCAGATGCAGCACTCTTCCAGTCCACATCTATGGGAAGGGTGAGAAGATAATCTGATTTAAAGCTGCAGTGAGCACTCACTGAAAGTCCCTCAAATTTGGCTCGATGAAGAATCCTCATGAAGTGCCACTGGAAACGCTCAGCTGCAGTTTCATCTGTAACTTGCTCCTCACTACTCGGCAAATGCACTGCCATTCCCAGTTGCCACATGCTGATCCTCCTCCTCCTCCCTTCCAGCAGTACTAGTTTGCAGTTCCTCTCCCAAAGCTCGTGGTTTCACAACCCTAATCTTTCTTGCAAATCTCTGCCACCAGTGCCGCAACTGCTGCTTGCCAGAAGCCTTCCCATTTTGATGATGATTTTCTGAAGAAGCTGCTGCTGCTTTAGATGTTAAAGAAGAAGGAAAAGAAGAAGACATCTTGTCTTTGAGTGATGATTGTGCGAGGCAGTAATCCATCCAAAGCTCCTCAAGTAAGCTCTTATGTTCAGCAGGGAGAACAGATTCCAGACATGAGAAAATCTCCAGCAGCACTGATGCCTCTTTTGATGACAGACAAGAGCTCAAGAGCGTGGGGACCAACTCCACTTTTGAGACTGCAATGTATTTTTGCCTCAGTACAGGGATCTGTGTGATGCTCGTGCTTTCATCAATCCTTGCCATCCTTCTTTGCATCCTTATGATGGATTTTGATCTTCTCTTCCTGCACAATAGTCGTGTTTCCACAGACTGAAAGGGCTTGATCAGATTTTAAAGCTGTGTCCCTTCAAGCTTAGAGCTATGGGAGCTGTGTCTCTCTTCATGCTTAGCTTCAACCCTAAACCATGAAGCATCTTGTTGTCTCTCTGTCTGCAGGACCTTGCATTTGAACTACAATCCTTGAAAAAAAAAGCAAGAAAAAAGCTCTAAAACTTCCGGCTCATCCACAACCCTGCTACCAGATTTTTCTTTGCAAGCTTCAAACCCTAAACCATGAAGCATCGTGTTGTCCATCTGTCTGCAGGACTTGCATTTGAGCTGCTGTCCTGGATCAAACACAGCAAGAAAAAAGCTCAAAAAACTTCTGGCTCATCTACATTCCTCCTACCAAATTTTTCTTTCCAATTTGTGATCAATAGAACAGATCTGTAACAGACTACGAATCGAGAGCACGAAACGGTGATGAGGGCAGCACATTTGTTTGTTATTTCTTCTTCTTGTTCTTCCTCTTTCTCCATGCTTTCTCTTCCCTTTTCCAGCTCAATTCCTCTTCTTGTTTTTCTTCAAGGGAGAACAGCAAGCAGCAAGATCTCCTTATGAAAAATTACCTCTTGAACAAGTCTTGACATGGCATCACTGAGAAATCCTCCTCCTCCTCCTCCACCTCCACCGACGGCTTCTCTGCCATCGCCGCCAAATTCATGAAAGAGAGCACCGATCTGCGCTGCACCATTCGCGACGGAACCTAACACGACACCGGAAGCACTCTCCCCGGAAGCAGCAACCTCCGACCTGCCAACAGAAGCAGAAGAAGAAGCCAATTCCGCCGCTTCTCCGGAAGAGCTCACTCGATCTTCCCGCAATCTTCCATCTTCTTCCGTCTCCAATTCCCGCAAAACACTTCCCACAAGACTCCTAGAACCAAAACACTCTCCACTGCTCCTCCTCGTCCTAGTTCTCGTCCTCCTCTTCCCAGCAAAGGAACCACGATCCGAAACCCCAGCCACGGAACCACGATCCGAAACGCCAGCGGCAGAGAGAGATGCAAAAGGTAGTAATACTACACTACAGAGGCGAGAATCGCGCTGGGAAAAATTCCGCTACTGCGACTGCTGTTGCGGCAACTAGAAAAAACAGTTTTTCTGGCGCGATACTCGGAGCTTGTCGTCGTTGCGAAATTCTTCTCCCCGCAACAACAAAAAACCCTGGGCTCGGCGCAATTTGGTGCCGCTGCCGTCACACGAGAAGAAGAGAGTAGAACTACAGCAGCTACTACTGGGCAAGCTGCTGCTACAGAGCGTCATAACGTAGTAATGCCAAACCAAAAAAAAAGAAGAAAAAGAAGAAGAAGAAGAAGAATACAGAGAGAAAGAGGTGCACACGATACTACGACTGTAGTTGTTGCTTCATTTCTTTTCTTCTTCTACAATTGCTGCTTGCGTCCTCTGTTCTTCTGTCGTCGCGAAGCTCCGGCGCGGCAGACGGAAGGAGCGACATGGCGGCTGTGCGTGCGTGGTGGTGGTGGTTGCTGGGCAGCCACAAGTGGCCATCCGTCGGCAACGACATATTTGCAAATAAATAAACAAACACTAAAGATAAACTGTTATAGCCTAACTTAGAGAAAATTAAAATATACCTCGCCTATATGTCTTTTGTAATCTATTTGTGACTTGTAAGCAGGGTTTTGTTTTGGGGGGGAGCAAATTTTCACACTTTGGCTTAAAAAAAAGAAAAGGTGGTTCGACAAGTACAAAGGGTTTTTTTGGAAAAAAATGGGCCCAAGTCGCCATATTAAGACAGTGGGCTCCTACTGTCTGGCCGCTTCACACCGAAAAAACTCCCAAATTTTCTACTTCCCACTTTTACCTCTCGCCAGATTTGGCTAAGTCCTCTTGTGGGAGATCGCCAACCCGCCTACAGTACTTCACAAATTTGGAAAAAAAACATCCCTGTATGGGACCCCATTGTTAAAAACTGGCGACTCCCTCAAAAAAATCCTAGAAATCTGTCGAATTTTGAGGAAATTTTTCAAATATATATTTTTCAAAAGTGTGAAGTAGCTGAGTTGGCGATCTCCCACAAGAGGACTTAGCCAAATTTGGCGAGGGGTAAAACAGGGAAGTAGAAAATTTTGGGTTTCCGCCTATGATGTGGCGACACAGTAGGAGCTCACTGTCTAAATATGGCGACTTGGGCCCATTTTTTCCCCCAAAAAATCCTTTGTACTTGTTGCACCACCTTTTTTTTTGTCGCCAAAGTGCGAAAACTCGCCAAATAGAAAACGCTGGCACTGAGTACCTAGAACTTGCTACAAGTTGTGAGCAGGGTGTTTTTTTGTCAATGTTGTGAAGGAGGTGGGTGGGCCGAAGACGAGGGGAATTAGCCAAGATTGTACTATTAGCCAATACTGTACTATTTTTTTCTAGTGTGTTGTCACTTGTGTGTTCATTTGGTAATTAGTGGAGGATAAAAAGGGATAATGATGAAGAATGTAATAATTGGCTTTTTCACTTTTAAAAATAAAATTTGTTTTGTTTTCCAAGACTTTTGCTATTTTTCATTATGATGGACAATTGATGAGCCACATACATGGACGTGAAGAAATGGTAGGTACCTAGTTAAGGAGTGGAAAAAAATGGGAGACTAGAATTGGAAGAGAATATAAAATTCAATATTAACTTACTACCAATGTAAAAGGTGCACAATAAGGGGGCCCAAAAAAAAATTCACATGGAGGAAAAAAATATAGGTAGCTAGGTAGTACAGGATTGTTAGCTTGTTTAAGTATGAGGTAGTGTAGCAGATGATGGATGAAAAGACTCTTTCTGTCCATGAAGACAAGGACTACGAACATTCTGTCTACGAGAACAACAACTATGAAGGATGAATACAAGAAAAAGCTGCCTTCATGGATGAAAAGGGGATGGTTGCAAGATATAGAGTGATCTAGACCAATTAGAAAGTGACACGTTGTCAAGTGATGTCCGAGAATCAGCTAGGTACATAATAAAGTTTTTGGGATTTCAGTGTCATGATATTTCCCAAGTGAATTATTCATGACAAATAACAAAATTGGGAATGTGAAAGAAAGTTGTGGAAAGTAGGAAGAGGTTAATTTTCTGCACAGATGGATCTTTGGCAATATGTATCTCACAATCCTTGTGCATGGCACATTCTGACAAGGATAGTTTTATTGGCACAATTGAAATTTGCAAATATTAGACACCTAAACCCCAACTTACCACACAAAACTATGGTTGTTTATTGTTGATTGGAGTTAAAATATATCCCATCATGTAGACAATTGTAAAATAAAATCATTTCCAATGGCACCCAAGATGGAAGATTCATTTAACAAAGTTGGAAAACAAATGCAAGTTTACAACAAATACACATGATTGAAAATATTGTATTTAAAACCAAAATCAATTGTCAACTAAAGAGGAACTCGAACCTTGTGAGTCAAATAATGGTCATATTTCTATACAACAACATATTCTTTTTCTCAGGGAAAAATGTGTTGGGATTCAAAACAATATTTCCTTCCAAACATAAAGCCTGCCCTAATTTTTGTAGTGCATTTAGATGACCACTGTCAGGTGCAAGAACTCACCGACGGATCTTCAAGTGACTCCTTTATTTATGGAAAAAAGAGAGAAAGTAATGACAAAAACTTCGGTGATTGCATTTTACAGCAAGATTTCTTATTACCTTAGAAGGAAGCATGTCAAAAAACCCCCTCTTCACCATCTCCGCCGCTTCCTCATGAATGAAACTCTGTCTGTTGGTCCGTCTCTCATTGGGGCAGAAACTATGGCAGCAGATTGTGGATTACTGGATTATTTTGATTATTTGATGTGAAAACACGATCACCAGATTGTAGATTATTGGATTATTTTTATTATTTAATGTGAAAACATGATCTCACCAGCTAGTATAGAGCACGTAATCGTTGCAGGAAGAAGAATTATGATTCAGAAAATAGAATCCTTCTTCCTTCACAATCCAACTTCAGTTAGGATTACAATAGTACGAGGGCGCATTGACGCGGTCCCAAGCTTGATCGAAGATCCAAATCTGGAAGGTCTTGGCCGGGAGTGTCCCTCCGTCTGTATAGACACAATAGACATTCATCGGATCAACAATGTCAGCCAGATGATGATGATCCGCATGGTTATGACGATGATCCACATCATGATTGTAATTGTAAGTTGCTGCTGTTGAGGATCGTGAAGCTCCAACTGTCGCCTGCTGCCACGGTGTGCAACCCGGAGTCGAAGTCCATGGACCAGCAGTCCACTGTAATGAGGTACCGGTAGGCAACGAATTCCCGATACTCTCCAGGGTGAAGTTCGTTGAGCATTGCATCCGCTGTTCGAACAGTAGTTATCAAACTGCCAGACTTGCCATCCGACAGCAGAAACAACAAACAGCAAATGGAGATCCGTAGCGGCAGCTCGACAGGTGGTGGTTGTTGTTGTTCTTCATGATTGTTGTTTGTCTTTGTTATCGAATCCCGCTCCACACCCCAACTGCTGGGATCCAAAGTGCTCACTCTACTGCTGCAAGAATCTCAAGAATTCTGCTCAAGAATCTTCGACTGTTGCACCTGTGTGTGTGTGTGTGTGTGTGTGAGAGAGAGAGAGAGAGAGAGAGAGAGAGAGAGAGTGAGCTCAAAATAGAAATCCAAGCTTCTTCCACTGCTCGTGATGGTGACATATATAGACAGAACTAAGGATTTGCAAAAGAAAAGAATTACAAAGCAAAAAAAAAATCTGAGCAACTGCAGCAGGGTCAGCCATCAGTTGGATTGTGACAAGCGCTGATGGAAATTGTCAATATGGAAGTCTCTCCTACCAGGTTCAATGAGAGAGACAGAAAGAGGAGGATCCATATAGCATCTTCCATATGGAAGTCTCTTTGTACCAGCTCCAAAGAGTGAGAGAGAGAGAGAGAACACGATCCTTAACAGCATCTCCCGATGCAGAAGTCTCTTGTTCCCAGCTCCAACGAGAGAGAGAGAGAGAACAGAATCCTTACAGCACGATCCCTCAATATGGAAAGTCTCCCATCCCTTCTCTTTGTGAGAGAGAAGGATACCAAAGAGATGGATGACATCTGTCCTTATCAGTCATCATCAGAAAGAGATAAAGAAAGAGTGAGAAAGACAACTAGCACATGCAAAGGAGGCTGGCTTCAGAGAGAGACAAACAGAGACGTGAGAAAGACTACTGTAAACAGAAGGACAGTCCTGATAGACATAGAGAGGACAAAGACAACTAGTGCATGCAGAAGGAGGTTTCTGAGAAAGACTATTATCTTGTAGGTATAGAATTGAAGGATTGGGAGAGAAGTCTTACAGGATTTCCCATCACCTCTGAAATCAAGCAACTTGTGAGAGAAGAAAGAATTGATGTTGTACACTGCCATTCTTTCCCACAAGAACAAAGCACATGCAATATTGCAATTTTTTTCCTTTCCCATTCATCTCTTTGCATATTAAACAAACTGGCATGTTTCTTTCGGAGCTTTGGTTCTACTCCAGTGTAATATGCTAGCTATGAGAAATACTCTCACAAAATCTGCACAAATTCAATCCGCTGGTTTTAGGCTTCTCTCACCTTTCAATAAAGTTGACTGTCAGCTGTATTATGGTCTTTGTATGTATCTGCTTGTGTAACAGCTCATAAATCGGTGCTATTTTCTCACTCGATATATTTTCTCCAAGTACCTGCAAGATCAAAGGAAAAAAATTCTGAGCAATTCCCATCCAGGAATTTCCTCCAGAAGATAATATAGCTATCCAGAATCATCATCATCAACCAATTGTATTTCACAACACATAAAAACACACCACAGAAGAGGGGAGCCAAGAATTACAAAACAAATTGACAGAGACACTTGATTGAGTATTTGGTTCCTGGGGTTCACACTAAGCATGCACCAGTAAATGAACGAGTACTCTGTGAAAGACAGCATGGCAAAAGGATGTGTTCTTACTTGGGTTTGTGACCCGCAATGTGTAAATGTCTGCATGCCTGGACAGAAGTAAAAATTTGGAATATGTTTTAAATCCACTTTCCTGTGTCAGTTTCTTTCAGCATTCGACAAGTGTTATGAGTTCCACACCAGGCACAGCATACATTCTGTTCTAAGTCCTGGAGTGAAAGCAACGAGTTCCTTCCTGAGCTGTACTTGAATTCTTTCTCAACCTAGGCTTTTAGCAAAACTGTAGTGAATTTGGTAATCCAAACTTAAGGGCACCAAACACAGATTTACTTTTCAATTTGGCGAGTGAAATGGCTCTTATCCCACAGCCTTGCTTGTGACAAATAGCCCCACCTGCAAAAGAAGCATGTCCCTCCCTAACCTCAGTTTTCCGGCTGTTACACTTATCAACTTGCCTCCTGGCCGGTCAAAAGCCCAGATTGAGCTCTTGCCAAGTGAGGAAACTCTTTACCTTTGGTTGAAAAGGGCTCCATCTGCCTCCATCATCAGAGTTATTCTTTGATCAAGCCTACCCATCAGGCTTAACAGCATACCCATCTCCTCCACCAATTCCTTTCTTTCTACATATGTTGCTTGCAGAGTCTTCTTCCCCAACAACATCCAAGATTTCAAGGTGATTCACACAGTGTCAGATGAATGACCTTGCAGGACTTGGACATTGAGGCTTGTGCCAGGAAATACTATGATAGTCATGGGTAAACACATTGAGAGAGAGAGTCTTTTGTGGGTGTATAGACCTGTGATGGATGCCCATGCTTTCAGTGCTGTAAGGCAAGTCGAAGCTGACTGAACACATTGCTCACCAATTCTTTCTTGTTTATCAATTCCATGAGCTTTGCCCTATGACTACTCCCATGTCTCAATGCTTTCACCTGCAATTCCATCAAGATAACAGATAACCTAGATCTGGTCAGCACAAGAACTTCAACCAATTTTCCACTAAAGTCTACCCTTGAATTGGCAGCTGAATCAATGGAAAAACTCGATCTGAACTTTTTCTTGCACCTATGAATTGTTGCTCATAAAAGCTGAATCACAGTTTCAGAAAGAGTCCTGTTGCAATATTACCTCTCTCTCCAATTCATGGCAAATGAGTGCTGTCCACCATCTGTGATTCACTTTTGATTGACTGACATCGGTATAGATTTGATCACCAATGTAAAGTGTTTGACCTACTTGAGAGCCGAGAGCTTTCTCCACCATGAAGGCACTACCACCACAATAGAGACCTCCTGTCAAAAGCCATTTCAGCCACAATTAGACACAATTTGGACTCCAGCTCATCTGCTGCCAAACTAGCCTACTTCTTAGTGGTTCTCTGTGCACTTAGAAATGGGGTCAGGGTCGACATAATCACAAAAAACAGTATTTCCTGATAAGAACAGGGAGAGTGTCTCAAAGCTTACACAGAGAGCTAAAACTAAACATCTGCTTAGTCCGACAGCTGGAACTAAACATCAAGAAGGTTCTTCACCTCTAGTGGGCTCATTGCAGGCATGCATCAGGCCTTGGTGATGATCTCATATGAGGGGTTAAACCTTTGAAAAAACTCAGGTTTCCTGGCAGACACAATGACCTGCAGCAAACATGATCAGGAGATTGAAACTAAACCTAATTTTATGTTTCAGTCGCCCCACTACACACATTCACTCTCTTGACAACTCTCAGGAAGCAAGGCCCCTCTGTGTCAAAGACTTCCTTCACAAATTCTACAAATTCTAGCAATCATGCAAACAGCAACAAAGAAGGACCACTGAACAGCAGTTCTTCAAGATATACAAACATTGCTGGATACAGACTCTGAAGCTTTGAAAGCTTACCATGTCAAAAAGGCTTTGTCAATTCATGTCTAGAGGTAGATAAGGATCGAACACATAGGCCATCATTTTCTCAGTGTACACATAGTCTGAATTTGTGATCGGCAGTAGCGTTTTGCCTGCCTGAACAATGTAATCAACTAGTGAGATTTCACATAGAACATCACATGATTCTTTGCAAACTATGTGCTTGGAAGTTGGCATAACTTCCCAAGGCTCATCTACAGTGTGCAGTAGACAGTAACCATTCAGAGATCAACAAAATCTGGAATTCAGAGCTCTGAGTTCTAAACTAAAAAACATGTAGGCAAAAAGACAGATGTGGTTTGCCTACCTTCTTTTGGTCAAGGAAAGCCAATGGCAGCTCTGCATCATGATCCACAAACTTGTCAGGATTGTTAATTGCTTCAGCCTGAGGAGTAGAACATAAGCAATTATTTAGCATTGCTAGACTCACAACTTTTATCTATCCGCTCTTTGCTCTGAATCTTTGTGCTGCAGTATATCCAGACAGCATTTTTCTTTGCAAATTGATGCTCTTAATCTTTGTGCTGCAGAATTTCCATTCCACATGAATTTGTGAAATCAAAGGTACAAGAAAGATGAGAAGCAGGGTGTCATGCTATAAATTTGCCAACAAGGACTTGAATGGCATGTGACAGGTCTCATACCTATTCAGGAACTCGAGTGTGGACGACAATGTGATTTTTAAACCTCCGTGCATTTTGCTGGTAAGCAATCTAAACAAAAAGTTTCTGTGACAACTGCTGGAGCATGAAGAAACTGTTGGAGAGATGTCATGGATTAGTTCTTTTCATGATTCTCTTGATAGTGTTTTTCAGTTGCACATCAGCATCCTATGCAGAATAGGCAGTCAATCAATTTTTATGTTCAATACCCCATCTGTTTTCCTTTGATACTGTGTCTGTTTTCCTTGACAATATTGCCTGGGGATTTTGAGTTGATCATTTTTTGCATGATTGCCTGCAGGAAAAGGGTTTTAGTTCTGCGGAGATGTTTATAAAAAGAGTAGGTGCAAAGGCAGATGATCTTGTCCAGGTAAGGAATGGTTCTGTTCTCCTTGTTTCATGAATGTCTGCATCCCTCATAATTGGCTAGATCTGCTGTCCTTGCAGGTTTTTATTTTGCAAGTTTGTGACTCTTCATTTTCTATTGGTGTAGTCAAACTATGAGATCAGTGCAGACCGCATCCTTCTCAAATGTTGGTTCCACAGATGTGCCTCATTTGTTTCCAGGTGTTAAATGGTAAACTGGTGGTGAATGGTCTTGTCAGAAGCAAGGCCTTTATTGCAGAGCCCGCAGCTTATGACATGAAACCTTATATATGCATCTCTGCCCGCTTCTTGCAAACTGCTAATTTTTGCTACAATCTGAGAATAATTGCCTTCATGATATCTTGTTCTGTTGTGGAATGTTGGCAACAGAGGGTTTTAAGCTGTAGGATTACTCACACATGAGATGTGGCCCTGAAACTTGTTGCGTTCCTGGGTTCCATTGGGGGTTGAAACTGAGTTTTTTTCAAATGGTGAGATGACGGTTTGTTCTTGAAAACCCTAAACAAACATGCTAATGTGTTGCATGGGATGTTGCAGAGAGTGCCAAAGGGGCATGTTTTCATGATGGGTGACAACTGAAACAAGAGCCTTGATTCTCATGTCTGGTAGGCAACAACATACTGCAGCTTCTACCTCTTAGTTGTGTGCTTCAAGAATGGTGATTTTATGATTATGCCTTTGTCTTTTCAGGCATGTTTGACCATGTATTTGCTGATGGTGGCATGGGTCCACTTCCTATGGAGAATATTGTTGGCAGGTCAGTGGTGCGGTACTGGCCACCTGCAGGTTTAGAGAGCACAGTATTTGATGTGTACCAACTTTTGAAAAACGCCCTCCCTCTATTGCATGCAAAGGAGACACCTGTTTCTTGAGACAACAAGTACAACAATTCCAAAAATTCAAATGGGGTCAAAAGACCCAGTCAATTGGACTTTCTTGCGCATTCCCACTTCCAATTACATCAATGGAAGAGTGAAGTGAAAACCCCTGAGAAGTTCCCTAAAACTGTGAGAGTCTGTCCAGCAACAGCTCCAAAAAAAAGGGGGGGACTTTCTAATAACCTCTGCCAAAGATGTCTGATGCAATGCAGACAATCCAGCAGATACAGCCATTGATGGCTGGCAATGCCTACACAACGACACAATGGGAGCAGAGTCTGGTGACCGCCATTGTGCAAACAAAAAGGTTGTATGTGCCACCACCTTGTTGACATCAACTTACTGAGATCTGTGAAGATCTATGAGATCTATGGAGTTCTGGAGGGATCATTTCACCAATTGGATTCAGAGTGGTATGGTTGAAGATGCTCCAAAAACAAATGATGTTGCAATTCATGCAGTTATAATCCAGCAAAGGCAATGGGGAGATCAATAAGATGTTGTTCATGGAATGACATCCCGCGGGTCAGCTTTTCAACCCCCACTGGATGGAAATATTTTGTTGAAGATGGGAGTGGAATCTGATTCCTGTGAAGCGCACCTTTTGAGTGTGCATGCATGCATGCTATTGCATGACAAGACATGGGGCCAGTTGGCAGTCACAAGGAAGATCTTTGTGGATGTGCCAGCTGCTGTTCCGGACCTGAATAAGTAAGTTGAAGTATCATGCATTGTGTGTTATGTGTTTTTCTATTTGGTACTATATATGCATAAACCAGCACTTGCAGAATTAAGGGTTTGGGTACCACCCTTTTGGTTGGAATTGCTGCTTGGTACATGCTTTGGACAATTCACTCAGTATGTAAAAGCATCCTTGCATTTGGTAGTTTGGGGATTGTGTGTACTGTGAAAGCAGCAAATAGATGACTGCTTGTGAAATAAATGATTGTAGGTACCCTATGGACATGAGATTCAACTAGGATCTTTACAGCTTTCTTTTCTAGGAGGCCTCTATTGATTGGTTGTTTTGGAATACATATGTATCCTTTGATATGAATTTAAATGGAAAGTTATGATATAGAAAGCCCTTTTTAAAAAAAAATTTAAAAAATTCATAATTTAATTTTGCTGTGTGTTTGTGTGGTGCAACGATTGAGTACAAAATCTTCACAGTTTAAGAAATTCCATTGGGGAGAGGGGCAACAATTGAATAATATATCTCAACAATTTTAGTTGATGCCCCCAAAAAACAAGGAAAAAAAAAGTGCAAAACGCACACACATACTTTATACTCAGAACTGGAATGAAAATGGTTTTTTTTTCTATGGTAATTATGGTTGTTTTGGAGATATCTGAATCTTTTAATAACCTTCCTTTCCTGGTTCTACAAACTTTGGAAATCACTGATGTTGGGTTTTAGGTGTTGTTCAAAGTTTTCTTGACCTATTAATTGCAATTTGACATGTGTTGATTTCACTAGAGGAAGATGACTCTAAGGTACATAGATAATTTATGTCATCTTCATAATTTGGACAAATAAGAAGATGAAACAACAACAATGGAAGAAGAACATCGTGAAGCATTAATATTGCAAGACAAATAAGAAAACAATCTATAACACTATCAATTCTCACTTATCCATCAAATAGCAACACCATCCCTTGAGAAGCTAAGTGGTTCTCCAAGGGTACTAGGCAAGAAGAAGGAAAAAAGGAAAAAATCATGAAATTTATTGTTTTTGACCTCTTTTCCTTGCAAAGTCCATATATTCTTCATTTTTTATCCATTTTTAACAATTTAAAATGCTATGAATATCTCTAGTAAAGCTCTACAAAACCTTTTTGAAGTGTACATGAAAAGGAGCATTGTCAAAAGATCTTTAGCTCAAAGTCAAAGGTAAGGTTTGAGTAGGGTTTTGTAGATCTCTACTAGACATATCCATAGCGCTTTAAATCATTAGAAATGAATAAAAAATGAAGAAGATATGGACTTTACAATGAGAATGGGTCAAAAACAACCATTTTCGTGATTTCTTTTTCTTTCTTCTCACCTAGCTCCATGAGAGAGTTAGGAGTTTCCCGGGGGAACCACTTAGATCCCCCAAGAAGCACTAAGGTTGTGGGTGTAGCTAAGTGATTCTTTTGGGGAACCACCTAGTTTCTCGAGGGAACCACCCAAGTGTGGGTTACTCTTTTTTTTAATTAAAAAAATATGTGAGTAAAATGTAAGGTCCCATATATTAGTTATTGAGTAAAAATTATAATTTAATTAGGCCTAAAATAGGGTTATGTTTATTCTAAAATTCAACATATAATTAATATAGGGTTTATATAAATCTTTAGTATTAAAAATTCTGTAAATATAATCTAACATACTTATTTAAAATTTGAAGTATATCCTAGTACCTTGGCCAATTCGACACATGCTTGTCAAATATCGTGGTACCTTGGTAGCTTCAGCATTAGTTATATTATTTTCAAAACTGACGAAATTTTCAGAAAATATTTTATTTCAAAGGCCATCCTTTTGGGAAGGAAAATAGAGAATTCATAGGAATATTTTACTTTTCGAAATGAAATATATAAAATTAATTAAGTTTTGACAGACATGTGCCAAAACTGCCAAGGTACTATGGTAATTAATTCATTTTGACAAATGTAATATTCCTATGAATTCTCTATTTTCCTTCACATAATTTTTTAATTTATAAAATGAAAAACTTGAAACTTTTTACATTTTTGAAAATAATATATTTCATGTCAAACTAGTCAAGGTACCATGATAGTTGTTAGTAGTTACAAGTAACAAATGAAATTCAAAAGCCATCAGTTATTGTTTGGTTCCTTTGTGGTACATATATGTGACATTATGTCATAACTTCAGCATGTAAAAGGTTCATTTTATTCCAATCTAAAGATGTTGCAAGCTCCACATCTTCAAAGTCACAGTAGATGTATCTTGTCATTAGCGTGGACTTTTTGTGTACTTCATGATATTTATTAGATTTCAGTGTTGGGTTGAAGTGCCATAGTACACCTTTCGTGAAATTCAATTCAACTAAAACTAAAAATTGTAACTAATATAAGATACCAAAATTTGATGAGAATATCAAATTTAAATTAAGTTTAGGGTGGATTAAATAAGTGAGAATTAGATTTTAAAATAAAAATAAAGTGGGGAAAATTAAAGGCCTTTCACAGAATATTTCCCAAACAATACCTTATTTAACCCAGGTAGTGTGAAAATTTAACACATAGTGACCTCCCTGGGGAACCATCTAGCTCATCAAGGAAACTGTCTAGTTTTCCTGGGAAACTTTGTGTTCCTTAGCAAAACTTGGAAGTTCTCTAGGGAAACCACCAAGTCCTCTCTGAAATTGCCCTTTGCCTATGGAAGCCTTGAAATGCCTTTGTTTTTTTGTTTTTCATTCAATATATGTCGGAAAAAATGAATGTCAGTGAAAAGAATAGAACCCTAAAGCTTTGAGCATGAGAGGTGATTCTACCCAATGTACCACAATCTTTTTTGCTTGAATTGAGCAAGAAAAATATTTATTGTATTAATTAGAGTTTGGGTATGGTAAAAATAAACTTGAAATTATTTTTTTTGCTGTGTCAAACCTAGGGTCGCATTTAAGTCATTGGTATTGTTTAACGTTTGCTTGGAAAGGGTTTTTTTTTTTTGAAAAACTAACTTCATCATGAGGAAAAAAAATTGAAGTTGCCATATATTTGAACTTTGGACAGGCTCCAACAAGTTGTCACTTTATAAAGGAAACTGATTTTAAATTATTATTATTTATTGAAACAAATGGAAAAATCCATTGCAAATAAAGACACTGTATAGAAAGCATAGAGGGACCAAAGGAAAACAAACCCAAGTCGACCAAAACTCAAGTCTACTTCTCTCTTCTACCTCCTCTTGTGGAAGTTCACCAACCCACCCATTTCACAATTTTGATAACGAAACCTTGCCTACAAACTTATTGTCACTTATTATCTAAATATGGTGACTTGAGCACCTGTTGTTAGAGAGATGGCGACTTTGCGCCAATTTTTTCAAACAAGACACTTTGTTGAATTCACAAGGCAACTTCTCTTGTTGCTGTGGTGTGAAAATTCATCAAACAATAGTCTAAACTTGTGGACTTGTGAGAAGAATTATTGTTTTAAATTATTGTGAATTTTTCATGTTTTTTGAGTCACATCTTATTTGAAATGTGATTTCAAATATTCCAAAAAAGTGACATCCGGGACCTTGATATCTGAGAAAGATTAAAAAATTCTAAAATATGATATCCAATCTGGATACACAAAATCAAATTTGTTTTCTTAAAAACCTGGTCTGGATATATGTATCTTCTTCAATATCCAGATCTGATACATATCAAAGAATGCAATATCCCCCAAACACTCTAACTAGTACCTACCAATGGTGAGCTTGTGCATTGAATCTTGGTGAGTCTTCAATGGGTTTTAAGTAACTGAACCAGGTGGTTGGATGGTCCTCAACTGTTTCAAAAAACTGGAACAGGCAGTTATTAGCAAAATCAAATACCCACCCAACACTGATAAGTATCAACTAACTAGGTGACTTTTTTTTTTCAGTGAAACCAGGCGGTTTTCTGATTCTGAACTATTTTATTAAAAACAGGAACCTATGGATATTAGCAAAAATCAAACACCTGCCTTAGACATCGATATGTTGTGTGAGTTGTGTGGCAAGAATATGTCCTGAGTCCACAATTTTACTTGGCGAATTTGAGAAAATTGAGGAAAATCGAAGATTTACGCTTTTCTTAGTGTAAATTAGAAAGAAAATTGTTCAAAATTTGGAAAATTTAGCCAAAGTTTCGAAATCAGAAAAAATTGAAAAAAAAAACCCTCTGACTCATGGCGAGCTCACGGCAAACCGTAGATAACAAAGGGCGCCCAGTAGTACGGTTTCTTCCACTTGTCCTTGTCCTCCTCTTCCTCCCCTCCCTGGTCCCAATATTTGACCGGCGCAGATTCCCGAAGGGCTAGCATAGAAGCCTGCAGCGCTCTTGCAAAAGCTCCAGCGCGACGATTGTTCTCCTTCTTACTCAACATTGTTGTGATCTTGTTGAGCAGGAAAGCAGCTGCGTTTCGGTCGATCCTCCCAAGAGTGACCAACACACTGTTGGCGCCAGCAAATAGAAACGCTGACACCAAGCCGCTGGGTTCATCCCCAAGATCCACTCGCAAACGACCACCCTCGCAGCCAGCGAGCAGCAGTGTGCGTGTCTCCATAGCATCTGGTAGGCTAAAAACATCACTGGCGCTGAAACGCTCATTACCCAGTATAATTGAGGAGGCCAGCGGATTTTTTCGTTCAAACGAGATGTGACCTAAGTACAGCACTACTTGGTTGCTACGTATTGCCTTCATGAAATTTTCTTTGGTGCCCTGCATACAATAATGTCCACTTTTTATTAGTCCTTTCATGTTTTTAAAAATGATTTTTTTGGAGGACTATGGCATTCGTAAAATTTAAATGGACATCATTCCATACTCAAACATTTGATTGTCTTATACCATTTGTTTTTATCCAAATGTATTCTTTTAAAAAACATGTGATTTAATGGAAATAAATTTTTTTTGAGTTCTTAATGATACTTTAAAATCACATGTCTTGAATTTTTAAAATTGTGACAATCCTTTTGTGTAACCCGATTTTGAAATATGGCCCAGATCGGCACACTTCTAAAATGATCCAGGGGGAGCTCAAGATTTTCAGAAGACTAAAGTGCATTATAACGGACTAGTATGCAACTGAAAGAGAAGCACCTGGGGAGCGTCCAGGCCCAAAGTCGTGGCAATCTCATATACCACTTTTGGCACGGTTTCCAATCCAACCAGAAAGGCTCCGTTTATGCCTATTGCTTCTGCTGCACTTTCAGCCAGTGTCTTGGAATTTGCAGAAACTACTTCCACTAAGCCGGCGAAGTCTTGGCCTGGTGTTGAACCCTTCCGCCGTAGAGTACACTGCCGCAGAATGCGGAGGCATGGAGTGTAAACACACGGGTTTCGTTTTAGTAGCAATTCCTCGCCAACTTTCAATGCCTGCAATGTGAGCCATGAGAACCAGTGAAGTGAATGGTTAATGTGAAGCTGACTCATCGAGACAGTGTTTTTACAACCATTCACTATATGGCTAGATAATCAAATATGATACCTGGAACGGCACCCGGTAGAGTTCAGAGGTCGGAGATAGCACCAGCAGATCTCCAGGCTTTGTCAACTCTGCTAGATCAGGGTGCACTAGAAGGTTCGTCAATTCCTCTTGCTCGGACTGCTCGTTCCAATTACAAAGGCCGCCATTGGCAAACAGTCCAACTAAAATATCCAAATCATTGTTGCTTAAGCACCTAAATTCAGGGTGACAATCTTGTGATGACCCGCATAGTCGCACCACGCTAATCCACAGGCTATCGCCGCAGTAGAACCAGTCCACAAAGGCTACGGCCTCCTCGCCTAGCTCACGAGCCAGCTCGATTGTCTCCGACAGTTTCAGTGGCGCTCCTGCATGATGGTTGTAATTGTAATGGTCTAACCTTTCTCAATTTAACTTAGAATGTTCATGATAGGCCTGGGGTGACACTAAGCGTTGAAATTATAGAGATTATATGTGTGAAACAAAATATTTAAATTTGGGTGTCAGGTAATTGTTCAACTATTTTTTAGATCTCACAAGTGCTATATATATATATATATATTATTCATGCTATATTAATTATAAATTAATGTTTTGAATAAATAATTTCATAGTTAAAAAATTTTAATTAATAGTTCTCACGCAATAACCAATATATGGCATCCTATAATTTTTATTCACCTATTTTCTAAAAAATTTAATGAGTATCCCCGGAATGATAGGTTACAAGTCAACAACTGGACAAGTGATTAATGAAGTTGAGCTCACCCGTTACAAAGTCTAGATATGCTTGGAGATTCGTGTCACTTCTGCGTGCTGCTTTCAGCTGAGCTTGTGCTTCTGTCAGCTGGTAGCTATCCACGTCCCAGTTTGTGGCATTGCTCTCTCCAACGGAATTAGCGAGTGTAAGCTCACGTTGCACCAGCGACATTGAATCGGATGATAACGACTTCTTGAGATCCTCCACGAGGCTGGTGCTGCCAATGACATCCGCCAGAGTGCGACTTTTAGCCAGCTGGCAGAGCTGCCAAGCCTCAATCCACTGCTTGTTGGCCAACAACACCGGCAGGGCGGTCCGGCAAGCCCGAGCTCGACAGATGGTGAGATTGGCTTTTATGTTTCTCCGATCCAGCGGCGAGCCATGAGAAACGCTCTGCTGCACTTTGTCCAAGACATCCTCAGCGTCACAAAAGGCTTTAAGGCCATCCGAAATGATCATTTGTGAGTCTGGGCTTTCTGTTGCCGTTGCAGTGCCTAATTCAAGTTGTACGCTACCCAGTAGTACCAAGCTCCATGCGTGATCGAGTGTGGTCCCAGAGGTTTTGCAGTCTTCCACAGCTCGCTGTAAGCTCATCACCAACTGTCGCAAGGTCACTAGGCCATCCACTGCCGATGGGACCAAATTAGAATAGTCCAGTATGATGGTGGCCGCATTGATTAAGTTCCTTGCAATATTGTGTGCACGGTTGTAACCCGCTTTCGCAAAGCAGCTGGACATACATGTACAAGAATCCTATAAATTAGTAATCAAAATCTTGTAAGCAAAAGCGCAACAATCTCGAAATAACCAATCTGGCAAAATCACGCATGTCAGAAAAACCGTTCGACCAAAGGAGATCTCACTGCTCTGAATTATACATGTGCACACCTGATGGCTTCATTGTAGTTCTTCTGAGCATCGTCAAGGTGGTCCTTCCTTACCCTACATAATCAACTTCCGGTAAGCAGGAGTGCAACAATTTCGAAGTAGGCAATTTGGCAAATTAAGCAATTTGTGCGCACCTGATTGCTTCAGAGTGTAAGCTCTTCTGATCATGGTCAAGAAAGTCTGCGTTGATCAGCCTAAATGATATAAACTTCAGGTCAGCAAGCATTTGGCCTACATGTTATAATTAAAGTTCTGGTAAGCAAGAGTGCACAACAGTTTCGAAGTACAAGCAATGTGGTGACTTACGCAGCTGAACAGATAATCATTCAATTAAGGAGATCTCACTGCGTTGAATATGTGCATACCCGGTAGCTTCATTATAGTTCTTCTGAGCTTGGTCAAGAAAGTCCTTCAGAGCTTGGTCAAAAAAGTCCTTCATCAACCTGCATACTATTACAGAGCCCGTCAGACTATACCACCAACCTGCATGGGCAGCACTCTCTTCCTCCTTCATAATATTCATATTCTTCGCCTTTTGGAGACTCTCTTCTGCGCTTTTCAAGTACGGTTCTGTTTTTGGACCCTGCAACACTCTGGCCAAGTCCTCTTCCTCCAAGTCCAGTACTGTTTTTTGATCCTGCAGACTCGACGCAAGGAACTGCTTGATATTGTCTGCTGCTGACTTGAGCAGCTTCCATACTTGCAAAGGTTCTAAGTTCGACTGTTCGCAATCGACAGCAATTGTATGCCGAGGGAAGATTAGATTTTCACCATTATTTGCAGCTTCCAAAGCTGCTCTAGCCTTTGTCTTCCGCTCCTCGCTTGCCTCAAGATGTCCTGTTGCTTCCAGTGCCTTTGCTGCGTCCGTCAGTATCCGAAAGCGCTGCTCCGTGGAGATCCGAACCACCCCTGGCCGTAACAGGTCATCACAAGCCCAAATGGCCTCCGCCAGATTTTGCATGCTAAGGAGACGCCTGATGTGGACAAGCTCCATTTCAGCCAGAAGGTGCTGGCAGCCCACATCCTTCGCAAGGGAATGAGCGCACTTCTGAAAGTAGAAAGTGGCTGTCTTGTGTTCTTTCCTGTCGATAGCGAGATCAGCCAGCCGCCGTGCTAGGTTGCAAGCTTGCCCTACTGCACCACCTTTTGCAAGTTTCTCGACCTCCAAATTATACTGGAGGAGGTCACTACTATCGGTTCCGACTAGCCGCCGCTCCACAGAAGCTTCAATTGGCCAGAGCTCGTCCGAGAGCTCGTCCGAGGCCTCTGCTTCAGGCCACACAGGTAAATTTCACGACCATTTGAAGACGAATACATGGAGCCCTAGTGTAATTCCTGGCACACACCGACTTCAAGCTGAACACCTAGAATATAGGGCTGATATGTTTTCGTTACCTGGTACATCTTTCAATTCTTCTACGATCTTTGCAGCAGTGAAGCTGCGATCGAAGCTGCGAGCTCCGGTCATGATGCGAGCTGCACGAATTCTAGCTTCAAATGCAATCCCTATCTGGCCCAAGTCAGTTGCGTCCTTGGCGACGGTCCGCATCAATGTCAACTGTTCATTTATTGTTTCCTTGGGATCCACCAGCAGAAAGCGCGCTGTCATCGCTGCCCGTGGCGCGCCATGTAATTTGAGGATTGATGACGCATCCTTCAATACATCGCATGGTCCACAGAATTCCAAATCTGCTTCAACTTGCCACCGAGAAGCAGCTATAAGAATTGCCTTTGCGCGGTCTACCATAATGTGCGCTTTGTCCACGGGTGACAAATCCGGCTCTAATTCAGCGCAGCGCAAAGCCTTCGCTGTCCTCAGTTGTGCTTGTTTGATCCCCTCTGATTGGTCCGGACTAGTATGGACAAGCAGGAGCGCTAGGCCACTCTCGATCCGAAGTCTTTCGCCAAGGGAGCTTTTGACTTTATCAGCACTTTCAAGTGCTCCTTCAGCTGCAGCGTATTTCCCCAATAGCGAACGGGCTTCGGCCAAGGCAAGCGCTACACAAGGGCGCTTCTGTAGCTCTGATGTTGCACGTTCCAGGCGCCGTGCCGCAGCCAGCTGCTTGCCACATGCCATAAGTTTTTCATACTGTTCCAGCAGGCCGACACACGCTTGATCCGGTGCAGATATGGCATCCGCCATAGCTTGAACTCAACAGCAAATGGAAGAAAATCGTGCAGCTGGAGCCAGATCAGTTCTCATGGATTATTTACCAAGAAAGTGTGAGAAGACCAATTAATCTGGAGTAAAGTTTTGAATGCCGCCAAGCCTGTAGCTTTGAGCCTGACATTACACAGTACACCTTCACAAAAAAGATTTTTGGCATTCCCTGTAGTGAAAAGCGTGGAACCCTCTGACAAATTAAAGTTGAACTAACCAAACACAGGGGAAGCTCTCCAAGGGAATTGTGGGACCAATTATCAATATTTCAATGTTTCAGTCCAATTGTGAAACAGGGTACTTAATCATTGTATTTTACCATTGTCAAACAAACCATATCATGTTTGCAATAGGGGAAAGTCAAGATTTTCTTATGGGAAAATTTCTCACAGGGAATCATAAAAGTGTTTGCTGTGAGCTTTGCACTAGATTCTTGGCTTCTGCACTAAAACCTGAAATAGAAATCGAAGTTCAAAGTACCACATCCAGCAAAAGACTTCTGGATATATTGACTCTGGAGTCTGGACATCAATATATAAGAGCTGATATGTCTGAGACAACTAGTGCAGCTATACAAATGTGAAGGAGGGTTTGATCATGCTGAAGGTTCAATCTAAATATACCTACAACTCTTGCTGATCGTGTAAACTTTAACCAAACGTAACTTGTAAAAGACAAGAAACCCCTGAGTTTCACGTGTCCAACTATGCATCACAGAGTTCGAGGTCTTCCACACATCACAATTTCAATAACCATGCTGGTACACTGTTGTACAGGCTAGATTCTAGGTGATGATTCAAATTCTAAACAGAATAAGGGGAGTGGGAAAGAGAAGACCAGCAAAGAGGACGCCAAACATTGACTGCAACTGCTGCTGTGTCGCTCTCCAGCACTACAGGCTACCCGGAATGCGTAAAAATTTCGCCCGAAGCCCTATATCTATGCAAACAGCCATTCGCTCCACCGTTAAGCTTGTATGTACACAGCCTTTCACAGTGTGAAGTGCCTTTGAAACTCTCTTTCCCCACAACTGTGGCTAACAAATTGAACGAGTTGAAACCCGCAGGCGCCGGACAGTGTACGTGTGCAGCAAGCAAAGGCTCTTCGAATCTTCTTGATAGGTAGCCTAAGAACCTGTCGAGTACGATTCTTTGAGACACGTGGTCAGGAAACCCCTCCCCAGTTAGGTCTTTTAGGCCAGCCAATGCGGGCGCTCGAGGCTGCAGCATCTGTGGCGTCGGATGGGGCAACGGCAGCGCCAAAGGTTAAGCTGGCCGAATAGTGAAGCTGGTGGCCCCAATGTTGCATCCCATGCAACAGGTGGCAACATCCTGTCCGAACAAAACTGTCCACATTTCCTGCCTCTGTTTACTTTATTTATTGTTGTCAGTTCTCAATGGAGATAGTACTTAGGTCTTTACCGGTGTTAGCCGGTCCCGATTGAGGCATATTCTAAGTGTAAGGTGTCTTTGGGGGTGGGGGGGCGGATCCAGTTTTTCGGTCCTAATTTTTTAATCGACGGTGTCTGATTTCAATCTTTCACAACTACTAGAAACCTTTGATTCCGTGGATGGTTTGGGCCAGTTTTTGTCGATTCTTGGGTTTATTTTCTTAAACATTTGGCAATCGAACTTTGGGGTTCTTTCTAGCATGAAGCAACACTTGTCAACCATAGACACTCTCGAGATTGTTGTGGGAACGAATCTAGTTAGTGTGGAAATGCATTGAGGTGAAGTAATGAAACTTGCACGACAAGAAAATATAAGTAGCGCATCGCTGTGATGCTAGTCCTACACTCATAGAGACTACACCATAAGACAATTTGTGAAGCGTTCACCATCCACACATATCCATAATATCCAATATGTGGATCATATACTATTGATCCAGATATTTCCTTCTAAACGCAATTCACGAGTATTTGAGACTTATTGGACATAAGCAGCAAGGTCTGAAGCATCCGAAATTATCCCTCTTGGACTGCAGACAGACGCAATGCATTAGAAGCCGTGGTAGCTTTGTTTGACAAGAGAGGATACCTATCTCAGGATTCGAGCCCATCTTTTAATATTAGTAACAAAATCTTAAAATATGCACTGCTATTGCGCTAAACCCTAGTGCACTCATCAGGTTTCTAACCTTTCAAGTTTCAATGAACACATTGAAATCTCTATAGGAAACCAGGACAGATACACGAAGAAGAGTCTGGAAGATGGAGCACAAAATGCTTCCTGACCTAAAAATTTCACAACAAGAAGCCCATATCTAGCCCCATCGTCCTCTCCTATTTTTGGCTTTAATCCTTCCGGTGTATCCTTGTGCCTTTGTATAAAGCATCTGCTTACCTAGTAATCACCTCTTTTCCTAGATATTCAGACCAGATATTTTCGGGAAAGAGAGAACCCCTATTGATTCAAGCATTTAACTTCATTGAAATTATGTCTGAGCCAGATAAAATATTTTTGCAGATACCTGTGCAATATTGATCATGAATTAGTAATCCTTGTACAGTGCCCGGAATTGGGCAAAGACAACCAGGACCTGCAACAGAGCTTACTCTTCTTCCCTGACTTCTCACCGACTCATGTACAGCGGGTGGAAGTCACCCAGCTGGCACGTCTAATTAATCTAATCCAGTGAAATCGAAATCGAAAGTACGATCTTTCACACGCAGTTTCCCATCCGAAAATCGACCCCTACTCCAATTCCGACGGGTTGTTACATCGACCGAAAGCTTGGCGGGGCACGTGGTGGCTCCTTCCGGATGGGTCAGTGAAATCCCCAAGTCAGCAATAAGGCTCTCACCTAGTTGAGTCTTGTCGGGGTCGGGGTTCATCACAACCCACTTGGCTGTTGACGTATCGGCCCCGGAGCTCGTGACTTCACATTTCCTCCCGGAAGACTCCTTCTGGATGCTTCTCCCCAGATTAAAGCCAACGGGTACGTGACTAGTCGGTCCGATCTGAAATCCCAAATCCGTGGTTTCTGTCCGCTTGAATTCCTTGTCGCTGACCGTCTTCTCTGGAGAAACATACGCGATCTTGAAATTCTGGCTCAGAAGCTCCACTTCGATCGTCGCATCTGTGAAGCGCGTCTTGGGAGCTGGATGCAGCGTCAGCTTCGCGGTCAGCTTAATAACCTCGTGCTTATCGCCATCTGACGTTGTGTGCTTGTCTCGATTTGCCCGCCAAATAGAAAGCAAAACCCTGTTCTCCTTATGGATGACCTCGTCAAAAGCCTCCTTCGTCGCTGGAGCGAGTTGGTCGGACTTCACCGGATCCAGAAGTTCCGCTTCCACGTCGGCTACAACAACTTTGGGACAGTCAACCTCATACTCTTCTGTAGACTTCTTGCCGACAGTCCCAGAGGCGGAGGCGTCAACTGACATGGTGCCTGCGGATCACGCTGCAGCAAACAAAGGGTTCCTGAGCAAATCTTCTGATAGGTAACAACCTTGGGACTATCGACTCTCTGGTGACCACGGCTAAAACCTCAACCTCAATCCTAGTCTGCTCCAAGCATCTGCAAAGTTTCCTGGTGTATTTGGTGTGCACTAGACACCTTAATATTCTTGTAAATATCCCTTTTAGAAAAGAGGAGGGACATTGCGTGCATGATACTCCTTGAGAATCTGAGGGAAATTACCAGCGTTGGGTGGAACCCCCGGTTCAGGTTCTTTAAAAGTTATATTTCTCTTCCAGTTCCGGTTCCACACTTAAGTGGAATTATGCAACCAAGAACCCAATTCCACATACCAAGAACCCGGTTCCATGTTTAGGGTTTAGGGTTACATGGGTGTTCCCCCCAAAATTGGGTTTTTTTTTTGGGGTTTTGAGGTGACTTACCCCCAATTTTCAAGTGGTCTGAAGATAATGGTGCAATAAATTTTTCCTAATTTATCACCATTTGCAAGATATGGGGGGTGTAAAATTTTCGAGAGGCTGAATAGATGAAGGCATTAAGGGTTCATTATGAAGGAATGTGAAAGTTTCAAAGTGACCTACCTCCCCATTTTCAAGTGTTTTGAAGTTAATGACGGAATTATTTTTGCCTAAAAGTGTAAGGTTTACAAGATATTGAAGTTTTAAGGCTTTGGGGTTGAAGGGGCATTTCGAAGGTCTTGCAACTTTTTTTTTGGGATATTGAAGTGACCTAACCCCCCATTTTCAAGTGTTGTGAATCTGATGATGTAAAAAAATTTCCCTAATCTATCACCATTTGGAAGATATGGGGGGGTTTACCCAGTTTTAGGTTTTAGGGTTTAGGGTTTAGGGTTTTCATGGTGTGAAATTTTAGAGGGGTCGGATAGATGAAAGCATAAAGGGTTAATTATGATACATGTTGAAAGTTTTGAAATGACCAACCCCTTATTTTCAAGTGTTTTAAAGCTAGTGGTGGAGTTATTTTTGGTTAAAAGTGTGAGGTTTGCAAAATATAGGAGATTTGGTGTTTTTGTGTTTCATGGGCATTTTGACCTGATTGTGGTTTTTTTTTAATATTTGGAGACGACCTATCGCCCCATTTTGAAGTGTTCTGAATGCAATGGTGTGAAAAAATTCCCCTAGAATATCACCATTTGGAAGATATGGGGGGGTTTGACTTTAGAATCCCTGGTTGACTTTTCTTGTTTTGTGCAGAATTTCAAAGTTTGGAGAGTGCAATCTATAGAGTCATTTAGGGATACGAAAAACCCTGGAAATATGGGGCTATGATTTTAGTTTTGCCAAAAATATGGAGTAGGACCAAATTTTGACAAATGTATGTAGTTATGAGAAGTTTTGCCAAATTTATGGAGTTATATCATGTTTTGTCAAAATTAAGGATTTCTATTTTTTTTTGTCAAATTTATGGAGTGATGTAGTGTTTTGCAAAAAATATGGAGTTATGTCAAGTTTTGTCAAAAATATAAAATTATTTTTTAGTTTTGCCAAATTTATGAAATTATGCCAAGTTTTGTCAAAAATATGGAATTGTACCATGTTTAGGGTTTAGGGTTACATGGGTGTTTCCCCCAAAATTGGGTTTTTTTTTTAGGGTTTTGAGGTGACCTACCCCCCATTTTCAAGTATTCTGAAGCCAATGGTGCAATAAAAATTTTTTAATCTATCACCATTTGCAAGATATGGGGGGTATGAAATTTTAGGGGGCCGGATAGATGAGGGCATTAAGGGTTCATTATGAGAGAATTTGAAAGTTTCAAAGTGACCTACACCCCAATTTTCAAATGTTTTGAAGCCGGTGACGGAGTTATTTTTGCCTTAAGGTATGATCCGGGCATTACGAGTGTAATGCCCATGGTTATTGACTGTTTGACTAGGAAAAATACACAAGAGTGCCTGGTTGTTTTTTCACGATGCCTGGTTGTTTTTGTTCACTTTTTTCACTTTTTGTTACTTTTTTTTTACTATTTATAAGTTTTGTAACTTACTTTTTACTATTGAAAGGGGTAAGGTTTGTTACTTTTTTTACTGGTTGTAACTTTGATAAATTACTTTTTACTATTGAGAAGGGCCAGGGTTTAGGTTCTATTCATTGTGCGACGGGGGAACTTGAAAGGGTGCAGGTTGATTTTTTCTTTTTTTTTTATTGTTAAAGGGGAGGGGGGTGAAGGTTAATGTTTTTTTTTCCCCTAAATATATGAAAAGGTGGAAGGAGGAGAGGGGAAAGGGGTACCATTTTTTCTAGAAATGTTTTTTTCATTATGGAATGGCTAAGGAAGGGTTCACTGGGGCGGGGGTTATTTTTTGTTACAAATTCATGGGAGGGGGGAGGGGTCGGTTGAAAGTACTCACTCATGGGGGCACTCATGGGTTTAGGGTTCATTAGTGGTTTTTCGGATGTCATGAGCACCATCTACTCAATAGGCTATTCCACTTTAAATTTTTTCTAAACTTTTTACTATTCAAGGGGGCAAGGTGAAGTTGTTTGAAGGTATTTTTTAATCGTTCAGGGGGGGAAGGGGTGCACCTTTTTATTTATTTATTTATTTATTCATGTGTTCGAAATGACCCTATACTTTTGGATTTTGGCCTCATTAACAGCCATTTTCCAAAAAGCTTAGCACTTGCAAAAATGCTTCTTGCCTGCACAAAGGGTTTAGGGTTTGGTCTTAGGGTTTCTGGAATCTTCTAAAAGAGACTAATTTTGGTGAGTATCCATAACTACTTGAATATGTATATGTGTATTTTTTGAGCGAGAAACCTTAATCTTGTTGCTCGGATTACTAGTAAGCTATTGGATGGAAGGTCAGAATTATTTTAGGAAAATTGACAGTCCAAAAAGTTTTATATTGCAAGATGGAAGTCAAATTTTAATTTAATCGACACACGATTTTTTTGGATTGAGGGTGAATAGTTCGAGAATGCCAATTGGCCCGTGCAGACCAAGATCGGGATCGATTGAATGGTCTACAATGCCATATAGCCCGTCACGAGGTGTCCACCCACGCCCCGAACAAAACATAAGAACATCACCACATCTTTGGCGTGAAACAAAAATCGCTTCACCCCTAAAACCCCAATGAACAATTTGCCAAAACATGCAAGAGTTTGTGTTTCCTTGTCACAAAGAAGGAATAAGTGTTGTAAACAATGCGGATCATGCACACTTGTAGATCGAAGGTGGACAGCTCGGGAATGCCAATTGGCCCATGCAGACCAAGATCGGGATTGATCAATTGGTCTGCAATGTCATACAGCTCGTCACGAGGTGTCCACCAGTGCCCTAAACAAAACACCTTAAGAATATTACGCATGGAAGATCGTCACATCTTTGGGGTGAATTCAAAATCAAATGGGTTTAGGGTTTAGGGTTACATGTGTGTCCCTACCAAAATTGGGTTTTTTTTTTGGGGTTTTGAGGTGACCTACCCCCCCCATTTTCGAGGGTTTTGAATCTAATGGTGCAATAAAATTCCCCTAGAGTATCACCATTTGGAAGATATGGGGGGTGTGAAATTTTAGGGGGGTCGAATAGATGAGGGCATAAAGGGTTAATTATGATACATGTTGAAAGTTTTGAAGTGACCTACCCCTTCATTTTCAAGTGTTTTAAAGCTAGTGGTGGAGTTATTTTTGGTTAAAAATGTGAGGTTTGCAGGATATAGGAGATTTGGTGTTTTTGTGTTTCATGGGCATTTTATTTTATTGCGGTTTTTTTTTTATATTTGGAGACGACCTACCCCCCCCCATTTTGAAGTGTTCTAAACGCAATGGTGTGAAAAAATTCCCCTATACATATGATCTGGGCATTACGCCTGTAAGGTCGCAGGGTGGAAGCTATTTGACCACCAAAAACATAGTGTAATGCCAGGCTTTTTTTTTTGACTTTTTTGACTTTTTGTTACTTTTTTTACTGCTTATAACTTTTGTAAATTATTTTTTACTGTTGAAGGTTCATTGTTTGTTACTTTTTTTATTTTTTTACTGCTTGTAACTTTCATAAATTACTTTTTACTGTTGAGAGGGGCCAGGGGAATTATTTTATTATATTTATTCATTGTTCGAGGGGAGGGGGTGCGCCTTGATTTATTTATTTTTAATTTTTTTTACTCTTGAGGGGGAGGGGGGGTACAAGTAAATGTTTTTTTTTCCTCCTTCATTTGACATGTGGAAGGAGGAAGGGAAAGGGATTAGTTTTTTTCTCAAAACTTTTTTTTCATTGTTTAAGGCTTAGGGTTGAGGGTGCACACCTGAATGGCAATTGATTCGTAGAACATTGAATCCCATATGTTTCGAACAAAGTCGTTCTCTTCTCACCTATATAAGTGGGTGAAAGGAGAGGCATTCCATGTTTGGATTAAATGTTCTATTTTGGGGAGGCTCCATAGTTTGAACTTTTTTTTTGTGACGAGCCAATGAAAATAACTCATGGCAAAGAAGAAAGTTGGAGTTGTGAAGCACCCCCAACTAATTAATATCAATCACACTATACTATACTATTCTTATTGTTGATTCATATATTAGTTCGTGGGCGTGGTCATTTAATTTTTTTGAAATAGCCATATCCGTGGGGCCATTAGCAACTTTTTTGGGAACATGGAGCACCCCCAACGAAAGCACCTCTTTGCACCCCCCATTGCAAAATAAAGATAAACGTGCAGCCTTGGATTATAGTTTATATTAAACGGAGTGGAACTTTGGGCAAAGCATATGGGATAAAACCTAGGTGTTATTGGGAACCTTTTGGGAACTTGAGGGGAACATATTAGGAAGAAGGGGGAAAAAGAACAAGAAATTTGTCCCACCCCACCCTAAGAAGGAAAAAAAAAGCTCATCACGAAGGCATGCTAAGCCTTCCCATTGGCTACAGGAAATTTCTCTTTCGAAAACCTTTAGTCACCATTGTTTTCATAGGCTATTTCCATGTCATTGAATTAATTTCTTGTCAATTTTTGATTTGTTTGTTTTGGCTTTTTGTTTTCGTTTAACTAAAAGGGGGCATGGGAAACCACCCTTTCCCAACCCCCAAAGTTTACTTGTCCAGCCTTAAGGTATGATTTGGGCATTACGAGTGTAATGCCCATGGCTGTTGGCTGTTAGACCAAGAAAAATACACAGGAGTGCCTTGCAGTTTTTGTTGATTTTTTTCAGTTTTTGTTATTTTTTGGTTACTTTTTTTACTATTTGTAAGTTTTGTAACTTATTTTTTATTGCTGGAAAGGTTAAGGTTTGTTACTTTTTGTTACTTTTTTTACTGGTTGTAACTTTGATAAATTACTTTTTACTGTTGAGAAGGGCCAGGGATTAGGTTCTATTCATTGTGTGACGGGGGAACTTGAAAGGGTGTAGGTTGATTTTTTTTCTTCTTTTTTTTTACTGTTGAGGGGGACGGGGTTGGAGGTTAATGTTTTTTTTTCCCCTAGATATATGAAAAGGTGGAAAGACGAGGGGGGAAAGGGGTACATTTTTTAGGGTTTAATGTTTTTTTCATTGTCGAGTGGCTAGGGAAGGGTTCACCGAGGGTTTTTTTTTTTTACAAATTCATGGGAGGGGGGAGGGGTCGGTTGAAAGTAGCCATTCATGGCTTTAGGGTTCATTGGTGTTTTTTCAAATGTCCCAAGTAAACCATCTAGTTAATAGGCTATTCCATTTAAAAAATTTCCAAACTTTTTATTATTCAAGGGGGCGAGGTGAATTGTTTGAGGGTGTTTTTTTATTGTTCAAGGGGGAAGGGGTGCGTCTCTTTATTTATTTATTTATTTATTCAGTTGTCCAAAATGACCCTGAGCTTTTAGATTTTGGCCTCATTAATAGCCTGCCATTTTCCAAAAAGCCCAGCACTTGCAAAAATGCTTCTTGCCTGCGCAAAGGGTTTAGGGTCCGGTCTTATTTTCTTGAATCTTCAGTAATGTGAGTTTTTTCACCTAAGTTGATTGAAGTGGGATATTTCGGTGGGTTCGTAATGCTGCCTGAATTTTTTTTGTGCAGGGTGGGTTTAGGGTGCACTTTTGTCATCACTTGCTGAATTAAGGTTGAAGCTCCAGATGGACATGCCACAAGATGTTATGACGATTATGAATTTCTTCTTTCATCGTTTCATTACAGGAAAGGAGCCACAGTTATGTTCGTCTTTCTAAAGTTTTGTCTAGAGTCGGTAACAGAAGGTTCCTTATATTTTCGTGTCCATGACAAGGTTCTTTGATAAAATGTCACTGGTAAATTCCTAGGTTTAGGGACCCATCAGCCCCTTGAAAGCTAGGAATTAAGATGCCCACAATCTGGTATAACAGTGATGTACAAAGATTGTTGGTTTTACTTTTGGCAAATACCGAGAGAGAATTTCAATGAGGCATGAACATAATGTTGCAGAAATGAAAAAGATTTTTGGATTAGGAGACATCAACTTTCTTCAACTTTATTGTTTTTCTTAAGTTAGGACTATTCCAAAAAACGGACACATACATCTCAACAGGTCTCATTCATGGCTCATTTGCATCTAAACACACGGAGACATGAGTTTGGAAAAAAAAAAGTGGGAACTTAAATAATTTTTTGGTGGTTACCTTTTGTAAGGTCTTTAAGACTTGGCCGGGGTTCATTGTCCCACAAACAATTAATCATCTGATACAAACCTTTGGCTATAGAATCGAATGTACTCTCACCTTAATTGATTTCGATGAGGAATGTCGAAGTTCATGAACTAAAACAGCTCTAGACCCATGCGTCAGGATGCTAATATTCAATTGTTAGGTAGATATGGGGGTCATTCGTTATCATTATAGGAGTGCCAATTTGTGCCCACTAGGTTCAAACATATTAGTAGTACATGAACAATAGTAGGTCATAGTTTTTAGCGATAAAAACATACAAAGCTTTGGAATTACACCACTTTCACAGATTGAATATTGTCTAGCAACATACAGTTTGCTCCGAATTGACTAGCCCCAGCATTTTAGGTTGGGTGACTTGTATGGAAATGCATCGAGGAACACCTTTTTGGGTGGACAACTCCGGAATGCCAATTGGTTCGTGCAAACCAAAATTGGGATCAATCGTTTGGTCTTGGTCGTTTCACCCCCCAAAAACTAAATGAAGAGTTTAGAAAAACTTACAAGAATTCATATCTCCCTCTCATAGAGAAATAATCAGTGCTGTAAAAAATGGGGATTATGCACACTTCCGGATGGAGGTTGGACACCTCGAGAATGCCAATTAACTCGTGTAGACCAAGACTAGGATCGATCGATTAGTCTGCAATGTCATACAGCTCATCACGAGGTGTCCACCCACGCCCCAAACAAAACATCAGAAGATCGCCACATCTTCGGGGTGAAGCAAAAATCGTTTCACCCTAGAAATCTAGATGAACAATTTAGAAAAACTTACAAGAATTCATATCTCCCCATCATAGAGAAACAATTGATGTTGTAAACAATGGGATCATGCACACTTCTAGATCGAAGGTGCACAGCTCGCGAATGCCAATTGGCTTGTGCAGACCAAGATCGGGATCGATCACTTGGTCTGTAATGCCATATAGCCCGTCACAAGGTGTCCACCCACGCCCCAAACAAAACATCAGAAGATCGTCACATTTTTGGGGTGAGGAAAAAATCACTTCACACCAAAAAATTAGATGAACAATTTAAAAAAACTTACAAGAATTCATATTTCCCTGTCACAGAGAAACAATTGATGCTATAAATAATGGGATCATGCACATTTCCGAATCGAGGGTGGATAGCTCGAGAATGCCAACTGGCTCGTGTAAACTAAGATTGGGATCGATCAATTGGTTTACAATGCCATATAGCTTGTCACAAGGTGTCCACCCCCCAAACAAAACCTCAGAAGATCGTCACATCTTTGGGGTGAAGAAAAAATTGTTTCACCCCCGAAAACTAAATGAACTGTTTAGAAAAACTTAAAAGAATTCATATCTCCTCGTCACAAAGAAACAATCGATGCTGTAAACAATGAGGATCATGCACACTTCCAGATCGAGGGTGCATAGCTTGAAAATGCCAATTGGCTCGTGTAGACCAAGATCAGGATCGATCGATTGGTTTGTAATGCCATACAGCTCGTCACGATTTGTCCACTCACGCCTCGTACAAAACATTGAAACATCACCAGATACAAACAGAAAAAATATATATCTTCATAAGTATTAACAATCTCACTATTCCTATGATTTCAGTCAACTTGAAATAAAATTGAGAGATGGACCTAACGATGAGTTCACAGATATTTCAAATCCAATACCACACAAACAAAGAGAAAACTAGATAGAGAATAAAGAAGGTTCGAGAGCAATTTGAACAATAACAAAAGTCACACACATGTTCAATGACCTTCAACAGCAGCATCTATGGTAGTGACCAACTACCTTACAACCAGAAGAAAATGCCATTATCCTCCGATCACCATCTCCAGAGGACATACTAGTACTTCAAGCAAAGTCTAGGAAAATATTTTGAAGAGAACTGGTACTATAACCAGCACATGTAGAGAAAACATTGGCACATGATCTTACCTTGTTCAAATTATCTCCACCCAAGCTTACATTTTCTAGAGCCCTTTTCCCACTAACCAAAGCATATCTAAGGGAGTCATCAAGTCGATGTCTTTCCATCGATGTAGCCTTCTGCAGAAAATCCACGAATTTGTCTAGTAAACTTTGTGGGGAACTTGGAGGCATCAAATCTATCAATCAGTGATATGCCACTTGTTCCCTCAAGAAGTTTCTCATAGAATATGTCAACATCATTTCTGAAGACCGATACGAGACCCATGCCAGTAATGACCACTCGCTTCTTAGGGTCAGTTTCCTTCTTAACGGTGCTTACAATTGCCACTGCTGCTCTTGCACCAGCAGGTGAACTTACTGTTTGAAAACAAATGCACAATGTAAGATTACTCTGTTGCAGAGAGCCATGAATGGTGACAGATAAAATATCTATGTATAAGAAATTACAATACAAATGGACGTGGAAAACAAAGCAGAGGCACAGTTGTTATCTTGCAAGATGAGAACAAAGAATTTGAACTAGCAGACAAGCCCAGTTGAAGGACTTTCTATTGGGGTTTTTAAGAATTCTACTTCATAAAAAATGTGAGCTATGCAAATGGTCGATTATAGATGGGTATTGTTTGTTTCTAGACTGATCAAACAATACATAGAAGGGGTAAGAACAGATGGATCTTGAAACACAGATGCTGAGAGCACATGTAAACCCCAAACCCTAAACCCCTAAACCTCGTTTGCCATAACGTGCACAACATAGCACACAACAACAGAAGAAACTCTCCCATTGCAATTACAGAACACCGACAATTTTCAATGTAGCTTCTGGTACAGTTTTCAAGTAGGTGAAAAAGCATCCCAGAGAGGAAGAAAATATTTTTCTCAATAGTGTACTTGAGGAGAATGCACCAGTAGATGCTGCATGCTTTGAAAGAGAGGCAAATCGCAAGGCCGATGACCATATGTCTGAATCGACTCTACAATTCCTACTTTCAGGCCCTAAAATGACACCATGGTACACCGTCCGACAACGATAGTTCCTTGTGTCTTTTCCATGGGTGCTGCCAAAGTTGTGTACACAATTCCAGTCCTGATGCAGCAACTGGTTATCGCCATCTCTGCATCCACTTGCTGCAGCACCTCATTTACAAGAAAAAATCAGCTAAGTAATAAGTTTCAACTCGTACTGTTGATGACACACCACTGCTTCAACTCTCCTTTCAGTTTCTCTCAAGACCATTAGTGGGTCAGTCCACCACTAATTCACAGAACATGTGCTAAAAGTCTTGCCTCTGCAACAGAAGGTGGATTGGTGGTCAAGGGGCTCACGGATGTATTTCAATCTAACTGAAGATCCAACTAGACTTTAGATCTAATGGCAGTACTTGATACATAATTTCAAGTCCTACTTTCTATTGTAATGGCCATGTGGAGATCCAACCGTTGGATCTCCAACTAGAGACCACTATGTAGCTAGATCAACCACAAAATGGTCAATTCAGGATTAAAGGTTTGCTTTATCCCTGTGGTCAAGAGGAATTGGAGCAATAGGAAATAGGACATAATAAGTCGACAGAAAAGCATTCGACCATTCAAGCTGGATAAGAAAAAAATAGGAGGCACTTACTAGCAACATCAAACACTATGACAACCACTGATGAATCATGAATGTAGCTTGGAATAAGACTCCGGAATCGTTTTTGCCATGTTGTGTCCCTGCATTCAATTCAACACCAATGCATATATGGTTAGAAAATTTGCCAAAAATCTGGGGAAGATAGCAAAAAAAAATTTCAGAGTAGATATCTTGATTAAGCTTCATCATCTAATGGATGTCAACATAATCAGTTAATCATGAAGCAACGAGTTCAGAGACAGGTTAAGAACCTCAAGATCACCAGCCTTTGCTTTTGCCTCTACTTTTGCCATTACTGCCTCCCTCTATGCTCCATGATAAATGCCCACACGAAAGGAGCCCCAAGCCTGAAACTCCTGCTCCCAATTTCTAAGCACAGAAGTTGGGCAAACAATTAAGAAAACTTTTGACGATGATCCAACATAATTCTCAACACCACTACCCCTTGTTTTGCTCACCGTGCTTGAACCTGAAATAACATGACCACCCCTCCCCAAGCAGTCCAAGTCTCCATCCATTTGCAACAGCACTACAAGGAGTGTAATGCTCAGTATCATCTTTCCCAGACCCCTGTCAAATATTCAGAACTTGTGAGCACCTCAAATGAGAGATAAATGAGGTCTGAAAGTCTCCTATACTGAAACTAACAGAATTCACATGCATAGCACTTCCTCCTATGAGGCTTTTGTCAATTGTGCCATTGAAGGATGTGAATTGCTTGAAAATCAACTGGACCGTGTATTGCAACAGCTGAACCTTTCCTCAACAACTAGACCAGGACAGAATAGAATGTGAGGACGACAACATACGTGTCATCTCCAAGGATGCCACCACGATTTTCTCTATAAAGCTTGTACAGGAATCTCACACCCTCTCTTTGATGCTCTAACAGCCTGCTGTGGATAGATGCCGAAACCTACACCACTTCGTTTCCACCATCGGCCGCCCTATCTGGTGGTGGCCACAGCACGAGGGGCTCATACAAACCCTCGTTCTCTGCCCGTATAAAAAGCCCCGCTTCATTGTCGCGCTTCACATCCTCCTCTCGCCCTCCTATTTCTTCATCCTCTTCCTCTTCATCATCCGAGCCCTGTTGCATCCCGCATCTCTCAGGACGCTGCTCTCCAATTTGTCGCGCTTCGACAGCACCATTTTTCCTTTGCAGGACCTCCGAAATCCTTGAAGGAAGCTGACGTCTCTTCCGCTTCACATCTTCCGCATCAAAACCTAACCCTAATCCATTTCCCCGTGTCTTCTTCGCTCTGGAGGGCTGCTGCTGAAGGCAATAATCCAAAGCAGGCGAGGGGACATTTCCCATGGAGAAGGATCTAGGCTCCAAAGCTACCCTTGCACTGCAAACTTTCTGCTGCGAGAGAACCGTTGCCGGAGGACAAGAGACGAACCGCGTGAGCGGAAGAAGCTTGGTAGTACCTGAGTTCTCACCTTCAAAAGACTGGAAGGAGAATGCCAATTGATCCCGCAAGTTAGTCTTGGGCGTCAACCTACGATCATCGACTTCCTGCGAGACTGAAGCCCTGCTACAAATAGCAAGAACTGATCCCGAAGCTAGTTCTATTGGTACTATTGGTGCTGCGTTGCTGCTGTTGCTACTACTGCATGTGAGAATTCTAGTGCTGCAGCTCTTGAGAGATTCCTTCAAATCCTTCAATGACATAGTTCTTCTCCGTTGTGATCAACAAGCGGCGTCGTCTCGGGCGCGGTCCTGCCGCCGCCGCCGTCGCTTGTCCTCGTCGTCCTCATCCTCCGCAGCGTTGCCGTTGGTTGTGTCCATGAGCAAGTGCGAAAACAAAGGGAGGCCGCAAAACGAAAGAATTGGGGACACCAACAAAAGGAAGGCACCCGGCAGTTCTCTTCTTTCCCAACTATTCTGAACAACCGGATCAAACCAGTTGCAGGTTCTAACCAGAGTTGCACCCACCCACGGGGGTGATGCCACGACACCAAAAAAACCAGTTATGAAAATATTTTCAAATCAGAGACCCTCCTCGGCCTTGGTCGGACAAAAAACTATTTTTGGAATAAGAGAACCGCCGGTTCCTATTTCAACCTTTTGGAATCAAAGAACCGTGGATCCGGGGCTTTGGCAGGGCAAAAAAGAAAAACCCGGAATCAAAGAACCACGGGTCCCTGTTATTTCCAAACCCACGAAGAGTTGGCGGGGGTTAGGTCTATTACAGTGCTGCCCTGCCGAGTATAGGGAGATGAAAATGATAACCTCCGGTTCTCAATTACACACGACCATGGTCATTCAAAAACAAGTCAATAATTAAAAAATTATTCATGATATCTGTAAAATTTTATTTTCATTCTTTTGGGTAATTCATTTGAAAAAAAAATAGAAATTTTAATAATATTAACATCATTGCATCATCAAAATTAACATTAAAATTAGAATCAATCACATTCAAATGACTAATTTTAAGCACATTAGTCAAGTTGGACAATTCTACATGGGTGGCATATACACCACATGTTTAACATAATGTTTTTTTTTTATTTGATAATTATTTTTTAGCTAAAATAAACATAATTGTTTCTACGTTTAGTCAAATTGAACATAATTAGTCATTTCAAACAACTAGATTTGAATATACAATCCAATCATATTAGTCACAATGTTACTAATGGGAAAACCTCATTTTTGTAGGAGTGCATTTAAATGTAATTGACTAAACCAAACAAAGCTGAAAGCTCTAATTACTTATGGCCCTAACACTGAGTGTTGAACATCAAAGGCTAAAAACATTTCCTTTTTGTTTTCGGCCACTTTTTTGAGCTAAACTTGAAGCTTGGAAGTTTCCAAGCTCCAAGCATGGAGCTCTAATAAGGGGCCAAGAGCAAAAAAAATTTGGTTTCTTTTTTCCTGAGAGCTATTTCTAATCAAAAAAATAATAAAAGGTTTTTATAGAATAAAGGAACTTCAAAATGAAAAAAAATGGAACTTACCTCAAATTGATGGAGGGTTTATTATTCCACAATCTCCTCCTTTTAAAATAAGAACACAAGGAAAGATATACCACATGTTAAGGTGTCCAATTTTGTTTTTCAAGAAAAATTAACATGGGTGAATTGAAACAAATGGAAAAATTGAAATTTATTTCTAAATAGTTTGTTTTGACTTCAACCAACTTTTGCAAATTCTACTAAATAGAAACTCAAGCATATATCATCTCCCAATTGAAACTTTGTCTTCAACATCATCCTTGAATTTTTCCTTCATTGCTTAATATTTCTCCAATTAAAATTGACTTTCCATCTCCATCTTGGAATCTTTAGATCATCTATTGCTCTCAAGTCCTACATTTTAAATGGAGATAAGTAAAGATGTTTTGTTTCCTCTTGGTGACAAGATGATCCTCTTTCTTTAATGCACATGGGCTGAATCAATATTTAAATAATGAAAAGGCTTCACATCATTTTTGAAAAGTAGGGGACCTAGTCATTTAAATATGGATTATTTCATTGTGAACCATTGCTAACATTTTTTTCAAAGTATTAAATGTTGAACATTTAGAATTTTTTTTGGAATTTTTTTCAATTGTTGAAAGGAAATATTACTATCTATTAGAAATTTAGAAAAATTAATAATTTACATTTCTATTTTGGAAATAGTTTGGGTTACTATGTGGCCAATTTTTGAACAATTCAAAAAATAACACAATTACATTGTTTGTTTGAAAATAAGTTCATAAAATGACATTGTTGTGTTCCTAGTTTATGCATTATACACAAGAGGGCAATTTGATGAAGGACATAATCCAAAAACATTCCACCAACATGTCTTCTTCAATGCATGACATGCAACAACATTAAGTATTCCTCAAAGACTAAAAGTTGGGGGTTACTTGCAAGTGGCAAAGTTCAAGCTTGTGCATAATGACTTCAAGATTCATTATAGGTAACTTTTGAATTTCACCACACAAGGGAGTTAATTAGTTGCACATGGTCAAACTTCATTTCTTTATCATACCTTCATTATATTTGACTTTTTGTGGCTTTTTAACAACACTAATATGCATTTGCATGGATCACAACCATGAAACTTGAAGAAAACAATGTGCATAATAGTACGGCAATGTATGACAATGATGATCTAAGTTAAGGAAAAATAAATAAATTCAATTTTTAGAGAAGAAGATAACTTGTGCACACATTGCAAAACACTCGGACAATTAAAAATATTGGACTCCAATACTCAATATTGAAAACCATTGAAGGCTAAATTCCCTTCTTTTTGGTTCCAAATTGGTTGAAGGTGTCTTAATTACAAACTAGAATGTCCATGTATTAACATTGAAAAGAAAAAACATTTGCATCCTTATCAAGTTGGATTCACTATTACATTAAGGTTTTATAAAAGATAAATAAAAACGAACTAGCTTAATGAAATCTAAAATAGAAATTTTTTATGACTAAAAAAGGTTTGTAAAAAATTGCAAGGTTCAAAGGGCATTAAAAGTCAAACCCAAAATTATCAATTTCTTAGCATGACATTTAACTTATCAACAGTAAGGATTTAAAAAGGTTTATTTCTACTATTGTGACCATATTTCCAGATGACAATTGAAAGTGTTTTTTAATAGTAACACACATTAAATTTCATCAAATCTATGACAAGTCAAATTGTAACCCCACAAATCATGCATATATGGGTGAACATGGAACATAATCTTTAGTGTATCTATGTTGTTGAGCACACATACTAATGGCTTTGATTACATCTAAGTGAATCATTTGTACATTTGGGATGGTAAACGAAGCTCTACAATTGCAACTAAAGGTTCAACTTTTGGACAAATTGATCCACAGGTTTCCATCATGTTCATGTCTTTAGGTTTAATCCCCAGTTGTGGAGACCAATCAAATGCATGAAGAATTGTTGCAAGATTGAAACTAGGGCATCATCGACAACCTGATCCAAATGGTAGTAGATTATAACTCAACCCTCCAACATCGATATTGGAATTGGAAAATTGATCAAGGTCAAACTCTAGAAGATTCTTCCACATTTCTAGGTCATGATTGATAGCCCATATATTCACTAACACAATTGTGTTTGCAGGAATTTTATATTTCAGAATTTGAACATCTCTACTATTAGAGTGAAGGACTCTTAGTGGAAATGCAAGGTGTAAACAAAAGTTTTCTTTGATGATGACTTGTAAGTAAATTAAATTGGGAAGATTTGACATAAGCATAGGCCTTGTCCTACCCACAATTGTGTCAAGTTCTTCTTGTGCCTTCTTCATAATTTTAGGATGGCGAATGAATTCTGATAATGCCCATTCCATGGTGAGTGTAGATGAGTCCACTCCTCTTGCAAAAAAACAACAAACATTCCATGAACCCAAAAAATATATACACCATGTTGATGAACATACTTGGAATGTAATACACACATCTTGTTAAATGGATTGACTTAATGGTGTGTACGTACTGCCAAAACTCCCATTATTGATCTTTCATCAACTCTTCCATCATGATTCAACAAAGTTTTCAACAAAATTTGGCATAGTGGAATCAAGGACCATTTTGTTTTTGTTTCGATATTCGTTCAAAATTTTTTTGCCCGATTTCTTACATGCTTCAAGTGTCTTTCAATGCCTTGCACATCAAATGGCTTCAAAATTGGTATGAGATCGCTAACGTTAAATTTATTTCCTATCTCTATAATACAATCAATGAGTTCATCAAAATCCTTTCTTAGAATGTAATCAAGATGTTTTCCAAACAACATGTGACAAATGTTATTGTAATTTAGTTCATGGTAAATAGGCCTCATTTTCATGAGTTTCCCTTCTTGGTTGTGTCTAAAAATGTTCTCCACCATACATGCCACCTCTTCTTGATGCGTTGGTTCAAAAGTCTTGAGCCTTGCTTGTGTGAGAAGTTCTGTGGCACATATCTTTCGAAGTAGGCACCACTTGTCTCCATATGGTGAGAAGATAATGTCCAAATATTCAAAAGCCACATATTTGCCTATGATTGAAAGAGGTCTAAATGCAAAATCTGCATCATGGATCTTCAACACTGTGAAGGCCATTTCAGCATTTGAAATTACAATGTAATTCAAATATCCCAAGCACAAGTACATTATTGGTTTGTATTTCTTTGCAAGCTCTTCCATGGAACGATGCAATGATTTGCTCAAATAAAACAGAGATCCAACTATAGGCCTGTTGGGCAGACCAGGGGGTCGAGATCTCCCCTTTGGAATGAGCCATGCAAGGTACACTAACACACTGATGGCCACAACAATAAACAACCAAAAATCAAGCATAAACTCCATGTCCAAGTTGAAATTTTCATGAAAGATTCTGCAAACTACAACTAGCAACTTCAACTATGGTCTCTGTTTATGCTCTTCTATAAAGAGGTTGTGAATAAAGTGTTCATGCAAGACTAGTTATTTCACCTAAAATTGTTGGAAATGACACAAGTTTGTAGTATTGGCTAAAAATAAAGACATTCAATGCTAAAATGGTCAATCTGTACTCTATATATATAAAAGAAAGCTGAGGTTAACCAAATTTCA